>Ga0209802_1000495_pt1 | contig 30357 bp, 30 predicted proteins | sample GraSoiAngelo_129_FD_185886 | JGI IMG/M metagenome (GOLD analysis project Ga0209802, IMG submission 185886) | Grasslands soil microbial communities from the Angelo Coastal Reserve, California, USA - 14_0927_12_40cm (SPAdes) (version 2) | ecosystem: Environmental > Terrestrial > Soil > Grasslands ... | reverse complement strand
ACGCGACGATCAGCCTACGTCGTCCGGGAATTCGCTGGTGTCCCGCGTGCGGGGTTTTCCTTTGCGAGTCCTGCAGCCGGTCAGATCACGCGGCCGGCGCAACCCATCCGCTTCGCAAGAGCGGCTCGATGCTCATCCTTCTGTTCCTCCTCATCGGGATTACCTTCGCTCCCATCGCCGGCGTCGTATACGCGGTCGAACAACAAGATCTTGCCCGCGCGAACATCCCCGTCACTTCGATTTCCAACTTGGTCCCTGGCACCATCGCCAAGATCAACGGTACGGTAGCATCCCCCTCCCAAGTCGTCATCCGTCTCGTTGGCAGCGGCAGCGGTGCGTACTGGCTCCCATCGCCGTTCAATGTGTCCGACCCGACCGGAATCGTGTTCGTAGATCCGACGCCCCTCGCCGGCTCGTCCAGCTATCGAGTCATCGAGACGGGAGTCCACGACGATGACTGGTGGAGCGGCGACCCGATTTCCGTGATCGGTGCGGTCCGTCCGGCAACCAACGGCACCCCGTACGTGATCGCGCAGTACATCGCGCGGTCGCCCACCCTGTTCTATCGGCCCGGTTTCGAGACCCCACTGGTGGCCACGATCTCGGCCGCCGGAATCGCCGGGACGGTCGTATCCGGGTACTCGAGCCGCCGGCGGACCGCCCTTCACCGGCGCAACGCCCCCGCCTTCCCGTTCAAGGTGCGCGCGGCGGATGTCTGCCGGGACTGTGGGGCTCCGCTTCCGGCGGGGACGGAACGGTGCCCGTCGTGCGGTCGAGGGACGGGGATGACGGGCCGGTCTCCGGAGGTTCACTCGGGAGGAAAGGCCGGTATGTTGCCCGTCCTCCGCCTGGAGCGGCGGTTCTCGGAGCGAAGCCCGGCGGAGAAGGGCGCCGTGGTTGGCTTTGGGCTCGTGCTCCCCGCGCTTCTGTTGCTCTCCAGCGCGTGGCTGCTCCTAACGGCCCCGCTGGGGATCGGGTTGACGCCCGTCTATCTCATCATCTTCGGAGTCGTCATGGCCGGCGTGTTCGCGAAGGATTACTTCACCGCAGAGACGGCCGTCTTGTCCCCAGAGCGAATCGAAACCCGCGGCCTTTGGAAGACGCGGGTGGTCGATCCGAACGAGGTGGACCTCGTACTCACGATCCACCGGAGGAAACGTTCCGCACACGTCCTGATCACACGAGGGGACGAGTTTGTGGGGTTTGGGCCGGGAACATCTCGCGAGGACTTCGAGAGAGCCCGGGAATGGTTGAAGGCGTTCGCGTCGCAGCGAGGCCTCGAATATCGAGACGTCGACGTACGCGAGGCGGTACAACTCATGGCGCACCGGAAATCGGGTCGTTTGCGGTAACCGTGTCCGCTCAGCGACCCCGCGAAGTGCGACGCAAGACAACCCGCGAGCGCGTTTCGTGTGTTAGCGCAATGTCGGGATGAACCTCCGGCGGTAGGAGATCGTCATGGTCTCGAAAGTTCGCGACGCCACTGTGAGATTCGCTCTTGCAGCTCGGCCGTCGCACGGGCCGCGTATGCCTCGATTTCGCCGAGGGTCCGGCGGCGGGCCTCCGAATCCGAGGCGGGCCCCATGTACCGTTCGATCTTCTTGACGCCCGCGCCGCGGCCTTGGAAGCACCAGAAGTACAGGTACCGGTTCCCGCGAATCTCTTTCTCGACGAAACCGCAGCCTACTTTCATGGCGACACCACCCGAGGATATGCAGGCAGAGGCTATGAAGTTATCGCAGTACTGGGTTGCCTTCTTTCATACGATCTCGCCCTCGCGCGTCGGCGAGGCAACCTCGCGAAATCGTTCGAATTCCAAGCGGCCTCCTTCAATTTTCCGCGGACGCGCTCGACTCCGAATCGATGGCGAAGTAGTCCCGCCGGAGGGCCTCCAGGTCGAGGAGCGTCTCCGGGGTGCCGGATCGGACCACGTGTCCGTTTTGGACGACGTACCCGAAGTCCGCGATCTTGAGCGCCTCGTACGCGTTCTGCTCGACGAGGAGCAGGGTCATCCCTTCCTCCCGCAGCCCTCGGACTTTCTCGAAAATCTCCGACACGGTCTTCGGCGCGAGGCCGAGGCTCGGTTCGTCGAGGACGAGAAGCAACGGCTTGGCCATGAGGGCCCGGCCGATTCCGACCATCTGCTGTTCGCCGCCGCTGAGGCGGATCGTCTTGACGCGAGCGCGTTCCCGGAGGCGCGGGAACAGGCCGTACACGTACTCGAGCGTCTCGTCCGCCTTCTCCCGCGCGCGATGCGCGTAGGCCCCAAGCCGGAGGTTCGTTTCCACCGTGAGCTGCGGGAACAGGCGCCGTCCTTCCGGACACGATGCGATCCCCCGGGCGGGACGCTCGTACGCGGGGAGGTTCGTGATGTCGTCCCCCGCGAAGAGCACCTGCCCACGGGTGGGCCGCAACAGGCCGTTGACCACCTTGAGGATCGTCGACTTGCCCGCGCCGTTCGGACCGATGATGACGGTCATCTCGCCTTGCTTCGCCTCGAGGCCCACGTCCCACAGGACCTGGGTCCCCGCGTAGCCGGCATCGATCTCCCTAAGTCGCAGCACGGGCCGCCTCCCTTCCCAGGTACGCCTCGATCACGGCGGGTTGCCGCACGACTTGCTGCGGAGGCCCTTCCGCGATCTTGCGGCCTTCATCAATCACGATGACGCGGTCGGACAGGGTCAAGACGGCCCGCATCACATGCTCGACGACGAGCGCGCCGAACCCGATTTCTTTCTGGAGGCGGGTGAAGAGCCCCATCGCTTCCCGGAGTTCGTCCGGCGAGAGACCGGCGAACACCTCGTCGAGGAGGAGGATCCGGGAACCCGTCGCGATGACCCGGGCGAGCTCGAGCCGCTTCCGATCCTGGACCGTCAGGTTTGCTGCGAGCGTCTCGGCGTGCGGCTCGAGTCCGACGAGCCGGAGGACCCAGTTCGCCTCGTCGAACGCCCGTCCGAGGTCCCGGTCTTTCCGGGATCCGTAGAGGACGGCGACTCCGACATTGTCCCGAGTCGTCATCCCCAAGAACGGCTTCGGGATTTGATGGGTCTTCGCGATCCCCAGTTCCACGACGCGGTGCGCGGGCATGTTGTCGATCCGTCGGCCGTCCAGCATGACGCTCCCGGCGGTGGGCTTCGCCACCCCCGCCACGACGTTCAACAGCGTCGACTTGCCGGATCCGTTCGGCCCGATCAGCCCGACGACGCGCCCTTCCTGAACGGTCAAGGACACGCCCTGGACGGCCCGGACGCCGCCGAAGTACTTGTGGACGTTCGTGACTTCCAGCACGCGGGTCATTCGAGAATGCCTCGGAACTCGGGGATGTACTTCTGAAGCGTGCCGACGATGCCCCCCGGGACGAACAGGGCGATCACGACGACGACAATGCCGATGACGATGGCCTGGAGCCCACCCAGGACCGGGATCGTCAAGAAGATTTGGGACGGGAGGTACACGGCGACCGTGCCGATGAGAGGACCGAGGAGCGTGCCCATCCCTCCGATGACGATCATCGCGAGCATCTGCAACGAGAAACCGAGATCGAACGCCTGATAGGGGGACGCGCCGGACACGTTCCAGGCATAGACCCCGCCCGCGGCGCCGGCGAAGAGCCCGCTTAGGGTGTACACGAACAGCTTGAGCTGCGCGGCGTTGATCCCGAGGGTGCTCGCTGCATCTTCATCGCTCTTGATGGATCGGAGGCCGTACCCGATCCGGCCGTGGGTGATGATGTACGTCAAACCGATCTCGATAGCGAGGATGACCCAGATTGTGTAGAACATCGCGAGGGGCTGGAAGCCGACGCTCGAAGGAAGATAGAGGCCTTGGCCGTCCCCGAGTTCCTTGACCTCCAGCACGATGTACAAGGCCGCGATGGCGACCACGAGGGTGGCAATCGCGAAGTACACGCCCCGGAACCGCAACGTTACCACGCCGATTCCCAGGGCCAGCGCCGCGCCGACGACTGCCCCGAACGCGACGCCCGCGACGGGGTGTAGGTTCCAAGTACCGATCCCGAACGCAAGAGCGTATCCTCCTAGGGCCATGAACACGACGTGGCCGAAGCTCACATACCCGGTCAGCCCCGTGATCAAATTCAGGGAGTATGCGAGGGTCGCCCAGATCAGCAGACCAATTACGAGGGTCAGCAGGAATACGGGAATTCGTGGCGCCGATCCGGCCAGGAGAATCAGGAAGAGCCCAATGCCCCAGACGGTCGGCCCGAACGAACGAATCGCCGGCAATCTCATCGAAGGATGCCCTCGGGCCGTAACAAGAGGACCGGGATCAGCACGAGGAACGCGATCGCGTAGGCCACCGAGAGGCTGCCCACGAAGAGTTGTCCGACGTTGATGATCACGCCCAGCGTCAGTCCGCCAACGAGGCTGCCCCACATTTTCCCTGGACCGCCGAGGACGACGATGACGAAACTGATCGGCGCGTACAGATTTCCCATGGCGGGGCGGATCCCGGTCGGGAGCCAGACGGTCAGGAGCGCGCCACCCGCCATCGTGATACAAAATCCAAGGGCGGTGCCGATCGCGGCGATGAACGTGGGGCTGATGCCCACGAGCTGGGTCGCGGGGATGTCTTGACTGTACGCGCGAATCGCGTTCCCCAGGTAGGTCTTGCTCAGAAACACGTGCGAAAGGGCGATGATGGCCACGGACAGGAACGCCACGTAGAGCCCGCCGAGGGGAAGCTGGAACGGTCCGTACACCAGCGAACCGGGGCTCCACGGAATGCCGACCACGGTTGTTGTCCAGAGTGTCTGTGCGGCATTGATCAGGACCAGGGAGAGTCCGAAGGTGGCGACGAGCGTGACCATCTCACTCTGCAAGCCCATCGACTCCTTGCCTCGGAGCTCTCGGTGGAGGAACCCGAAGTAGAAGCCGACCCCGGCCGCTAGGCCGATCGCGGCATCGACCGGCACGCTCAGGAGCGGGTTGAATCCGAACGACACGTTGAGGAAATACGCTCCGTAGGCGGCGAGCATGATGAACTCGCCGTGCGCGACGTTTACGACTTTGGCGACGCCCCAAATCAGATTCAAGCCGTGCGCGACGACCGCGAAGACGCAGCCGAGCAGGAGTCCGAGGGCGAGGTCCGTCAGGAACAACGCCACGTCGGCCATGCGCCTCCGAGTGTCTCCGGCCTATGTACCGGTGTAGGGATACTGGCAGGTCCCGTCGGCGACGTCGCTCGGCAAGACGACCTTCTTCACTCCCGCCTGCCACTGGACGAGGACCATCGAGTGCGCGATCTGGAGCCCGCGCGAGTCCAGCTGGAACTGCCCGAAGAAGTTCATGACGTGCATCGTGCCCAGTTTCGCCCGGACGTCGGTCGTGTTCAGGCTGTTGGCCCGCTGGATCGCATCCGCCAAGACGAAGAGCGCGGCCCCGGCTTCACCCGCATGGTAGCCGGGCGTCGCCCCGCCGTTCAGGGTCCCGTACAGCTGGGTGAACTCGGCCGGGGTGGGGCCGTACCAAGGCAGGCCGAGGGACTGGGCCAGAGATGGGCTGTACGTGACCACCGTTTCCCATTGGGAGGGCCCCGTCACATAGTTCGCGTTGGTGAGTTGCGTCTGGAACGTGGGCTCCGTGACCGCGACGAGCAACGAGATGAATTTCGGTGGCGGGGTCGTCCAGGTGGTCTTGAGCTGGTTCATGATGAGGAGGCCGTCGTTGAAGTGTCCGCCTCCGATGAGGTCGTCCGCTCCGGCGTTCTTTGCCGCCGTGAGTTGGGTCGACAAGTCCGTCACGGTCTGTGGGTAGGACTGATTGTAGACGACCGTCAGTCCGAGGGATTGCGCGTACGCGATTGCGGCCTGCGTGGCGAACGAAGAGAACGAATCGCTCGCGTAGAGAGCGGCGATCTTGTCGGTCGCGTGGTTCGCTTTGAGCCAATCCACGGCGCCCTTCAGGTAGATCGACGCGGCACTCAAGACTTCCACGAGGTTTCGACGCGAGGTCTGCGTCCAAATCAAGTCCGAAGAACCCCCGTGGGACAGCATGACCCGATCGTAGTTGTCCGCGATCGGCGCAGCGGCGGTCGTGAGACCACTGCTGTACGGCGCCAAGAGGAACTGGGCTCCATCCTGCTGAATAATCCGCGGGTACAGCGTCCCGATGTTCCCGCTCATGCTCTGGTCGTCGTAGTAGTCAAGGCTGACGTTGTACAGTTTGCCGCCGACGGCGATGCCGCCATGGCTATTGAGCCAGTTCGCCGCCGTCTTGATGCCGTTCAGCGAGTTCGTCCCTTCGACGTTGAAGTTCCCAGTCTGGGAAATGGTGAATCCGACTTTGATGGTCCCGGAGAAACCGGGCGGCAGGGTCAAGTAATAGACCGCGGCGGCCGAGATCGCGACGAGAATTAGGACGAACGCGATTCCGATGACGATGAGTTTTCTCCGAGCTCGCGGCGCAACAGGGGGCGCGGCCCCCGCCTGACTTGGCTCTGACATCTTCCCCACGACCCAGCGGTCTCTCTTACGATGGTCAGGTGAGGGATCGGCTCGCCGACGTCGAGTCGCACGATGTCGGCGCTTCTCCCCGCCCCAACCTCCCCGGCATGAGCCACCGGCGCTTAAGTCATTTCGGTCCCGCCTCACCACCATATTCGCGGGACGCGCAGGGAGACGGTTCGCGGTTCTGTGTCGTCGGACGGATTCCTTCGGATTCGCCCGGTCCGAACTCCGCGAGAGCTCGGGATAATCGCGGGAGGCTGTCTCAATAGAAGATTAGGGCTCGGAAGACCGAATAGATGGAGAACGAAAACACGAGCCACACCGCCAGGAAGACGGTCGCGAAAATGAACATGCCACGCTTCGTCCCGTCCGAGATCTCGCCTTTCGACACCCCGGCGATCCAAGCGATCGTGAGAGAGAAGCCGAGCGCGAGGTCCATCGCCACGGCGGATGTCCATCCAAGGATCCGAAGCGTGTCCCGATACGCAGCGACGGCCGGATCCGTCGGAGGCGGCACGCCGGGGGCGGGAATCAGGAAGACCGCGTGGAAGGATAGCGTCCCGACGAACACGAGAGCACCGAGCAGGATCCCGGAGAGCAGCACGAGTGTGTTCATCGAGACCCGTCGCGGCGGCAGCGGAGGGGGCGTCGGGTACGGGGCGTACCCCGGCGGTGGGGCGGCGGGACCCGGAGCCTCCAAGTCATTCCTCCTGCCATCGGGATGGCGGTTGAGGCCGGATAAAGGTTCCTGAGTCGGAAGATCGCCGGAGTTTGCAGGAGCTCGGATCGCGCAGCGAAAGCCTGAAAGGAAACTCCTCGTTCGAGGCGCCGAATGATGTCCTCCCGGACTCGGGACTACGCATTCGTCATCCTCGCGAGCGTCTTGTGGGGGACTTCGTTCCCCGGAAGCAAGGTCACGGTCAACACGGTGGACCCGCTCTTCCTGACGTTCGCGCGAATGGCCCTCGGCGCCTCGCTGGGCATGACAGTCCTGGTCGTGACGCGTCGGATGAACGCCCGGCTGTTCCGCGACCCGATGGTGTGGCTGCTGGGCGCCGTGAACGCAATCGGGTTCGACCTGCAGAACGAGGGGATTCTCCTCACGACGGCGTCGAAGACGGCGCTCGTTGTCAACGTGAACGTCGTCTTCATCGCGATCCTGATGGTCCTCTTCTTCCACGAGGCGGTGCGCTGGCAGAAGGTCGCCGGAATCGCGTTGGGCGTGTTCGGGGTGGTCGTCCTCGCAACGCGGTTCGACCCGTCGTCGTTGAGCGGAGGCGCCTTCCTCGGGGATGTCTTGGTCTTCGTGGCCGGTCTCGTCTGGGCGTTCTACGTGATCGGCGCGAAGAAGATGGTGGACCGTGGCGCGGACTACGTCGCGCTGACCGCGGGGATTCTCGCCACAACTGCAATCCTGGCTGCGATTCCCTTGTTCTTCGTCGGATGGCCCCTGCCGTCCAGCAACACCGGTTGGTTGGGAATCGCCTACCTGGGCCTCGTCCCGACGTTCACGCCCCTCATGCTGTACGTCGCGAGCATGCGAACGATCTCCCCGACGATCTCCGCGCTCCTGATTCTTCTCGAGGTCGTCGTGGCGGCGATCCTCTCCTTCGTCTTCCTTCGGGACCCGCTCGATGGATACACCCTCGCGGGAGGAGCCCTCATTTTGTTCGGAGCCTACGTCGTGACGCGGGGCGAACAGCCGATTCCGGAGCCCGCCGCGGGCGGCCTCGCATCCGTGCCGGCAGACACCGCGGGACGGGAAGCCGACCAGGTCGCCCGCCGATAGTTCCTCGGGCCACCGCGGCGATCGATTAGTCGTTCGCCAGGCGGGGCTTCTTCGAGGAGGCTCTCGTCTTGTTCTCTTTGACGAGCGGATTGCTCAGGTCGATGGACCGGTCGACGCCCAAGATTTCAAAAGGATCGTTCGATTCGGGTCCTGGGTTGGACCGCTTTTTCCGGTCTTTCGAGCTTTCCCCGCTCACGCGAACACGACTCCGATAACGAATACGACCACTCCTATAAGAAAGAGAAGGATTCCTTCGTTCAAGTACCGAAACCGTTCGGATATCGTTCCTTCATTCGTCGTATGGGCCTGGGCGAGGTGTGCGAGCAAGTTCCTCTTGAGCAGCTTCGGATCGTCGTCGATGAGCCGAAGCAACTCGACCGGATTCGGGGGATCGTCATACTTGGTCACCAGATAGGATGAGGACAGCAGGATGGCCGAGACGACAAGGAATCCCGCGGAGATCAGCGCCGCCGCAAGATGCGCGTGAATCGCGTCGCGGCTCAGACTGAAGAGCGCTCCGAACACGGTGAGGACGAAGCCGAGCGCGACGCTCGCCTTGTTGGAGAGGCTGTTCACGGAATTCAGCTGGTCCGCCAGAACCCGCTCGACGTGGTGAATCGCGACATCCAGGTTGTCCTCGTCGGCCATGACCTTCCTCCGAGTCGCCCGCCGACATGCAGCGGCGGTGGATAAAAGGACATGGGGGAGGGGTGGGCGACCCGAACGGAGGGACAGCGCGGCCGGACGTCAAACGCCGCCCTACCTTCTCGAAGCGATCCATCCGGCGACGAGGGCACCCACGAAGATCGCGGTCCCAACCGTCACGACGAGCGGCCCCGCGGGCAACCGGAGGTAGTCGGCTAGGAGGATTCCGGACCCCGCGCTCGCGATCCCCGTGAGACCGCTCAGCAGCGCGTACGAGGACAGACTTCGGCTGACGTTTTTCATTGCCGCGGCGGGCACAATGACGAGAGCGCCAACGAGGACCGTCCCGACGATCTTGATCCCGACCGCCACGACGACGGTCACCAGGAACAGATACACGAAATTGACGAGGGCCACGTTGACCCCTGTCGAGCGGGCGAGCTCCTCGGACAGGATGCTCAGCACGACTCGCCGGTATATGAGCCGCGAGACGAGGACGATGGGAACCGAGATTCCGACCGCGAGGAGCGCGTCTAACAGAGTCACCGTCGTGATGTCGCCAAAGAGCGCCTCCAAGAGATCGACCTCGGGCGTAAGCAGAATCCCCACGGCGAGGGCGGTCACAAACAAGACGCCGACGATCGATTCGGGGAACAGTCGCGTCGTCTTCTCGATGTACCAAGTCAGGACCGCGGCGGAAAACAGGAACCCGAACGCCCCGAGGAACGGATTGAAGTTGAACAGAATTCCGAGGGCGAGGCCGGGCAAGGCGACATGGGAGAGCGCGTCGCCGACGAGGGCCATCCTCTTTAGGACCATGAGGGATCCAACGTAGCCCGCTGCGAATCCAACGAAGATCCCTGCGACGAGGCTGTACGCTGCCGATTCGGTCATCGGAATCCCCGAACCCCAAAGTCATGCTTGTGCTCGGCGAGGCCCGAACCGCTCCCGAAAATCTCCATCAAGAGATCGGGCTCCGAGAGGCGGCTGGGTGCCCCGAAGAATCGGACCGTCCGATTGAGGGCCAAGACCGCATCGGAATATCGAGAGGCGATGTGGATGTCGTGCGTGATCAGAAAGACCGTGATGTTCGTGTCTTTCTCCAGCCGGTTAAGGCTCTCATAGAGCATGTCTTCGCTGCCGATGTCGACCGTGGCCGTCGGCTCGTCGAAGAGGAGGACATTCGGCCGATCGAGGACGGCCCATGCGATGAGGACGCGCTGCATCTCTCCCCCCGACAGAACGTCGAGCCGCTTCGGCAGGACCGCAGCTCCAAGACCGACAGCGGCGAGCGACTCTTCGAAGCCCGCTTCGCTCTTGAAGCCTAGGAAGTCCCGGACGGTAATCGGCACATCGGTCACAACCAAGTTCTGCGGGACATAGCCGATCCGAACGGGGCTGGACCATTCGACCGTCCCGGTGTGGGGCACGAGGCCGAGGAGGACGCGGAAGAGCGTCGTCTTCCCCGCGCCGTTCGGGCCGACGATGGCGAGCGTGGTCCCTCTTCGCACGTGGAAACTGACGTCTTCCAAAATCGGGACGTGATCCAATCGAACCCCGAGGTTCGCGACCCGGAGGACGTCTGCGGCGGCGCCGGTGTCACGGGTCGGACTCCGTGAAGGAGGCGGCACGACGACCATGCGCCGCGGCTCATCCGATGCCGTTATTTAAGAATTTGTCCGGTCTTAATAAACCTCAAGTACGAGGCGCGCGGTTCTTAGTAGCATGCCGATCGTCAGCGTGAGCATGGACGACTCCATTCTCCGCAGCCTGGACGACGTCGCCCAGCGGCGCAAGTACCGGAGCCGGAGCGAAGCGGTCCGCGAGGCGCTGCGGGAGTTCATCGATGTCACGGAATGGGGCCGAGAGGGCGGGGAAGCCTCGGTCATCCTCGCGGTCATTTATGAGAAGGGGAATCCACGCGCGGACCTCGCGATGCTCCAGCATCGCTTCGACGAAATCCGCACGATGCTTCACACCCACCTCGACGAAGCGGATTGCCTTCAAATCTTCGTCGCGGAAGGATCGACGGCCCGGCTCAAGGAGGTCAAGGTGATCAAGTTCATCCAGACCGCGGCCCGTCGATGAGCGACCAAGTCGCTGGGGCCGCGAACCTTACTCGACCGTGACGCTCTTCGCGAGGTTCCGCGGCTTGTCGATCGGACAGTCCCGCAGCCGCGCCGCGGCGTAGGCAAAGAGCTGCAGCGCAACGCTGACCGGGACCGGCGAGAAGATCCACGGGATCGAAGGGATCTCGATCACGTCGTCCACGAACTTCGGGAGTTCTTTGTCGCCCTCCGTGCCGATCGCGAGGACGGGCGATCCGCGGGCGCTCACCTCGCCGATGTTCGACCGCATCTTCTCGTACGTGGGATCTTGGACGGCCACCGCCACGACCGGGGTCGAGGAGGTGAGGAGGGCCAGCGGTCCGTGCTTCAGCTCGCCCGCGGCGTACGCCTCGGCGTGGATGTAGGAGATCTCCTTGATCTTCAACGCGCCCTCCATGGCGACGGGATAGTTCGCGTGTCGGCCGATGTAGAACATGTCTCTCGCGGTGCCGTACTTCGCCGCGAGCGCCTCGATTTCCTGGGCTTTGTTCAACACGTACTGCGCAGCCCGCGGGAGGGACCGCAACTGGTCCTTGAGCCGGTCGAGTTCGTCGTAGCCGAGGGTCCCGCGGTCCTGCCCCATCTTGAGTGCGACCAGGTACAGTGCCACGAGTTGCGCGATGAAGGTCTTCGTCGCGGCGACGCCGATCTCGATCCCGGCGCGCGTGTAGAGCGTCTTGTCGACCTCCCGCGTGAGGCTCGAGCCGAGGACATTCGTGATTCCGAGCGCCTTGCAACCGCGTCGACGCGCCTCGCGGGCGGCGCCAAGCGTGTCCGCCGTCTCGCCGCTCTGAGAGATCAGGATCACGAGGGGCCGCTCTGAAGGGGCCCGGCTATAGCGGTACTCCGACGCGAGCTCGGCGGACGCGGGGATCCGGGCGATTTCCTCGAAGACGTACTTCCCGACGAGGGCGGCATGGTACGACGTGCCGCAGGCGACGAGCTTCACGCTCGTGATCCCTTCCGAACTGAAGCCGTCCAGATCGAGGTTCGCGAGCCGACCGAGGAGCGTCTGGTGGATCGCTTGCGGAGCCTCGTGGATTTCTTTCAGCATGAAGTGCTCGAAGCCGCCCTTTTCCGCATCTTCCAGGGACCATGTGATCCGCTGCGGCTCGCGGGACATCGCGTTCCCTTCGAGGTCCTTGAGCGTGACGCCTTTCGGCGTGATGACGACCATCTCCTTGTCCATCACGTACACGACGCGGTCCGTGTACCGCAAGAGGGCGGGGACATCCGATGCGAGGAAGTTCTCGTCCGGGCCGATCCCGATGACGAGCGGACTTTCGTTCCGCGCCCCGATCACCTTCCCGGGTTCGTCCGCGTGGACCGCGAGGATCGCGTACGAGCCGCGGATATCGTGGAGCGCCTTCCGGATCGCGACCTCCAGGTCGCCCTCGTAATAAGCCTCGATCAGGTGGACGAGGCTCTCCGTGTCCGTCTGGGACGTGAAGGTGTGTCCGCGGGCCTCGAGCTTCTCTCGCAGGCTCGCGTAGTTCTCGATGATCCCGTTGTGCGCGAGCGCGATCTTGCCCGTGCAATCGACGTGAGGGTGCGCATTGATCTTCGACGGTGCGCCGTGAGTCGCCCAACGCGTGTGTGCGAGCCCGGTCGAGCCCTTCATCGGCGGGAGTTGCGCCTCGAGGTTCGCGATGAAGCCTTTGTCTTTCACGACCTGCAACCCGCTGCCGATGATCGCGACGCCCGCGCTGTCGTACCCTCGGTACTCGAGTCGCTTGAGGCCGTCGAGTAAGATCGGGAGCGCATCGCGGCGGCCGGCGTACCCGACGATCCCGCACATCTACAAGACCACCGCGCCAGAGGGTATCGTGCCGCGGAGCTTCGCACCGGACTCGACCCGGGCCCGTTCGTTCACGACGGTCCCGGGGGCCACCACGACGCCGTTCGCGATTTCGACGTCTTCTCCGATGAGCGCCCCGATTTGCGGCACCGCATGCCACGTGCCCTCGATGTTCACGTCCCCCGGGCCGGAGGCTGCGAGGAGTCCCGCGCGGGCGACGACGCCGGAGCCGATGACCGAATCCTGCACGACGCTCGAAGGGCCTAGGATCCCGTCGTCCATGAGGATCGAATTCGAGACGGTCGTGAGGGCGCCGATCCGGACGTTCCTCCCAAGGCTCGTCGACGGGAGCAGGACCGCGTTCGGCCCGATCTCGGAGCCCGAACCGATCGACAGCGGCCCCTGGAGGTACGCGCCGGACCGGATCACGCAGCCGTCGCCGATCGACACGCGACCGCGGATCGTGACCGCCGTTTCGATCGTCCCGGAGCGGATTTCGTGGAGGCCTTTCAGGGCCGCGGCGTTGAGCCGGAGCAGGTCCCACGGGAACAAGGCGTCCACCCACGTGCCTTCCGTGCGGACCGCCGCCACGGAGGTCCGCTTCGCGAAAGCCGACACGGCACTCGGGAGGTCGTGCTTCCCCTCTTTCGCGAGCCGCTCGATCTCGTCGAAGATCCGCGAGTCGAGTGCGTACGCCCCGGTGTTGATCAGATTCGAGATGACCTCCGTCGGCTTCTCCGTGATCGCGACGAGGTCTTTCCCTTGGGCCGTGACGACGCCGTAGCTCTGCGGGCGCTCGCTCTCCGTGATGAGGACGGCCGGTCGCGCGGCGGCGCCGAGCAGGTCCTCGACGAAGCGGCCGTCGACCATGTTGCTGCCATTCAGGACGACGAACGGGTCCTCGAGATGCGCGCGGGCCTCCCAGATCGCGTGGGCCGTGCCGAGCTGTTTCGTCTGCGTCACGTAGGTGATGTGCGCGCCGAACGCCTTCCCATCCTGGAAGTGCGACTGGATCCGCTCGCGGCGGTAGCCGACGATGAAGACGAGGTCGCGGACGCCGTTGTCGACCAGGGCCTGGACGACGTATTCAAGGAGAGGGCGGTTCCCGACCGGAATCATGACTTTCGGGACGGACGCGGTGAAGGGGCCCATCCGGGCTCCCTCCCCCGCCGCGAGGACGACGGCCTTCATTCGGAGTGCACCATCCAAAGCCCCCTAACCATCACAGCTCCGAAGCGCGTCGCGTATTTCTGCTGTGGGCTCGGGTTGAGTTCCCCGACGAAGGCCGCCGAAGAGCGGAGAGGACCTTGCCAATCACGGAGCATAATTCAGCCTGACGGGCGAGTAGTATTATAAATGCATCTACAACTTTCCGATAACCATTACAAAATCGTTAATAGAATGGACACGTTGCATCGAGACGTGGTCCGCCGCTGGTTGGTCGAGGAGACGTCCCAGGGGGCTTCCGGCCGGGAAGTCGAGTTGCTCGATCGGCCGGAGCGGGTTGCGCCGTTGTCCTCTCCGTTGGCTTGGCGCATCTTGCAGGAACTCGCGAAAACGCCCGACTATCCAAACGCCCTGGCGGGACGATTGAAAGTCCACGAGCAGAAGGTCTACTACCACGTCCGGAGACTCGAAGCGGCGGGGCTCCTCCATGTCCTGCGAGAGGAGCCGAAGCGCGGTGCATCCGCGCGGGTCTTGGCGCCGACCGCCGAAGCCTTTGCGATCGTCCTGAAGGGCCGGGGAAATCCCGTCGCCTCTCCGCTCCTGCCCCATGCTGGGATCGTCGCCCGATTCCTCGAGGAGTTCACCCGCGACGGCGTCTTCGATGGCTCGATCGTGGTCGGTTCGCCGTACACGCACGGCCCGTTCAACACGACGGCGCGCGACTCCCCCTATGCCGTCGAACTCGGGTTCTTCCTCGGTCGGCTTTTTGCGCCCCGCAAGGACCTCATTGTGCGTCTCGACACGGAAGTGAAGGCGAGGGGCGCGGGGAAGGAAGACATGATCCTCGTCGGCGGGCCCGTCGCGAACATCATTGCGATGGACCTGAACCCGCACCTTGCGGTGAACTTCGACTGGAAGCAAGTGTGGCGCATGGAGTCATCCCGGACGGGCCGGCCGTACGCCGACGAGCAGGTCGGGCTGATTGCGAAGGTCCCGAACCCATGGAATCCGAAAAAGGTCGTCGTGTCGCTGAGCGGCCTCCACGCGACCGGGACGATGGCCGCGATCCTCGGACTGACCCGCCAAGCCGACGAGGTCCTCGACGGCTATCGGTCCGGAGAGGAATTCTACCGCGTCGTCGCGGGCCAAGACCGCGACGGTGACGGCCGTCCCGATGCCGTGTCGATACTCGAATGAACCCTCCCTATCGACTGCAGCGGCGAGCCGCAGCGTAAGCAAGGATCCTCGCCACCCTCGGCTTGAGGTATCCCCGGCGCGGTCATCGGGAGCCCTCCGGCATCATGCCGGGGCGATGGTCCTCCCAATCTTTCCTCTTTCGCCTGGCGTCGGCCGCGGTGCCTCTGCGCGTCATAAGGAGACGGTTTCGTAGCGGATCTTGTCCTCGAGTTTCGCGTTCGTCTCTTCGATGGCCCGGACGGTTTCAGCGACCCGCTCTTCCGGGAGCAACAGGAGGACATCGACCCCCCGTTGGGCGGCCTCCAAGGTTGCGGGCACGACGCCAAACTCGATCCGAGGCCGCAGGCCGAGTTCCCTCGCGGCCGCGAGCCCGGCGACGTCGAGCGCGGCGACGACCTGTCCCTTCGAATCCCGCATGACACGCTTGGAGGTAGGCGAGGATGCCCCCTTCTTCGCACCGCGCGTTGCAACTCGGACGAGAAGGATGCGGCCGGGCCGCAGCGCCACGATTCCCTCGAGGCCGTGGACGGAGACTAGATCGCCTCGCTCGGCATCGTGGACGGCGAGGCCCACCGACGGCGACGTCCGGCCTGCGTATGCGACGAGGACACCGCCCTCCATGAAAAGGCCGACGCGGTCACCGCGGCCAATCGGGTTTCCCGCGAAGGCCGACGTCGTCTCCACGAACGCCATGGCGCGGCCCGCACGTTCGACGAATCTCCGTAACTCGAGGAAGCCGTCGTGGAGAAGTTCGACACCCTTCTTCGTCGCGCGGTACTCCCCGTTCGCCAAGACGAGGAGCCCGTCTCCCTGAAGTCCGTGTGCGTATTCGGATGCGCCTTGCACGGTCATACCCAGGCGCTCCGCGATCGTCCGAAGTCTCGTATGTCGGTTCGTCGTGACTTCGTAGAGAAACAGAAGTCGCGTGCTCGACCGCAAATTGCGGAGCAGCTCCATCGCACAACCCGATCGGATGCCGGCGGAAAAGCTCCGGCCAACATTCTTATATAGTCAAGTCCATCGAACAAACATCAAGTGGATTTGAGGAGGAGTCTCAGGTGCGGTTGATGGTGCTTGCGGTCCTCGCGACCGCCACGCTGTTCCTCCCCTCGCTGATTTCTCCCGCAACCGCGGTGCCGAACACACCCGCCGGAATTCGCATCCTCTTCGATTTCGGCGACGGCACCTATCGCTGGGCGAACGCGACGGTCGAGGACCCGGCGGCGGTAAACGCCACCTGGTACGCCGTCCAAGCCGCGGCGATGTCGGGCGGCATTTGGATCTCGTGGACGTGGTACAGCGGCTCGTTTGGCTCCGGCATTTTCATCACGGACATCGGGAACCGGTCGCCGCCCACGGTCGGGATCTTCGTCTGGAATTCGACGGCGACCGTCTGGGATCCTGCGCCGGTGGGAATTCGCGACCTCGTCGTTAGAGAGGGCGATGTGGTCGCCCTCACCGACACGGCCTACGATCCGATCACGTATCGGTCATACCCGCCCGCCCCCACCCCGTTGAGCCCCTTTCCCGTCACGCAGTTCCGGGGCGATCTCATGAACAGCGGTACGTCCGCATCCGCCACACCGGACAACCCGGGCGTCCGGTGGGACCGCGACACGGGCGCTCGGGAGATCGCGTCGACGCCCGCGGTGGCCTACGGGAAGGTCTTCGTGGAGACGATGCACGGATCGTTCGCCCTGGACGTGGTCACGGGCGGGATCGTCTGGACGAACGCCGCCGCGAAAGGGTTCTCATCCCCCGCGGTCTTCGACAACTCCGTGATTCTCGGCACCTCGAACGGGACCGTCATCCGGCTGAACGCCTCGGATGGGCGCGTGCTCTGGGAGACGCGCCTCCTTGCGCAGACCTTGTTCAGCGGTATCACCTCCTCGCCGAAAGTCGCGTTCGATCGGGTGTTCATCGGGACGTTCAATGAGTCCGGCGGCGCCGGCGAGGTCGTGTCCCTCTGGGCGAGGAACGGGACCGTCGCATGGCGGCATCCGACGGGATCCGTGCATTTCTCGTCGCCCGCCGTTGCGAACGACACCGTCTACGTCGGCGTCATGGGGACGTACAACACGACGAGCCAGGTGACGTTCGACCCGCCGTTCGGAGTGCTCGCATTGGACGCGGCCTCGGGAGCGGAGCGGTGGTTCTATCCGACCGCCGGCTCGGTCGCTGCGTCCCCGGTCATCGCCGGTTCGCGGGTGATCGTGCCCTCGAAGCACGGGGACGTGTACGCGATCGACGGCGCTTCGGGGATGCTCGACTGGAAGGCCTTGGTGGACTCGGGCATCTCGTCGCCCGCACTCTCGGGCAGCACCGTGTTCGTTGGCGGCAGTTCCTTCGGAGGAAGCGGCCGCGTTTGGGCGTTGGACGTGGCGACCGGATCGCCGAAATGGTCCTTCGCCCCGAACGGTCCCGTGCAGGCGTCCATTACCGTTGCGGGCGGACTCCTCCTCTTCGCGACGAACACCGCGAACGGGACCGTGTACGCGCTGAATGCCACGACGGGCCGGTCGGTCTGGAGGTTTGAGCCGAGCCCGCCAGAGTACATCCTCGGTTCGCCGGTCGTCGCGGATGGCATGGTGTTCGTGCCGAGCGACAACGGGCACATGTACGCGCTCGCGGAGCTGCCTTCGACGGGCCCGCCGCCCTCGCTCCAACCGTCCCTCCTGTTCTATCTCGTCGTCTTCGGAGGCCCGCTCGGAATCATCGCGGTGGTCGCCATCGTCATCGCGGTCCTCGTTCGCCGGAGGTCCCGTCGTGGCCCCTAAGCTGACCGAGCGCACACAGGCGGTGCTCTTCGCGGCGGTCCTGATGACCGCGATCGCGGGCCTCTATGGCACGACGATTCTCCTTCAGCCCGCACCCGTGGGCGTCCACGCGGTCGGCTCCGTGCGACTCGATGTGGAAGGGGCCGGCTGGTCGATTCGCTACGCCCCCGTCGTCACGAACAACAGCACGGTGTTCGGCCTCCTCCTTGAGGCCTCGGCAAAGTTCGGATTCACCGTCGCATATCTCACGTACCAGATTCCGCAGGGCGTCTTCGTGATGGCTATCAACGGTTCTATGAACGGTGAGGGAGGCCGGTACTGGCAGTACTGGGTCAACGGCGCCTACGGGACCATCGCGGCGGACCACGCGGCGTTGCACGACCACGATGTCGTCCTGTGGAGCTTTGCCGCCTCCGCGGAGGGCTTGTAGGATGGCGGGCAGGTTGCGCCGCGCGGTTGTGGCGGGTCTCGGAGATGCGCGCACGCGGATCCTCGGGGTCTTCTTGATCGTCGTCGCGGTGCTCGGGACGGTCGTCCTTCGCGCCTTTGCAAACTTCGAGACCGTGTTCGTCGCGGCCCTGCTCGCCGGGTCGCTCCTCGGCCGGTGGTGGACGATTCTCGTCCCGGTGGCCGCCCTGGCGGTCCTGCAGTCGCTCGACTGGTCGACGTACGGTGGCTACGGTCTCCAGGCGATGATCGGGCTGTCGTTCTTCATCATCTCCGGCTACGTGTTCGTCGGGCTCCTCGGCCGCCGGATCCGGCCACGGATCGTGTTTCGCGTGAGTTCGGTCGCCCTCTTGACGACGATCAGCGTGCCCCTGACGATTGCGTATGACCTGTGGACCGCGTCCGGCGAATGGTACTTCATCACGCGCCGGCTCGGCGTCACGTGGGACCTCATGCTGAAAGGCCAGGCCCCGTTCACGTTGTACCACCTGTTGAGCTCGCTGATCTTCGTGCCCCTGGTAGGCACCGCGTTCCTCTTCCTGCACACGTACGGCTGGCCCGCGAGGTCGGAAGAAATCTCGCCCTCCCGGCCGATGGACCGCCCGTGATCAGAGGAGTTTCTCGATCTGGGCTTGCATCCGTCGGACCTCCTCGCGGCGACGACGGAGTTCGTCTTCCTGCCGCCGGATCGCGGTGTCGCGAGCCTCGAGGCGGACCTTCAGCGCCTGCAATTCCCGCTCGCGGGCTTTGAGCCGAACTCGCTCCTGTTCCGCGGACTTGTCTTTGCCTTTCACGCTCTCGGCCATCGCGCGGACCGCCTGCGCCTCCTCGGTGACGGCGGCGCGTTCTTTCACCAATTTCGCCGTGACGAGGGAGTCGATGGCCTTCTCCTTGTGAGCGACGCGCGCCCGTTCCGTCTCGAGATTCTTCCACATCGCTTTTGCCTCGGCGCGTTCGCGGGCGAGTGCCTCGGACTTTTCCTTCAACTGTTTCTCTTGCTGTTCCGCGGCCTTCATCCGGGCTTCGGATTCCGCGAGCGCGGCCTCGTGCCGTCGCTCACGGTCCTTCAAGTCCTCGCGCGCCTGGGCCAGCTTCTTCATTTCGGCGCGTTGATTTTCGAGCTGCGCAGCTCCTCGTTCCATCCGCTCCTTCAGCTCGCGGCTCTTCTGATCGGCCTCTTTCTCCGCCGACCTCAAGAAGCTCATCGCTCGCGACTTGAGATCGGACGCTTCCCGCTCGCGCGATGCCGCGGCCGCGGTTTGAGACTCCAGTTCCTTCGCGCGTCGGTCTAGCTCGGCTTGAGCGTGCTCGGCGGCCTTCCGCTGCCCGGCGGTTCGGCGGGCTTCGAGAACGACGCGGTCCTGGGACTTCGCGAGCTCCTTCTCGGCCCGGTTGAGATCCGCCCGGTGCTTCACCAGGGTTTGCGTAATCTTGTCCAACCCCACCTCGCGCTTTTCGAGCTCGGATGTAAGGACCTTCTGATCCGCTTCTCGTTTCGCAAGTTCGGTCCGTCGGTCGTCCAGGCTCACGGCGGCTTTCGCGACGTTCGAGAGTTTTTCCTTCAAGTCCGCGTCTTGGTCCGCAAGGTCTGATTCCCGAGTGCCTGCCGATTCCTCCCGCGTGGAGAGGCGCGCCTCGGCGGCTTTGATCCCATCGAGTCGGTCCTCGATCTTCTTCGATTCGGAACGAACCCGCTTCTCCATGGCCGCGACGGACGTCCGAGTCCGAGCCAGCTCTTTCTGGGCCGCGGAGATTTCGCGGGCTTCCTCCGTCCGCTCCTGCGCCGCGGTGTCGATCTGCTTCCCGCGAGCGTCGAGGTCTTCGCTCGCCTGGCGAAGCTCGCGGTCGCGTTGCGCGAGTTCCCGGCCGCGCTCCGCGAGCCGCGCTTCCAGCTCGCCGAGGGCGGACTCCTTTGCCGCGGACTCCTTCACTTCTTTCGAGAGCGCCGCCTCGCGCCGGTCCAGCGTCGCCTGGGAGCGCCGCAGTTGTTCCATGCCAGCGCGCAAGGCGGTTTGCTGCAGCGCGAGTTGCTTCTCCTTCGTCTCCGAGCGGGCCAACAGGCGATGCGCCTCGCTCCCTTCGGATCGGGCCCGCGACTCCCGTCGGTCCAGTTCTTGGCCCACGGTGGCCTGGCGTGCCTCCCACTCCTTTTGAGACGATGCGAGCGCCTTCTCACGTTTCGCGAGGTCGACTTGCAAGGACGCAAGGGACTTTTCCCGCTCCGCCAGGGTCGCCTCGGTCGCGGTGAGGTCTCGATGGCGCGCGTCTAGGGCCTTCGTCCTCGCGGCAAACTCGATTCGAGTCGCGTCCACGGCCTTTCGATTAGAGGCCAATTCCTTCTGCGCCCGCTCGAGTTCCGCGCTCGCATCGCGGGTTTCGCGGCGTGCTTGTGCGATCACGGAATTCTGGCCTTTGAGATCGGCTTGGGCCGATGCCAAATCGGCATCCCGGCGTTCGATTTCGGCCACGCGCGCTTGAAGCTTGGTGACCGCGACTCGGTGGACCTCGCCCGCCGTACGAAGTTCTTTGTCGCGTCCGTCGAGGACGCTCGCCCGATCGACGAGCTCTTGGTGTTGTTTCGCGAGTTCCCCTTCGCGGCGATGAAGGGTCGCGCGGTCGGCCTTCAGCGTCTTCTCGACGGCCGCCAACGCCACCCGGGCTTCCTCCAGTTCGGCTTGCTGCTTTTCGACTACCTCTTCGTGACCTTTCAGCGCTCGCTCGGCCTTCCGAGCGGCTTCCGTTTGGGCCGCGGTTTCAGCCCGTGACGCATCGAGCGCTTTCCTCTCCGCATCGAGGTGTTTCCGGGCGCGTTCGAGTTCCGAGTTCCCATCTTTGAGTTCGGACCGTTGTTTCGCGATCGCGGTTTCGAACCGGTCCAGTTCGGATTGATGTGCGAGGAGGCTCTCCTCCTGTCGCGTGAGTTGTGCGGCTTGCGCCGCGAGCTTCGCGGAGCTGGCCTTCCCCGCTTCGGCCTCGGAGTGAAGATCTCTCTCCCGCTGGTCGAGCGACTTCGTTCGAGCGTCCAGTTGGCCCTTCCGTCGCGCTTGTGCATCGGTCTCCCGAGCGATCGCGGACCGTTCGGCCTTGAGTCCCTTCTCCTTTTCCGCAACGCCTTTGTCGGCCTCGGCTCGCGCCTGTTCGGCTTTCGCGATCGCAGCCTCTCGCGCTCGGAGGCCCTTCTCCGTTCGCTCCATCGCCTCAGCCTGTGAGGCGAGCTCGCGCCGAGTCGAATCGAGTTCTCGCTCGCGTTCTTCCAAGGCCGTCTCGCGAGTCGACAACATCGCCTGTCGCCGTTCCACGTCCGTGGTCGTGAGCTTGATTCGCTTTTCCGACCGCCCGAGCTCTTCACGTCGATCCGAGAGTTGCTCGCGGGCTTGCGCGAGCTGGCTCATCTGTCGCTCAACTCCGCGCCGCTGCGACGCGAGCGCTTTCTCAGCATCCGCGAGCAATCGGCGGTCCTCCACGAGTTTTCCTTCACTTTTCACCACGTCGGCCGCGCGCGCCTTCAGATCTCGTTCCGCCTTGCGGGCGACCTCGTTCTGGATCGAGAGGTCTGCGCGAGTGGTCTCGAGCGTTTTCGAGCTCTCGGCGAATTCTTCCTCCTGTTTCCGGAGAAGTTCCTCCCGTCCCTCAGCCTTTTCCAGGGTAGCCTTGAGCCCTTTTTCAGCGCGCTGAAGGTCTGCAAGCCGCGCGGCGAGCTCCTGTCGCTCCTTGGCGAGGGCCGCCTTTTGATCCACTGCCTTCGCTGCGATCTTGTCCAGCTCCCGTTCGCGGGCGTGGAGGCTCTCCTCGATCGTCGTCGCGTGGGCTTCTCGCTTGGTGGAGGCTTCCTTCTGGGACTCGAGCTCCCTGGACTTCGCGGCGCCCTCCTCCGCAGCTTTCTTGAGTTGCGTTTCGCGGCGTTCCATTTCGCCGCGCTGCCGTTCCAGCTCGTCTCGCGCCTCCGCCAAACTCCGGTCTTGCGTTTGCAAGTCCTTCGATTGGGAGTTGAGCTCGGCCTTCAGCTTCGTTAGAGAATCAGCGCGCTCTCGGAGCTCTTGATCGCGCTGCGCAAGCTTCGCATCCACAGCGTTCGACCGGTTGACCACCCGTTTGTCCCGCAGGGTGAGTTCCTGGTCCCGTTGGCGAAGGGCCTTGTCAGCCTCTTCGCTCGCGGCCCGCTGCTTCGCGAGTTCCGCCTCGCGCCGGATGAATTCGTCGTTCGCTCGCTGGAAGAGCTTCATCTTTGAGTCAAGATCGGTTTGGCCTTGGAGCAGTTGCTTCTCCCGTGATTCGAGCTCCGCCTTCGCCTTGCGGAACTGCGATTCACGGGCAGCCAGATCCGTCGCTTTCGCGGATGACGTGCGCGCGGTCCCGAGCTCGATTTGAAGGGCATTCGTCTTCTTGACCTGCGCCTCGGTCTGCGCCTTCGCCCGCGCGACTTCGGTCGTGAGTTCAATTTGGCGGCGACGGAACGCCTCGCTCGCGGACCGCAGAGACGCTTGCAGGCGTTGGACTTCCTTTTCTTGGTCCGCAATTTTGCGGTCGCGGACCTGCAGGAGCTTCCTCGCCTCTTCGAGTTCCCTGGTTCCGAGTTCCTCCTTCGCTTTCTTGGCCTCGGCCAGGCGCTGTTCGCTCGCGAGCGCTTTCCGTTCGGCGATCTGCGCGGAGCGCTCTCGCTCCTGGTTGGCCTTGAGGGCTCTCTGTGCGTCGAGCGTTTGTCGAGCGGCGAGCCGGGACGCCTTCTCGGACTCGGCTTCGCGCGCCGAGAGCTGCGCCCGTTCCTTGCCCAAGGCGGCTTGATTCGCCGCGAGTTCCTTCATCTCCGCGTCGAGCTTCAGGAATCGTTTCTTGAGGTCTGCGTCCTCCTTGCTAAGCTCCTCCGTCGAAGCGGCTCGTTTGCGCAGCTCTTCGACCTGGTCCTTGAGCCGTGACGCCTTCTCCTTTTCCTGCTCGGCCACGCCGAGCGCCTTCGTCATTTCCGTCGTGAGGACGATTTCCTTCTCTTGGAATTCCTTGCGGGCTGCGGCGGCCTCGCCCCTCGCGGCATCTGAGCTCGTTTGCATCCTCGCGAGGTCTTTCTTCCCCGCGTCGAGCTCTCTCTCCAACTTGGAGACGCGGGTATGCGCCTCGTCCTGGAGCTTCTTGCGGCTTCCCGCGACTTCCGCTTCGCGCGCGTCCAGTTTCGCGCGGGCTGCTTCGACTTCTCGATTCGCTTCCCGGATCACGCGAGTCTCCGCATCCAGCTTGTCGCGAGCCATCGAGAGACTCCGTTCGCGTTGCGTGAGCTCTTTCTCCCGGCGGTCGATCGAGGCTGCGAGGGATTCGACCTCCACCTCGCGCTTCCTCATGGAGCCCTCTTTCGCGTCGACGGCGGCGCCCCGCTTGCGCAACTGCTGCGATGTCGACTCGGCTTCCTTCGCGGTTGACTTGAATTTCTGGAGGGCCGTGATTTCCTTGCGGGCGTCGTCCCGCTCCGCTTCGGCCGCTTTGAGGCGCTGCGATGCTTCCCGTTCTTCGGCGGCGTTCGCGGTTTCCAGTTCCTTTACCCGGGCCTCGAGATGGCCGCGCTTCGCAGTCTGACGGGCGATCTCCGCGTCTTTCGCTTCCGAGAGCCTGCGGGCGTCCGCGAGTTCCTTCCGAAGCTGCGTCTCGCGGGCTTTCGCCTCGGCTTCGCGCTCGGAGGCCTCCAGTTCGAGGAGCATCGGCGCGCTCTGTTCGACCCGGTCGGCCGTCGCGTCAGGCTGCAGGGATTTCCGGGCTTTCTCGCGCAACCCCATGCGGCATCACAGCTGGAGTCGTTCGAGGATCTCTTCGTAGCGGGCGTACTTCTCGGACTTCGCAAACTTCTTGATCTTGTCCGGGGGCAGCTCGCCGAGCAGGTCGTCGATGTCTTTCATCACGACCTTCAGTTCGTCCTTCAGCCCGAGCAGCTCCTTCTGCTGCTGCATGAGCGCGTTCCGTTCCTCCATCAACCGCTCCATCTGCTCTTCGAGCTGGACGAGGCGGCTCTTCATCTCGGCGAGCTCCTGATTCGACTGGATCGTGACGGTCGTCGGCTCTCTCTTCGACGCGTCGCGTCCCGCGGACCCTTTCTGTTCGAGTTCCCACCGTCGCCGCTGGATCTCCAACTCCGCCTCGCTCACCGCGTGGTGGCGTTCGTCCAGGAGACGCGCCTTGTCCCGTAGGAGCTCCTCGCGCTTCTCGATCTCCTCTTCTTTTTCGCGGATGCGGTTCACCGCCGCGCGGAACTCGTCTTCCCGCCGCCGGATGTCCGACTCCCGTTCCTTGAGTTGACCGAACGCCTTCTCGCGGGACTCGAGCTCGCGTCGGAACGCGGAGATTCGGCCGCGCAGCGACGTCTCGCGGGCCTGCAATTCGTCCTTTTGCATCTGGAGGATGTTCCGGTACGTCTTCTCCATGTCCATGAGGCCCTCTTCGAGTTTCAGGATGTCCTCCTTCTCCAGGAGCAACTCCGCGATCTGACGCTTGAGTTCCTCCCGCTCCCGGACGTCCGCGGGTTTGTCGGATGATTCGAGCGCTTGAATCCGGGAGCGCGCGCGTTCCAGGAGGGCTTCCATCTGCTCGAGCCGCTGCTTCCGCCGTTCCAGCATCCGGTCAAACGGCTCCGCGAGTTTCCAGAGGGATTCCTCGACCTCAACGTCGGCGACTTCCGATTCGGCCTCTCGGGCGGGTGCGCCCTCCGCGGCCCCGGACTCCGGACCGACGTCGGGAGCGCCACGGCGCCGGGCCCTCTCGCGGCTCAGTTGGAGGATCCGCCGCAGGTATTCTTCCTCCGGAGACTCCTGCCCGGACGGTTTCGGGGGTCCAACGGACCCGGGTTCCGGGAACTTCGCGGCGCAGTTCGCGCATTCCGTCGCGTCGACGGCGTTGATCGAGTTGCAGATCGGACAGAGGACGGCCGGCACGGTCCCTTCGAATCGTTGGCCGCAGCGGGCACACGAGGCGGCGTCGGGCAGCGTCTCCGCTCCGCATTCGCTGCAGTAGGCGGCTTTGCCGGGAGTGAGGGCGCGCTGGGCCATCGATGCCTGCTCGAGGATCGCGGGGACCTCGGGGCGCCTATTCGTACGCGTTGTACGAGAGGATCTCCGAGAGGTGCTTCCTGCCCGCCGGGGGCTCGAAGGCCTCCGGGATGCCCAGGGGCGTCAACCCCACGACCCGGGCGTCGGCCGGGATGCTCAGGAGGGATCTCACCTTCTCCTCGTTGAAGGCGAAGACCCAGGAGGTCCCTAACCCCTCACTCGTGGCCGCCACGGTGACGTTTGCAAGGGCCATGCCCAGATCGACCGGATACGAGTTCATGTATCCGCCGATCATCGCGACCGCCTCGTCGAGCCGCGCACAGGCGACGACCACCAGGGGTGCGTCGGCCAAGTGCTTCGCGTTCGTGCAGGCGCCCGCGAGCTTCCGCTTCGCGTCCTCGTCCGAGACGACGATGAACTTCCAGGGCTGGATGTTGTCCGCCGACACGGCGAACCGCGCGGCGTTCACGACCGCCTGGACTTTCTGCTCAGGGACCGGATCGGGCTTGTACTTGCTCACGCTCTTCACCGACTTAATGGCCTCTAGGGCCTCCATTTCGTCCCGGCGCGTCGATTTGGTGTGGTGATAATAAGGGTTTCGTCACCGTTATTTCGGCAGGGAGAACCCGCGGCTTGATTCTTCATTCGAATCCGCGTTCCCGAATTTGCCGTCCGCGTCGAGTACCTCGGGAGAGAACGTTTAAGTCGGGCCGGCTGCTTCCGCCGCACCGCGGGCCCGTAGCTTAGCCCGGTTGGAGCGTCCGGCTGATAACCGGAAGGTCGCCAGTCCAAATCTGGCCGGGCCCACTTTCCGACGGTTCCCCTTCAGGATTCGGAAATCATGCGAACCAAATTCGCAAACCAAAGAGTCCCTCTAACCCCAGAAACGCGGCGCCGGCGAGGAGTTTCGCTTTCGTTCGCCAGTCCCGTCGCAGATCCGGGGCCGCCCCGACGATCCCTCTCCGAATCTCCCTCCGGCAGTACGCGAGCTGGGCGACTCCTAAGATAACATAGGAACTCACCATCAACAGCCCTAGGACCCGATCCGTGACGAGGCCGATGACAAACGCCGAAGCCGTTAGGTAGACCCCGATCGCGGGACCACTCACCGCCAGGTTGGCGAAGAACAGCGGTTCGAAATTCGGAGCGATGATGGAGATGCTCCCTTCCGTGGCGAGGGACGGGTCCCACCGGAGGACATCGATCCGACCCGATGGCCGGGTCTCGGGTGCGTAGCGCGTGATGAAGCCCGCGATTGTCTCGGCGACTTCGCGGTGTAGAAGCAAGTCAATCGTGAGGATTCCAAACCGCGCGCCCGAGCGAAATCGGAAGACAATCGAAGTCGGGGCTCCGCGCCCACCGCTCCCTCTCAGCCTGGCACGGAGGCCTTGCCACCGAAATCGCCGGGACACTGCACCTGGGCCCACAATCTGAATGCCGTCCGCGCTGAACTCAAACACCTGCGGTTTTCGCCCGATATGAATTGTGAACTCGATGCCAAAAGCCGAGATTCCGTACATCAGAGGCAGGAGCCCGACGATGACGATCCCGAAGAGGCCGCCGAATGAAAACGCGCCAGCGACCTGGAGGGGGGCGATGCTCAATAGGAGGAGGTAGAAGGACCCTCGGAAGGCGCGCCATTTTTCCGGAGAGCTCTCGACTCGCAAACGGTACACGGCGGCGTGAATCCCCTGTCACGCTAAGAGTGTTGCTTGGTGGCCGGTACGCTTCCTCGAATCGCTTCGATGGAAGTGGAGAGCCTTATTTCGAAGAGGCTTCTGCCACCCTCGAATGACCCGCGAACACCGCCCAGGAAGCCGCGCCTTTCTCGTCGCTGTTTTCGCGGCGATCGCAATGGTAATCGGCGTGTCGTTCCTCGCCTTCTCCCTGCGACCGCCACCCGCCGCGCCATCAGACCATGTCGTGTTCTCGAACGTGATGTTGCTCGACGGCAACGCGACGTTCGCGGTTCAGAACGTTTCTGGCGGACCCTACACTAGCAGCGGCTTTGGGATCGTGCTGATCGTGAACGACTTCTCGGCGCCCTCGGCCCCGCTGGGACCGAACGGCTCGTCGACGCTCATCACAATCGGACCGAACCACTATCACGTCGGATGGACGGACACGAACGGGGACTCGGCTGTCGATGTCGGGGATAGATTCTTCGTCTCGGGCGACGGAGGCCCCCTCCCCGCCCTGAGCTATTACGAGTTCGATCTCCGATGGGAAATGGAGTGGACCGCCAAGGCAACCTGGTCGACGTCTTGACGATCCACGCGGGCTCCGACTACGGGCGAGGCGCGCGGCTCTGTTGGATGTCCCGCATCATCTGATCGAACTGGTCCTTGGTGATCTCACCGCGGGCATATCGGTGCCGAAGGATCTCCGCCGCGCTGTCGTGGTAGCCCCACATCATCGGGTAGCCGCGCCATCCGCCCCATCCCCAGCCCCACCAACGGAACCACCCGAAGACGAAGAACAAGAAGAAGAGGAAGAAGAAGAACCCGAACGGGACGAAGAAGAACCCGCCGAATCCCGCTCCCGGTCCGATCGCTGCACGAAGGATTGCGCCGACAAGGACCACCACCCCGATGAATAGGAGCAGTCCCGCGATTCCCCATCCGATCAATCTACGATGCCGATAGTAATCCGTATCGCCTTGCATGCCTGCCATGGTTTGCCACCGACGCGGCTATGGCGTGGGCTCTATTTACGCATATCGCTTTTCCGATACCGAAAAACCGATTTTTGTCGGAAGGGATAAATATCGGTTATCCGATACAATGTCCAGGCATGTTCCCCCCGTTTCGATGGATGATGCACCGGAAGCGCGGTCTGCGCGGCTGGATCGTCTCGATCCTGGCGAGCGCGCCGAAGAACGGCGCCGAGATCATGGACGAGATCGAGACGATGACGCAGGGGTGGTGGCGCCCGTCACCGGGATCCGTGTATCCGCTACTCGAACAGATGACCCAAGAGGACTTGCTCCGGAAGCGGGACGATGGCCGGTACGAACTTTCTCCGAAGGCAAAGGAGGAGATCGAGTGGCCGTTCGGCATGCCTGGCCGGAAGGCGCAGACGGTGGAGGACATGGTCAACGAGATCGTCGGCTTCGTTTCGTACCTGGAGGACCTCGCCCGCTCCGACCGATCGAAGCTCGCGCCGTTCCGAGAGAAGATCAAGAACGTCTCCGATCGACTCGCGGCGCTCGTGAGCCTTGGAAAGCCCTGAGGCCGAATAAGGTCGCGCGGAGAGCATGGGACCGCCCCCGTGGTTGCGATGAATCTACCTCTGTTTAGCGGTAGGAATCCGGACGAGGTCAAATTCCCCTTCCATGGCCGTGTACGCTCGGGCTTTCGACGAGCGTACCATAAGGGTCATGATGCGGCAGCCCCAACCGGAAAATTGGAGGTGCCAAATGATCGGCATCGGAATCGCGGCTGCCATCGGCGCCGCGATCGGAGCGGTCGCGCTCGGAGCCGTTTCCGTGGCAACCCACGGGGACGCCCCAGGGCTCGCGATTGCGCTTCAGCACATCCCGCCGACGACGCACGGCTACGAAGTCGTGACGGCCGTGAAGAACGCGCTGGCGGGCGGCGCCGCGGGCGGCGGGATCGGCGCAGCCGTTTCCGTCGTCGCAAAGGCCGGCGCCAAGGCCGCCGTCGCGCACTAGCCGCGACGAGCGTCCTCCCTTTTTCCTTTCCAAACGACCGCGTTAGCCGTGAGCCTTGGCAACTTCCGCCGCGAGTGTCGCAGCTCGGTTCGATGCGGCCACGATGGCGTCGCTGATGGCTGGTGGGACCCCACGCCGTTCCATGACCGCCCATCCCGCCTCCGTGGTGCCGTTCGGCGTCGCGACCATCCGGAACAGTTGCATCGGCTCGAGGCCGTCGATGAGCAGGAGTTCCGCGGTCCCCTTCATCGTTTGGAGCGCGAGTTTGTATGCGACGTCCCGCGGCAACCCTGAACGCACCCCGCCCTCGATCATGGAGTGGGCGAGCGCCGCGATGAATCCGGGACCGCTTCCGCTCAACCCGGTCACCGCGTCGAGCATCGGCTCCTCGACCATCGTCACGCGCCCGATCGCCCCGAAGATTTCCTCAACCACGAGTGCGTCGTGCTCCGTCGCGGTCCCGCCGAGGGCGAACGCCGTCGCCCCTTCGCCGACCGCGCACGCGAGGTTCGGCATGATCCGCACGACCCGACCGCGACCGCCCAACGCTTTCTCGATGAACGCCGTGCGGACGCCCGCCGCGAGGGTGATGACGAGTCCGTCTCGGCGGACGTGGCCTGCGATCGCGGCTACGAGCGAGGGCATGTCCTTCGGCTTCGCGGCGAGCACCAGGATGTCGGACTCCCGCGCGAGGTCCGCCACCGTCTCGCGCGAGGTGACGCCGTGTTTCGCGGCGATTTCCTTTGCGCGGGCGGGCACCGCGTCACTCACGAGAATTCGGGATGCGGGGACGACCCGTCCAACGATTAAGCCCCGGACGAGCGCCTCGCCCATCTTGCCCACGCCCGCGATTCCGATGACGTGCTGCGTCGCCATGTGCCCACCGTCTGCGCGATTCGGTTCCCGAGAAGCCGCCGTTCGGCTTTCTCCTTTCCCTCCCTCGGGATTTTATAAATAGCGAGATGCCATGCGAGCCGTCCTTGACGAATGTCGATGTGCATCACGACGACTTGGTCGACCTCCTCGGCCAGCGACTGAGCCTGGAAGAGTGCGTCGACCGGATCACGTTCATGGGGGCCGGCCCGGAAGGAGTCCAGGGCGACGTCATGACGTTCGACATCTTCCCGAACCGGCCGGACCTCTATTCCGTCGAAGGGATTGCCCGCGGGCTTCGCGGCTTCCTCGGCCTCGAGGTCGGACTCCCGTCGTATCAGGTCGAGCCGTCCGGCATCGAGTTCGTCGTCGATCCGAGCGTCGCGGACGTCCGT
>Ga0209802_1000491_pt1 | contig 30477 bp, 34 predicted proteins | sample GraSoiAngelo_129_FD_185886 | JGI IMG/M metagenome (GOLD analysis project Ga0209802, IMG submission 185886) | Grasslands soil microbial communities from the Angelo Coastal Reserve, California, USA - 14_0927_12_40cm (SPAdes) (version 2) | ecosystem: Environmental > Terrestrial > Soil > Grasslands ... | reverse complement strand
ATCTTAATGCCAACTGACAGGAGTGCGGCGGCCCGTTTCTTTCGAGTCCTGGGGGATCCGACCCGCCTTCAGATCCTGGAACTCCTAGGCGACGGTGAGCGCACCGTCAGTGAACTAGTTAGCGCGGTGGCACAACCGCAGCCGCGCATCAGCACACACCTCGCGTGCCTGCGTCACTGTGGCTTTGTGGAGACCGAACGTCGCGGTAAAGAGGTCGTCTATCGCCTCGCTCTAGGCGGACTGGATGGGATTTTGGATCGAGCCTTAGACACCATGTCCCCCGTTGCCAAGCGGCTTGCAACCTGCACGCGCATCGGCCCGGATTGGGTGTGATGCAAGAGACCCTAGCCGCTGCAACAACCGATGAAGATGCACCACCGCGTGGCGGCTCACTCAACCAAGGATTGGTGGGCAGCTCCTGCAGCAGCAATCCTGGTCGTGGTCTGCTGCGCGGGCCCGCTGCTTCTCGGCGCGCTGATCGCCTCGGGAGCTGGAGGCTGGCTGGCGACGCACGGATTCGTGGTGGGCGGCGGGGCGGCGTTAGTCGTCGCTGCGGTACTTGCCATCCGCGCCTGGTTGCGCGTCAGATAAAACTGACTGCCAATCGACCGTGGAATCTTGAACCGGGCGCCTCACGGTCCTGGCCTGTGCATCCGCCGGCTTGGGTCGCCGGGTGGTCACCTGGTCGCTGGCCTGCGATCTCACAGTGCCCCACGAGAACACCGTTTACGCCGCCTCGACTTGGTGGCTCCGTAGGAAATTGTGATCCGGCTGTGTGCCGCTGACTCTAGAGAGACTCGGAAATCGACGATTTTGAATACGAAAATGGTCGGGGGCGAGGGATTTGAACCCTCGTCCTCACGGTCCCGAACCGTCTTGCTGGCGTGTCCTCGCCTGTCCTGCCGCCTCCGCGACGGTCCTCGTGAACTCAAATGCCGCCGCCTTTGTGTCCTTAGGTGACCTGTCGTAACCGTCCGTTTCCGGGAATGCGTGATCCGGCTGTGATCCGGCGCGGCCCTTGTTGGGCCCCCAACAACCTAAAAGCAATGACAGAAGAACCTCTAGAAAAGCTCGAGGGGCGGCGCCAGCGTTTAGCACTCAGGTGCCGATGCTCGGTCGGCTAGGACGCCGGTAGCATCGCTCCGTACACGACGATCTTGCCGTTGAACCGCGCCGCCAACTGCTGGCTGGAGGGTTGGCCTGTCACCTGATAGATCGGCGTTCCCGGATCCAGGAACGCCGAGTCGCCATCCTTCAGCCGGTAGTTGGGGTCGCAGACATTCCCGCTGACCTTGAATTTGACGTGGGCGTATACAGGGCCGAGTTCGCTTTCTTGAAGGACGGTGGGCGATTGTGGGCCCGCGACGTATTGCGTTGAACCGACCTGGATGAAATTGACCCAATCGATCTGTGCATTGCAGCTCGAGGACGAGCCCGGCAACTGGCAAGCGGCAGCGAACAGTAGAGCTCCCAGCACGACGACGACCCTAGCTCCCATTTGCTGACCGAACGCCTAGCCGCCCGACCACGTAACGAATGTGCGATCCCTTCATGGCCGACGGCTTGGATGATTGCGCCTCTTGGGTTAGTGGCCCTCGTGACCACCTTTGGCGCCGGCCCCGGCGAATTTTGCGGGGTCTTTGTCGAAGCTGGCCTTGCAGCCGGCTGAACAGAAGTAGTAAGCCTTGCCGTCGTGGAAAGACCGGTACTCGGCGGACGCGGTATCTACCGTCATTCCGCAAACCGGATCGATGACAGTGGTTTTCTCGCTCATGTCGTCTCCTGCGCCCCAAGGGGCACTTTCTTGGATAGGTCGTGCACCATCCGCACCGACCTCAACACTGGGCTCAGCCTCTGGATGCCCGATGGTTGTTGGTTGTACGGGCTTCGATCTGAACCCGCGAAGGCGGTTCGCGTTGGAAACCACTGACAGCGAACTCATCGCCATCGCGGCCGCCGCGATCATGGGGCTCAACCGTAAACCCACGAACGGATAGAGAACACCGGCAGCGATCGGGACGCCGACCACGTTGTATGCAAACGCGAACGACAGATTCTGGCGGATGTTCCGCATCGTGGCCCGGCTCAGCTGGATCGCCGTGACCACGCCCGTGAGGGCGCCGGAGATGAGCGTGACATCTGACGATTCGATCGCCACGTCGGTGCCAGTGCCGATCGCCATGCCGATATCGGCCTGAGCCAGCGCCGGCGCGTCGTTGATGCCGTCGCCGACCATCGCCACCTGTCTCCCCTCAGCCTGCAACCGACGGATTTCGGCGGCTTTGCGATTAGGGAGGACCTCCGCGAGCACGCGTCCGATGCCCACTCTGCGCGCGATCGCGGCGGCCGCGCGGCGGTTGTCGCCGGTAATCATCACGACCTCTAGGCCGAGCGCTCGCAGGCCGGCTACAGCGGTAACGGACTCTTCCTTTAATGTGTCGGCCACAGCGAGGACGCCGGCCGGCTTGCCCCCGATCGCGACAAGCAGTGGCGTCTTGCCGTCGGCCGAGAGCTGGTCCGCCTCGGCCTCCAGAGCCGCGCTGTCGATGCCGGCGTCACGGAGAAGGGCGGGGTTTCCGATAAGGATCGATCGACCGTCGACATTGGCGCGGACACCCTTACCCGTGATGGAATCGAATCCGACGGGTTGGCTGAGTAGGAGTTCGCGCGAGCGGGCTCCGGCAATGATGGCCGCCGCGAGGGGGTGCTCGGAAGGCAGTTCGGCCGAGGCGGCCAGCCGCAGAATTTCGTCTTCTTGAATCCCGCCTGCAAGGACGACGAGATCTGTCAGTGCGGGTTCGCCGCGCGTGATCGTTCCCGTCTTGTCCAGCACGATGGTGTTCAGCTTGTGCGCGGTCTCGAGAGCCTCCGCCGAGCGGATCAGAATCCCCTGCTCAGCTCCCTTGCCGGTGCTGACCATCACTGAGAGCGGGGTCGCCAGGCCGAGCGCGCAAGGGCAGGCGATGATGAGCACCGCGACCGCAGCCACCATCGCCGAGGTGAATGCGGGTTGGGGTCCGAACACGAACCAGGCCACGAATGTCCAGATCGCGATGCCGATGACCGCGGGCACGAAGTAGCTGGACATGGTGTCCGCGAGGCGCTGAATCGGTGCCTTCGAGCCCTGAGCTTGCTGGACCAGATTGATGATCTGGGCGAGCATTGTGTCGCGGCCGACCCTGACGGCTCGGAAGTGGAACGAGCCGGTGCGGTTGATGGTGGCGCCGATCACGATGTCGCCTGTGCGCTTTGTGGTCGGGATCGGCTCGCCGGTAACCATCGACTCATCGACAGAGGACTCGCCGTCGACCACATCGCCGTCGACGGGTATTTTCTCGCCGGGGCGGACGGTGATGACGTCGCCCGCGACCACATCTTCGATCCGGATGTCCGTCTCCGTGCCGTCACGGACGACACGCGCGGTGCGCGCCTGGAGGCCGATCAACATTCGAATCGACTCGCCGGTGCCGGCTTTCGCTCGGGCCTCAAACAGACGGCCCAGAAGGATCAACGTGATGATCACGCCGGCAGCCTCGAAGTACACGTCGCGGAGTCCGGGCGGCAGGATTCCCGGAGCCACTGTCACGACGAGGCTGTAGCCAAATGCGGCTGAGGTGCCGAGCGTAATCAGCGAATTCATCTCAGCCTGCCGGTGGAGGAGGGTGAGCCAGCCGGTCCGGTGGATGGGCCAGCCCGAGTAGAACATCACCGGCGTAATCAGCGCCAGCTGCAGCCAATGGTTGGCGAGGATCGCGACCGGCAGGAAGGAGCCCGTCATGGTTGCGAACAGCACCGGAGCGGTGAGCACTGCCCCGACTGCCATCCGAAGCGTGAGATCTCTGATCTCAGCCTTGCGTTCGGCCATCTCGTGGTCTTCGGACAGCGCGTCGGGCTGCTCACTCGTGCCGCCAGTCTTGGAGGACGGTGATGAGTCGTTCGCTCGAGCGGTAGCCGAGGGTGCTCCGTGACCGTTGGTGCTCGACTCGACGATCAGCCTGCCGTGGACCATGTTCATCCCACAGGCGAACCCGAACTCACCGACACGGTCTGGCAGGAGCTCGACGGTCGTCTGCCCGTAGGCAGAGAGCGACCGATTCAGGGCAAAGTCAGGAAAGACCACCCGCGACGTGCACTCGCCGCTCTCCTGGCGGTCGAAGACGATCCGGAGTGGTACTCCCTGGCGAACTCGGACCAGGTCAGGCGAGTACCCGCCCTTCACGGTCACTGTGACTTCCTGGAGGTTCCCGAGCTGGGTTGCTGCGTGTGCTTTCTTGGGCCCGAAGAAGAACCAGCCCAGAATTCCGCTGAGTCCAAGTCCGACGATTAGGACGGCAATGTCGGCCGGATTCATTGCCGCAACCTCACCGTCCCCTAACGAGTCGCTGAACCGCCTCGTTGAGCTCGAGAATCTTCTTTGAGCCATCGCCTGCCTGGATGGCCTCGACCACACAGTGTTCGGTGTGGTCCTGTAGCAAGAGCAAGGCCACTGCGTCTAGTGCCGCCTTCGCCGCGCCCACCTGCGTGAGCACGTCGATGCAGTAGCGATCCTCGTCCACCATCTTCTGGACACCGCGAACCTGACCCTCAATCCGCTTGAGGCGGGTCTGGACCTGAGTCTTGTGCGATTTGTATCCTGGCATCCCGATGACTATACCCCTTGGGGGTATCGTCTATTTCAGTCGGGAATGGTTCCGATTTCATCGGCGCGACCTTGGCAGTCACTCCCTGTCCAGGGTGGACGTCGAGGCCGCCGTTTCAACCTCCTGTCGCTGGTGGAGTGCCATCCGCAACTCGCCGACCTGGCTCTCCAGCTCGGCCACGCGAGGGTCACTCGTCGGCGCCGAAGCCTGGCCGTGATCCTTGCGCATCATCATCCACATCATCACGCCCATCGAGATCGGACAGGCCAGGAAAAACAGGTACGGAAGGATATGGTCCACGGGCAACCTCCTCAGGTAACTATCGAGGCATAGTAGCAGGTGCGGGCGCAGAGCCAGGTTCCTATGCCCAGGTAGTAGACTCGTCGCCGTGGCCGCCCGGGTCGACCAGTTTCCGCCTAGTTGGATATCGACCCCGTGACCTTCGATGCCTCCACCAACCTTCTGGGCCTCGCCTTCGTCACCGGCGTAACCACCGGTGGACTGAGTTGCCTGGCTGTACAGGCCGGCCTTCTGGCCACGTCAGTCGCGCGCCAGGCCGAGACCGATGTGACGGCCCAGCTCGCGATCAGACACGTGGTCGCGCAGCGCAAGAAGCGCTCGAACCGCCGGTTGACCAAGGAGCAGCGACGCCGGGAGCGCGCGGCGCTTGCGACTCTGGCGCAAACCGGAGAAGCCCAAGCGGCGCAATGCGGCCACCCCAATCGCCCTCTTCTTGGGAGCGAAGCTGCTCGCTTACAGCATCCTGGGCATCTTCTTGGGCTGGATCGGCTCTGTCCTCCAGCTCAGTCCGTACAGCCGGGCGGCTCTTCAAATTGGGATTGGCATATTCATGCTCGGGACCGCGGCAAGGCTGTTCAACCTGCATCCGATCTTTCGCTACTTCATAATTGAACCGCCCCGATTCGTAACTCGCTTCATCCGCCGCTACGCGAAGAACAATGCAAGCACAGTCGCCACGCCGTTGTTCTTGGGCACGCTAACGATTTTCATTCCCTGTGGTGTAACCCAGGCGATGATGGTGCTCGCCGTTGGCACCGGGTCGCCGCTTCTCGGGGCAGCGATCATGTTCGCTTTCATCCTCGGCACTACTCCGGTCTTCTTCGGCCTCGCCTACGTGGCCACGCGCCTGGGTGAGGTGATGCACACGCGATTTCTAGAACTGGCAGGCGCAGTCGTTCTGATCCTGGGCCTGGTCTCGATCGAAGGTGGGCTGAACCTGATGGGCTCGCCATACTCCTTTTCCAATCTGCTCAACGCGGCGTCGGTGTCGCTGGCCCAGGCGAGCGGCGGATCGCCGGAGGTTGCAGCTCAGCCGGACGCAAACGGAGCGATCACGATCCAGGTCTACAACACCGGCTACTCCCCAGACCTGATCAAGGCGCCATCCGGCAAGCCGGTCAGCCTGACAGTTGTGAGCAACGGCACGACCGGTTGCACCCGAGGCTTCGTGATCCCCTCGATTGGCTACCAACGGACCCTACCCGAGACCGGTCAGACGACCATCAATATTCCGGCAAGCGCCGCTAACGGAAACCTGCGGTTACACCTGCTCGATGGGCATGTATAGCGGCTACTTCGAGTTCACCTGAGGAGATTGAGATATGGCAAAGCAAGTGTTCACCGTCAAGGGCATGCATTGCTCGGCATGCGTGATGACGTTGGAAGGGCTCGAGGACGAGTTGGCGGGCATCCGAAGTCTGAAAGTGAGCCTTCACAAACAGCGCGCAGAAATCGATTACGACGACAAGAAGATCGGCGAAGACGAGATCCGCCGGGCTTTCGAAGGCAAAGGCTACGGCCTTGCCCGCGCCTGATCTTCGCTCCTAGCGTGTAAGCCCAACCAGAACCGCGAATAGACATCCAGCCAGGCTGATGGCGAGCCACGAGTAAACAAAGCTCGCCGCCCACACCGCCCGCGGAGCTTTCGGCTCATCGATTCGCATGCCGAGTAGCCGACGAGCGCGCAGCTCGGCATGACCTACAAAGGCGGCCAGCGGAATCGCCGGGGCGGTCATCACGAGCAGAGCTCCGGCGAGCGCAGATCGTCCCACCTTCCGCTCGGCGGCGGCATCTGCACTCAGCTCGGAACGCACGATCTGCCGCGCTGACCACCAGCTGACGATGGGAAGGAACGTGAGAACCTCCGCGGCAGCGGTTCGGGCCGCTCGCCATAGCGGCTCGTAGCGCCGCGCGTGGTCCGCTTCATGGTGAAGCACGGCCAGCAGCTCGGAGTCGGAGAGGCCTGCAACTGCCCCCTCACTGATGAACACAGTGGGCCGAACAATGCCTGCGCAGAAAGCCACCGGGGACCCGGCTCGGACACATTCAAAGCGGTCAAGGCCGGCTGCTCTGGCCGTGCGCACTAGCTTCGGTGGGATGGGAACGCGCGGCAACCTTGCCAACTCGCGCTCTGTCCTCGAGGCCACGAGTCCGAACTTGAGGGTCCAGGCCAGAGCCGAAGCCAAAATCACGAGCAGCGGCGGCACGGAGGCTGCGGGCCACCAAGACGTACCCTGGGTCGGAATCCAGCTGCACGCTCCCCCCGACTGGCAACCGACAACCGTGCTGAGGCAGGCAATTGGCACCGCGGCCAGCACAGCAACCAGAGCGAATCGGCGCCCCGTCACCGCGACCGCAGCCTCTTGAGGGCCTCGCGTGTAGCCGGCGACAGCCGGTCGAGACGCGCGGCGAAGGCGGCGAGCGCGGCGTCACCGTAAAGGTCGACGAGGCGATCGACCTCGGCCCGGCCCGAATCGGCCAGGAAGTCTTTCACTCCCCCATTGGCACGGTATTTGTGAGGCTGGTGAGAGCCCATCTTCGTCATCCTCAGAAGACCTTTGTCGGCCAGGCGGTTGAGTGTGGTCATGACCGTCGTGTAGGCGAGCTCCGGGGTCAGCGCTAGCACGTCGCGAACGATAAAGGGCTCACGGACACGGCCATCCCAGATCACCTTCATCAACCGGCCCTCGAGTGGGCCGAGGAGTGACATCGCCCGGCTCAGCTGAGCGTCCCGTCGAGCCATCACCGGCGATCATAACGCGACCGACCGCTATTCTTACTAGGGCCAGATAGTAAGAGTGCAGTTACCCTCAGTGACTCGTGGAGTACTAGCGGCCTGGGTCGTTGGCGGTCTCGCGGGTGGCACACTGTTGGCCTCCCTCGGGTGGGGTCTGCTGCATGTAGCGCAAAAGCAGCCGAGCTCGCTTGTTGGAAGTCAGGTCCCCGATCTCACGATCCGGTCGCTTGACGGCGATCTGATCAGCCTTCGCGCGTTGAAAGGCACGCCCTTGGTAATCAACTTCTGGGCTTCCTGGTGCGTACCCTGCCGTCAGGAAGCGCCGGCTCTCGCGGCCGCGGCCGAGCGTGCTTCCGGCAAAGCACAATTCGTGGGCGTCGACATACAGGACACCGATAGCGCCGCCCGTGCCTATGAGGCCGAAATCAAAAGTCCGTATCCGGTTGGACCCGCAATCCACGGCTCGTATCGCGACTTCGGAGTGACCGCTCCGCCCGAGACATTCTTCGTTGACCGCCACGGGATCGTCCAGAGCCGGATCATCGGGCCGGTTGATGCGCAGCAGCTGGAGGTCTATATGGCGGCGATTCTCGGCTAGCGATCCCGGCCCTGAGAGCTCACATGCCAAGCCAAACCAACTTGGCGATCCAGTTCAGTCCCAGAGCTACGAAACCTACGACAAGCAAACCGCGAACCATCGCCGGCGAGAGGTTGAGTTGCACGGCACGTCGAGTGACCAGCACGTACAGGCCGTAGACCACCAGCCCGACCGTCGTCACGAACAACAATGGACCCAGCGGATAGACCGCAACGGCCCGGCCGAGGTCCCCCCTCCACATCCAGGCGAATGTGCGTGTTCCGCCGCAGAAAGGGTCGGGCTTCTTGAAATACCACATGAACAGGCCACCGTCGAAGGTGAGATGGCGAGGGTGTAGAAAAAAGTACAGACGCGTGTAGGCGAGCCAGGGCAGGCCGACGCCGAGGAGCGTCCACGCGAACCATCGGTCGCCGGCCGTCGCGGTAGCGACGGCGGCCAGCGGCGCTTCTCGGCTACGCGCCGATTGCGCTGATGTGTGGGCCAAGAATTCCGGCGTTGGTCTCACCGATGTATCGTCCCTCGATTCCGCCGTCGGGGTGGATGAAAATGGTCGTCGGCAGTCCGCTGATTCCGTAAGCGTCGCGCACCTTCCCGTCACCGTCGAACAGGACAGCGGAGGTGATGTGGAGCTCGTTTACGAAGACAGACGCCGACTGGTGGCTGTCGCGCTCGTCGATGAGCAGGACAACAAGACGGGGATGCTGCGCGGCGGTTTGTTGGATCAGCGGCATCTCGCGCCGGCACGGCGCGCAATAGGTCGCCCAGAAGTTGATCAGAACCGGACGCCCTCGGAAGTCGGCAAGGCTGATGCGCGCGCCGCCGAGCGTGTCCAGAGTGAACGCTGGCGCCGGGCCGCCGCCCGAGGAGGATGGAGATCCGAGGCCACCGACCGCCTGCAGGGCATCGAGGATCTGTGAGTCACCCCAACCGTTGCCATGAGTCAACAAGAGTTGTCGGCCGGCGGCGCTGAGCTGCGTGTCCAGCGGAGCCGGAAGCGTTCCACCCACGTCAGGGGCACCGAAGAAGTACGTTCGGATGTAGCCGTGACGGTCGATCAAAGCCAGGGTTGAACGGTGAACATCGCTGGTGCTCAGCACGACGTCGAAGGGCTTCCAGAAGGCAGCGAGCGTTTGGGGGTCCGCAGTGGCAAAGGTCCAGGACGCCCCGATGCGACCGGCGTAGTCGCGCGGCACTGAGGGCGTGTCCTCCGAGGGATCCGTCGTGACCTCGACAAGAAGGACCGACGGCGGAAGCCGCTGGCGTAATTGGAGGAAGAGGCCCGCGACGAGCGGGCACGTCTCACGGCAGCTTGTGTGAAAGGCAGCCAGCAGGACGTCATGACCGGCGATATCGGAATTTGTGAAAGGCCGGCCGAATTGGTCGACCAATCTGAACGGGAGCATTGCCTTTAGCTGGCCAGATAGCTCGTTGAGCCCGAGGCTCACCGCCTGTGTCCCGCCGTACGCCGAGTCCGGCAACGGTTGCCCAGCCTCGACACCCACCAGCAGTGGATTGAGGATGTCCTTCTGTACCCCGAGCACAACTGGTACGGACACGCCGGCAAAGCGGACACGGTCGTAGCTCCCGACCGGCACCCGCTTCAAGAAAGCCTCAGCCGTTTCTGGCGCTTTCGGCACCGCGCGCGACTGAATCGAGCCGAGCGTCATCCAACCGTGAGCCGAATGAAGATCGACCGATGTGGCGGCAATCCGGTCTGCTTGCCGGGCTGTCAGGAGCAAGAGAACGTTGCCGGTCACCGGCGTCAGCAACAGGCGGCCCAAGACAGCAGCTGCGAGACCGATTGCCACCGCCAGGGCAGCACGCCGGATGAGCAGAGTGCGCCTGGTCATGGCCCCACGTTACTAATGAGCGATAGTACTAGGATGCCCGGAGTGGGCGAACCGGGCATTGCCATCGCGTTCGTCGCCGGACTGATCTCCATCACGTCGCCATGTTGCCTGCCCCTGCTGCCCGGTTACCTCGCCTACCTGGCGGGACTCGGCGGCGAGGCGCCCGCTCACCGGAACCGGACAATAGCCGCAGCTGCGCTTTTCGTCCTTGGCTTCACGGCGGTATTTATTTCGCTGGGTGCGACAGCTTCGGAGCTTGGTGCCTTGCTCCTCTACAACCGCTTGCCGCTGGCGCGTGTAGCCGGGGTCTTCATAGCGGTCATGGGGGCCGTCCTTCTTCTGGAAGGACGTATCGGTTTTCTCAGTCGCGGTGGTGACTGGAGCAAGCGGCTGGCCGGAGGCAGCCTCTGGACAGCACAGCTTCTGGGAGCGGCTTTTGCAGTTACCTGGACCCCCTGCATCGGACCTGTGTTGGGTGCGGTGTTGACCCTCGCCGGGACGACGGCGAGCTTGAGCCACGGCGTGCTGCTGCTCACCGCCTACAGCCTCGGCCTTGGCGTGCCGTTCCTTGCGTTGGGTGTTTCGGTGGCGCGGGTCCGCCTGTGGTTGCAATCCGCCGGCCGCATCACAGCGTTCCTCCAGCCGGTATCGGGCGCTCTATTGGTTGTGATGGGAGTCTTGCTCGTCAGCGATCGATGGCTTCCATTGATCTCACCGGTCTTGGCCTGGTATGCGACCGCTCACTGGCCTCCAATCTGATACTACGAGCGGCTAGTAGACTGGCACGATGAGCGAGAAACGCGGCGGCCCTTCGCCTGGTTGGACGAAGTCGAAGCCCAAGCGATCCCCCGTCCGCTCCACCTCAGGCAAGTGGTGGCCGTACGCGATTGCTGGCGGCGTCGTGGTTCTCGTTGCAGCGTTTGTCGCCGTCACCCAATTCGGGCATGCAGGGTCCGGAGGTGGTGGTGGCGCTAGCGGCGGCCTGGCAGTGGGGTCGCCCGTGCCCACCGACGCAGTTCCGTCCAGCGATGGGCGCACGGTGTCGCTGACCGATTTCCGCGGCTCCAAGTTGGTCGTCTACTTCTATGAAGGAGGCGCTTGAGGCGCCTGTCAACAGCAGCTCGTGGAGCTGCAGGGACAGTTGGATGCAATCAAGGCTGCCGGCGGTCAAGTGGTGGGCGTGAGCACCGACCCGGCCGCCACGTCGGCCTCTCTGGCGGCTCAGCTCCACCTCGGATTTCCAATCCTTGAGGATCGAAATCACGTGCTTGGCTCAGGCTTCGGAGTGTTCCGCCTTCGAAGCGGCATGGACATGGGGGCGGTGGACGGCCATTCGATCTTTGTTGTCGACGCCTTTGGGCGAGTGACTTGGAAGCAGTTGGCTCCGGATTCCATGCATGTCCCCGTCGACCAGGTCGTGGCAGCTGTCAGGGCTTGATCCCTCGATGACATCACACATTACCCTGGTCACCGCGGTCGACTGCCATCTTTGCGAACATGCGCGGAGCGTCGCCCATCGCTTGGCAGCTGAACTCAAGGTTGAGGTCCAAGAGCTCGCCTGGGAAAGCCCGGACGCTGACGTTGTTCGCCGTGACGGGGTCCCGTTTCCGCCCGCGCTCTATGTCGGCGATCAACTGCTCGGCTACGGCCGGATCTCTGAAGGCGGGGTTCGGAGCCGGCTGGCCAGAGTCTCGTGAACGCACTCGTCTACTCGAGCTCGCTAGTTGCCGCCTTCCTCGGGGGCGTGCTCGCCCTGTTCGCACCTTGCTGTGTTGTATCGCTGCTGCCCACGTTCGTCGGCGCCGCCCTCGAGCGCGGACGACTGCGGCTGCCGGCGATGGCGGCGATCTTCGCGGCCGGCATTGCTTCGGTGATGCTGCCCATCGTGCTCGGTGTCGGCCTTCTCGGGCAGCTGTTCGCCGCGCAGCACCGCCTCATCTTCTTCGTCGTCGGCTTGTTCCTGGTCCTGCTGGCGCTCCAGGTGTTCTCAGGCCGGCCGTGGTCGTTGCCGTTCCCGATGTTGCGGCTTCGCGTTTCCGGATCGACGCCGGGCGGCATATTCGCCCTCGGCCTGACAGCGGGAGTTGCCAGCTCCTGCTGCGCGCCAGTTCTCGCTGGAGTCGTCGCCCTATCTGCCCTCGCCTCGTCTGTGACCGGCGCCCTCGGGCTTGGCCTCGCCTACGTCTTCGGCATGGTCTTTCCGCTCCTGATCGCGGTGCTGGTTTGGGATAGGGTGCACCCCGGTTCACCTGGCTTCGCATTGCGAACCCGGCGCATCCGGCTTCGGGGCTGGTCATTGCCATGGACCGACGCTGTTGCCGCGGTCATGTTTCTCACGATCGGTGTCCTTGCTTTGCTCATCGCCTACACCGGCCAGAGCACCTACCTCCCCGGCTGGTTAGAGGTCTGGAACCGTTGGGCGACCGGCCTCGCCGGTAATGTGTCGGTTTGGCTCGGGAGTCTTCCGATAGCCATCCAGGCGATGGCGTTAGGGCTGCTCGCGCTGGCCGTCGTGACAGCTCTCTATCGGTCTTGGAAACTCGGCGCGGCACCCGATCGCAAGCGCATGGGTGGGGCAGAGCCGGCCATCTCTGAATCGGAGGTAGCGAAACGTCTATGACAGGCATCACGCGGCGCGCCGCGATCGGCCTTATGGCCGCGGGCGCTGGCTTGCTAGGGCTGGGCGTTGCGGGCGGCTACCTGCTTCGAGACGCCCTTAAGTCCCTCGGCGGCGGCGGGATGATGGGGTCAGGAATGATGGGCGGCGCGACCCAGGCCGACATGAGCAGCTACATGAAACTCTTTGACCGCCACACCGAGCTAAAACGAACTGTCGAGACGATTGATGGTGGAGTGCGCACCACGACTGAATCCGATGCCCCCGACTTGATCGCGCTGCTCCAGGTTCACGTTTCGAGCATGTACACGCATCTCAACCAACATGCCGAGGTCACGTGCATGAGCTCTAGTCTCCCGACTCTCTTCAGTAATTCGACCAGTTACCGACGAGAGCTGACGCTAACTGCCAAGGGCGTGGTTGTGAAAGAGACCTCGAGCGATCCGCGGATTGCAAGCGCGATCCGCGAGCATGCCCAAGAGGTGACTGGATTCGTACGCGATGGAATGCCCGCCATGATGCGAGGCATGATGGGTCAGTGACAGTCCTGTGTACCGAGAGTCAACCGCAGTATCGCCCGCTGTAATCGCTGAACCAGAGTGAGCTGGCCTCGGCCCGGATCTCACTCAAGGGAGACCCAGCAGTGCGGATGACTGAGGTGAGCCGCCCAAGGCCGCTCAAGATTTCGTCAGCGGCGTCCCAGAACGCACCGAGGCGACGACGTCAAGGATTGCTTGGCTTGCTTGCGCAGCGCCGGCCCGATCGTGGATGAGACCTGGATGATCGGTATCAGGCAGAATCCGGTGAACGCTATTGGACGAAAGGCCGGTCATCTCGTCCTGCAGCGGGAGCCACCCGGCCTGAGCCCCTTTGGCAGCTGTGACGACGATGAGCGGCCGATCACCGAGGGTTGCGAGCTCGGCCGCCTCTTTGAGGGTGTTTGGCAGTTCGGCAAACTCGTCGCGCTGAATGCGGTTGAGGCTCGCCGACGAGACCACGGCACGTTCTTCGTCAAGGGTTGGGACCGGCAGAGGGTCCGCAGCAAACTGATTGACCAGTCGAAACACACCTAGCCGCGCCAGTGAGGGGAAAAGTGCAGACGCTCTGCTGATGATGTTGTATTGGGACGGAAAGTCAGGCAATCCGGTGAAGGCTTCGTTTGGCTGCGAGTCGAGGAAGACCATGCCGGCGACCTGGTCCGGGTAGCGGGCAGCGAAGACTCTGATGTAAGCCCCGCCTGTCGAGTGACCGACCAGGACGTACGGGCCTGCGATTTGTGCGCGATCCAGCAACGTGTTGAGGTCGCTGGCAACCGCGACACCGTCCTGCGGACTCGCCGGGGGATCGCTCCAGCCCTGGCCCGCACGGTCGTAGCTGCAGACTGTGGTGTTCTGCGCGACCGCCGGCGCGATCCAGCCATCCCAATAGACGGAGGTTTCCGCCAGACCGGACACCAGCACGACGGTCGGGCTGCCCGAGCCCGTGCAGTGCACATACAGGCGATGTCCGCCGACGTCGACCAGGTGGCCAGGCATCGCGGTGGCGCTCCGGTCGACCTGTTCTTGAATCGTCTCGTAGCTGCCTCCGACCCCGGCAATAACGAGCGCGGCGAACAGCGGGTAAAGCAGCAACCGGCGCGTGACGCTGCGCAGGTGCGCGCGTGCCTGCATCGTCATCCAGATAGCGAGAGCGATCAGGGCCGGCGGCCAGATCCACCCAAGCGCATTGAACGCACTGGCGTCAGGTCTAAAAATCAGGAGGCTGGCGCCAGCGAGGGCCATAAGCGCCGCCGGCACGACTGCCCACCGCTGGGGTTGATCGGACCAACGGATCGAGAGAACCGCGAGCAACGCCCAGCCGAGAGCCCAGCCGAGCAGCGCTGTTCCCATGATCACGTGCTCCTGAGCTCCTTCGAACGGCCCCAAAACGAGCGCGAGTGAGACAACTAATCCCGAGAACATGGAGCCGGCGACCATCAGACCGACACGGCCCTTACTGATCGGCCGTGCTGGGGCGCCTGTCTCATTACTGGGGATCGAGCTCTTGGCCGAGATGCTGTTGTGCATGACTACCTTCCTTACAGCTACGTGAGTTGCGTTAATGAGACCCTACATGAAGTCGGCCGTAAATGCAACTCGTGTTGCGATAAGATATGACCGTGAGTCCACGGGGGGCGAACGATTCGAAGAGGAGACCCGGCGGTAGGAGCGCGCGCGTCCGTCAGGCGGTCCTGGATGCCGCCTTTGCCGAGCTGGGGGAAAAAGGCTACGGCGGCCTCAGCATCGAGGCTGTAGCTCAGCGCTCAGGGGTCGCCAAGACCACTGTCTACCGGCGCTGGCCGACGCGTGACGAACTGGTCGCCGACGCTCTGGACAGCCGCAGCGACCGGAACGAACCGGTCCCGGACACAGGGACTCTTCGTGGGGACCTGAAAGAGTTTTGCGAGGGGGTGCGAGCCAAGCTGACCTCAAACCATGGAAAAGCAATGTTGAAGAGCCTGGTGGCTGCGGTCGATCAGTCCCCTGAAATTATTGAGACGGTGGAGCGCTTCTGGCGAGAACGGCGCGACGTCGGCGGGTACCTAATTGAGAGGTGGATTCGCCGAGGAGTTCTGCGTCCCGAGACGGACGCTGACCTGCTGGTCGAATTGATCCTCGCACCCATCTATCTGCGGGTGCTCTTACCCGGAGGGCCACTCACCGGAGACGTTTTGACGGGTTTCATCGACCTCGCCCTTGATGGGGTCGTTGAAGACGTCACACCCGGACGGATAAGCACAGATCAGGCGAGCGCGACCGCTTCTGATGCAACTGGCGTCGGGCCTACGGGTAGAGCCAACACAAACGTAGGTGGTTGAGAGACGTTTGCTCGACCTCGTGTCGCGTTGCTGCGGTTAGAGACACCCGCTCCGACCTTGGAATTCTGAACCGGGGTGCCTCACGGTCCTAGTGCCGTGCGCGTGCTGATATATCGGCTGTGTGAGAGCCGTGAGCGAATTCAATCGACGGTCCGCAATCCACTTGGACGGGGCTGCCGCCACGAAGTTCCAAGAAAATCTGTGACCTCCCTGTGACCCGGCGACCGCCTGAGAACCATCGGATTCGCTGATTCTGAGTTCAGAAATTGGTCGGGGGCCCGGGATTTGAACCCGGGGCCTCACGGTCCCGAATCACACGACAGTTCATCCAAACATGTCGGTTTCTGCGTTTTTCAGTTCGATTCTTCAAGTCGACGCGCCCGGAGCGTCCAGATTTGCACGAATCTTCAGCCGAATTACTACATGAACTACTACATGGACTGTCTACCGAGGTAGACGGGGCGACGCTGCGTTGCGCACCTGCTTCCGGTGGCGCAACTTGTGTGCATTGTGGGCGAGGCATCTGAAGTTCTCGATGTTCCTTGCAATGCAAGGATCCTTGCGCTACAGTATCGCGGGTGCCGATCGATGGCCTTGCCACACAGCTTCGCAAAGGAGTCATCGAGTACTGCGTGCTGGCGATGCTCAAGGAGTTGCCGCGCTATGGCGGAGAGGTGATCCAGATGTTGCGTGCCAGGGGTGAGCTCGTGGTCAGTGAAGGGACGATCTATCCCCTGCTGAGCCGCATGCGCTCCGAGGGTCTGGTCGAGACGGAGTGGCGCGATACTCCCGGCGGCGCACCACGGCGCTACTACCGGCTGAGCCGTTCCGGCCAGAAGGCCGTGGCCCAGTTCCGCGACGAGTGGTTCAGGTTTCGCGACTCGGTGGACAACATCTTTCGGGACGGAGCACGACAGTGATGACCGCAGGCCACGCCAGGCAATTGGTGGACGAATATCTGCAGCGCCTCGAGCGAGAACTGACCGACCTGTCCCCTGACAGCCGCAACGAGATCATGGACGAGATTCGCCGCCACATTGCGGAGGAGCGCGGCGGCCTGGCCGACGAGTCCGACGCAACCCTCCGGAACCTCCTGGAGCGCCTCGGCGACCCCGCCGACATTGCAGCCGAAGCCCGCGGCGGCGAAAAGGCGCGAACCTCTGTTGCCACGACCCGGCGCTTCGGGACCTTCGAGGTGCTTGCGCTCATCCTGCTGGTGGCCGCCTGGCCCGTCGGAGCGATCCTGCTCTGGGTCTCGAAAACCTGGACCACGCGCGAGAAGTTGCTCGGCACCCTGATCCCCCCAGGCGGATATCCAGGCGTGCTCCTCATCATGTCCACGCTTCACTGGATCACCGCGGCCTCCGAAGCCGGTCCGGCCTGGGTCGACGTGACGGTCGGCGCGGTTCTCTTCACCATCAGCCTGGTGGCGCTGATCGCTCCCGTGGGCATGATCGTCTACCTGGCCACGCGCCTGAGAGCCCGTTGAGATCGCCGAAGGTCGTGGCCCGAATCGCGGGCTCGCTCTATTTGCTGGCCAGCGTTTGTTTCGTGGTTGCGATCGCGATCCGCTCGAGCATCGAGGGTTCGGGCGGCGGCTCGGGCCTGATCGACAGGATCCGAGCGTCGACATCACTGTTCCGCGTCAGCCTGACCATCGACCTGATCTCGGGAACATTTTTTCTGCTCGCGGGTATGGCTCTGTACCTGCTGCTGCGCCACGTCGACCGGCTTGCGGCCGCGGCGATGGTCGTGCTGGTCGCTATCGAGATCGTCGTGATCTACCTGAGCGACATCAACCTCTACAACGTGCTGACCATCGCTACCAACCCCGCCTACATCCAGGCGTTCGGCGCCCCGGCGTCAAATGCGCTCGCCTCGCTGTTCGTCGACGCCCATACCAACGGGCTCGTGATCGACGAGATGTTCTTCGGCCTGTGGCTCGTTCCGCTGGGCTACCTGGTAATCAGGTCTCGCCAGATCCCGTGGCTCGTGGGCGCACTGCTGCTAGTCGCCGCGGTGAGCTGGATCGGACAGTTCGTCGCCAATCTTCTTGCGCCCGACCTTCCCTATGTGTTCGAAGTCGGTCAGGTCGGCGGCGCCGGCGAGTTCGTCCTCGTCGTGTGGTTGTTGATCTTCGGGGTCAAGGCGACCGGCGCGGGCGCTCGCGATTCGGCAGTATCTGTTCCAGCCCGAAACCGATGAGGTCGACCCTGTCGCGTTAGCAGCGGTAGGGATTGCTGAGCCAGAAGTCAGCCATAAAGGCAGCCTAGAAATAGCCAGACGCGTTGGAATCGTAAGGTCGTAGGCGATTATGTATCTACGGGGGCAGGACGTTTAGGACTTGAAGTCACCCACATGCGCTGGGGGAATCTGTGACCGGCCGCTTCACAGCTCACGCGAAATCGGCGATTTTGAATTCGAAATTGGTCGGGGGCCCGGGATTTGAACCCGGGGCCTCACGGTCCCGAACCGTCTCGCCCGTGTGTCCTCGATTGTCCCGCCGGCTCCGCAAGGGTCCGCCTGAACCCAAATTGCCGCTCCTCGGTGTCCGTCCGTGTCCTCGTAGAGCCGCCTGGTGCCGGGAATCTGTGACCCGGCTGTGACCCGGCGCAGTGTGCAAAATACGGCCCTGTGGGCTCAAACACAACGAAGCTGACGATTGGCTCGCGCTGGTGATGCAGTGTCACCCGCACTCATTCAGTTGAGAAAAAAATGTGAGCAGGTCCTCTTGGATGAGAACCTTCTCATCCCCATTTCATGATGGCCGTAAGACCGCATCGTAAGTTCGTCGCGGAATGGCCCGAGTATCGGTACTCAGTTTCATCGTCCTTGGTCCCGAGGGCAGCGATGGTCAGTACCGTCTGAACCAACTCGCCAGCGACCTTCGCACACTCAAGAAGCGTACGGAGCTGTTGGTGACGGGTCCAGATCCTCAATTGCTGCGCCGGGCACTCCGTTCTGCGAGTGCAGATTTGGTCTGCATCTGGGATCCGGACCTATGTTCGCTTGAACCGTCACAAATCGAGAGATTCACTCAGAACCTGCCGGCTGTCTGGGAAGTCGCGGTGCAATCCCCCACCAATCGACAAGACCTTGTACCACTCCTCGTCTTCCGGAAAGAGACGGCAATCGAAGTCTTCGCTCGGCTGCAGGCTACGGCCACCCCTCTGCTGGCGGCGTTACTGGTTGCTCGAGCGTGGGGGTATCGCGAGGTCGCGCTCTCGCCCGATCCCGTGGCGCCGAGCAGCAATCACGTACGACGGTTCAAACCGTGGGGCACTCGGTCCCTCTACACCCGAGCCGCTGACTGGTCGCAGCAGAAAGATGTCCAGGCCGCGCGCAAAACCTCGCGGCGTCGGCGTGCGACCCTCAGGGTTCTGATTCTCGCTGGCATTCCTGCGCTCGGTTGGTGGTTGGTTTGGCTGGTCAACTTCACGCACGCGGCCTCATTGCCCTTATATGGACTTTTGGTTCTAGCCCAGCTGATCAACATCTTCCAGGTCGTCGGCTACTGGCACGCGGTGTGGCGCCTGCGCGAACCAAGTCGTCGCAAGGGAGATATCGAAGGCGACGTCGATGTGTACATCACCACATACAACGAGCCTATCGAAATCGTCGAGTCAACACTGGCCGCTGCGGTCGCTATGCGCAGACCACATCGTACGTACTTGCTCGATGACGGACGGCGGCAAGAGATGGAGCAGCTAGCCCATCGCTATGGGGCCGTGTGGTTAACGCGACCTGACAACCGCGGTCATAAGGCGGGGAATCTCAACGAGGCTCTCAAGCGCACCGGTGGCGACTTCTTCGCCGTGTTTGACGCCGACCAGGTGCCGGACGCGGCTTTCCTCGAGCGCCTCTTGCCGTGGTTTCGCGACGCGGACATCGCGTGGGTTCAGGCCCCGCAGTTCTATGCCAATCAGGACATGTCGTTCACCGCTGGTGGTGCGATGGACCAGCAGGCGATTTTCTTCGGCCCAGTCTGTGAGGGGATGGACGGATTCGATGGCGTCATCTGCTGCGGCACGAATTTCGTGATGCGGCGCGCCGCGGTCGACGAGATTGGCGGATTCAAGGAGAACTCGGTAACCGAGGATGCCGCGACCGGACTCGCACTGCATGCGCGCGGATGGCGATCGCGATACATCAATGAGCGTCTTGCTGATGGCCTTGCCCCGGAAGACCTCCCTGCGTTTCTGAAGCAACAGCGCCGCTGGGCTCAGGGCAACCTCGAAATGCTTGTCCGCGGTCTTCACACCCTGAACAAAGTTCGGCCGGCGCTCGGAGTTCAATACGTCTGGGCCGCTTCCAACTATCTCAGCGGTGTGTCAGTGCTCGCGTACGTAGCGCTGCCCTGCATTTTCTTGCTTTTCGGCGTCCAAACCGTGAAGTTGACCACCTCTGACGATTTCATAGCTCACTTTCTCCCTTACATCTTTCTGACGGTTTTCATCTTCGTGCGGTCGCTCGACGGCCACCTGCGGCTGCGTTCAGTGCAGGTTTCCTTCGGTCTCTTTCCAGTGCATCTTTCGGCACTGGTCTCCGCAATAGTTGGACGACAGATTGGTTTTGCGGTCACCCCAAAGGTGGCGCAGGGGGGGTCGGCCTACACGCTGGTCGTCCCTCAGCTGGCTGCCATTGCGCTGAGCCTGATCTCAATTCCGGTCGGTCTGCACCGCGTTGTCGATGCCAGTGCGATCACCAACTCGTGCTGGGCATTGTTCAACATCGCGATGCTCGCCGGCATCGTGCGGGCGGCCAGTGGCAGCCGCGCAGCGGAGCCCATGTTGTCCAGGGCTCAGGAGGCTGCCTGATGGCGGTGATCGCGCTCGACCTCCGTGTTCGCACACGCGCGTTCATGAACGGCGCCTCCATAACCACGTGGGTCAACCGCCTGGCGCTTCCTTGCTTGGTCGCCGTCGGTGCGGCGCTTCGCCTGTTCGACGGGGGTCGACTCAGCCTTCGCCTCGACGAAGGCCAGAGCCTGCACTTTGCGCTCCTGTCGCTTAAGCCTTATGACGCAACCTACCAGCACACCCCATCCCTGTTCCAGGCGGCGGCCGCAGACGTACACCCACCCGGATACCTACTGCTGCTCCACGAGTGGATAGCTCGATTCGGCACCGACACCGTTGTTCTGCGCATACCGAGCGAGCTGGCCGCGATCGCGACGATTCCACTTCTCTATTTATTGGCCAGACGGCTGTACAGCCACCACATCGGTCTTCTTGCCTCGACGCTTGGGGCCGCGTCGCCATTCTGGATATGGCATGCACAGGAAGCGCGCATGTATAGCTTTTTGGTCCTGTTCGCTACTGCAGCCACGCTCGGGCTGGTGTATGCGATCGAGGACCGCCGCATCTGGGGATGGGTACTATTCACGCTCGCCACCGGCTTCGGAATCTACTTCCACTATTTCGCGTTCGCCGTATTGGCGGCGCATCTGGTCTACGTCGGGATTCGCGCGTCACGTTTAGGACTCTCGGTGCTGAAACCTGCGGCTCTGGTACTGGCCTTCTTATCAGTCGCTTACCTTCCCTGGATCTGGATGCTGGTCCACTTCTATCGCGGAGCGGGCGATCCCAATCTGGCTCCCCCGGACGCATACGCACCACTGCTGCTGCTGTCCGACTTCCTACTCGGCTATCTCAACGTCGCGGCCACCTCACAGGTGATGGCTGCCTGGCCGTTGCTTGTGTTCCTGGCCCTGGCTGCAGGAAGTTTTGGTGCTCATCCGAGCTGGCGGGGCCTCTTGCTATGGACCATCCTTCTCGTGCCGACAATCGGTGTTTTCGCGTTGTCCCTGACCTGGAAGCCGATAGTCTCGGCCCGCTATCTCATCGTCGTGACGCCCGCTCTCTTCATTCTTCTGGCGGTCGCGGTGGAGAGAATCCTTCGCGGGCCGATCCATCTGGCCGCCATCGCCTTGATAGCAACCCTGATGTTGCTCGGGCTGGGCGTTGAACGAACCAGTCCCTACAACCCGGCTGCCGAGGACTTCCATCAGGTCGCCGACTTTGTCCACGAGCATTCTGCAGCCGGCGATGTAGTCGGAATCAGCGCTGGTTTCAATCGATACACGTACGAGTACTACTCCAACGACAACCTGCCTACTTACCTCATTCCTGCTCCTACGGCTGCCCCCGAGACAAAGCTCGACGAAGCCGCAATCGACCGCTACGTACGCAGCCTAGCTGCGGGCTACAAACGGCTGTGGATGGTTTACTACCTTGAGGACCAGGGCTCGGCAGCCGTCCGGCACTATCTCGATTACCACTTTCGCGGACGCACTGTCGAGATCGGTGGCCGTTACGGCCGGAACCAGGCGGGTGATCCCGCCAGCTTCGTCAACGTGCAGCTTGTCTTGTATGAGATTCCCGATCTGCCGCAACAACCCGTCCAGGCGAGGCCACTCACGTTGGGTCAGCTGGACTGGCTCACGGGATCGCCTTCGACGACCCGATATCCGGATGCTCCCGTGCTCGGCAGCCAGGGCGAGATGGTGCGACCGATCGGGTGGTCAACGCCCGAACCGGAGCCGCTGCCTCGTTGGGGGTTCGGTGCATTGTCACCGCCGGCGCCTGACGACATCATCAGTGTCTTCAACCCAAACCGAAGTGCGGTCAAGATCCAGATTCAGGCGCATTGGAAGCTGGGTGACATCGTCACCGAGATCGCGGTCCCCGCGCTCTCCGACCTCGAATACAGCCTGACCCACTGGGACAGCCGGGCTGTTGGCCTAGCGCTGACTGTCATCTCATCACTTCCGGTGACCGCGAATCGAACTGAGTTGTCTGGTAAGCAAATCATCAAGCGATACGGGTGGGACGCTCGAGTTCCTTCCGGGCAGGCATACGACGGTCAGGTCTGGGCAGGTGGGCCTCAGCCGCCCACGCCGGCCCAACTGGTGCAACTGCCGTGCGGCGGCGCTGAGATATGGGCCTCGCACATGCAAATGGGCTCGGGCAGCTTCACCGTCAGCCGCTATCTGGCAAGCGGTCAGCAGCTTGCGGTACAAGGCGGCTGGACTTACGACATTCGAAAGGGAGGCATTCAACGAATCGCCTCGATTTCAGCTCGGCAGCTCGGTTATGGCAACTACGAGCTTCGGGTGGTCAGGGCTGGGGGTAGACAACCGACCTCCGAACGAATCGCCTACTTCGGTATTGGCTGCACGCCGCCATGGCTGATCCCGCCCCGGTATCGGGGGGGCGGAGGCGGCGATTGATGCGGCTCAGGCTGGTATATCTGGCGGTGGGCATCGTGATTGCGCTGGGGGCGAGCGCTCTCGTCTATCAACTCGGGTTCGGCCCAGGCAGGTTGCCTGCGACCCTGCCTCAGGCCTCGACCGCGCCAATAGCAGTGCCGCCTGTCGAGTCACCTCGTCCAGCGCTGCTGACGGCAGCATGGATCGGCTACAAACATCGCTTCATTCAGCCCGACGGTCGCGTCATTGACTTTCAGCGCGATCAGGTGACCACATCCGAAGGCCAGTCCTACGCCATGCTTCGGGCCGTGTGGATGGATGATCGACCCACGTTCGACCTGACGTGGCGCTGGACGCAGGACAACTTGGGTGATCCCACACGCAGTCGTATCGGCTGGTTATGGGGCAAGGCCCCCGACGGGAGCTGGCGTCTCCTGGATGCGAACAGCGCTAGCGACGCTGATGAGGACATTGCCCTCGCGTTGCTCTTCGCTGCCCATCGGTGGAGCTCAACCTACCGACCGGCCGCCATCGCGCTGCTTGACCGGATCTGGAGTGAGGAGGTGGCCACGGTCGCGGGCCAGCCCTACCTCACGGCCGGCAACTGGGGACCGGGAGCAGCCGGAGGCCCGGTCCTGAATCCTTCGTACCTCGCTCCTTATGAGTATCGGATCTTTGCTCGGGAAGACCGCGTGCACCGTTGGGGAGAGCTTGTCGATACCTCGTACAAGGCCTTGCACGCATGCACCGACGCACCACTCGACAGCGGCGCCGGCCGATTGCCCCCCAACTGGTGCGCTCTCGACGTCGCCACCGGTGCTGCGCACTCGGCGCCCGGCATGTCACAAGGCAGCGACTACGGATACGATGCCTTCCGCGTTATGTGGCGGGTGGCCCTGGACGCCCGTTGGAATCTCGAGCCACGAGCGGTGCGATATCTCAGCTCTTACAAAACGGTTCTGCTCGATTCATGGCACCAGCAGGGCAAACTCGCATCGGAATACGGACATGACGGCGCTGTCCGCAATTCAAACGAAGATCCGACCGTTTACGGTGGCGCCATCGCCTCGTTCCTGGTCGTCGACAGGAATGCCGCGGATCAAATGATGTCCCGTATGGAGGCGACGGCGACGAGTGGTGGCCAAGACGGCACGTACTTTGGCACGTCGACCAATTACTACGAGCAGAACTGGATTTGGTTCGGCCTCGCGTTCGCGTACGGCGCTCTCCCCAACCTGGATCGCTGAGAGCGGTCAGGCGAGAGGCAGCTCGATCGTGAATCGGGCTCCCGCCCCAGCTTTACTCTCGACTTGCACAGCGCCTCCGTGTGCGCGGGCAACTTCATAGACCACTGTCAGGCCGAGGCCGCCATCGGAGCGGCTCTGTCCATCTTTGAACCAGGGTTCGAACACGTGCGGCAGGTGCTCGGGCGCGATCCCGTTGCCAGAGTCCGCCACCGAAATCAATGCATGGCCTCCTGACGACTGGCAGCTCAGGTAGATCTCGCCGCTCTCCGGAGTATGGCGAGCGGCGTTGACGACGAGATTGAGGACGGCGCGGGCCAGTTGCTCACGACTGCCTCGTACTACGACGGCTTTGGGGGCGTAGACGACCCAATGTTGGGTCGATGCGCCTCGAGCCCGGCGATGCACCTCGAGCAGAAGCTCACGCACGTCGACAGATTTGGTCGACACCTTGTCCACCTGGATCCGGCTCAAGAAGAGCAGGTCGTTGACGTCTTCAGTCACTCGCTCCAGTTCCTCGAGGGCGACGTCAAGGGTTTGTTGCACCTCGTCCGACGAAGGCTGCTTCTGCCGCTTCAGCACCTGAAGATGACCGCGAATTACGGTGAGTGGAGTCCTCAGTTCATGCGAGGCGAGCGCATAGACTTTCTCCCGCTGGTGGAAACCATGCTCAAGCCTCGTCACCATGTCGTCAAAAACCTCCGCCAGCTGTCCGACCTCATCTCGGGGTCCGCGATTCTCGACGCGGTGGCCGAAGTCCCTCTCGGTGATGCCCGCAGCCGCCAACCTGATCCTCGTTACCGGCGCGAGCGCGCGTCCTACGACACCGTATGTCAGCAACCCTGAAGCCGCAGCTATGCCGAGGCAAATTAAGGTCATCACAGGCGCTAGCGTCGCCAGGATCGCCTGCGCGTCGTGAAGCGGTAGGGCCACTCGTACATCGCCAATTCTCTTGCCGCCTAGCGAGATGGTTGCCGCCGCCATCCGGTAATCACCATGCTTGCCGGTCACGGTCGCAATCGCGCCGGACATCGCCGAGCCGCCAACCATGGCTAGCAGAGAGCTGTCCTTGGTGTTGGTAATCGGCGCTGCGCCAGTCAGCTGGACACGAATGACGGGGGCAAGTCCGGAGGCGGCAGCTGGGTCGCTCGCGATGAATTCGCGAGCCGTGACGTCCACGTCTGTGGCCGTAGCCGCGTATGACACTCGTTGCTGAAATGCGCGAACCTCGAGCGCAACGTTGGCATCGACCGTCCCGTAGAGCTGAGTTCGGAGGATTGCCAGGGTGACAAGCTCGACTGCGATGAGTGCGACCAGCGCTAAGGCCGCCGCAGTCAGACTCAACCTGACACGCAGACCCAGTCGAGCCAGAAGTCGATCGACGCGCCGGACGGCTACCTTCATAGCTGCGAACCAACGCCCGAGGTGGTAGTCGATGTTCATGACACCCGCAACCGATATCCTGCGCCGCGAACCGTCTCGATGCGAACATCGGCCGGCCAAGGCACTTTCCGTCTCAGATAGCCGACGTAGACGTCGACCACATTGCTGTCGCTGAAAGAGTCGTACGGCCACACGCCGCTGCTGATCTGAGTTCGAGTAACAACGTGATTGGGATGACGCAGGAAATACTCGAGCAGTGCAGACTCGCGTACGGTCAGATCCGCACGACCGGAAGTCGAGCTCGCCGCATGCTCACGCAAGTCGAGTCGTAGTGTGCCTGCCCGCAGCTCGACTCCACTAGCCTGGTCCCGTCGCAGCAGGGCGCGAATCCGAGCAAGTAGCTCATCGAAATCGAATGGCTTGCCGAGGTAGTCATCGGCACCGGCGTCGAGACCTCGAACACGCGAGCTCACGTCGTCGAGGGCTGTGAGTATCAAGACTGGCAAACCCGCTTTGAAACCACGCAGCGCCGTCAGGACATCAAGCCCGCTGCCATCCGGCAGCACGAGGTCAAGCACGACCAGGTCGATAGGTTCAGTCCTAGCCAGAGCAAGGGCTTCGCCACTGTCGCGGGCGCGGACACACGAATAGCCTTCCGCCTGAAGCCCTTTGCTAACGAAGGCGGCGATCCGCTCTTCGTCTTCGACCAGCAGTATCAGCACCCGCCTGAATTGCCTATGACGGCAGCGACCCGAGGCCTAGTCGTCTCCGCCTTCTCCATCGCTGGATTCGTGCGTATCGCTCTCGTGCGTTGGCGCTGCCTTGACTGTGACCGTCATGTGGTTGCTGGTGCCAGCATCAATAACACTGGGAACGGGCCCATTGTGACCAGACGTGGCGGCAGCAAGTGTGGCGCGACCAATGTTCGCTCCTGCCACCAGCAGCACAATAGCGGCCAGCAATACGACAAAGAGAGTCGCAGGCCTTCGTATAGCTATGTCACCCATTCCGTTCCTCCACTGGTTCCCAGGGGCGCAACCAGTGATTACTAAAACGATTATGGCCTCCCGTTCTTGCTTCCGGCCACTCCCGGAAGACCCGTCAAAGCATCACCGGACTACCAATTCGTAGCAAATGCCCGCGCTGGTGAAGATTAACCGAGTGGGGCGCACTCACAAAGATTGACGGAGTCGGGGGCCGGATTTTGAGCGCCCGGGGCCTCACGGTCCCGCCCTGTGCGTCCGCCGGCTTGGGACGCTGCGTGGCCACGGAAGCTGCTCTGCGATCTCACATTGCCCCACGACCACACCGTTTACGCCGCCTCGGCTTGGTTGCTCCGTAGGAAATTGTGATCCGGCTGTGTGCAGCTGACTCTAGAGAGACTCGGAAATCGCCGATTTTGAATCAAGATTGGTCGGGGGCCCGGGATTTGAACCCGGGGCCTCACGGTCCCGAACTCTGCGAACTCTCGTCCAGGATTGCCGGAAACGATCGATTTCAGTTCGAAAGCTCTGAGGTGGCCAACCGCCCCGTCCAGATTTGAGGCATTCTTCCGACCGATTACTGCATGAACCACTACACGACCGTTAGGGAGCTTTAGCCGCGTAGCTGAGGATCTCCCCGTTTCGTCTGGCTGCTACTAATGAGCGGAGGTAACGTGCATGAGTTCCAGCCTGCCGGCCTTGTTCCGCGATTCGAGCGATTACCGAAGGGAGCTGACCCTGAGCGCCAAAGGTGTCGTTGTGACAGAGACATCGAGGGATCCACGGTTGACTGATGCGATCCGCCAGCATGCGGTAGAGGTAAGCGGATTCGTGCGCGACGGGATGCCAGCAATGATGCGCGGCATTATGGGGAACTGATCGCTCACTCTCGTTTGCTCCGATAACGACGGGTTATCGGCAGCCCCTGAAAACTCTCGCGTTGGTCTAGCTTCTAATGCATCTCGAAGATGCAGGGGTGCTTCACAAATATTTACGGCGTAGCCATGGGCGCCTGTTAAGCAGCAAGCCTAGGCTGGGCATCCTTGTCGAACCCGAGCCAAGTTGACTACGAAGGTTTCTTCAATCTCTCGGTCGATTTACTTTGCCTCGCTGGTTACGACGGTTACTTCAAGCGCCTGAATCCGGCTTGGACGCAAACGCTCGGCTTCACTCAGAGCGAGCTGATGGCACGGCCGTACCTGGATTTCGTCCACCCCGACGATCGGCCGGCCACATTAGCTGAAGCCGAGAAGTTGGGACTCGGTGCCAAGGTCATCCATTTCCGGAATCGATACGAATGCCGGGACGGCGGTTACCGCTGGCTGGCCTGGTCGGCAATGCCAACGGGGTCCGATGAACTCATTTACGCCATGGCGCGCGACGTGACACCCGAAGTCGAGCTCGAAGGTGGACTTGTGGAGGCAAACCTCGCTGCGGCGACTCGCCTTGCCTTGCTTACGGCCCTCATCGACGCGATCGGTGTCGGCGTAGTTCTCATCAATGGCGAGGGTCGAGTGGCGCACTGGAATAAGGAAGCCACTCGATTAACCGGAATCCAAACTGCACGGGCTGTGAAACTGACTCTGAAGGAGTTGGGCGAAGCTCTTACCGAACGTGTGGAAGATCATCTCGATCTTCAGTCCCATCTCGAAGAAGCACCTCGCGCTACCGCGGAGTCGCACTTCCCAATGGTCATCCGGCAGCCGCACCGCGAGATCGATGTCACGGTGTCGCCTGCCGTTTTGACATCAGACGGAGCCCAGGTTGGCCTGGTGATAGTCCTTCATGACATCACGGCCGCCAGGGAGCTCGAGCGAGCAAAGGACGAATTGATTGCGATGGTCAGCCACGAGCTGCGAACACCTCTGGCGAGCTTGGTCGGCTTCTCGGAGTTGCTGCTCAGCCGCGAATTTGCAGAGGCCCAGCGAAAGCAATATCTGGAAACGATGCTGAACGAGGGCCGCCGTCTCACTGATCTGATCAACGAGTTCCTCGACTTGCAGCGAATGGAGGGTGGTTACACGAGGCTCAATTTGGGCCCGGCTGACTTGCCAACCCTGATCAGTCGCGCTGTGGCGACTGCCGGTGATGACCCGCAGACTCCGATCGAAGTTAGCATGGCCCAAGACCTTCCTCTTGTCGTTGCGGACGCCAACGCCATCCTTCAGGTTCTTATCAATCTGCTGTCGAACGCCAGGAAGTATTCGCCAGGTGGCGGAACAATCGTGGTGGAGGCCAAGGTCCGAGACAACGCCGTCGAAGTCTCCATTCGAGACCACGGACTCGGCATCCCCGCGGATGCACTTCCCAGGCTCTTCAGCAAGTTCTATCGCGTTCCGAATTCAGACCGTCGCCGGATCTCAGGTACAGGCCTCGGCCTAGCCATCAGCCGAAGAATCATCGAATCTCACGGCGGCCGTGTGGGCGCCGAGTCGGAAGGATTGGGACAAGGCTCTAGGTTTTACTTCACCTTGCGCGCAGCCGAATTGGAAGCCAGATCGGGCGACGTACTGATCGTCGAGGATGACATCGGATTCGCCCAACTCCTAGAAGCTGAACTCACGGTGAATGGACTCAACTCGGTGTGGGCGCCGGACGCCGAAACGGCCGACAAACTTATCGATCGGATGGCAGCCCGTGCTGTTGTGCTTGACCTGATCTTGCCGGGAGCGAGCGGACAGGAATTCTTAGCTCGGTTGCGCTCATCGCACAAGAGCCCAGTCCCGGTGGTTGTGGTAACGATCCAGGAGCTCGATGCCACCGAAACACTTGCGCTGCGGACTGCCGGCGTGGTCGCGGTCTTGAAGAAGCATTCGGGAGCGGCGAAGGAGGCCGCTGGATTCGTCGCGAACGCCCTGAATTCCTCAAGTTCTTCAGGGATTGCTGTTCCGCGTTCATAGTTGAGATGCAACACACAGTGCTGATTGCGGACGACGAGCCCAGCGTCCGCCTGCTCGTCCAGGCAACTATCGAGGCTGACGGTTACAAAGTACTGGAAGCCTGCGACGGCGACGAGGCATGGGCTCTCATCCAGGAACACCGGCCTTCACTGGTTCTGCTCGATGTCAGGATGCCCGGCCGGACGGGTCTCGAGATATTGGGTTCAATCAAGGCAGATGCCGAACTCACTGACACGAAGGTGATATTGCTTACCGCATCGGCACAACAATCCGACATCAATGCTGGGTTAATTGCCGGCGCTGACTTCTATTTGACCAAGCCGTTCTCACCGCGCGAGTTGCTCTCAAGGATGGATGAAGCCCTTCTCCTGTGATGCTTTCATAGCGCTTGAAGGAGATTCCGGCAGACGGAGTGACCTCCGCGACAAACCTTCGACGGAGAGAGGGTGTTGGTTGCAATTGGAGACCTAGACAAATGCCCATGCATTGGATACCGAACTCATGGCCGACCGTCGATCTGCTTGGTATCAGTGGGTTATCGAGAGCTTCGACCCTCGCGCGCGTGGATTTCTACATGAAATGCTACATCAGGCGCCCTTCGTGGGCGCCGTCGAGATCAATCGCGCACGGCTGAAAACCGTGAGGCCCTCCAGTTCGAGCCGAGTTCAGGTTCGCGAACGCGAATTTGAGTTCAGTTGACTGATCGGGGGCCCGGGATTTGAACCCGAGGCCTCACGGTCCCGAATTCGACGGCGACCCGTCCAGCCACGCTGCTTTTATGCGTTTCTCGCTTGAATCTTCTAAACGCCTGATGTCGCTCGTCCAGATTTGAACCATTCTTCCGCGGGATTACTACACGAAGTACTACATGAGGGCCGTCAGCAGTTACGAGCGGACGCTTCGAAATCGAGTCGTCGACTTTGTGGTTAAGGATCGCGGCGGGCCGGCCAGAAATGGCGGGGGGCCTGACAATCCGAATACAGGTGCCAATTTGCCAATGCCATGTTGTTTCGTGGGCAACCTCTTGATGATGTGTTGCCAGCGATTTCTTGGGGTGAATTCCCGGCCGAACAAGCGTCTCTAACGCTTCCTCCGCGCAACCTTGCTCATCAGGCACCCCGCATTGCTTGCGAGTAACATCGGGTTACAGGACGGCGG
>Ga0209802_1000489_pt1 | contig 30552 bp, 27 predicted proteins | sample GraSoiAngelo_129_FD_185886 | JGI IMG/M metagenome (GOLD analysis project Ga0209802, IMG submission 185886) | Grasslands soil microbial communities from the Angelo Coastal Reserve, California, USA - 14_0927_12_40cm (SPAdes) (version 2) | ecosystem: Environmental > Terrestrial > Soil > Grasslands ... | reverse complement strand
CTAGGTGATTCATTGCTGCTCTGCGCATGTCCAGGAATTCTTCGGGATAATCGGGGGTCTTCATCTTCGACTCCAGCGTGCTCACATCGTCGAGTTCGTACAGAATACAATCCAGTTCTTCGACCGCTTTTTTCACACGCTGTTCAAAAGCGTCGCGCGAATCCGCCCATGCGGCAATGTGAACATACGCGCCTTTCCCCTTCCCAAACCTTTTGAAGTTCGTACAATTGGGATTCGCTTTTAGACCCGCAAGGCCGATCCACAACTCCATATCTCGTTACTCCGGAAAGTTAAAGTGTCCCGCGTTTGGCAGGCGGATGCCCCACCCGCTTTTTGAAGGGTCGCTTCCACGGTCGTCTCCTTCTTGGGATTCCTTGCTGAGTGCTACGATTCCAGCGAAAGCAAGGGGAAGCGCGCTGGCGTCTTAGGAATTCACTTCAAACTTCCCTTTTGGTCCTACGATGTGCGCGCGCAGTTGAGGTCTGTCGCCGCGCTCAACCAGCGCATCAATTCCAAGCCGTTGGAAGGTCTTAGACAACTCGCCCGAATCTGGGTCCGCTACTGCAAAACGCTCGAGATGGCAACCTGCCGGGGCATCGGCGGAGGGATGGACTGAATTCGCACCCCACTCAATAAAGAATGGAAGCAATCCATGCCGGTCGTCGGCGAGGTTGAGAGTTTTCCAGTTGAGGACGCGCCCGTCGGGCCGCGCCCGAGAACCAGGGAAAGGTCCTGCGATGGCTATGCCGGATTTGCGCAGCTTCTTGGCGAAGGCTTCGATCTCACCTGGATGCGCCGCCCACCCCACAAGCCGCGGGACAGTCAGCTCTTTAATGATCGTAAGTTGGTGGACGGCATATGCCGGGATTGAGCTTTGCTCTTGTTTGGGGTCGGGTGCGATGATTTCTAGATAGCGGCGCTCGCCCACTGAGAGAAGAGCATTGCGTGTGCCGCGCCCGGGATGGACTCCACCAAACGCCGCGCGGACACCCGCGCGTTCTTCGACGAAGGCGATCCCGCGATCAAGATCATTGCAGCCGAGAAGGATGTGATCGAGCAAGGCAGGCACCTCATCCGCCGACCAGGATACCGGCGGCGCGAGAATAGCAGTTCCGGTCAAGGCAAGGAAAAGCCTACGCGACATCATCGGGATTGCCTTTCTGTCCCAGAACGCCGGCGATTGTATGCCCGTTTCCCGGTTTAGTCGTGGCGCCCTGCCCTATTACTAACTCTAAGTGGGTATTAACCTTACTGAGTTTCGTATGTATATCCTGGTACATACATTGTACGTACAATGTTCCACGTGGAACACTTCTCCATTTTGTCTTCATTCGCTGGTGAAGTAGTCCACGGTCACCGGGTTCTCGAACAGCGAGTAGTCGCGCGTCACCACCGTGATGCCGGTCTCGGTGACGAAGTAGCGCTGGCGGTCGGCTTCGACGTCATAGCCGATGGTGGTTCCTTCAGGGACGTGCACGTCGCGATCGAGGATGGCTTTGCGGATGCGGCAGTGGCGTCCAACGTTGACGTGAGTGAACAGGATGCTCGACTCGACTTCGCTGTAGGAGTTCACGCGCACGTCGGGCGAGAGCACGCTCCCCTTGACCGAACCACCAGAGATGATGCAGCCGGAAGAGACGATGGAATCGAGGGCCTGACCAGTGCGTCCGGCTTCGGCGAAGACGAATTTTGCCGGCGGATACTGCCGCTGGTGAGTGCGAATCGGCCACTCCGAATCGTAGAGGTTGAAGACCGGAGAGACCGAGACGATATCCATGTTGGCATCGTAAAAGGCTTCCAGCGTTCCCACGTCGCGCCAGTAGAGCGCTTCTTTTTTGTTCTCATCTACAAAATTGAAGGAGTAGACGCGGTAATCGTCCACCATCTTGGGCAGAATATCTTTGCCGAAGTCGTGGCTGGAATCGGGATCCTCGGCATCTTTCAGCAGCACCGGGATGAGGACGTCGGTGTTGAAGATGTAAATTCCCATGGAGCCGGAAATCTTTGTGGGATCGTAGGGCGAACGGATATCGGTCTGCTGCGGCTTTTCGAGGAAGCCAGTGATACGGCTGTCGCGGTCGATTTCCACCACACCGAAACGGTATGACTCGGTTGGATCCATCAAGATCGTAGCGAGAGTCACGTCCGCGCCGGAGTCGTTATGCTGGCGCAGCATGCGGCCGTAGTTCATCTTGTAGATGTGATCGCCGGAAAGAATCAAGACGTGTTTGGGTTGCTCCGAACCAATCGAATAGATGTTCTGGTAGACGGCATCGGCGGTGCCCATGTACCAGTTCTCACTCACCCGCTTCATCGGAGGCAGGATTTCGATGAACTCTCCCACTTCGCGGCCGACGATATTCCACCCTTCGCGGATGTGCCGGTTCAACGACAGCGCTTTGTACTGGGTAAGAATGTAGACGCGACGCAGATCAGAGTTGATGCAGTTGGAAAGGGTAATGTCGATGATGCGGTAGATACCGCCGAAGGTGACTGCGGGCTTGGCTCGATCACGGGTTAGAGGATAGAGTCGTTCACCGGCGCCTCCGGCCAGCAGAACTCCGAGCGTGTCTTTCATTTCCATTCGGCATCGTGCGCCGGGCAAACTGCTTTGCTGGCAGGCGCAACGCAACTCCGCGGCAAGGGCTGCTACGCAAGCAGATACTAGCACACCACAAACGGCTGGAACTAAGTAGGAGAGCCGTATAGATGGGGCAGGAAATCAGGAGGGCGACTGGCTGCCGCCCTCCTTTAATATTTACGGAGTGCCGGATGGAGCCGCGATCTGCCAGGCGAACGCGAGTGGCGATGATGCAGTGAGATCGATGGCGGGCTCAACCGTCGAAAACGATTGGACGTTGTCCTTGTATACGGCCCCGCTACCGTTGAATTGTGCGAACACATCCACTCCATTCGGAGGACATGCGACCATGCCGCTGAGCGTGCCTTTGGCGGCGATTGAGTTGGGGCCCTCTACTGCTGCGCCGAAAAGGAACGGCGGCCCGTTTGGCGGCACCGGCACCAGATTCGCGACCTGGTGCTGCATGCAGTCAGGGAAGGTGCTTCCGTCTCCCACAATCAAGGACGTACCCCAGGCGTTGGTGCCGAGGATATTGGACAGCCAGCGATTCCCGAAGTCGGTGTAAGTATTGGCGCCGGAGAGGAATGTGTATTCGCTTGCCATGACAGCCAGTCCTGCGCCATGCGAGGTGGTATCGTAAACGTTCCAGGGGAATCCGAAGCCAAAAGCGTCCGTTCCCGCCTTCGCGACCGCCTTATCCAACTGCTTCTTCAGATCGGCTAACAAACTAGACTGCGATACTGCCAAGCCCGGAGGATTCGCCGCCAGCCCGAGCGCCCGGTGCAGTTCGAAGTGCGCCAGCGCACTCACGTCGTAAAGATTCAGCGAATCAGCCGCGTCATTGGGCCCTGTAATGTAGGCGTTCGCCCATTTCGCCGCCGCTGTCAGGTAGAACATGGGGTCGGTATGGGCCAGGCCGGCCGGCGGGTTCCCCGGTTGAAGCGCGAAATAGAGCTCAGTTGCCCCGAGCTCGAGGTCATCGCGCCACTCGGTCTCCGGATAGAAGCTGTTTGGAGACACCGTAAGCAAACTAGCAGGGGCGGTGTTCGCCAGATCGAAAACGTGCTCCGCCGAAACCAGGCACTGGTTTGCATAAGGCGGATTGCTGACTTTGAAAACCTGGTAGCACTGGGCGAAGTCGGCGGCCAGCCGACCCGCCAGATTGGGGCTGATCAGGGCGCCGGCGCCGCCAGCCGTGTTGATGAACACTGGACGATGACAAATGAATCGATAGAGGGACAGACATCCCTGGAAGTTATCATCGGCCTGTGGAAGTCGCCAGATATCATGGTCACTGATTGTTTTGGCATTCCCGTTCCCGATCCCCACCTGGTAGTAAAAGGTTTTGCTATTGTCATCCCACATTTTCTGCAGCCAATCGAGGCCGAATTTCGCCTCATTGGTGAAATTCGAAGTGGTGGATCCCGCTCCCATCTGGTTAGGAAAGTCTCGAACACCAATCAGCAACAGAGATACGGTGTAACTGTGAGTTTGCACGAACTTCAGGTAGTCGCCCGCGTCCCACCATCCTCCGGAGGCATCGATCACCGCCCCAGTGGGGGTGAGGTCGCCGGAGAATCTGCCGCTACTGTTCATGTTAGGCGTGAGATAGACCTTGGCACTCGCATCGTTCAGGTGGCCGGCCGCAGTCCGGAGTGCGGTGGGAATAAAGTTCGCGCCGTCCCGCTCATTTTCATAGAAGTACAGAGTGTTGGCGAGCGGCGTGGAATACAGGTTTGTCGCAGTGTCGATTCTGAAGCTTGGTGACGTGGCGGCGATGGGCCCACTGACGGAAATTGTGTATGTGCCTGCGGTAGCAGCGGAATTGAAGTCGAGTGCGTACACGTTCGGAAAGCTTGCACTCCAACTCCCAAGATTCAGTCCAATCGGTCCCGAAAACACGGTAATTCCGCTGGCATTCTTCACAGCGAACGTGGCCCCAGTCTCCGAAGCCGACGCCATGAGATAGGCGCGCTTGTTTGCGCCCGCAGCATAGCCAACCTGGTTGACTCGAACGAACGCGGCTGCCTGCGCTTCGATTACTAAGGCGGTGAGAACGAGAACGGACAGAGTCAATCTTCCAATGGTGATGAGAGAAGGCGGGCGGAGCCGTGCATTCCGACGGTAAATCGTGAAATTGCTTTGGTCTGCCATGATTCCTCCTTACTGTTGAACCGTTGCAGGTCAGCGCCGAGAGGCGTTGAAGGAATTGTTCCGCGCAGTGCAGCATACGGCTTGAACTGCGACTGCTAAAGCCAGAGGCGGCCGGGGAGGGAAGAGTCCCGGGAGCGCGTGACATTTTGCTCGGGTACAACAAGGATGTCAAGTAGTGGCACGATTTATTAAACCGATTTACGAGCCAACCAAGTGTCAGCACTATGCATCGGCGAGAGGGTTATCAAGAATAGGAGTGGGAGCTATTCCGGAAGAGCTGGCGGGAGTCTCAATGTTTGGCAGACGCCGGTGGTGGCGACCGCGGTCAAGCCGCGTCGTCTTCAATCTTAATTCGCAAAGATTTAAGAAACTTTAAATCCTGATCGTTGATCTTGAACTCAGGATTGCTGCTGAGCGTGGTCACGAGCGAGGTCTTATCGGTTGGCTTTTCGCCTTGTTTACTTACACCGATGGTGGCTTCCAGCACCAGGAAGATGTCGTAGCCACCTTCTTTGATCCGGGAGACAACATCTGCAATCTGTTCCGAGTCCGCCAAGGACTCATTAATGGCTTCTCCAAGCTCTTTCATTAACTGCTTCAGATGCTGGTCCACCTGTCCCCCTTATATCTACACCCGCTAAGATGTAGGATGCTCGGCGCGTCACAAGGTTGCGTGCAGTTCATTTCGCGTGGGCTATTGTACCGCGAACATTATTCAGGAACATTGATAAAATCGTAGGGTGATGAGCATCTCCACCGCCCGGAAGATCAGCATTGCCGCACGGATAGCGGCCCAGCACGCCAGCCGCAGCCGGACGTTCAGCGCGGTCATGCGCGCCGGGCGCGCTACAGGCGGTGTTTTTGGACGGATACTGCACCAACTCTGGCTGGAGGTTACCGGGTTTGTTTTCCTGGTTTTGGCGAGCATCGGCGGCCTTGCCCTGGTGCGCGAATACCAAAAATATGAGGCGGGAAAGACTGGCCTGGGACGGGTCGCTATCGCTATTTGTTTTTGCCTGACCTTCGCGTACTTTGGGTTGAGTTCCTTCTGGAGAGTCCGAAATAAGAACAAGAGCTTTAACCACCAAGGACACTCCGATTCATAAAGGTTGAAACGGTTCGGATGTGCGGCTGACAAAATCGGCAGTGACTGACAAACCCAAAACCGCCGAGGCCGACAAGAAATCTCAGGGCGCTGTCGGCGCCTCGAAAGACGAACAGCAGACCTCGTCCCACATCTCCGTCCGTCCGCTCTATACCCCGGCAGATCTGGAAGGTTGGGAGCAGGAAACAGACGTCGGCTATCCGGGCGAATACCCCTACACTCGCGGGGTACTGGCCACCATGTATCGCGGCCGCCTCTGGACCATGCGTCAGTATGCCGGCATGGGCGATGCCGAGGAGTCCAACAAGCGCTACAAATACCTGTTGGCAAATGGGACCACCGGTCTTTCGGTCGCCTTCGACCTGCCGACGCAGATCGGGCTCGATTCTGACAACCCGCTGGCCGCGGGAGAAGTGGGCAAAGTTGGAGTAGCGATCGATTCGATCGAAGACATGGAACGGCTGTTCGATGGCATCGATCTGACGAAGATTTCGACATCGATGACCATCAATGCCACGGGTTCAATCCTGCTGGCTTTGTACGTGGCGGTCGCCAAGCGACAGGGCCGGGATATTCGCAAGCTCTCGGGCACGGTGCAGAACGACGTGCTGAAGGAATACATTGCGCGGGGAACGTATATCTATCCGCCACAGCAGGCGATGCGCATCATCACCGACATGTTTGCCTGGGCGAACGAGCAAGTGCCCGAGTGGAACACGATTTCGATCTCCGGCTATCACATGCGGGAAGCCGGTTCGACCGCGGTGCAGGAAGTAGCATTCACGCTGGGGAATGGCATTGCCTATGTGCAGGCGGCCATCAACGCAGGGCTCGACATAGACCGCTTCGCTCCACGCCTCTCCTTCTTCTTCAACGCGCATAATAATTTTCTGGAAGAAGTCGCCAAATTCCGCGCCGCCCGCCGCATGTGGGCGCACATCATGCGGGAGCATTTCAAAGCCCGCAACCAGCGCTCCTGGATGTTGCGTTTCCACACCCAGACGGCGGGGTCGACGCTGACCGCGCAACAGCCGGAAAACAACATTGTGCGCACCGCGATTCAGGCGATGGCTGCGGTACTTGGCGGAACCCAATCCTTGCATACGAATTCTTATGACGAAGCGCTTGCCCTTCCCACTGAGCAGGCGGCACGAATCGCGTTACGTACCCAACAGGTCATTGCTTTCGAATCGGGCGCGCCACAGACCGTCGATCCCCTCGCGGGATCTTTCTATATCGAGAGCTTGACCAATGAAATCGAACGACGCGCCAATGGCTATCTGGAGAAGATCGAAGCCCTGGGAGGAATGCTGAAAGCCATTGAACGCGGTTATGTGCAACAGGAAATCCAGAACGCGGCTTATGAATACCAGCAGGCCGTGGATCGTCTGGAGGCCGTAGTGGTCGGCGTGAACCGGTTTGCGATCGAGGAAGAGAAACCCATTCCTATCCAGCGCATGGATGAATCCCTGGAGCGCAAGCAGGTGGAACGCCTGCGTGAACTGCGTGCCCGCCGTGATCGCGGGCTTTGGCAGGAATCCATCAAGAATGTGGAAAACGCCGCCCGTTCGGGAGCGAATCTCATGCCACACATTATTGCGGCGATTGAAGCTTATGCGACGGTGGGTGAGATTTCTGAGGCCATGCGAAGAGTGTTTGGGGAATACAAAGAAGCGGTGGTCATCTAAAAGTTGTCGGCCCTCCGGTTAAGAGGTCGCCGGGATGGAGAGTGCCGAGCGATTACTCCACGGTTTTATATTCGCAAGCTTCTCGGCAATTTTGACAATAGTAGAGGCCGTCGAGGCACAGCCGAATAGCCAGTTGCGACTGGCAGATACAGCAGTATTTCTCGCACTCGCACTTTTCCTCTGAGAAATCACATTGCGCGCAAACTACCTTGGTTTTGGTGGCCATGCGGGAACTGTAGCGCGGTGACAGCGGGGAGGAAAGTTCCGTTGGTAACCGGGTTTTGTTTGCCACGGAGACACGGAGACGCGGAGAAGTACAGGAATGGCGAAAAATCTTAGGGCGCTCGGCATTTTTTTCGGTGATTTACAGCTGGCATTGCGGAGCACGGGCGAGGACGCCCGCGCCTACATTGGGTACTGAGGTAAAGGTCTGTTGAGGAATTCCATCAGCACCCTACATTGGGTGCGGTTGAAGGCTTTATGGTGAGCGTGTTACGGTAGTGAGTTTCCAGCGCTCAGACCTCCGTTCATTTTTTTTCAGGGAGTTTGCTTGCCCGCAGCCGAAGCTACCACGCCTACCATCCGCAAAACCGCGTTGAATGCGACTCATCGGGCGATGGCCGCGAAGATGGTCGAGTTCAACGGGTGGGATATGCCGGTCGAATATCCTTCGGCCGGAGGCATTATTGCGGAACACCATGCGGTGCGCACTGGGGTGGGCGTGTTTGACGTCAGCCACATGGGGGATATTCGCCTTAGCGGGGCGCAAGCGCTCGAAGCGGTACAGCACATTTCGATGAACGACGCTTCACGGCTCGCGATCGGGCAGGCGCAGTACTCGGCGCTGCTTTATCCGCAGGGGACATTCGTGGATGACGTGATTGTCCATCGGCTGGGCGACAAAGAATACCTGCTGGTGATCAATGCCGGGACTCGCGAGAAGGATTTCAACTGGGTACGCGACAACACTCGCCAGTTCAATTGCAGAGTCGAAAATCTGAGTGATGACTTTACTCAGATCGCGATCCAAGGGCCGCGCGGCGTGGATTTGCTGCAGAAGGTGACAGATGCGGACCTTTCAGGCGTCAAGTTTTATTGGGTCACTCACGGAACGGTGTGCGGGCTGAAAGACATTCTCATCGCGCGCACTGGTTACACGGGCGAAGACGGATTCGAGATCTACGTCCCGTCGGATGAAGCGACGAGTGCCATGGTCTGGAACAAGGTGCTGGAAGCCGGCAAAGAGTCTGGCGTGCTACCCTGCGGGCTGGGCGCGCGTAATACTTTGCGGCTCGAATCCAAGCTCCCGCTCTACGGTCATGAAATTTCCGATACGATCAATGTGTGGGAGGCGGGACTGGACCGGTTTTGCAAAATGGAGAAGCCGAAGTTCGTGGGCCGCGACGCGCTTGAGAAAGCCAAGAGCGAAGGCATCAAGCGCACGTTGGTGGGGCTGGAAATGGTGGAGCGCGGCATTGCCCGCGATGGCTATAAGGTTCTCGACGAAGGTGGCCGCGAGATCGGCTACGTGACCAGCGGCTCGTACGCCCCATTTTTAAAAAAGAATATTGCCCTGGCCTACGTGCCGCCGGAACTTGCGGGATTGGGGGCAACTTTGAAAGTCGAGATCCGCGGGCAAGGAGTGAAGGCGCAGGTGGCGCCGACGCCGTTCTATAGACGCCCGAAGAAAGCAAAACATTGACCACAGAGGACACGAAGGTACACAAAACCTTGAAAAACTTGTGGACGCACTGAAGCTCTTTGCACATGAACGTGCACAAAGCAATCGCGACAGAAAATCTAGCGAGGACGAATGGCTTATCCCAGCGATCGGAAATACACCAAAGAACACGAATGGATCAAAGCCGAGGGTAAGAATGCGACCATCGGCATCACGGATTATGCCCAGCAATCGCTGGGCGACATCGTTTTCGTAGAGTTGCCCAAGGTGGGCGCTGAGATCGCCGCCGGCAAGGCTTTCGGCACGGTGGAGTCGGTGAAGGCTGTTTCCGATCTGTATGCGCCAGCGTCGGGCACGGTGACCGAAGTGAATGCGGAGCTGGCCACTGCGCCGGAAAAAATAAACAAGGATGCGCATGGCGCCTGGATGCTCAAGATCACGCTCAAGAATCCCGATGAACTGGCCTCACTGCTTTCCGCGAAGGATTATGAGAAGTTCGTCAGCGAGGAAGGCGGGCAATAAGATTTCCCCAGCAACTTCACTCGGAAAACAACTCACCATGCATTTTGGTCTTCGCGCAGACTGGCTGCGGCATGTACGATTCCAACTGGCCCTGAATTACATCTAATAGGTTCTTATGCGCTATTTGCCGAAATCTCCCGCTGATCGCGAAGCCATGCTCAAGGCGATGGGGGCGCGCTCTGTGGATGACTTATTTGCGCCGATCCCGGCGGAATACAGGCTGGGCCGCGATCTCAAAGTTCCGCGCCAGATGGCGGAATCCGAAATTGTGGACTGGTTCCACCAGCGCTCGAAGGAAAACGGCGAGGGTCATGCTACGTTCCTGGGTGCGGGCGCCTATTCTCACTATCGACCGGTAATTATCGACTCGCTGATCTCGCGCGGCGAATTTCTCACCGCGTACACACCTTACCAGGCGGAAATCTCCCAGGGCACGCTGCAATCCATTTTCGAATTTCAGACGATGATCTGCGAGCTGACCGGCATGGAGGTGGCGAACGCGTCTATGTATGACGGGTCTACGGCCGCCGCCGAAGGGGTGATGATGGCGGTCCGGCTTACGGGACGAAAATCAGTCGTCATTGCGCGAAGCCTGCATCCGGAATATCGGGAGGTGCTGGCTACGTATGCCTTTCACCAGGGAATGCCTCTGGCCGCGGCGTCATTCAACGAAAGTGGCCGGATTGATCGAAAGGCGCTGGAAAAATCGATTACGCCCGATACGGCTTGCGTCTTGATTCAGTCGCCGAATTTCTTTGGGACGATCGAAGACGTGGGAGCCATTGCGGAAATCGCCCACCGGCAGGGAGCGATGCTGGTGGTATCGATTGCAGAAGCGGTTTCGCTGGGGATCATCGAGCCTCCGCGTGAAGCTGACATCATCGCAATGGAAGCGCAGTCGTTCGGTGTGCCACTGGGCTTCGGTGGGCCTTATTGCGGCGTGATCGCGACGCGCGAAGATTTCAAGCGACAGATGCCGGGAAGGTTGGTCGGCCAGACCACGGACAGGAACGGAAAGCGCGGGTTCGTGCTCACGCTGGCCACGCGCGAACAACATATTCGGCGCGAGAAGGCAACTTCAAATATCTGTACCAACCAGGCGCTGGTCGCGCTGATGGTCAATATATTTATGAGTATCTATGGGAAGGTGGGTCTGCGCGAGTTGGCGAAACAGAACCTGGCAAAGACCGCCTACGCTGCCGAGCAGTTGGGCAAACACGCCACGCTGCTGTTCGCGGGGGCGCCACGGTTCAATGAGTTTGTGCTGAAGACCGGGGAAGATCCGTATGCCATCAACAGCCGTCTTCTGGGACACAAGATTGTGGGCGGACTCCCGTTGAAAAACTTCTATCCAGAACTGGGCAATGCTGCGCTCTGGTGCTGTACCGAGCTGACTGCGCGCACCGCAATTGACACTGCGGTTGGGGTGGTCGCCGACGGCGAACGCTCGGCGCGCAACATGATAGAGGTAGATGAGCAGGAGGTGACGCGGTGAAGCACATGACCCGCAAAGCCACGCGGCACGTCAACCAAAACGAAGGCCTCATCTTCGAAAAATCTGGGGCGGGAAAGGCTGCGTGGAAGCTGCCGCCGCTCGATGTGCCCGAGGTGGATTCTGCGAAACTTTTGGAGACTAGCGAAAGAAAGAACCTGGGCAACATGCCGGAAGTGAGCGAGATTGAAATCATTCGCCACTTCACCCGTCTTTCTACCTGGAATTACGCTATTGATCTGGGCATGTATCCGCTGGGATCGTGCACTATGAAGTACAACCCGCGAGTGAATGAAGTGGTGTCACGACTGGAGGGTCTAGCCAACGGGCATCCTTATCAGCCGGAACGAATTTCGCAGGGTGCGCTGCGTATCATTAAGACTTTAAGCGAGTGTCTGCTTGAAATCACCGGCATGGATGCGATCACGCTGCAACCGGCGGCCGGGGCGCATGGCGAGCTTACCGGCTTGTTGATGGTTCGCGCGTTTCAGCAAGCCAACGGCAATCCACGCAAGAAAATTCTCATTCCTGACTCTGCCCACGGTACTAACCCGGCAACGGCTGCGATGGTTGGTTATTCCGTAGAGAAAATGACATCCAATGCACAAGGCATGGTGGATGTTGCTGCACTGACGGCACAGAGCAGCGAAGATGTTGCCGCGCTGATGTTGACGAATCCGAATACGCTGGGAATCTTCGAACAGGAGATCCACAAGATTGCCGACATCATGCATGCCAAGGGCGGGTTGCTTTATATGGATGGCGCCAACATGAACGCCTTGGTTGGCAAGGTTCGCCCCGGCGATTTCGGTGTGGACGTGATGCACCTCAACCTGCATAAGACTTTCTCTACACCCCATGGCGGAGGCGGGCCGGGTTCTGGTCCGGTGGCGGTGAAGCAGATGCTGGAACCGTATCTGCCCAAGCCGGTGGTGATCATCAAGTCTGATGGCACGCTGGGATTCGAATATGATCGTCCACATTCGGTGGGGCGGGTGCGCGCTTTTTATGGGAACTTCGGAATGTTCGTGCGAGCCTTGGCCTACATTATGGCTAACGGGCCTGATGGCTTGCGGCAGACCACGGAAGATGCCGTCCTCAACGCCAACTACATAAGGAAAGGAATCGAAGGCGCGTACGATCTGCCTTACTCTACGCCCACAATGCATGAAGTCGTATTCAGCGACAAGCTGCAAGCGAAAAAGGGTGTCAAGACGATGGACATTGCCAAGCGCCTAATTGACTATGGCTTTCACCCCTATACCACGGCGTTCCCCCTGATTGTGCCGGGCGCGCTGATGATCGAGCCAACGGAAAGCGAGTCGAAAGAGGAGCTCGATCTTTTTATCGAAGCCATGAAGTCGATTGCCGAAGAAGTCGAAGAAGATCCACAGTTGGTGCTCGATGCTCCGCACTCTACGCGCGTGTCCCGCCTGGACGAAGTCGGTGCCGCTCGTAGGCCGGTGCTGCGTTGGAAACCTGAGAGTTAGCCACAGAGGCGCGGAGGCACCGAGCGAATTTGTCTTAAGAGATACGATTGACGATTTGAGTTTGCAACGCGAGAGTCTCAATTCGTCAATCGTAGTTTTATTGCGGTAACGATGTACTCGTTCGAAATTCTACTTCTTCTCTGTGAAATTCTATTTCTTTTCTGTAATGTCCACCGATGCCCGGGTGTTCTCCCAGTCTAGGTGCATGGTGCAGCTATCACCTTTTTGATCGAAGGCGATGGTGAAATTCTCAACCGGAGCAGAGGTCTTGGATACCGACATGTCTACACGCGCCAGATCGTTGTCTTCGCCCGGATAATCCGTACCCCACTCACCTGTTTTCTTGCTGATAACGAGCGTCCACTTGTCTTCGTTGGGTACGGTGAAGATGGTGTAGCTGCCGGCGGGAACGTCTTTGCTGCCGATGGTGAGGTCGGTATCAGTAACGAACGTAGTGGACTCATTTGCCCCGGTGCGCCATACCTTGCCGTAGGGCACGAGTCCGCCATAGATTTTGCGCGGTTGATGGGTCTTGGGATCGCTGACGCGGGGGCTCGAATAGTCCACGTTAATGGTCTTGCCGTCAGCGAACTTGCATTGCGCGTGGGCAGGTGGGCTGGGACGCTTGCTCTTGTCCTGCTGCGCGGCGGCTGCGACTGTGAGGGTAATGATCAACAAGGTAAGGAAGGCGATACGTTTCTGCATGGTTTCTCCTGGGTGAGCAGTCAGCATTCAGCACTCAGCCGCTTGCGGCTGAGAGCGATCTTATGGGCCTGACAGTGCTGGGTCAACTGGTTAGACTACCTACGGGGCGGGCAGTTAGCAACTGAGGAATATGGGAGTGGGTCCGAAACCTACGCCTTAACTTATCACGTACTTGCCCGCATCCAGCACCTTCTGCGCGATCTGCTGACGCAACTCGATTACATTGAATGGCGCGTGCTTTGCCAGACGGCGCAAAATTGCGAGTTGGGTTCGCAGCGTGTCGCCTTCCGCGACGGCCGCGATCACCTTTTTTGCCGCAGCTTCGATTTTCTCCATCGCGCTCGACAGGTAAACGCGAGTCATCGCAATGGGAAGGGAAGATAGGCTCTCGCCATTGCGCTTGATCAGCTTCTGGGTTCGTAACACTGCGGATTCCATCGCATAGGTTTCAATCACCATATCGGAGATCGCTCCCATGACTTCCTGCTGGTCCTGGATCGCCTGCATGTATTTCTGGGTGGCGGCGCCGGCGGCAAAGAGCCCGAGTTTTTTGGCGTTTGCAACCAACTTGCGTTCGTCTGCCAGCGGACCTTCTACTTCTTCGCTCGTGGTGGGCCCAGAGAGGACTTCATCCATCAGCTTCTTGATGGCGGGCATGAGCGGCAATTGGCCGGACATAGCGCGCTTCAAGAGGAAACTCGTGATGATCAGACGGTTGATCTCGTTGGTGCCTTCAAAAATGCGATTGATGCGGGCATCGCGGTAAGCTCGCTCAGCGGGATATTCCTCAACAAAACCGTAGCCGCCATAAATCTGGACCGTCTCGTCCACCACATAATCAATCATCTCCGAGCCCCAAACCTTGATGATGGAGCACTCCACCGCATATTCTTCAATGGCCTTGCGAGTTTCTTTGGAGGCGTCGGGGCTGGATTTGTCTATTTCGCCAAGCGCGACGTCCATCATGCCAACCGTGCGATAGACCATGGACTCGCCGGTGAAGATACCCACAGCCATGTTGGCCAACTTTTCGCGGACCAGTCCGAAATCGGCAATGACTTTGTCGAATGCTTTGCGCTGCCTGGCGTAGCCTATGGCATTTGCGAGGGAGACGCGCGCCCCACCCACACACATCGCTCCCAGCTTGAAACGTCCGACGTTGAGAATGTTGAAGGCGATGATGTGTCCTTTGCCGATATCCCCAAGAACATTTTCGACGGGGACTTTACAGTCGTTGAGGATGATGGGGCAGGTAGAAGATCCGCGGATTCCCATCTTGTGTTCTTCCGCACCAATGGAGAAGCCAGGGAAAGTCTTCTCAACCAGGAACGCGGTAAATTTCTCGCCATCGACTTTGGCGAAGATGGTGAACAGGTCGGCAAAGCCGGCGTTGGTGATCCACATCTTCTCGCCGTTCAGAATGTAGTGCTTCTTGTCCTGCAAAAGCTGAGCGCGAGCGCGGCAATTAAGGGCGTCGGAGCCGGAAGAAGCTTCCGAAAGCGCATAGGCTCCGACGATTTCACCGGTTGCGAGTCGCGGCAAATATTTCTTCTTCTGATCTTCGGTTCCAAAATAAACGAGCGGGAGGGTGCCGATGCCGGTGTGTCCGCCCCAGGTCGTAGCGAAGCCCGCGTACTTCGCGATGTGGTCGGCGATGACGGCAGCGGTAACCTTGTCCATTTCCAGGCCGCCATAGGCTTCGGGAATTTCGACGGAACTGAGACCCAGATCGCCGGCTTTCTTCAGCAGGTCGCGGGTGATCGAGAAATCCTTATGCTCCATCTTTTCGATGTTGGGGACGATTTCGTTGACAGCAAACTCTTCGGCTGTCTGGGCGATGAGCTGGTGCTGCTCGGTGAAGTCTTCAGGAGTGAAAACTTCATCTGGACGGCGTTCTTCCAGGAGGAAGCTGCCGCCGATGATCTTGCTACTGGGTACTGCCGTTGTGGACATTTGTTTCCCTCGAAAGTCCCGCTTGCCACTGAGGCACAGAGCCACAGAGAACTTCTTATTCTAAAACCCGCCTCAGTCTTTGAGCTAGATTACGTTTGGCATCGACACTGTGTTGTTAGAGCGTACAGCTAAAGGAATGGAATAATTGTGCCTTGGTGTCTTCGAGGTCAATCCAGATTTTCGAAGATACCGGCTGCACCCATGCCCCCGCCGACGCACATCGTCACCATCCCGTAACGCGCATTGCGACGCTTCAGTTCGCGAATGATGGATGCGGTGAGTTTGGCGCCGGTGCAGCCGAGGGGGTGTCCGAGGGCGATAGCACCGCCGTTGGGGTTGACGCGTTCGGGGTCGAGTCCGGCTTCCCTAATGACCGCGAGCGATTGCGCAGCGAAGGCTTCGTTCAGTTCGATCACGTCGATGTCGGAGAGCTTGAGTCCTGCCATCTTCAAAGCTTTGGGAATGGCGAACACGGGGCCGAGGCCCATTTCCTCCGGCTTATATCCCGCGGTAGCGAACGACCGGTAGCGACCCAGCGGTTTGATACCGAGAGCCTTGGCACGCTCTGCGGACATGACCACCGTGGCGGCCGCGCCGTCGGACATCTGCGAAGAGTTGCCTGCGGTCACGCTGCCCTTGGCGTGGAAGGCGGGCTTGAGCGCAAGCAGAGCTTCAAGGGATGTATCGGCGCGGGGGCCTTCGTCGACTTTGAAGATGATCTCCTGTCGCTTGGGCTTCGAGCCATTCGGGGTAGTGAAGCTGACCGGCACTTGAACAGTTTCGTCCGCGAACTTGCCAGCTTGTATCGCGGCCAGAGCCTTCTGATGACTGCGCAGCGAGAATTCGTCCGCCGCTTTGCGCGTGATTCCGAAACGCGTGGCCAGCCGCTCAGCGGTGAGGCCCATGGAAAGATAGGCATCGGGATAGTGATCTACGAGCCAGGGATTGGGAGAGATCTTGTGTCCGCCCATCGGGATCATGGACATGGATTCCGTCCCGCCGGCGACGATCACCTCCGCGCCACCGCTCATGATGCGCTCGGCCGCCATAGCAATCGCCTGCAGTCCCGAGGAGCAGAAACGGTTGATGGTGAGCGCTGAGACCTCGACTGGCAGTCCCGCACGCAGCGAGGCAATGCGGGCCACGTTCATCCCTTGTTCGGCCTCGGGCATGGCGCAGCCGAGGATGACATCTTCGATTTCTTTGGGATCGATCTGCGGCACCCGCTCGAGCGCGCCCTTGATGGCGATCGCGGCCAGTTCGTCAGGACGGGTGGCGCGGAGCGTGCCTTTGAAGGCGCGTCCTACGGGCGTGCGGACGCAGGAGGCGATGATGACTTCACGCATGGACACTCCTAAATAGTATCTGATGCTTGTCATTCCGGCCGGGTTCAAGCCCGCGAACGATTTGCGATTGCGTCAGCGGCGGATGCCTAACTGCAGAAGGATTGCTTTTTCCACGGCGGCTACATCGGAGACGGACAGTTCGCCCAGCTTGGAGCGCATACGTTTTTTCGAAGCGGTCGTGAGTTGATCGGCCATCGCCTTCCGCGGTTCGCCATTCAGCGTGACCATAGCTTCTCCAGGATAGACTTTCGCGATTTGACTCGTGAGCGGAACCGCGATCACGCGATTCAGGACCGTGTTCGCCGCATTATTGCTGACGATCACCGCTGGGCGGGCCTTTTGGATTTCGCCGCCCACGGCCGGATCGAATGCCACCCACCAGACCTCACCCCTCCGCGGATGCATCGCCGATCAGCCCCTCCGACCACTCCTCTGCTTCGCGCTCGCGTGCCCTATCGTTGGACATTTCGGTGTACTTTTCCACCAGACCGCCTGGGCCCGAAATGCTTAGCTCTTCGACTTTCTCGAGGACGACCTGCTGCAGAGGCTCGGGGACGATGAACCAAGTTGCCCTTCCCCGGGATTGCGGATTGCCAACCCCGGGACCGTCGCCACCATTCCACCGAATTCCGATTCTATCCTCGTCTTCCCAGTTCACTCGTGCGACCGACCATTTCCCGGATCCTTCGTTGTAGATTATCTCGACCGCGCGAACGGAAGCCCGAGGGGCGCAAACTGTCTGGGGTTCGATGTAAGTCATCTTCAAGTCTCCAAGAGTCATAGTACGTGTGTAACGTACATATTGTCAATACGTATGTTAACGACATAGGCTAAAGATGTACGGCCTTAGACTGAAGACTTAATTTCTAAGTGTCTTCCCTGTCTTCAGCGTGTATTGAATTCGCTCCTGCGTCTTCTTCTCTCCACACAGGGATTTAAATCCCTCGCGCTCCAGATCAAGCACGTACTGCTCGCTGATCGGAGTACCGGGGGTTACGTTGCCGCCGCACAGGACTTCAGCGATCTTGGTGGCTAGCTTCACTTCATATTCGGTGATGTAGTCGCCTTGGCGCATGAGGTGGACGCCCATCTTGAGCGCGGCCAAGATGTTTTCGCCGGGTGCGGGAATGTCGGTGCGTGGGAGAGGAGGTTCGTAACCGGCGTGAACCATTTCCAGCGCCCGAGATTTAGCGTCTGCGAGGACGCGCTCGCGATTCATGGTGATGCTGTCGGAATTTCGCAGGAAGCCGAGGCTGCGAGCCTCGTGCGCGGAGGTTGCGACTTTCGCGGTCGCGATGGTCTCGAAGGCTTTCTTCATCGCTTCCATCAGTTCGACCGACTCGCCTCTGCCACCGGCCCGGATTGCTTGTGCGCTGTCCACCGCGCGCAACAGCATCTCTTTGCATCCGCCGGCACCGGGGAGCAGGCCAACACCGACTTCCACCAGTCCCATATAAAGCTCGGCGTGCGGTTGGAGGGCAGGGGCGTGCAGCGAAATTTCAGTGCCGCCGCCGAGGGTGAGGCCGAAGGGCGCGACTACCACTGGTTTCGGCGAGAACTTGATGGCCTGCGTCATGCCCTGGAAGGTGCGGATGGCGAGGTCAACCTCGTCCCACTCTTCTTCCTGGATGGACATGAGCAGCAGCATCAGGTTGGCGCCGACGGAGAAGTTGGCGGCATCGTTGGTGATGACGAAGGCGTCGAAGTTATCGCCGGGGCCGCCAGGTTTGAGACTTTGCGAAATCAGCTGGACGATGTCGCTGCCGATCGAATTCATTTTGGAATGAAATTCGATGCAACCGATACCGTCGCCGAGATCGACGAGCGAGGCGCCGGAATTCTTCTTTACCACGCCTTTGGATTTCTTGGCGGCCGTGACCGACCACACGCCCGGCGGGACTTCGACCGGTTTGTAAGCGGAAGTCGCGAGATCGAAATAGGCGCGAGTTGAAGCGGTCGTGGGATCATCCTTGTACCACGACTTTTTCCCGGAGGCGAGCAACTTCTCAACATTGGGCGCGACGGCACGGTTTTCTTTTTTCATGCGTGCGACGGTGATTTCGACTCCGGCCGCATCCCACAGCTCAAACGGACCTAGTTCCCAGTTGAAACCGAGACGCATGGCGCGATCGATTTCGACGACCGTGTCAGAAATTTCGGCGACGCGATTGGCGGAATACGTCCAAAGATCCGACAGAGCAGACCAGAGGAATGCGCCCGCCTTGTCGCCCTTCTGCGGGCCGACACCTTCGAGGCCTAATAACATGCGGAGACGCGCACCAGTTTCTTCGACGTTCTTCGCCATGTCGAGCAGGGGGAACTTCGGCTTCTGCCGGGGATGGTACTCGAGTGTTTTCCAGTCCACGGCGAGGCGTTCGTCTTCCTGGCCTTCAGCAGCTTTGACCTTTTTATAAAAACCGGCCTTGGTCTTATCGCCTAGCCACTTGCGTTCGAGCATTTGCTTGTAGAAGTCGGGCAACTTCAGATCGCTGCGCTCGTCGAGTTGCACGGGCGAGACACTCGCGCCTACATCGGGAGTCGTCATGTTGGCGACCACGTGGCCGAGGATGTCGAGGCCGACGAGGTCGATGGTGCGGAAGGTGGCGGATTTGGGCCAGCCGACTGCCTGGCCGGTGAGTGCGTCCACCTCTTCGATGGTGAGGTTCATCTCCTGCATCAGGCGCATGACGTTGAGCACGGAAAAAGTGCCGATGCGATTGGCGATGAAGTTGGGCGTATCTTTGGCGCGCACGATGCCCTTACCTAGTTGGACATCGCAAAAATGCGCGACGGCATCGAGCAAGGTGCGATCGGTTTCAGGGGTAGGGATGAGTTCGAGCAAGCGCATGTAGCGTGGCGGATTGAAAAAATGGGTGCCAAACCAGGCGCGCCGGAAGTCATCGGAGAAACCTTCAGCAATCTTCGCGACTGGAAGGCCGCTGGTGTTAGTTGTGATGATGGTTCCTGGCTTACGCCCGCCTTCGACTTTTTTAAGCAGCGCCCGCTTTAGATCGAGGTTCTCGACGACGGCTTCAATGATCCAGTCAACTTCGACCAAGCGCTTGAGGTCGTCTTCAAAATTGCCAATCGTGATCAGGCGCGATAGCGACGGCTCGAAGAAGGCCGCAGGCTTGGATTTCAACGCGGCCTCTAGTCCCGCGGCGGCGACCTTGTTGCGCGCGGATCCCTCGGCATCTTGCGGGACGATGTCCAGCAGGTAACTTGGCACTCCGGCATTGGCGAAGTGGGCGGCAATGCGGGCGCCCATGGTGCCAGCTCCCAGGACGGCGACTTTGTGGATGCGCTTCATCAAGAACGACTCCGGGGTCGAATTTAGATTGTAGATGGAAGAGTGCGTGAGCGGAGCAATCGAATGTGTTGAGTTGAATGTCCAAATGTGCGGAAGGGCTACGGTAGTCTAGCCACGGCCCAGTCGTTCTTTCCGGTGTGGATCACGACGATCCGGGAGGAGTGGGGACGAGTCTTTTGGTGATCGCTCGCGCGGGAGTCGAAAATCGCCACAGGAAAGGTGTAACAACCCGGCCGAAGTCTTTTTCCGCGGCTGATTTCGAATGCCTGTTGCGGGGAACCGGAGAAGTAAGTTTGTAGCCGGTCAACAGAGGACTGTTGCTTGAGCGTATCGCTCAGCATGAGGATACCAGTCTCCTGGTCTTGTATCTGCCAGGCATGAAGAAAGCGGTTGGCCGTCGACAGGGCCACGATGTATTCCGGATCGACGTTGGACAACGACGCGGCGCGGCTGCGAGCAAACAGAGCGGTCGCAAGGAACATCAGCATCGTGAGCCAAAAAGGAACCGCCCGAACGGTTCTTTTCCATGCATCAAGGATCAGGCGCCGGGACAAGAATCTTTTATTCGGCCTACTGTTCCGGTGGATCGAGATGCTGGAGGAGTTCACGGAGCCCATTATGCTGGAAGATCGACAAAGTACGTACTGGAGAAACGTCGGAGGTGTTCAAGAAAACAACTGGCGCATGCCGTCTTTATGCGGCGTGAGGATGGCAGGACATGCGCCCTATTACCTGATTGATCGTAGGAGCGCACTTATATACCATGTCAAGAACAAATGTTTTAACAACGGATCAGGAGATGAGCTTTGCAAGCACAAAGGCTGCGGTGGCCGCAACTCCACCGATCACCATCGTTTGTGATGCGCTGCGGAAGGGTTTGGAGCCGGTATAGCGGCCTTTAATGTATCCGAAGATTCCCAGCGCAGCCAGCGTTACCACGGCGGAAACTATTAGTCCTTGCCAGGCATTCCCAAGGATCATGTAGGGAGAGAGTGGAATGAAACCCCCGGCAATGTACGCACCGGCAATGGTGGACGCACTGGTCACGGCGCGCTTCGGGTCCGGCTGCTCGAGTCCCAATTCAAAACGCATCATGAAATCCACCCAGGCGTCGGGACGGCGGCTCAGGGCTTCGACTACGGGAACGCTTTCTGATTCGGTCATACCGTAAGCGTGAAACACGCGAGCGACCTCGGCCATCTCTTCGTCGGGAAGCTCTTTGATCTCGCGGTATTCGCGCACCCGTTCCTGCTCATAATGTTCGGCGTCGCTTCGGGCAGCGAGATACCCGCCGAGGCCCATGGCAATGGAGCCGGCTGCGATTTCCGCCAGGCCTCCAATCACGATGATGTGAGTCTGCTGCACGGCGCCAGACAAGCCGGCGGCCAGCGCGAAGGGAACAGTGAGGCCGTCGGACATGCCAATCACAACGTCACGGACAAAATTTCCAGCGGTGAAGTGTTTTTCAACGTGCTGTGCGCGCGACATTCGAAGTTAAACCTCCGGATGAGATTGCAAATATTCCTCGGCCAGACGGATGACTTTGCGTTCATTGCTGTAACCGAGCTTCTTGGCGGCGTCGGCAAGCGGGATCCAGAGAGCGCGGTTGACCTCGATGCGCATCTCAGGAGCGATGTCATCGATTTCTCCTGACTGGTAACGCAGCAGATAGAAGCTTACGATCTTGAAAACTCGCAGGTTATCGCTCCAACTGCGGACGTAAACGTATTTGATATCTGCGAGTTTGGCAATCGGGAGCGCGGTGATGCCGGTCTCCTCGCGAACCTCCCGCAACGCGGTTTGTTCCGGCTTTTCGCCAAGGTCGACCAAGCCCTTGGGCAAGGCGAATAATACCTTTTGGGGCTTTGACGTAGCGGCCAGAACAGCTTCTTTTTGCAGATCGTCCTTCCGGGGCTCAATTACAGCCGTCCACCAGGCGTTTTCCAAGCGCCGGATGACTACTCCGCCTGCGGAAATCTCGCGGACCATGGCCCACAAGTTAACAGGATTATGGAACTTAGTCATTCCGCGCACTTATCTGACAAGGAGGGCTGAGACGATAGGGCAAAGGGGGTAACCGCCGGTAACCGCCCCTTCGTAATGCTCCATAGCACGAACGTGGTCTGCATCACTTGTGGGGAAAGTGGCATCCTATTGGTAGATGGTGGATTAGGTTTCCGGGCAACCGGGATGTGGGGTTCCGGTGAAGAGTCTGGGTATGATCATACGGTCGGTTCGAGCCTTTGGGCGTGAGCTTTCGCGGCCTATTGGTGGACTCGATCCGGTTTCGCTGGCCCCCCGAATTGGATTGGCGCTGGGCGGGGGCTTCGCCCGCGGCGTGGCCCACATTGGCGTGCTTAAGGTCCTCGAAGAAGAAAAAATTCCCATCAGTATTGTGGCTGGTACCAGCGTGGGTGCGCTCATTGGCGCGCTTTATTGCGGTGGCATGTCGGCAGCGGAACTCGAAGACGTGGCCACTCACGTACGGTTTCGGGATTTTGCGCGATGGACAGTTTCTCGCTACGGCTTCGCAACTAACCAACGCATGATTGGTTTCCTGAGCAAAGTCTTGAAAGTTAAAAATTTTGAAGAACTGCGCATTCCTTTGGCGGTAACGGCGACTGATTTTTCGACCGGCGAGGGAGTAGTCTTTCATTCTGGTCCGCTGATTGACCCGGTGCGCGCCAGTTGCGCATATCCGGGAATGTTCTTGCCGGTGAATATTCGCGGACGATTGCTAGTGGATGGCATGCTCGCGCATGCTGTGCCAACGGTTCCATTACGGGAGATGGGCGCTGATCGAGTGCTGGCGGTGTACTTGAGGGGCCGCTGGACGACCGCAGCCGGACCGCGACACGTTTTTGATGTGATCGGACAGTGCTTTGCCATTGCGCAAGATATGAACTGCGGCGTGTGGAAGCAAGCAGCCGACCTGGTAATCGAACCGGATGTCAAAGGGTTCGAATATGACGATTTCGTGCGCTCGAAGGACCTGGTGCGAGCGGGAGAAATAGTGATGCGGGCGGCGCTGCCCGAAGTTCGTAAGTGGCTGACGCCCGAACCGCAGGTTAATCCAGAACACCACCCTAAGAAGAGTCCCACAGTTGGGCGGCCTGCGCCCGTGCCCGCGGATTGAAGGTCTTCCGTCAGAATTCCCGCCCAATGGTGCACCATCCTCGATGCACACTCGAAAGCGTTGACCGGCATTTCCACTGCGGTTAGACTAGGGGCGTTTCCTACAAAATCTGCCTTCAGGACTCGCGATTGAAAACCTATCGCTCCGCTCCCCAAGTGCTTACTCAGATTGAGCAGTTGCTGGCTGCAAACAAACCTTCCTTCCACCATTCTCCGCTGGACGACGTCATTGAAACCATGTGCCAGGGCCGCCATTATTCCTGGATGGGGATCTACCTGGCGATCGAGGAGAATCGCCAACAACTGCTGGGCGCAAGCACCGAAACAAGCGTAGATGCGCTCGCCCTGCCGAACACGCGGTCGAAGATTCTAGTTGCGATCAAAATCGCAAGTCGTAAACTTGGCGTGCTCGCGGTGGAAAGTGATCGCGAGAATGCATTCTCTCCCGCGGAGCGGATTCTGCTGAAAAAGCTTGCCACTCTATTGGCTCGTTTTCTGACGGGCCGAGGAAAATATATTGTGCGCAAAGCGCGAGAAGCCGTGGCTGCTGCGCGCATGGCAGAAGTGCCGGCTCGACGTCCTCAGCCGGCGGGGGAAGGTAAGCGAAGTATCTCCGCAGCAGTGGGAGAAAAATGACCGATCGGACCGCGCCCTCAGTGGACGAACTGAAGCGCATCGCCCGCCGGATGCGTGTCAACCTCGTGCGGATGATTGGCGCTGCCGGCAGTGGACATCCCGGCGGGTCATTGTCGGAAGTGGAATTGCTCATTGCGCTTTACTTCCGCGTGATGCGGCATGATGCCAAGAATCCCAACTTGCCGGACCGCGACCGTTTCATTCTGTCGAAGGGACACGGTTGCCCCGCCCTGTACGCGACCTACGCTGAAGCCGGCTACATTGATTCTGCTCTGTTGAATACTCTGCGCAAGCTTGGTTCGCCGCTGCAGGGACATCCCGACAAACGCATGTTGCCGATTCTCGAGTCCTCAACGGGTTCGTTGGGGCAAGGCTTGTCCATCGGGATTGGCACTGCGCTGGCAGCGAAGCTCGACAAGCGCGACTATCACACGTTTGTGATGGTGGGTGATGGTGAAGTTCAGGAAGGACAGAACTGGGAAGCCGCCATGTTTGCCGGGTTTCACAAGCTGGCGAATCTCACCTGTATTGTGGATAACAACCGGCAGCAGTTGGATGGATTCGTGAAAGACATTCTTGATCCCGCGCCGCTTGCGGAGAAATTTCGCGCATTTGGCTGGTTTGCGGTGGAAGTTGATGGACACGACTTCGAGCAAGTTATTCCCGCGTTGGAAGAGGCGCGTACCGGTAAGGCTGGCAAGCCCACTGCGATTGTTGCGCACACGATCAAAGGTAAGGGCGTGTCCTTCATGGAGAATAATCCGGAGTGGCACGGCATTGCGCCCAAGCCGGAGCAGGTGCAAGCGGCAGTGCAGGAGTTGGAAGCAGCGGTTGTGTAGGAGACTTGAGTGTTTCAGGACTGCTGCTGTCAAGCGTAGGTTCGCGCTGGACTGCCGACGGGTGGCCGCCCCACATGAACGGGAGGAAACTTGGGAACCAGCACAACGGTGAAGACGAAATTCGAACTCAAGATGGGGGTCGCCACGCGGGAAGCCTATGGCCAGGCTCTGGCCGAGTTGGGGAAGACGAATCCGAACGTGGTTGTGCTGGATGCGGACCTGGCGAAATCTACTTATAGCGCTAAGTTCGAGAAACAATTTCCGGAACGGTTCTTTACCTGCGGCATTGCTGAAGCGAACATGGTGGGAATTGCCAGCGGGCTGGCGCTGTCGGGGAAGATTCCATTTGCATCATCTTTCGCAGTATTTCTATGCGACAAAGGGTACGACCAGTTGCGGATGTGCGTGGCATATCCGCACGTGAATGCCAAATTCTGCGGCTCACATGGCGGAATTTCGATCGGCGAAGATGGGCCCAGCCAGATGGCGATTGAGGATTATGCACTGATGTGCGCGTTGCCCGGATTTACAGTGCTGGTGCCGTCGGATGAGTTCTCGGGACGAGCGCTAGTGAAGGCCATGGCGGAGCACTCGGGGCCGATCTATATGCGTACGGGACGTCCGAAGGCGCCGATCATTTATGGTGCCGAGGACAGTTTTCAGATCGGCAGAGCTAAGGTGCACGGCACCGGAAACGACGTTGCGATCATTGCCTGCGGACTTCTGGTGGCACAAGCGCTGATAGCGCAATCCCAGCTCGAAGACGAAGGAATTTCCGCCCGGGTGATCGATATGCACACTCTCAAGCCGCTGGACGAACCGGCGGTCGCAAGAGCGGCACGGGAGTGCGGCGCGATTGTTACCGCGGAGGAGCACGTACTCGAAGGTGGCCTGGGATCTCTGGTGGCGAAGGCAGTTGCATTGTCGACTCCCGTGCCAATGGAATTCGTCGGAATTCAGAATACGTTTGCAGAATCAGGCGCGCCGGATCAGCTGATGGAAAAGTATGGGCTAACCGCATCGAATGTTGTGTCTGCGGTGAAGCGGGTCCTGAAGCGGAAGTAGTCGTTCTTCTCTTACCGATACATACACCTCAAGCTGTGTTTCTCGCGGAATTGTCTAACCGCGCTGCTTCTTCCTGAATTCGCTGCCATGCACGCTCCACGTGCCGCTCCGTGGTGTTGGTTTGTCCGACGCAAAGACGAATGGTGAATTTGTCGTTCAACTTTGTATGCGTGAGATAAAGATCGCCGCCAGCGTTCAGACGGTTCATTAGTGACTGATTGACGGCATCGCCGCCCTTGTGGCGGAAACAGACTAGATTCAGCGGCGCGGGCGAGGCGAGTTCAAAGCGATCGTCCTTTATTATCCAGCCCGCAAATTTTTGGGCCAACTCGACGTGGCGGCGGATGTGGTGCTGCAAACCCTCAACGCCGTAATGGCGAATCACAAACCACAATTTAAGCGCCCGGAAGCGCCGCCCCAGAGGGATCTGCCAGTCGCGATAGTCAATCACGGCGCCAGATTCGGTGGCCTGGTTGCGCAAGTATTCCGGTAGAACGCTGAGGGTTTGTATCAGCGCCTTTCGATCGGCTACGTAGAAGCAATCACAATCGAAATTGGTGAACATCCACTTGTGTGGATTGAAGCAGTAGCTGTCGGCGTAATCGAGTCCGTCGTGGATGTGGCGGAATTCCGGGCAGAGGGCAGCAGTGCCAGACATGGCCGCGTCCACATGGAACCAGATTCCGCGTTCGCGGCAGATGCGGCCGATTTCCGGGACCGGGTCAAGTGCGTTGGATGAAGTGGTGCCCACGGTGGCACAGACGAAGCAGGGAAGGAGTCCGGCACGACGGTCCTCCTCGATTTGACGAGCGAGTATGTCGGGCCGCATAGCGAAGTTCTTATCGACTTCTATCAGCCGCAGGTTGTCGCGACCGAGGCCAGCAATCTTGGCAGCTTTTTCAATCGAAGAATGCGCCTGAGCGGAAGTGTAGGCGACAAGGCGCCCATCACAGCCTTTTTGATTGCTGGCGAAGTTGGTGGCACGCTCGCGGCCAGCCACCAGAGCACAGAGCGAGGCGCTTGAGGCTGTGTCCTGGATTACCCCGCCGCCAGTGTTGCTGGAGAGGAATTTCTCCGGCAAGGCGAGCATGTGCACCAGCCAGTCGAGCACATGGGTCTCAAGTTCGGTGCACGCCGGACTGGTGGCCCAGAGCATGCCTTGCACGCCCAGCCCGGAAGATAGCAGATCACCCAGAATCGCGGGTCCGGAAGAATTGCATGGAAAAAAGGCATAGAAATTCGGCGACTGCCAGTGGGTGATGCCAGGAAGAATGAGCTTCTCGACATCGTGCAACATAGTGTTGAAGGGCTCACCGGTGGCGGGCGCATGGGGGGGAAGTGAAGCGCGAATCCGGCCGGGTTCGGCGCGCGAAAGCACTGGGAACGATTCGATGTGGGCGTAATAGTCGGCGATCCAGTCCACAAGGACATGGCCGTGACGACGGAAATCATCCGGAGACATGTGAAAGGTTTTTTCTTCTGGCACGTTGATCCTTGGATTTCCTGGAATCAGCGGAAGCTTCATTTAATCAGGCTTGAGGAGTTTGCACTGACATTCGGTGCTTGACCAAACACTATCTGGCTTGTAACTGGCCGTAATACACGCGAGTATCGTAATGCAGCGTCACCAGTCCTTTCTGTTGATAGGCATCGAAGATATTTCGTAATTCCCGCAGCATAGGCGGGTAATTGGGATGGCCTGGTTGCGGAGTGTAGGAAGAAGAGAGCAAGCGGCCCTCAAGGCCGTCGTAGTCAAATTCCTGGCGGGTTGCAAAAATCTGAGTCTTGAAAGTCGAAGGCGCGAAGAAAGAATCGATACTTATGGCGGTGTCGTTCCCAACGTGGCGCACTTCCTTGTAGTCTGTGCCATAGGTAAGCAGCAACTGTTCGTATGCCCGAAGGAAAGTTGCGTCCGTGCGGCGGTCATTCCAGATGAGCGCGCACCAGCCAGCGGGTTTGAGAATGCGCACGAACTCCCGTCGGGCTTTGTCACGATCAAACCAGTGGGCGGCTTGGGCGGCGGTGACGAAATCTACGCTACGAGCGTCCAGGGTAGTGGCTTCTGCTGTGCCGTCCACGCTGACGAAATTTGTATACTCACCGAGTAATCGTTCGCCAGCCTGGCGCATTTCGGAGTTGGGTTCCACGCCGAAGACGCGATTCCCATTTGCCAGGAAAATGCGCGTAAGAAAACCCGTGCCGGAGGCGATATCCGCGATTACGGAATCTGGAGTCAGCCTACACTCACGCTGCAGAAGATCGACGATCTCGGGAGGATATCCGGGGCGATATCGGACATAGCTTTCGACGCGCGACGAAAAGCGTTGGGTAGCATCTAGAACGGCCATGAAATTAGTTTAGCGCGGGGCGAGCTCACTTTTCCGGCAGGTAGTAAAATCTTCGTTTCTTCTGGGAGGACCTTCGCGTGGGAGGTGTCTTGTCCGCACATCCGGTTGCCGGACCGCAGTTGGGCGATTTGGCGCCCGACTTCGACCTGCCAGCGCTGTTCGCAGGCGTAAAGAAAAGGTTTCGTCTGAGTGAGCAGAACGCGAAGAAAACTTTAGTTCTTGCATTTTATCCGCTCAATTGGGATCCGGTCAGCGCGAATCAGATAGTGAAGTATCAGGTGGAGCGGGAAAAAGTTGCGCTGCGTGGGGCGGAAGTCGTGGGCATTAGTGTGGATTCGATCATGAATACGACAGCCTGGGAACGTGAGATCGGACCACTCGATTTTCCACTATGCAGCGATTTCTGGCCGCATGGCGAAGTGAGCCGCAAATATGGCGTGTTCAGGGAGCAGGAACCCTATGCGGGTGCGAGCGAACGGGGGATTTTTGTCGTGGATAGAAACGGAAGGATTGCATTTCGCAAAATTTATACACTGGAACAGGCGCCCGAACTGGATGAAGCGCTGGAGACGTTAGGCAGGCTGTGAGTGTGACGGAGTCCGTGATCAGGAATTGACAACAAAACTGCTGGAGCACAATTGAGAATCTTCCCCGAAGTATTCGTCGTTTTCATTCTTCTTTCGTTCAGCATTGCCACGACTGAGGCTGGGGGACCGCCACCCGGCGAATCTCCGAGAACGCAGTCGCAAATCTTTGGTTTCCGCGATCCTACTGTCGAAATGACCCTGGAATCTCGATTTTTGGCGGTGCCCGATCCTAAACTTGCGGAGGAGCACTTGCGTATTTTGACCCAGGCCCCCCATGTTGCGGGATCGCCGGAAGACAAGGCTACGGCGGAGTATGTGGCGAAAGAATTCCGTGAGGCTGGGCTGAATACAGAAATCATCGAGTACCGCGTCTGGTTCAACTATCCATCAGAAATCAGCGTGGACGTGACTGCTCCGGATGGCGTCAAGATGCATGGGCCAACCCGCGAGCACGTGGAGGGAGACCCCTTTCAGGATGATCCGCGCGTGATCACTCCTTACAACGCGATGTCCCCGGCAGGGGATATAGAAGGGGATGTGGTGTATGCGAATTATGGTTCGCCAGAGGATTTTCAGAAACTCGAGCAGATGAAGGTAGATGTGCGAGGAAAGATTGTGGTGGTGCGCTATGGGCAAAACTTTCGGGGAGTGAAAGCGTTTGTAGCTCAGGAGCGCGGGGCGGCGGGCGTGCTCATCTATTCCGATCCGGCCGACGACGGGTGGCGTCGGGGCGATAAATATCCGCAGGGCCCGTGGCGTCCTGACACCGGGGCGCAGCGCGGCTCGATCGGCTACATGTTCGAGTTTGCAGGTGATCCCACAACGCCAGGTGTGGCGTCCGTGACGTCGCTGCCCGATTCAAAACGAGTCCCGGCGGAGCAATCTTTGCAGATGCCGAAAATTCCGACAACCCCGCTCTCCTATGCTGATGCCTGGCCGATTCTGCAGCACCTTGGCGGGCCGGACTCTCCCCGCGACTGGCAAGGAGCACTACCTTTTACCTACCATGTGGGGCCCGGCCCCGCTAAAGTGAAGATTCATTTGAAGCAGGATTATCAGTTCCGCACTATTTGGGATGTAACGGGGCTAGTTCGCGGAAGCGAATGGCCGGATGAGTGGGTCGTGGCGGGAAATCATAGGGACGCGTGGGTCTATGGCGCGGTAGATCCCAACAGCGGCACGGCGGCGATGCTGGAGACGGTACACGGGATCGGCGAGTTGCTTAAATCAGGCTGGAAGCCAAAGCGGACGATTGTTTTCGGGAGTTGGGATGCTGAGGAACAAGGTCTGATCGGCTCGACGGAGTGGGGTGAGCAGCACGCAGACGAGTTAGCCAACGCGGCCGCATACTTCAACGTGGACGTAGCGGTTTCCGGACCGAAGTTTGGGGCGTCGTCGGTACCAAGCCTGAAACAATTCATTCGTGAGGTGACCAAAGCCGTACCCAGCCCCAAGGGGGGCACAGTGTATGAGGCTTGGGGAAAGGCTAATAAAGCCGGTGCAGGGCCGCAGGAGGAGGCCAGCGGTGGAACGTATCGTCCTCCCGAGGCGCAGACTACGGCTGATGTACCGGTAGGTGATTTGGGGAGCGGGTCAGACTACACGGTATTTTTGCAGCATTTGGGGGTGCCGTCGACGGACATTGGTTCAACCGGCCCGTATGGCGTTTATCACTCCGCGTTCGATAACTTCAACTGGTTCAAGAAATTTGGTGATCCCGATTTCACCTACGAACAAGAAATGGCTCGCGTGTACGGGCTGGAAGTGTTGCGCATGGCAGATTCTGATGTGCTGCCCTATGACTACGAAGAATATGGAAAGGAAATTGCTGCCTACATAGACGCTGCGAAGAAGAAAGCAGAAACCAAATTCGGGAACAGAACGCCTAACTTTACCACCGCGACCGAGGCCGCCC
>Ga0209802_1000488_pt1 | contig 30659 bp, 23 predicted proteins | sample GraSoiAngelo_129_FD_185886 | JGI IMG/M metagenome (GOLD analysis project Ga0209802, IMG submission 185886) | Grasslands soil microbial communities from the Angelo Coastal Reserve, California, USA - 14_0927_12_40cm (SPAdes) (version 2) | ecosystem: Environmental > Terrestrial > Soil > Grasslands ... | reverse complement strand
TCAATCCCTTCCTCGAGCGGGTGGGATCCCTCGACGGCGTCGTTTCGTTCACGCATCACGTCGCGGCGAAACGATTCAAGGAAGCACCGCGGGCGATCCTTTCCGGGCCTCTGTCGACGACCGTCGCATGTTTCGAGTGCGGGCAGGCGATCGAGGGAGAGCCGATCAAGCTTCGGCTGGAGGGCCGGATCCATTACGTGTGTTGCCCGTCGTGCGAGCAACTATACAAAGAGCGCTACTTCCGAATTAAGGCCGCCGCCCAAGCCGGATGAACCCCGGCTTTGGGTCGTTTCAGCGGTACATTTCGCCTGGGATCGGCTCCGGCGGCACGACGGGGCCGGCCTGCTGCTTCAGCTTCGTCAAGTGGTCCTCGAGGGCTTTCGCCTCCGCTTGGAGCGGTTTCAGGTCAATCGAGATTTCCGGCAGGAGGTCGTCGAGCGCGTGGACGAGGCTGACGGCGGCGCGCGCGTCCGGAAAGTCGGGCCGGGCCTCGGCCAAGAGAGCGACGACATCGACGTTGCGCCAGCGGCCTTCGTTCAGGAGGACGCCCGTCACCCCGGTGATCATGCCCGTCTCAAGCTGCTTGATCCCGCGTTTATCGAGCTCGACCCGCGCGCGGTCCGTGCTCCCGACGCCCCACACGGACGGCTCTCCGGCCGCGGGCACATCGAGGTCGGCCGGGATCCCCTCAAGCGGCACGATCCATCGGCAGCCGTGATCCTTCGCCCACTTCAGCAGCGCGTACGCCACGGCGCGGTGGGTCGACATCGGCAGGGGCATCTCACAAATGAAGATCGCGAGCTTCGGATCCGAGGCGGCGTACACCCGGGCGGGGAACTTCGGCTTCTTCGCGTAGATCATGGAAAGCGATGGGAAATCCGGGGATTCGAGGGCGCACACTTGGTCCACTTTCAACGTCGTGATCATGTACGTCGCGCTGATCGTGCTCACGAGTCCGACGCTCGGGAACGCCGCGACGACCGTGCCGCCTTTCAGGTCGACGTCCTTCAGCGTCCGAACCTCCACCTCGACCATGGATGCGCCTCGCCCCGTGTAGAAGTCTCCCGTCTAAGTAGCTTGTGCAATGTGAGACGGACCGCCGGGACGTCTCACGCGCGCCCGACGAGCTCGAACCTTCAAACGCCATCGGTCGGAGCTAGGTACAACCGGGTGCCGTCAGGAACGGATGCGGAGGACAGCGCAGTCACGGTGCACCGCAATGCCGGTCCGCGTTAAGCGAGTTTCAAAACGTGGAGGCGAGACCGCGCGCACCAACCCCATGCGCCGGCCATGGCCCGAGTCCGAGTCCGCATGGGTGTGGCGGGAGGACGATAGCTCGATTCGCCGTTATATATATTCATCGGATTATAGTTTTATAAGCCGAGACCCATCGCGCGGCGAGGTCGAAGGGATGCAACCACCGCAGCCGTATCCCGGAGCGTACGGGCCCGCGAGGCCGGTCGAATCGTACCTGTCCAAGCGGATGGTGTTCGCGCTGAATGCGGTCGGTGTATTCGGCTGGTGGCTCGGGGGGGTCCTCGCGGCATTCAGCCGCGACGCGAACGTCCTGAACCTCGCCCGGTTCCTCGTGGTGAGCGGGGGTGCCATGGCGGCGTTCTTCAGCGTCGGTGGCGCCTTGGGGTCGAAGCGGACCACGGACATGCAGAACATCGGCTTGCTCGTGTGGGCGGGGCTTATCCTGACGGCAACCGTTGCGCTCCTGACGTTCATGGGCCGGCCGTGAGGCTCAACCCAACGCGCGGATCGCCGCGGCGAACTCCGGGGCGACGCTGACCTTCGTGTGCGGCGAGAGGACGGTGTCCGTCGCAACCACCTCGTCGCACGCCTTCAGGTTCGCCTCCGCTTTGCCCACGAAAAGGCCGTGGACGCACGCGGCAATCACGCGCCGGGCTCCCTGCACCTTCAGCTCCTTCGCCGCCGTCGCAATCGTGCCGCCCGTCGAGATCACGTCGTCGACGATGCCGACGGACTTGCCCTTGACCGCGAGGGCTTTCGGCTCGATCGTCACCGTGTACGAATCGATTCGCTCCTTCACGAGGAAGTCGAACGGGACGCCGGCGATCGCGGACGCCTCCTTCGCGAGCCGGAGCGCGCCCTCGTCCGGCGCGAGGAGCACGTCGACCTTCGCGGACTTCAAGTAGCGGCCGATTGCCGGCATGCCGCTCACCTCGCGCGTGGGGAGCGGGAACGTCTTGAGGACCTCGGGGTTGGCCGGGATCGCCATCGTCAGGAGTTCGTCGCAGTCGACCGCGATGTGCTTGGCGATCGTCTTGGCCGAGATCGGCTCGCCGTCAAGGAAGCGCTTGTCCTGTCGGCCGTAGCCGAAGTACGGGACGACGGCCGTGATCCGGCGGGCGCCCGCATCCCGAATCGCGTCCGCGAGGAGGAGGAACTCGACGATCATCGGATCCGGGTGCGTCGTCTGGACGAGTACGACATGCTCGCCCGCGACGGGGCCGAGCAGGCGGACGTACCGTTCGCCGTCAGGGAATCCACCGGGGTGCTTCTCGAAGGCCACATCGACAAAGCCGGCGCGGACCTCTTTCGCGATCCCGCGTGCGAGCGGGACCGAGGCGGAGCCGCCGACGACTTTCATGAAGCCGACCAAATGCATCGAAGGGGGGCCGGCCTATATGAATCGTCCGACGCCTCGCGAGCCCGATAACCGGCGGCGAGCTTTCTTATACAGTTCGACGGGGTGGAAGAACAAGACCCTAATGAACCTCCGTGACCGGATTGCGTCCCTGTCGAAGTCTCGCCGAGCAACAACCTTCATCGCGCTCATCACGACTTTCGCCGGAGTCGGACTCCTCATCGACCGGCCGAAAGGCAGCATCCTCGAGTGGCTCGGAATTCCATTCCTCATCCTGGGTGGCGCGGTTTTCGCATGGGCCGTGTGGCCCACCGGCCAGGTTCCCGTCCAGAGCGCGCCAAACCTCGCCAATCGGCTGCTCCACTGGTTAACCTGGGACGGCCGTCTCGTGAAGCTCTTCCCGGCGATCGGCGTGGCGATCGTGATTGCGGATCTTTCGTTCAACCTACTGCTGTCTGCGACCCCAGCCTTGCTGACCGAGGACATCATCGTCCTGCTCGCGGCGTTTGTGTTGATGGCCTACGGGTTCGTCCCACCTCGATACGCACGGGAACGGGATTTCGTCCTGATGTTCTTCATCGCGTTGAATGCGATCCTCGTCGCTCCCCTCCTCGTCGCCCGCGCCTACTACGCGGACTTCGAACGTTCCGTTGACCTCTACTCCTGGGCCGCGCTCGCTCCCGAGACCGGGGCCGTCCTCTCCGTCCTCGGTGTGCCGAACTCCGTCCACGCAGTCCCAGGGGCAACGGCCCCGGGGCTGACGTTCACGCCCCGGAACTTGGCGGTGCAGGTGACGATCGTCATCACGACCTCGTGTTCGGGGATCTATTCCTTTGGCATCTTCGCGTCGGCCTTCGCGGCCTTTGTCCTCACAGAGTATGAGCGACCGTCCAAAAGGATGTGGGTCCTCCTCGGGCTCGGACTCCTGGCTTCCTATGCGGCGAATGTTCTCCGAATGGTAGTCATCGTCCTCATCGGTTATTACACGGACACCGCTGCGACGGACCTGCAGAACATGCTCATCGCTCATTCCTACGCAGGCTGGTTGATCTTTCTCGGCTGGATCGCGCTGTTTTGGTCGGTCGCATTCAAGTTGATGCCTCTTGAGAGGAGCGCCAGCACCGCCGCTCCATCCGAAGGCCGGTTAACACACGCGGAACTTCGCTGCGGAATCTGTTCCGAAGCGCTAACACCAGTCATCCCGGCAACTCGTTGCGCATGCGGATCGTACTATCACCGCAATTGCCTCGCGACGGCACAACGGTGTCCCGCATGCGGCCGGAGCTTCCGCGTGGATGGTGCTCTCGTTGTGCGCGGAACGTAGGCTCGAATCTCCACGAACTCATCGATCCCAGAAGGATTAGCCACGCCCTTTGGCCCGAACGGGCGCTGATTCACCCGGTTCTTCTCCCATCGACTACCCGACCTGAGGCAAGATTCAGGTCTCGAGCATCCGGGTCGGCCGGCTTGCAGACTGTTGCCGTTCGAGCCGCCTAACCGGGGCGGGGAATCGGACTTCTGGAGATTTTTATAGGAGGCAGTCATATCGAATTCAGTGTTCCGCGTCCGGACCGCGGAGAACGTCGTGATTCTTGTTGCCCTTCAATGGCTGAATCGCGGCCTTGCTGTGGTAACCAAGATTGTTCTCGTGCGCCTATTGTTTCCGGAAGACTTTGGGACGTTCGCTCTCGCAGTCGGTCTCCTCGGATTCGTGTCCACCTTCGGGAACTTCGGCCTCGACTATGCGATTGTCCAGAAAGGTCCGAGCGCGACAGAGCGCGACTACGATGTCGGCATGTCCCTCCGCCTTCTGATCGCGCTTGTCCTCTTCGCCGTGACCTTCGTTCTCGCGAATCCCTGGGCTCAGCTATTCAACACGCCCGGCGTGTCCTCCACGACCCAGGTGTTGGCACTCATTTATCTCGTTACCCCCTGGTCCTTTGTTCCCTCGACCCGGCTTGTCGCAGACCTGAAGTTCCGGGCCATCTCGGTACCGAACCTTGTCGCCCAGATCGCGAACTCGGCGCTTTCGATCGGACTCGCCTTCGCTGGCTTCAGAGTCTGGTCTTTGGTGCTGAGCTTCGTGGCTGCCCAGGTTCTCGCGACCTTGGCTTACATTGTTGTTCAGCCGTATCGGTTCCATTTGTCGCTCGACCGCGGCACCGTACAGTCCTTGGTCGGGTTCGGCCGTTATCTTGTATTCGCCGCCCTGCTTGGGTTCTTGATCACAAACATTGACAACTTCGCAATCGGCTATTTCCTCGGCAGCATCGCGCTCGGGTTCTATGCAGTTGCCTACGGAATTGGCTATCTCCCGGTCGCGTTATTTTCGACGCCCGCCGGCGCCGCTCTGTTCCCGTCCCTGGCCAAAATCGAAGCCGACCGCACGCGCCTTCGCAGCGCCTACAGCGAGAGCCTGTCGTATGCCGCCGCCGCGATTCTCCCAACGGGAGTGGGCCTCGCGGTCATCGCCCCGGAGCTGGTCATCGTGTTCTTCGGACCGCAATGGGAGCCCTCGATTCTTCCGCTGGTCGTGCTGGGCGCGTACGGTGCCTGCCGGGGCTTGTTGGACTTCAGCAGCTCTCTTTTCTCGGCCGCTGGGACTCCCAACGAAATCGCGCGCTTGAATCTGTACGTGCTCCTCCTGTCGGTCGTCCTCTTGTTCCCACTGACGATCGGTATGGGTATCGTTGGCACCGCGATTGCAATGACGATCCCTGTTTTTGTCGTGTTCCTGATTTCAATTCATCGCTCGGCCCGGGTAGTGGGCGCGCGGCCGTCAGACCTCGTCCGCTCGATTCGTGGGCCAATCTTGGCGGCGGAGAGTATGGGCGTTGTCGTGTTCCTTTCCAAGCTCGCGCTCTTCGCAATCGCTCCGTCCACCGTCGCAATCCCGTTCGCGGACTGGGCGATTCGCACCGAGACGGTTGTCCTGTTGCTCCTCACGCCTCTCGGCGTCGTAATCTACTTGGTCTTGCTGAGGATCGCAGACCGGGACGTTTTCGAAGGTTTGTTCCGCCACAGCCTTGTGGGCCTCGGACGGCGCCGGAGCCCGTGAGTCGCTAACGGGCCGTCCTGGGAGGCCGGGTGGCCGATGACCTTCGCGGGACGCTCGCGCTGTAGGAATCAGGGCGAGATTATGCGCCACTCTCCGCCGCGGGGTCGTGGTATCCCGGGCCGTGGTCCCCTACGCGATTCCATCCGGGGAGGGATTGGTAAAGCGCGATCACCTGAGCGCGCCAGTCGACGGCGTGAAGCGCCATTGCTTTCTCCCGTGCTCGCGCACCCAGACGTCGCCTCCGGTCCTTGTCATCGATAAGGGACCGGAGAGCGTCCTTCAGGTCCTGCCTCCGCGGCTCACAAACTACTCCTTCAACGCCGTCAGCGATGAGATCGTCCACGGCCGGAGTCTTGTGGGTCACGATCGCACGCCCTGCTGCCATGTACTCGATGAGTTTGTATGGAGTTCCAATCTCGCTCCAGACGTCACTGTAGCAAATGTCGGCATCGGCGAGGTAGTCGAACAACCGCTCGCCGCCGATGTAGCCCGGGAATCGGATGCGCTCTGACTCGAACTCTGCCTTGTACCGCTCGAGGTCCGATCCGCTTCCACAGACTACGACCCGGAGACGGGGCTGTTCGCCAATCAGGTCGCGGCAGACCCGAAGGAACAGGTCGAGCCGTCCCGACGAGAGCGACCCCATGAAGAACAGGTTGGTGGTCGGGCGTTCCGTAGGGGTTTCAAGGGATCCCAGACGCCTCATCCGGTCCTCCGGGAGACGATCCGGAATGACGACGGCATCTCTCCCGTAAAGCCGGCTGATCACTTCGGCGTGGGCGGCGTTAACCGTGGTGAGGATGTGTGACTGCCGAACGGTCCTGCGGAGGGCGTACCGAAAGATTCGAGCTTTCCCCTTCCAGAAGCGATACCTTGCGAGAGCAGCCTCCTGATCGGCGATCCCCATCAGGTCGAGGTGCAGAAACGGTGATGGCCGCAGCCTGGCGTACATCCATGCCGCGAAACTCATCCAGCCTCCGTTGTACAACAGCACACACGCCGTCGTACTCTCGGCCCAAGGGCCCTGGGACAACGCGCGCATCAGGACCAAGAGGGTTTTCACCGGCCCCATGCAGATGAATTTCAGAAGGCTCGGGTGTCTGAGCGATTCTTCCGGGGCCTGCGAGCGGGTGGGCGCGGAGCTTCGGACTTGGTAGCCGCGACAATCGGGGCCGAAAAGGAACACCCGAAAGCCAGACTTTTCAAGCATTGTCGCCAAGGCCCACGAACGGGCGGCCTCTGCGTATCGCTCCGCCCGGAAGAGAAACGCGGAGGAGAAGACCAAGAATCTGGGCGCTTTTCCACTGGGATCGCCATCCTGCCTCGAGAGCACGTCGTGTAGGGATCCCACTATCATCGACAGCGACCACGTGTGACGATTTCGGTATATGTGATGTGGTGAGAGATTATCACATTGGATTTGGACTGCGAAGACGGCGCGGAATGGCGGAGGCTCCTGCTGGTGTTCCTCTCCGTGGGCAAGCTCTCCTTCACTCGCGCGTTGAACGCGGGCTCAGCGGGCAATCCAGTACACGCGCTGTGCTCGATTGTCGAAGACAACGTAGCTGGTAGCACTCACGGCACGAAAGAATGTGCTCGGACTCGTTTGACAGATTTGAACCGCATACCGCGTCCCGTACGCGTCGAGAATGGCAGACCCCACCGCGGAATCTGGGGTATTCAGGGACAACACGAAACTATGCTTTCCGAAGTAGTACGGATACCCGGCTCCCGCCGCCGAAATCCACTCCCTGACGCGGAGTATCTGTTGTTCGCTAATCAATCCCTGAAACACGTCGTCGGATCGGGTGAACTCAATACGATTTCGTTGCGCCAGCCACGGATAAGCAAGGACGCCGATGGACAAGATCGGTTCAACGCTCGGGATTCCGGAAACCGCTTCGAGGCGCGCCGCGTTGAGCGGGTCGTCCCACGCGAAACTGAAATTCGTGTCGGGAGAGAGATACCTCATGTACATTCCAGCGTCGTAGGCACTGTTGTCCAAGCTTCCACCTTGACCGCAGCCGATTGTTGCGGCCCTTGGAACGGTCACCGCATACGGGACGACGAGGAAAGCCGCGAGGGCGACTACGACGAACGCACCCCGCATGAAAGGTCTTCGAAGAATCCTAGGAGCGCGTAGTGGGAACTTGCCCGAGAGAGCCGCCGAGGCAACGAGTAGCGTCACGGGAATCGCCAGCAGGATGCCATAAACTGGATCGATGGAAACGGGGAGGAACGCCACGATGAGGGCGGTGGCGGCAAACCGCCGGGTGCGTTCGGCGAACATCAGGACCTGCCAGATTCCAATCGGGAGCACGACGATCGCAAGCCCCATCTCCGTGGCATATTCGACACCGACGCGGGTGATGATATTGTCCGGCAGGACGCTGCTCCGGATTGTCGGAAAATGGGAAAAGGTGAAGAGGCCGGCGACGGACCACAGAAGCCCTGCCGCGAAAACGAACGCAATGATGGCGTGAGTCGCCAGAATTACTCGCGACCTCGCCGGCGCGCCCCGCGTGTGGATCAGGATCGTGTTCTCCACCGCCGCGATGCGATAGAGCGCGAGCGTCGCAATCAGCAGAGGCACCAACAGCAGCCACATGAAGTGGATCAGGACGAGGACCACGCTGACCAAAGCGACCGCGAGCCACATCTTCCATGACTTGGGAGGCACGGACCTAACCGCACGGATCGTCAAGGCCAACACAAGAGGTACGAAGACGAGCAAGGACCCACGGCTGGAGAGGTTCCAGTTCGTAAACGCCACCACGCCCCCGGAGATTGAGAAGAGGAAGCTCAGAATGAGGGCGGGGCTGTCTTTATGGAAGACTGCGCGTCCCAACAAGAAAGAGGTCCAGCCCGCGACGGCCCCGAGCAGTAGGGCATAGACGAGAATCGCAGCTTCCACACTGAGGCCAGACAGCTCCACGAATGCCGCGATGGAAACCGGCACAGCGGGCGGGTAGGAGAATGGAGAGAGACCGAAGTATGAGAACGCGTTGACGAGCCACCCCATCGAACCCGTTTGGACGACGACGGCCGCAAGCGCGTGAAAACTGAATGAGTCGACACCACGCTCGTGATCGCCTGGATACCGCAGGACAATGGTAAGGAGCGTCACTGAGAGGAGCGCGAGCTTAGCGGGCATGTGCCGTTTCTTGCGTCTCGCTTGGCTTGCTCCCGCAGAAGCCGTTCCGCTCTCTCCCTTGGACAGGGCATCGCCAGTCTTGGCGTGTTTTCCCGACGAGCGAGCATCCGGCTTGCCTTCGAACCCTTGTGGTCCCGCATCGAGGGTCTCGGCGTCGTCTATTGACTCAGTCATGACATCCTCAGGCTCCTCAACTCGCGGCGCGGACGAGATCGCGGTAGATCGCCGCGTACCGTTGGGCGATGATCGGCCACCGAAGCTCGCGGGCGAGTGCTCTCGCCCGATCTCCTTTCAGCCGGTGAGCCTCTGGATTAGCCGCAATCTCTTCCAGGATGTTGGCGACCGCATCGGCGTCGCCGTCCTCGACGATGTACCCCGACGTCCCATCTGCGACGAGTTCCGACACGCCCACGGACCGAGTGACAATCGGGGCGTGCCCCAAGGCCATTGCCTCGACAACCGCCGACGGGAACACATCGAAACGACTGAGCAACGCGAAGACATTTGCGTGCTTCAGTTCGTCGATCGTCTGAGCTTGGGTGAGGAACCCCGTGTACTCCACGGTCTTGCTGGATCCGAGGTTCCCTGCCATGCCCCGAAGGCGTGCCCCATAGTGGTGGTCTCGCTCTGGCCCGACGAAACGAATCCGGCCTGCCACGTTGGCTCGTTTGAACGCGTCTAACAGGATGTCTTGGCCCTTGTGGGGAGCGATGACACCCACCGACACCACATCGAGGCGTGGCTCCGGGGAGCGGCGAGTCGCTGGTGAGTCCCAGGTTCCGTGGTCGAACCACTCGTCCCCGATGCCGAGTGGGATGACTTGGTCCGCTTTGCGGAGTGGCTTTTCCAGCGCCTCCGAGGCTGCTTGCCTTGCAAACGCCGAAGGGAACACGGTGCAGTCCGAGCCGCGGAGTCGTTGGCGCTCGAAGAGGAAGCTCTGGGGACGATGCGAGTAACCGTATTCACTCTCGAGCTTCACGAGTCCCAGGACAGTGTCCACCCATTTCGCGCCCAATCGGTGGGCGGTGGCTGCGGTCCAAATCCCGACAGCATTGGTGGCCGTTGTACTGAACGTCTGGAGAATCGACGGTTGGAAGTCTCGCAACACCCTCCCTCCCCAGCCAACCCAGTACCGGACATATCGGAAACCGTCCAAGTCCCAACTCTGCCGTCCACCGGGCGTCAGCCGGCTGTTCATTGCGAGGACCTCGAGACCATCGACGACGGCAAGCGCCCGCGTTAAGTTGCGAACCGCGCGGGATGGTCCGAGCTCGTGATCGGGAGGCTCCGCAACGGACGAAGGCACGAGGAGCGCGACCCGCATCGGCGACGAATGCCAGCTGCCCTTTAATGAAGCTTCCCGAGTGGGTTGGAGCCTTGATTTCAACGATCATTCGGTTCCGCCGAGAATCGATTGGCCCGAGCACCGGCTCCCAATGTATCTTGCCCGATACTCACTCGAAAACGTTCATATCGGCCGAGGAGACGGTCTGCCCGCCGCCCTGTCTGGCCGCTACGCGGATCGTTCGGGAGTCCTCGAATGTGTGGCATCGCCGGAGCCGTCGACTTAGGCAGCGACAAGCAGATCCAAGCCTTGTCCGAGGCGGTCGCGTCGATGGTTGCCCAGATGGAGCACCGCGGCCCGGATGCGAAGGGAGTGACGCGGTTCGCGACGGCGGTCCTTGGGTGCTGCCGTCTCTCCATCCTCGGGCTCGAGCCCGCTTCGAACCAACCCATGAGGAGCCCGGACTCGAATTGCACTGTCGTCTACAATGGCGAGATTTTCAACTATGTCGAACTTCGCGATCAGTTGCGCGACCTCGGGCACCGTTTTGCGAGCACGGGCGACACCGAGGTCGTCCTTCACGCATATGAGGAGTGGGGCCTCGAATGCCTGCCCCGTTTCAACGGCATGTTTGCTTTCGCGATTGTCGACGGCGACCATGAACGCCTTTTCTTCGCGCGGGACCGCTTCGGCATCAAGCCCTTCTGCTATGCGGAAGAGGGCGGACTCTACCTGTTCGCCTCAGAGCCCAGAGCGCTCCTGACGACAGGGCTTGTCCCGAGAGATGCCGACCTCCATACGGTAGAAGAGTTCCTCCGGTTTGGTGTCACGGACGTTGACGAGAAGACTTTTTTCTCGCATATCAAGCAGCTACCCCCGGGTCACTGCGGCGTGATCGAGTCGGGCCGAATCCGCGTCAGCGCCTGGTACTCATTGACGGAAGCGGCCGCGTCCACGAACTCGCCAGAGAGGGGGCGCATCGCCGAATTCCGCAAGAGGCTTGAGCGATCGATCGCCCTGCGATTCCGGAGTGACGTCCCCGTTGGAATCTTGCTCAGCGGAGGTATCGACTCTTCGACCATTGCCACCCTGAGTGCGAGTCAGCCGCATGACACTCATCGCGCGTTTACGGTCACTTTCCCGGGCTCGCGCGTGGACGAGCGTCCTTACGCGGAAGAAGTCGCGGTGCGAAGCGGCTTGTCCCTCACGACGAAAGCGGCCCCGGAGATGGATCTGCATTGGGCTGAGTCGTGCCACGAGGACCAGGGAGAGCCGTTCATCTCTCCTTCGATCGTGGCGCAGTGGCTCATGATGCGGACCGTCCATGAATCCGGCATCCGAGTCCTGCTCACGGGCCAGGGAGCCGATGAGTACCTCGGCGGGTACCAGTATTTCGAGTCATACGCGATCGCGGACCTCCTTGCCCGAAGGAAATTCTCCAAAGCCCTGTCCTACCTGTTCGACGAAAGGAACGCTCCCCGCCTGGCGACCGTAGTCGCTCAGGTCTCATTCCTCTTCCTGCCCGCGGGATTCCAGCAGTTGCTCTGGTGGAAACCTTGGCTCAGGTCCCGCCGAGATTCTGGAACTCGCTGCGCGTACGAAGAAGACCTCGTGAGATGCCGCAGTCTACGCGACGCATTGCTCTTCCATGTGAAACGTCGACTTCCAGAGCTGCTGCGGTACGAGGACCGGAACAGCATGGCGTTCTCCATCGAAACGAGGCATCCGTTCCTGGACCATGGCCTGGTAGAGTTCGTCCTCGACTCGCCTCCGGGCTTAATCGTCGGAGCGAACGTTCGCAAGAACATCCTTCGACTGGCGGTTCAGGAGGACCTGCCGCCAAGCGTGCTGCGCAGAAGGGACAAAGTTGGCTTCGACGTGCCCGACGCCTGGCTGCAGTCTGAGGGGTTCCGGAACGCGTTCAACGGCCTCTGCTCGCGGATTCCTGCGGCGCTTGCCGACCTCGTGAACGTCCGGCGCGCGCGCAAGCTGCTTCGACGACGTTCGAGACGGGCCCGTCGGGATCTCTGGCGAATTTACAGCGTCCTACTCTGGCACGAGCAACTCGCAGGGCCACATGCGGAGCGCAACCGAGTGGCTTCCGCGACCTTTGGGGATCCCAGAGAGTCCGCCACGGAGCCCCAGCTCACGAAGGAGGCGGAGGGGTGACCCTTCCGTCCATTCGGCCCCAATCCATCATCGTTCCGTTCTCCGCCTCGTTGGACGGTCCGGACGTTGGTGGCGGCGTGCAGACCTTCGTCCGGATGCTCTGCGCCCTGTCTTCGGAGGTTGGGTTGGAAGTGACGGTCCTGGGAGTCGGCCCTCATGAGTCCCATGGAAGCTCCGTTCACTTCTCTCCGGTCCTCGCGAGTGTCCGGTCGGAGTCAGAATACGTTCGCGCGCTCAAGAAGTTCGTCCGAACCCGAAAGTTCCGAGTCCCTGAGGAATCGGTCGTACTCGCCAACGCGGAGCACTATTCCTGGGCCCTTCGGAACCTGCACCTGCCGACTGTGCTCCTGGCCCACGGGGTCGTGGCACAGACCCTGCGGATCAGGCGCGGTCGACTTTCCGCGCTGCTTTTCCGAGCTTTCATCGAGCCGCGCGCCATCAAGAATGCTCGTCGAGTGATTTGTGTCACGGATCGAGTGCGCGAGTACTACACGCGCCGTTACCATCGGGAGCCAGAAGAAAAATTCGTCTCGATGTCCATCGGGGTCGAGCTCGGAGCTTTCGAGCACCGGCCCAAGGGCTCGCCGCGACAGGACTTCGCAATCGATGAGGAAAGCTCAATCATCTTGTTCGTCGGACGCCTCTCTCCGGAGAAGAACGTATCCCTATTCCTCGCGGCCTGCGACTACCTTGCATCCTCGGGGCAGAAATTCAACGCCGTTGTCGTCGGCGAGGGCCCGGAGGGGGACCGGCTCGCCGCGACGCTGTCCAGTCGACCGTGGCTTCGGTGGATACCTCGGACCAGCCATGATCAGGTCTTGGATCTCATGGCGGTGGCAAACGTCCTCGCGATCACCTCCACCTATGAGGGCCTCCCCATCGTCCTCCTGGAGGCCCTTGGGTCCGGACTGCCGGTAGTTTCCACCGACGTAGGTCGAGCCCGTCACTTCCTTCGCGGATCAACGGGTGTCGTCGTTGAGCCAGACCCCGCGGCGTTTTCGCGGGCGCTGCGCGATGCCCTTTCCGCGAGACTGGTGAAACGCGGCTCAATCGATCCCGCGATCAGGACGGCAATCGACTTTCGAAACACCGCGCGATCGATCGCCACCATTCTCCGACAAGTCCGGGACGAGGCATCGGCGCGCCCCGCGGTCATCCCTCATGCGCCTCAGCGGTCCTCGGACGACAAGCTGGAGGGGTTAGGATGAGATGATCAGCAAGGAAAAGATCGTGAAGGACTACGAGTACTTCTGGGAGAATGTATGGGATTCGTCGGATGACTGGAGAGACTCAGGCGAAGGGGCGTTGCGAAAACGAGCGATGGAGCTGCTCCCGACCGATTCTGGGAGAATCCTCGACTTGGGCTGCGGAAACGGAATCGCCATGTCCGTTTTGGACGAGAAATCAATCGAGGCCATCGGCTGTGACATTTCCCTTCGTGCGCTGAAAGACGCCCGGCGGCATGGGGAGGTCGCGAGAGCCGATGGGACTCGGCTTCCATTCCGTTCGGCTTCATTCGGGAGCGTCCTCATGCTCGACGCGCTTGAACACGTAGTAGAAAAATCTCTTCTTGTCCGCGAGTGCTGGCGCGTGCTTCGCGAGAGTGGTAGTGTGATCCTCACAACACCCCTCCCGGCAGCGACGGACGGGCTGGGCGATCGAAGACAGCCCTACGATCGACCCGTTACGTACTCCGACATCGCCTCAATGACGCGCGGACTGTTCCGACTCCGATTCGCGAGGGGCGTCTTTCAGGTCAGGCAAGTTCGCGGCCTGACCAGGATCCTGAGGAGCATCCCGACTCAGTTCTTCCTGAAGTTCCCCGTTCTACTCGACAAGTCGAGTGAGATCCTTCTAGTCCTGGAAAAGACCGCGACTCCAGATCAAGCGTGAACGAAACGATCGTGAGGGGACCGTCGCCCAATCGATGGCGAACCGTTCCAAGATTCCGCCCAGATTGTATTGACTGAACTTACATCGCCGGCGCGGAAGAGGGGATTGTCGGATTGTCCACCCGGTGCAGAATTTCGAGCAGCGTAGTCCGGGCTCGCTTGCCGTCGAACTCCTGGCAGACCCGTGCTGCCTCCTCCGCTTTGGACTCCCACTCGTGTTTGTTGGTGAGGACCTCCTGCAACGCTCGTGCTAGGCCCTGCGGGTCCCCAGGTGGGTAATATCGGGCGGCATCTCGCAACACCGACGCGAGTAAGGGGAGTTGCGGAACCACAAGCGGCTTTCGGAGGGCAACCAGTTCGACGAGCCGTGTCGGCCAAGCGAGCTGGGTGAGCGGGTTCGATTCGAGGGTAACAATGCCAATTTCGGAAAGGGCGACAAGAGCCCTCGCCAGTTCCAACTGCATCTTCGGTACAAATCGGATGCGGTCCCCGAGGCCCAGATGATGCGCGAGCCCTCGCAGCGCCTCGATGTACTCGGGGGCTCCCTCTCCGGCAATCACCAGATGGATATCATCGTGACCTGGCAACAGCGCAACGGCTTCAACCAGGGTCGCGAGATCTCGCTCCGGACTGACTCCGCCGGCGTGGACCAGAAGACGCCCTTCGGGAAGTCCGAGACGGCGCCGCACCTCTTCCGGCGAGACGGGCCGCGGACCGACTTCGTAGACGTTGTAGACGGTCGTGACTCGGGACGGGGACACGCGCCGGGACACCACGGCGTCGCGAATCCCGTCATTCGCAACGATGACATGGTCGGCGAAGAGGCAACTCAGCCTCTCGATCGCGGCGGAGATCCGGAACCATGCCGATCCAGTCGGCCTCCGAAGTCGGGCGACGACAATCTCTGGCATCGGCTCGTGCAAATCGAGCAGCACCGGGATCCGCATGCACTTGAACGGCAAGGCACAAAACACTTGAAAGTCGGGCAACGAGTGGATGTAAATCAGGTTGAACCTCACACGCCGATACAATCGAAACAGGAGGAGGGAGCTTAGGAGGAAGAAGACGGCGTACTGGTAGAGGTACCTCATTCCGCCGCCGCGTCTCGCGCTCAAGGGGACTTCATGCAAATGGACGCCATCAAGCTCCGCTGCGGACGGACCCGATCTTGGTCGGAGGACGATCGCTTCGACCCGGTGTCCTTCGGCCACCAATGTCTCGGCTTCCCGACGGACGCGGGGATCGGATGCGTACTCGGTGTAGGCGACCATTGCGATTCGTCGGGCGAGTCCGACGTCGCTAGGTGCTTTCACCGCGTGGACCATGGCTCAGACCAAACTGAGTACAACGGCGCAGAGGCCACAGACGACGTACAGGAGCAGGATTGACCGCACGAGGCCTTTCTCGGTCCGTGGCTTGCGGGAGAGCAGCCAAGAGGCCAACGTGTAGTACTTCGTTCCCGCCGGCGCCGCGATCTCGCCGTTCGGAAGGAAGACGGGATTTCGGTACGCCTTCTTGCGGTTCCCGTTCGCCCCATGGAGTCCGAAATACGCTGTGGCAATCATCTCGTAGAACGCCGGTGCGATCGCAATCACCCCGTAGAACTCGATATGTCCGAGGATGACACCGGCGGCCAGCGCTGCCCCCAGACCGAGGGTTCCAATGTCGCCGATGAAAATCGTGGCGGGGTAGCGATTGAAAAAGAACAGACCTGCGGAGCAACCGAAGACCGCGCCGAACACGAGCAGCGCCACCTCGGGCGCCCCTCGGATGGCACTAACGACGAGGAGGGAAAGGGAAATGACGGCAATCTGGCCCGACTCCAGCCCGTTGTAGCCCGCCGACATGTTCATGGCATTTGCAACGCCCGTCACCCCAATCGGAACGAGGATGAGCCAGTACAGCAGGTGCCACTGACCAGCGAAGTCAAGGGAGAATCCGAAGGGCAGGTCGATTGCCGGGGCCCCCAGATGGACGAGGGTCAGCGGCAGGGCTGCGAAGGCGACCGCCACCGCCTTGAGTCGTTGCCGCAAGTCCGAGACGTCGTCGATTAGCCCGATCATCGCGGCCATGAAGAACACACTGATCGCGGCGAGGAAAGGCGGTTCTGCGACGTCTCCGAGCAGCTTCTGAATCCCCACCACCAAAGTCAGCGACATCGAGAAAGCGAACAAGGCGGCGATCCCCCCCAGCTCGGCCACGGAGACTCTGGCAGCCTTGTTCACGTCCACGCCCACCATCCCGCCGGCGAACATTTTTCGAATCAGCGGCGGAGTCAGCATCAGGACGATTGCTGCGGAAAGGAGGAAGGAGAGAAGGATCCCGAAGCCGCCTGTGAGGTTCAGGGGGATGAGGAGGGCGAGCACGATCACGATGGCGCTCGTCGAGCCGAGGGCCGCCGTAAGCGCCTTTGTCCAGTCGAAGCCACGCGAAGCAAGAGCTTGCGCGCTCTCGCTCCCGGTGACGACGTGACCTTGCACGCGGCGCCGCTCGCATCATGGCGACTTAAAGGGTAGGCCCTGGTTTTCGTTCCCGATACGTGAATCGAAATGATCCTACTCGGATGGCCGCCAAAGGGTGCAGGTTTCATATCGGAGTCGCGATGCGGTATCGGGGCCATGGCCACTCGGATCCATCCGACCGCCGACGTTTCGCCCGCCGCGACGATCGGCGACGGCACGACGATCTGGCATTGGGCACAGGTCCGGGAGCACGCACGCGTCGGCCGCAACTGCCGGGTCGGGAAGGACGTGTACATCGACACGAACGTCGTCATCGGAGACGACTGCAAATTCCAGAACTTCGCGACGGTCTACGACGGCGTCACGATCGGCAACGGGGTATTCGTCGGCCCGCACGCGGTCTTCACGAACGACATGTACCCGAGGGCGGTGACGGAACAATGGGCGATCACGCCGACGGACGTGGAGGACCACGCGTCGATTGGCGCCAACGCCACGATCGTGTGCGGCGTCCGGATCGGACACCACGCGATGGTCGCCGCGGGTGCCGTCGTCACGAAAGATGTTCCCCCCCACGCGCTCGTCGCTGGGGTCCCCGCGAAACGGATCGGGTGGGTGTGTGAATGCGGCCGCCCGCTCGACCGGACGATGCACTGCGCCTACGACGGCAAGAGGTTTCCGGGGCTGACGAAGGCGTCGCGGCCCGCTCGTTCCCGCCGCCGCAAGTGAGTGGCGAACCTTCATAGGCCGGCGTCCGTTCCGCGCCTCGGATGATCCCAATCGCCCGCCCGATCCTCGGCGAGGACGAGTTCGCAGCGGTCAAAGAGGTCCTCGCCTCGGGCATGCTCGCCCAAGGTCCGAAAGTCAAGGCGTTCGAGGATGCGTTCGCGGCGGACCTCGGACGGAAGCACGGGATTGCGGTGGCAAACGGCACGGCGGCCCTTCACATCGCCCTGCTCGCCCACGGCATTACGCAAGGCCAGGAAGTCCTCATCCCGCCCCTCACGTTCTTCGCGACCGCGTCGACCGTCTTGTTCTGTGGCGCGAAACCCGTATTCGTCGACATCGACCGCGCGTCGTACAACATGGACCCCGCGAAAGTCGTCGGAGCGATGACCCGGAAGACCGCCGCGATCGTCCCCGTCCATTTGTACGGCCAGACGGCGGAGATGGATCCGATTTTGGAGGCGGCGGCCGAGCGCGGGATCCCCGTCATCGAGGACGCGGCCCAAGCGGCCGGCGCCGAATACCACGGCAAGAGGGCCGGCAAGCTCGGCGCGACGGCGTGCTTCTCCTTCTACCCGACGAAGAACATGACGACGGGCGAAGGCGGCATGATCGTGACGGACGACGACGACGTCGCCGCGAAATCCCGCCTCCTCCGGTCCCACGGCGAAGCGTCCAAGTACCAGCACGTCGCGCTCGGCTACAACTATCGGATGACGGAGATCGCGGCCGCGATCGGCCTCGTGCAACTCCGGAAGCTGGGCGGCTGGGTGAAGCAGCGGCGCGCGAACGCCCGCGCCCTCACGAAAGGGCTCGACGGGATCGAGGGGCTCCTCCCGCCGTCCGAGGGCAACTGGATGGTCCACGCCTACTACCAGTACGTCGTGCGCCGGGAGGACGCGTTCCCGCGGTCCCGCGACGAGATCGTGCAGGACCTGACGGAGGACGGAATCGGCTGCCGGCCCTCGTACCCGATGCCGCTGTACAAGCAGAAAGCGCTCCGCGATCTGAAGCTCCGGGGCCGGTGTCCTGTGGCCGAGGCCGTGATCCCGGGCCTTTTCGAGCTGCCCGTCCATCCGGGCGTCGGCCCGGCCGACATCGAGCGGATCGTCGCCGCCGTCGAGGACGTCGCGCGGCTTGACTGAGCCGGTCTCCGGGGCAAAGAGAGAAAACGGCCGGCCGGTTACGAGCGGCGAACTGGGGGCGCTCCATGGACTTTGACGCGTTCGCCGCCGCGCTCCGCGACGGGCTTGAGAAGGAGCGGGCCCTCCGATGGGACGACGCCGCGGCCCTTTACGCCGACCTCGTCCGGAAGGCTCCGGACCCCGCCTCCCGCGCGCTCGCGCTCCTGCGTCACGGAAACGCCCTCATGGAGCTTCGTCGATGGGATGACGCCCGCACCGCGTTCGACGCGGGGCTGCACGAGGCCAAGGCCTCCGGCGACGCCGACGTCTTGGCTCAGGCGCTCCTCGCGGCGGGGGTCTTCGCGGCGAGCCGCGCCGATTCGAAGCGGGGGGAGGCGTTCCTCCTCGACGCGCTCGAGCGGTTCCACCGGAAGGACGACCGCACGTCCTTGCAGGGCCGCGGTTGGGCGTTCCTGAACCTCGCGGCGCTCTACGGCAAAACAGGGCGCCTCGACCTCGCGTTCGTCACGTTCACGAAGGCGCAGGATGTCCTCGGTGCCGCAGAGGACTGGGCGGGCGTCGCGGCCGCCTGGGAGGCGCAGGCCCAGCTCCGGCGGGCGATCCACGACGACGACCGCTGGAGGGAGGACCTCGCGGAGGCCGTCCTCTTCTACGACCGCGAAGGAATGAAGGCGAAGGCGGACCGACTGCGCGGGCTCCTCGGACGAAAACGGGTCTGAACGATAGCGGCCGCAAGGCCGCAGCCCCGTCGTTCACGGCACTCCATCCAACGTTTCAAATGTCGCGGACGCCTCTCGACACACGATCACCATGGCCTTGGCCACGATCGACCTGCAGCAGCTCTGGAAATCGTACGATGGCCAGCCCGCGCTGCAAGGTCTCTTCCTCCAAGCTTACCCCGGGGAAATCGTCGGTCTCATCGGGCCGAACGGCGCCGGCAAGACGACGAGCCTGAAGATCCTCGTTGGTCTGCTCCGTCCCGACTACGGCCTCGTCCGGGTCAAGGGACACGACGTCCTCGCGGACCCGGTGGGGTACAAGGCGGAGCTCGGATACATGCCAGAGGCCCCGACCCTGCCGGAGTACCTGACCCCAACGGAGTTCCTGGGATACGTCGGCCGGATCCGGAACCTCCCGCGGGACCGAATCGCCGAACGCACGTCGGAACTGCTGAGGTCCCTCGACCTCGCTCCGAAAGCGGATGAGACGATCGCTTCGTTGTCGAAGGGCATGAAGGCGAAAGTCGCCTTCGCCGCGGCGATCCTACACGAGCCCTCGATCCTCGTCCTCGACGAACCTCTGATCGGGATCGACCCCGCCGGGCAGCACTTGCTGAAGGAGCGCCTCGCGGCAATGGCCCGCGCAGGGGCCACGGTCCTCGTGTCGACCCACCAGCTCGACACCGCGGAGCGCCTGTGCAGTCGCGTGGCGATCGTGAGTCACGGACGAAACGTCGCGACAGGAGACCTCGCGGCCCTCCGAGCCCAGGCCCACACAGGAGCCGAGGGGAGCCTCGAGGACGTCTTTCTCCGGCTCACCCAGGAGACCGTCGCACCCGCCATCGAAACAGCCCGCCGAACCGGCTGGTTCCGGAGAGGATAGACCGTGGGTCGGACGCTCACCCTCTTCGCGTACAAGTTGCAATTCTTCTTCGGGCCCGCGTTCCGCGGACGCTTCGGGCCCCTCGCATACCTCGCCCTCATCCTGATTTTCCTGCCGTCGGGATTCGGATTCGGGGCGGGCCTCGGAACGACGGTCAAGGCTGCGGATCCGACCACCGCGATTGGAATCCTCGCCGCTCCACTGGCGGGGCTCCTGGCGGTTGGGCTCCTGTACTCCCTCGGCGCGGGCGTCACGGCACACGCGTCCGAGTTCGATTTCTTCCTGACCGCGGACGTTCGCCCGCGACAATACCTGGTCGCGGACCTCCTCTTCCAGCTGATCAGCTTGCTCGGCGCCGGCGGACTCGCCGCGGGCGTTGCGGCGGTCGCGATGACCGTCACGATGGGGCAACCCGTCTACGCCGCGGCCCCGCTCTTCGGCCTGCTCGTGGTTTACGAGTTCTTCGTCCTGATGACCGCTCAGGTCCTCGTCATCCTCCGGGTCCGGTACCCAAAGGCCCCGGTCCGGCTCGTCACGATCGCCCTTTTGATCCTGTCCCTCCTCCCGTCCGCGGGGCTCGCCGATCCGGCCTTCCCGGTCCGGTTCGCGGGCCTCCCGATTCCCGCAACGGCGTTCGCGTCCCTCGGCCTCGCGGTCCTCCGAGGGGCGGCGTGGCCTCTCGTCGATGTCCTCCTCGCAATCGTGTGGGGCGGCGGTATCGCCCTCGCCTGGTACGTGCTTAGCGACACGTACATCGTCCACGGACTCCGGCCCACGATGTCCGCGGGCTTCGGCCAGGTCGACATGGGTTCCCGCATGGAGATCCAGCGGCACTTGACCGCGCGCCTTGGTGGGGTCACGACCCGCGTCCGATTCCGACCGGAGCAGGGCGGGGACACGAGCCTCATGACGCGGCTCCATCTCGTGCGGATCTGGCGGGACGGGAGCTTCGTGTATATCGCGATCCTCGCCGTCGTGGTGATCCTGTCCTCCGGCTTCGGGGCCGGGGGTGGCAGCGCGACCGGGGCTGTGACGGTCACGCAGATCCTGACCTTGTTGATGGGAATCCTCGCGATGAACTGGGCGTTCTACGAGCGGGAGAACCTTTGGATCGTCCTGACGACCGCGAAACCGCCGGGAGCGTACTTCCGGGGCCTCATGCTCAGCTTCGCCGCGATCAGCCTCGTGGCGACCACCGGCTACATCGCCTTCCTGAGCGCGACCCGATCCGTCCGGCTTCCCATCGAAAGCCTCGCCCTCCCGATCGCCGCGCCGATCGCGTCGGCGTTCGTCGCCACGGCGCTCCTGACGCGAATCAAGGTGAAGCCGTCCGCGTTCTCGTTCGCGGTGCTCGGGATCTTCTTCCTCGTCTCCCTCGGCGGCTTCATGGGAGGCCTTGCGGCCCAAGCCGCCGTCGTCGCGGCGCGGTCGTTCGGGGTGTTCGCGGCGGAGGCGCAGGCGACCGTCCTGGTCGGGTTCCTCCTCGCGCTTACGTCGTTCGGACTGTGGATCGTGACGCGGCTCGCCGCCTCGTTTCGCCTCTGAGGTCTCCGGCGAAATCCGTCAAAACCTTCATCTATCGCCGCTTCCTCGGCGCACGGGATAGGGAGAGAACCTCCGATGGCCACGGAATCGATCACCGCTCCTGGATCGGCGTCGGCGGCGAAGCCGGAGCGGGTCGAGGACCGTATCGTCGTCGCGCGTCGTCTTGTGAAAACCTACGACAGCGGCGAGTTGGAGGTCCATGCGCTCCGCGGACTGGACCTGGACATCAAGAAAGGGGAGATGGTCGCGGTCATGGGCCCTTCGGGATGCGGCAAGACGACGCTGCTGAATTGCCTCTCCGGGATCGACGACTTTAGTTCCGGCGAAGTATGGATCGCAGGGCAGCGGCTGTCGACATTGAGCGACAACGCGAAGACCGACTTCCGCGCGATGAAGATGGGATTCATCTTCCAGAACTACAACCTCCTTCCCGTGTTGCGGAGCGTCGAGAACGTCGAGTTGCCGCTGCTCGTCCGAGGCGATGACCCGAAGGGGGCACGCCGCAGAGCCCGTGAGGCCCTCGCCGCAGTGGGCCTCGATAACGAGGCGACGAAGAAGCCTGCGGAGCTTTCCGGCGGTCAGCAGCAGCGGGTCGCCATCGCCCGTGCCCTCGTCAATGAGCCGGACATCGTCTTCGCGGACGAACCGACGGGGAACCTCGACTCGGAAACCTCCCACGAGGTCGTGGAACTCATGAAACGGTTGCACCAGGAGAAGGGCCTGACGTTCATCGTCGTCACCCACGACAGCGCCGTCGGAAATCAGATGCAACGCGTCATCCTGATGCGGAACGGGACGATCCTGAAGTCGTTCCGGCCGACGGCCGCCTGAGGTGGCCGATGGCCGACGTCCCGACCCTGCTCATCGTCGTAGGCGTCGTGTGCCTCGTGATCCTCACATGGGCGGGCCGGAAACGATTCCCTCTTCGAATCGGCGCGGGGAATTTCTTCCGCCGGAAGACCCAGGTTGCAATCGTCGTCGCGGGACTCCTCATCGGGACCGCGATCATCAGTTCGTCGTTCATCATCCAGACCACATTTGACTACACGGTCCGCAGCGCGGTCTTCCGGGCTCTCGACGCGGTCGACGAAATCGTCTTCGTCGCGTCACCCGATGGGTCACGAGTCCCGTTTTCCGAACAAGTCTGGACGAACCTTCAGGCGAACCTCACGAACATGCCGAATGTCGTCGGGCTCGCGCCCCGATTCCAGCTCGGCGGTGCCGTGGTTGACCCGTCGACGCGCCTCTTCGATCCCACCACGACCCTGATCGGGTTCGACCCAGCGCACGATCTCGGTCGGTTCTTCCGCGCGGACGGCTCGGCGTGGGATGGGTCCGGCCTCGGGGCGTCGGAGGCGGTCATCAACGGGAAGTTGGCGACCGGTATCGAGGCGAAGGCGGGGGACACCCTTATCCTGAACATCGGCGGCCCCCGCGGTTTCGTGCGATTCAACGTAACGGTGCGGGAGATCGTCCAGGATGTAGGCCGCGGCGCGTGGAACGATGGGGAGAATCTCTTCCTCCCCTTGTCCAGCTTTCAGGCTGCCCTGGGAGAGAGCGGCCAGATCAACACGATCACGGTCGCCAACGTGGGCGGCGTGACCCAGGGCTACCTTCGGTCGGACGACGTGGTCCGGGAGATGGCGCCGCTCCTCCCCTCGACTCCCACCTTCACGATTGCGAAAGCGAAGGCGGACTCCATCGATGGAGCCAGCCGGAACATCGACCAGCTGAGCCAGGTGTTTGTCCTGCTCGGATTCTTCACGGTCATCGCGGGAATCCTCCTGATCATCAACATCTTCGTCATGCTCGCGGAGGAGCGGAAAGGCGAGATGGGCGTCGCCCGAGCGCTCGGGATGCGCCGGACGAATTTGTTTCAGAGCTTCGTATCGGAAGGCCTCCTCTACGCGCTGCTCGCCTCCCTGGTCGGCACCTTCGTGGGACTCCTCGTGGCCGCCGTAATCCTCTGGGGATTCTCGCAGGTCTTCGGCGCCGGTTCGTTCGGTGGCACCGGGTTCATCCTCTCGTGGACGGACTCGGACCTGATCAACGGATTCGCCATCGGGTTCCTCATCACCATGGCGACCATCGCGATTGCTTCCTGGCGGGTGTCCAAGCTGAACATCGTGCGCGCGATCCGGGATATCCCGGAGCCGGTCCAGCGCCGCTCGACGCGACGGCAGGTCGCCTTGGGCGCAGCCATCGCGATCCTCGGTGGCTTGGGTCTTGCGTTCGCGCTCGCCCGTCAGAGCCTGCTCCTCCAAGACCTCGGACCCACCGGTCTCGCGTTCGGACTTGCCGTCCTCACGATGCGAGTCGTCCCACCGCGGGCCGTCTTCACCGCCGCGGGACTCTTCATCGTCGGTTGGGTCTTGAGCCCGTGGAAGTTCTTCGGATTGGCGAACGCGGACATCACGCTGTTCATCGCCGCCGGCCTCCTACTCGTGTTCGGGGGCCTGCTCGTTGTGCTGTTCAACAGCGACTCGATTCTTGCCCTCGCGACGCGACTCGTCCGCCGCCGCACGTGGCTACCCGTCGTCCGGACGGCGATCGCGTATCCGATGAACAAGAAGTTCCGCACGGGCGCGACCCTCGCGAGCATCGCCCTCGTGATGTTCACGATCGCCACGATGTCGGGGATCCAAGCCGAGGTCAGTTCGTCGATCGCGAAGACGAGCGAGCGGGAGAGCGGCGGTTTCAACCTGATCGGCGCCTCCGGAATCCCCATTTCGAATTGGAGCGCTGCCTTCGCGGCCTACCAGAACGACACGAAATCCACGAATATCTCGGAGCCAACCCGCTGGCTTTCCCAAGGGCGGATCCAGGTCGCTGCGACCTCGAACTTCGCCGGCCGCTTGTACAACACGACGTTCCTCGGTGTCCCTTCCGACTGGACTCCGGGATTTGAGTTCCAGGCACTCGATGCGTCGTATCCGAACGCGGCCGCGGCGTGGGCGGCGGTTCAAGCGAACCCGGGGCTTGCGATCGTCGATGGGTCCGTGATCCCGAACAACTTCGGACCAAACTTTGGGACGTTCTCGGCGTCAGTCGGGGACACGTTCTACTACGGCAACGCCTCAACCCCGCGGAGTGTTCGGATCATCGGGATCCTCTACGAGCAGTTCGTCCAAGGGTTCTGGGTCTCGGCCGACTTCCTGAAGCAGCGGTTTTCAATCGAAGGGGCGAGCACGTTCTACTTCGCCGTCCGACCCGGGGTGGACGTGACGAAAGCGGGACACGACCTCGAGCGCTACTTCGTCGCGTACCAGCTCATCACCATCAACATCCAGGAGGTCATCAACCAGATCCTCGAGGCGACGATGGGCGTGTTCAACCTCTTGGAGGCATACCTGGCCCTCGGCCTGATCGTCGGCATCGCGGGCCTCGGGGTCATCACGATGCGCAACGTCGTTGAGCGACGACAGGAGACGGGGGCTCTCCGAGCCCTCGGCTTCCGCAAATCGATGGTCCTGCGGTCGTTCCTGATTGAACTCTCGTTCATCGCGCTGACGGGAATCGCCTTAGGCGTCGCCTTGGGCGTCGCCTTGTCGTACGATCTGTATCTGCGTTTCTTTGCGAACCAGGCTGCCTTCGTCATCCCGTGGGACAGGCTGCTCCTCCTTGGCGGCATTGCGTTCCTCGGCGCTGTCCTCGCGACCGCGAGCCCCGCGATCCGAGCGTCGCGGATGCCACCGGCGGAGGCCCTGCGGAGCTTTGAGTAACGCGGCTCCCACGGTTTTGGATTCTTTGTGAGCCACAACTGGAATGAGCGGACCTCATGCGGGACTTGCAAATCCCGGACGACGGTCACGACACGGCTTGGTTTTGACGACGTTCGAGCGTAAGCACGCGGTAGTGCTCCGGCTTGTAGTCGAACTTGAGCTGGCACTCCTCGCTGCAGAAGTAGTATGGGGTGCCCTTGTACCAGATCATCCAGTACGCGTTGTGCGGGTTCACAGGCTTCTCGCACACCGGATCGACCGCCATGGTCCTCGTCCCGATGCCGCCGAAGACGCGTATTCGATATGAATGCTTCGTACCTGCGAAGTTGGGTTCCGGAAGAGTTGCAACCCATCCGACTCGAAGAACTGGCGCCGCGCGTTTATATCCCGAGGTCTCCTTCGCAGCCCCGTGGCCGCGCTGATGCGGGTCGGCGTCATCGGGGTCGGGGCGATGGGGCAGAACCACGCCCGGGTGTACTCCGAAATCGCGGACCTCGTGGGGATCGCGGATCCCGACGTGAAAGCCGGCGGCCCCGCGTCGAACCGCTTCAACGTTTCGTACTACACGGATCCGACGCACCTCTTGCGAGAGGAACTCGACGCGGTGAGCGTGTGCGTCCCGACGCAGCACCACGCGAAAGTCGCCCTCGAGGCGATCCAGGCTGGGGTCCCTCTCCTTGTCGAGAAACCACTCGCGACGACGGTCGCGGAGGCGAATCGCATCGTCGATGCGGCGAAACGGGCGGGCCTCACCCTCGCCGTGGGACACATTGAGCGGCACAATCCGGCGACCGCGGTCGTCAAGCGGCAAGTCGAAGAAGGCCAATATGGCGACCTGGTGACGGCGACGACCCGGCGTGTGAGCTCCTTTCCGGGCCGCGTCCGGGATGTCGGAGTCGTCATGGACTTGGGGGTGCACGACATCGACATCCTCCGGTACATCATCGGTTCCCCGGTCGAGAGCGTCTTCGCCCTCGGCGGTCGCAAGATCCATGAGCAGTTCGAGGACCACGCGAACGTCCTGCTCCGTTTCCGGAACGGCGTCAACGGTTTTGTCGAGGTCAACTGGCTGACCCCGATGAAGGTCCGAAAGCTCGCTCTCACCTGCCTCAAGAATTTCGTCGAGGTGGACTACATCGAGCAGTCCGTGACCGTGAGCTCGAGCACCCTCGGGCCGCTGGACCCGTTCAACCTGTACCAGATTCCACTCGAGCACCATACGCAGAAGATCCACGTGAGAAAGGAAGAGCCACTGAAGCGGGAACTGCAGGACTTCCTCGACGCGGTCCAGCACAAGCGCCCGCCCCTCGTCACGGGCGAAGATGCGGCGGAGACCTTGCGGGTGGCCGTCGCCGCCACGGAGTCCCATCGCACTGGAAAACTCGTCCAGCTGCTGTGAGTTGGATCAGAACTGACCTTTCCCGATCCCTCGGTACACGAAGCCCATCTTCACGACGTCCGGGCCGGCGTACACGTTCCGGCCGTCCACGATCGCGTGGTGACGCATCCCGCGGCGGAGCGCCTTCAGGTCGAGGGTCCGGTACGCATCGTGGGCCGTCACAATCGCGACGCAGTCCGCACCCCGCAAGGCTGCCTTCACGTCTCGCAGCACTGCATAGCCCCGCTCCGACCGCGCGAACGGGTCGTGGATCGCGACGTCGGCACCGCGCCGGCGGAGTTCCTGGATCATCGGTTTCGCAGGCGTGTTCCGCGTGTCGTCCGTGTTCTCGCGATACGCGAAGCCGAGGACCGCGACGCGGGCCCCCTTGATTTTCCGACCGGCGGCCGCGAGCGCCTCCTCGACGAGGCGCGCCATCCGTCGCGGCATGAAGTCGTTGACCTCGCGGGCCGTCGGGATCAACTGCGGCTTCGTCTGGACCGCCGGGGAGACGAGGAGCCACGGGTCTTTCGGGATGCAGTGGCCGCCGACGCCGGCGCCGGGGATCAGCATCATCCGATAAGGGCACGTGTTCACCAGTTCGCGCACGCGGTACGCGTCCACCCCGAGTTCCTCGCTGATCAAAGCGACCTCGTTCGCGAAGGCGATCTGGACGTCCCAATACGCGTTCTCCGCGGTTTTGACCACTTCCGCGGTGGTCCAGTCCGTCGGGTGGATCTCCGCTTTCACGAAACGCGCATAGAAGGCGAGGCCCTTTCGCAGCGCGGCACGGTCGTTCGCGCCGAGGACGCGGGGCAGTTCCGTAAGGTGATGGAGGAGTTTGCCCGCCGTGAGCCGCTCCGGACAGTGGACGAGGTGGAGATCCCGGCCGACCGTCCGCCGGGACGCGCGCTCGAGGGCGGGTCGCACGAACCCTTCCATCGTTCCGGGGGCAAGGGTCGACTCGATCGAAACAAGGGCGCCGGGTTTCAGGTGAGGCCCGACCTCGGCGATGGCGACCTTCAGTGCTTTGTACGACGGGTCATGGGTCGCGGGATCAATCGGCGTCTCGACGCACACGGCGACGACGTTCGCACTCGACGCCGTCTCGGGATCCAGGCTTGCCCGAAGCCGGCCTGTCGCCACCTGCTCGCGGACGAGATCGTCCAAACCCGGCTCGTGCCCTCGAAGCGGACTTCGGCCCTTGTTGACCGACTCCACCTTCTCCGGGTCGATGTCGATCCCGACGACGTTCGCGCCCGTCGCGGCGACCGCGGCGGCAAGGGGCAGGCCCACATAGCCCAGCCCGACGACCGCGACTCTCACGAAGCGTTCGGAAGGGACCGCCGCGCATAAAGGTTTCAATCCGATGTGCGAGTTGGAGAACGAACGCACCCGCCGAGCGACAACGCACAAGGCTTTTGTATCGGCAGGGGCCATGGGGACCCACTCGCGTCTCGGAGGCGCTGACGTCGCCTCGTGCGTTGCGGGAGGGAGACCATGGTCAATGTTGCGAAGCAAGTTGTGCGCACGTCCTTGAACCTCACGGATCAGGACGTCCTCGAGATCGATTGCTGGAGCCACGTGACGGGGCTCGCGTCTCAGATCGCGGCGGAGGCTTACAAAGTCGGGGCCGACGCGCAGATTTCGTATCTGGATGACGGCCTCTGGCGTTCGTGGTTCGAGATGGATGAGAAATACATCGCGCGGAAGTCACCGATCTCCGCGGCGCTCGCCGAGACGATCACGGCGTATGTGAGCCTCTGGGGCCCCGAGGACCCGAGCGTCTTCGACCGATCGAAGCCGGAACGGATGGCGAAAGCCGACGCATGGATCAAGGAGATCAACGACCGGCAGAGGGAACGGAAGGTCCGCAGCCTATTCTTGGGCCTCGCGCAGGTCACGCCGCAGCGAGCTCGCAAGTACGGCGTCAACTTCGCGAAGTGGAAGCGCATCATCAACGCCTCGCTCGGCGCCGACCTGAAGCCCATCGCGGCCCATGGCCGGCTCGTCTCCAAGAAACTCGGCGGTGCCTCCGATGTTCAGATTTCGGGGGAGGGTACCGACCTCAGCGTGAGCCTGCGGGGCCGCGAGGCGATCCTCGAGGACGGGATCGTCGATGCGAACGACATCGCGCGGGGGCACCTGCAATCTTCGTTGCCGTCGGGCTTCGTCGACATCGCCCCGCTCGAGACGACCGGGGATGGGGACGTCACGTTCCCGAGCACGCCGCTCTGGGGGAAGATGATCCGCAACCTGCGGTTCACGTTCTCCGGAGGCCGCCTCGTGGACTACAAGGCCGACAAGAACGTCGAGGCGTTCGCGAACTACTTCAAAGCCTCATCGGGAGAGAAGGACCGCATCGGCTCCCTGACCATCGGGCTCAATCCGAGAGCCTCATACCTCGGCGGTTTCGTCGACCACTTCGTTGCCGGCGCCGTGACGATCGGGCTCGGAGGCAACCAGGACATCGGCGGGGCCAACCGGAGCTCCTTCGACTTCGGCGCGACGTTGCAGAAGGCGACGGTGACGGCGGACGGAATGAGTGTCGTCGAGGCGGGCAAGCTTTCGAAGTGAGGCAGCGCCAACCTCTTTCGCGCATCCGGGCGCGGCTCCGGGGAGACCGCACAAATATCATTATATGCGGAGCGCCCGCTCTCACGGTCCGTGAAGATCGCGAGCGTCGTCGGGGCCCGCCCGCAGTTCATCAAAGCGGCCCCGGTCAGCCGCGAGATCCGCCAGCACAACGAGGAGATCCTCGTCCACACCGGGCAGCACTACGACGAGAACATGTCCGATGTGTTCTTCGAGGTCCTCGACATGCCTCGGCCGGATTACAACCTGGGCGTCGGCAGCGCGAGTCACGCCCGCCAGACCGCAGAGATGATGCGCGGGCTTGAAGACGTCTTCGAGCGCGAGAAGCCCGACCTGGTCCTCGTGTACGGAGACACGAACTCGACCCTCGCGGGCGCGCTCGTCGCCGCGAAGATGGGCCGGCCGCTCGGGCACGTCGAGGCGGGCCTCCGGTCCTTCAACCGATCCATGCCGGAGGAGATCAACCGGGTCGTGGCGGACCACCTCGCGTCGCTCCTCTTCTGTCCCACGGAGACGGCGGTGGACAACCTCGCGAAGGAAGGGATCAACCGCGGCGTCCACCTCGTCGGGGACGTGATGTACGATGTCGCCCTGCAGAGCGCCCAGGCGGCCCGCTCCCGGGACATCCTCACGCGGATCGGCGTCCGCAAGGGCGAATACGTCCTCGTCACCCTGCACCGGCCCAGCAACGTGGACGACCGGGACGTGCTCGCGGGAATCGTACACGCGTTGGCCCGTTCCAACCGCACGGTCGTCTTCCCCGTCCATCCGCGGACACGAAAGAACCTGGAGGCGTTCGGGCTCTGGGAGGAGCTGTGGGCGAAGGTGAAGGCGATCGAGCCCGTCGACTACCTCGATTTCATCGCCCTCCTGATGGGCGCGGCCAAGGTCGTCACGGACAGCGGCGGCGTCCAGAAGGAAGCCTACTTTTTCGGGGTGCCATGCATCACGCTCCGCGACGAGACGGAGTGGATCGAGACCGTGGAGGACGGCTGGAACGCGCTCGTCGGATCGGAGCCGGAGGACATTCTCGACGCGCTCGAGAAATTCAATCCCGCGGGCACCAAGTCGAAGTCCTTCGGCGACGGCCACGCGGCGGAGAAGATCGCGCGGATTCTCGACAAGTTCGTGTGATTGCCCACGCGTCTTAAGTTCTTCGGGCGGGATGGCGGGACGTGGGGCCGGCGTCGCTCGCAGCCGTCGCCGTCATTGTCCTCGCGACCGGGTATGCGCTCGTCCGGAAGGCGCCGCTCTCCCTCGTATATGGGGTCGCAATCCTCGCGGTGTACGCCCTCGAGGTCACCACGTCGTC
>Ga0209802_1000487_pt1 | contig 30661 bp, 31 predicted proteins | sample GraSoiAngelo_129_FD_185886 | JGI IMG/M metagenome (GOLD analysis project Ga0209802, IMG submission 185886) | Grasslands soil microbial communities from the Angelo Coastal Reserve, California, USA - 14_0927_12_40cm (SPAdes) (version 2) | ecosystem: Environmental > Terrestrial > Soil > Grasslands ... | reverse complement strand
TAGTTTGGGTCCGCCAGGTGGTTGCCCGACCGTGTCGCGCCGGCGATGTCCGGGTAGGTGCATGGGGCGCTCGCGCTGCTCGGGTAGCACGCGTTGGTCACCGACCCGGCCACCGTGGATTGGCACCGCGAGTAGATGTCGCCGGCGACGCGAACGCCGCCCGAGGCGACCGACACAGCGCCGTTGGACACGAGGTCGCCGGCGATGTTCAGCGTGCCCGTGCCATTGATGCTGATGGCGTTTCCGCCGGTGCCACCGCAGCCCGATCCGTCGAGCGCCGCCACCGTCGGCGTGTACAGAAGGTTGTTGACGTTGCCATGGGCGGCGGCGCCAAGCGTCGGGCTGGTGCCGTTGGTCAGAACGCGGCCGAACTGGAGCTGGAGCGTCTTCGTCGCGGTGAGCTGGAACCGGCTTCCCTGTGGGCCCATCACGCGCGCGGTGTCAGTCAGGACCGTGCCGTCAGAGAAGGTGCACGTGACGGTCCAGGGCGACGCCGCCGGGGTTCCGTATCCGGTGCACGAGGGCGCGGAGTAGAGGCGCAGGTTCGTGCCGAAGATGCTGGTGGCGCCCTGCTCGGCGGTGACGTAGCTTCCCGTCTGCTGCATCTTGTCCGCCGCCGCCAACGCGGCAGCGTCGGTGGCCGCCTGAAGGTCGCGGCGCACGGCGTAAGCGCGCGATCCGTCGATGGCGATCGCGACCATGCCGATCAGGACCGTGAGCATCAGCGCGATCAGAACGATCGCCTGTCCTGACTGATTGGGGCGGCACATCCCTCTCCCCACAGGGGAGAGGGTCGGGAGAGGGGCGTTAGGCGGCAAGACCATCAGTACTCCGTTCTGAACACCGCCGCCGCCGAGAGCACGATGTGGTTCGCCGTGGCCTGAGCGACGATCGGGGTGATCAAGACCAGGTTGAAACGAATCGTGACTTGCAGCTGATCGTTGCCGACCGCGGGATTGACCGCGCTGCAACCTCCGCCGGCCGTGGCCGGGTACTCGCCTCCTGGTGCGTTGGGCGGTGGGGTGTTCTCGACTGAGCCGGGCGGATTGGGCTCGGTGATGTACATCCAGGCGGAGTTGGCGGCGGGCGTGGCCGCGCTCACGGGGCCCTGCGGACACGGAGCGGTCACCGGCGCACCCTGCATCTGTCCGGTGACGGCGTTCAGGACGTCAGTGTTGGTGGGTAGCGAGTTCGATGCTCGGACCGCCACGCGGGCGCCTTCCCGGGCGGCGTGGTTGACGGTGTCGTAGTAGAAGATCGCCCGCCCGAGGTCGATGACTCCGAACAGCAAGAGCAGGAGCACCGGCGAGACGAGAGCAAACTCGATCAACGCCTGCGAGCGTTGCCGTGACAGACCACTCCTCATCTCCTCCCCATTCATGGGGAGGGGGCCCGAAGGGCCGGAGGGGCGGCGGCGGTCTGGTCGCATCAACTTCCCTTCCCCGCTCGCCGGGGAAGGTGGCCGCGCTTCCCTTCCCCCCTCGCCGGGGAAGGTGGCCCGGCGCGAAGCGCCCGGCCGGATGGGGGCAAATAAATCCTCAACTGCCCTCCACCGGGCGCAGTGCCCGGCCAGATGGGGCCAAATAAATCCTCAACCGCCCCCCACCGTAGGCAAACAATCCCTCAACTTCCCTGCACCGTCATGTGCTCGTTGGTCGCGACCTGAAACACCCCGAACTGCGACTTGACCAGCGGAGTGAGCGGACCGTACGTGTAGAGCACGATCACGTTGAGGTCGAGCTGGCCCTGGTTGGTGGCGGGGGACGTGAAGTCGAGGCCGGGCGTGTTGTTGTAGCAGACGTAAAGCCACGGCTGGTTCGCGGTCGCGGGATAAGAGGACGACACGAAGGGCGGGTTGTGGAATCCGTTCCCGTCGGTGACCGAGGGGCAGGTGGTGCCCGGGTTCTTGAGCACCGACGCGGGCAAATTGATCGAGGCCAGCTCGGTGTCCACCGCGGCCTTGATCTGCGCGTCGTAGAGGTACGGATGGGAGAGGTTGGGCGCATCGAAGAAGGCGCCGTGTCTGGCGCCCTCGCGAGCGGCGTTGGAAAGGGCCTCGGAGACATAGATCGAGCGGCCTATGTCGACCAGCCCGCCGACCAGGAGAAGCAGAACCACCGAGGACACCGCAAACTCGACGAGCGACTGCCCCCGCTGGTCAAAAACAGGCTTTTTGAGTATCACGTAAGGGGGCTCGGCACCGGGATATCTTGCCTATGATGGGTCGGCCTTGCGGACGTTTAGCGCAATTACTTCGCGCCGACCATTCACCATCCTGGGCGTCCTCCTGGCACTGCTCGTCATCGTGGCCTTCGTGCTCGTCGCCCTCAACGCAAGCACCGCCAACGCGACCGCCCAGCAAACCGTGGTGGTGGCGAGCAAAGAGCTGCAGCCACGCGTCCCGATCACCGCCGACTCCATCTCCATGCAGCGCATCCCCACCGGCGCCTGGGCGAACTACTTCACGAGTCAAAACCAGCTCGTGGGCATGGTGCCGCTGGTCACGATCGCGTCAGGGAAGGCCATCACCGCCAACGAGGTGGCGCGGCCCAACCAGGCCCTCGGCTCGCAGTCGGAGTACCTGGCAATTCCTACCGGCTACGTCGCACTGACCATCCCGACCAGCGAGCAGCAGGGTGTGGCCGACTACATCCAGGCCGGTGACTACATCTCGGTGATCGCGACCGTCTCCACCGCGGGCAAGGTGGCGTCCAAGACCATCTTCACCCAGCTCCATGTGATCAAGGTCGGGACGCAGACATCGACCTCCGGGGCGAGCGCGACCAGCCTCACCGTCGTCATCACCCAGTGCCAGGCGGAGATCATCACGTGGTTCCTGACCTACGCGGCGCTCAAATACTCGCTCGAGTCGTACCACGACTACTCGCCGGGCGAGCAGGCGCCGGATCCGAAGTGTCCAAACGTCGGCTCGGCTCAGGGCGTGACCCTCAAGACCATCCAGGCCGCCTACCCAGGCCTCTTCTAGGCCCTGCATGCAGCTGCCGCAGGAAACGATCGTCGCGCTGCCGATGGCCGCGGCGATCTTTGTGTTCTTTTGGGCCCTGGACCGGGTACGCAAGGAACGCAGGGTTCGGTCGACCGATGCGCAGGCCGCCCGTGCGACGCCGCGCGAGTTGGTCGACCGCCTCCTCAAGCCCGCGGCCGAAAACCTAAGCCAGCGTCGAAGGGTGGCCGGCAAGCCGACCCTGACCGAGGACCTCGCGCGCGCGGGCCTGAACGTCACCGCGCCGGAGTACCTCCTGATCCGCATCGGTGCTGTCGCGTTGGGCGCCTTGATCGGCCTGTTCCGCTTCGGCTTCACCCTTGGCCCGGTCATCCTCGGCGCGGTCGGCTTCGTCATCCCACCGCTCGTGGTCGCGTACCTGCAGCGACGGCGGCAGCAACAGTTCAACGAGCAGCTCGCGAGCATGCTGCAGCTGCTGTCCAACTCGTTGAAGACCGGCTACGCCATCGATCGCGCACTGGAAACAGTTGCGGCGAAGTCGCAACCGCCGGTTTCGACAGAGTTCGAGCGGGTGACCACTGAGATCACGCTTGGCACCTCGGTCGAGGATGCGTTGAGTGCCCTCCTGCTGCGCATCAACAGCCCCGACCTCGAGTTCATCGTGACGGCGATCCTGCTTCACATCCGAGTCGGGGGAAACCTCGCCGAGGTCCTGGACAACATCTCCGACACGCTGCGTGACCGGCTGCAGACGAAGCGCGACATGAGCGTGCTCACCGCGCAGTCGCGCGCGTCCGCGAGCATCATCACAGGCCTGCCGATCCTGCTTGCGCTGGGCCTTTACGTCTTCGTGCCTGGTTACTACGCGCCGATGACGAGCACGTGGGTCGGCTACGCGATGCTCGGCTTCGCGGGCTTCATGATCCTGCTGGGCAACCTGATCATCCAGCGCATGACTGCGCTCGAGGCTTAGGTGCTCCAGATCGCTGTTGCCGCCGGCCTGATCTGCGGAGCGATCGTGGTCGCCTACTTCATCGCGATCGACCAGTTCCGCGCCGCGGCGGCCAACGGCCACGTGGTCACCGGCGGTCCTCGACCGACGTTCGTCAAGCAGCTCGAGTCTTGGCTGCGACCGGTCGCCAAGCTTCCGGCGCGCACGGCGGGTCAGCTGCGGCAGAAGCTGAGCCAGGCCGGCAACCCAGGCGGCCTGACGCCCGCCGGATTCCAGGCGGTGCGTTACAGCCTTGCCGCGCTCCTGGCCCTGGGCGGGCTGGCCCTCGGCCTGCTCGTTCCGCTCGGGGTCCAGGACTACCTGGCGGCCCCGCTGGCGGGAGCCCTCTTCGCGGCCATCGGCTACATGGCGCCGATGCTGTGGCTGGAGCAGCGCATCGGACAGCGACGCCGGCAGATCCAGCGCTCTCTCGCCGAGGCGACCGACCTGCTCACTCTGGTGGTTGAGTCAGGCATGAGTCTCGACGAGGGGTTGCTCAGCATCACCGAGCGCTTCCACAACGCTCTCGGGGATGAGATCGGCAAGGTCCTTCGCGAGATCCGGCTCGGCCGGCCGCGGATGGCCGCGCTCGAGCACATGGCCGACACCGCCGGTGTGCCCGACCTCCACCACCTCGTCGAGTCGATCGTGCAGTCGGACCAGATGGGTGTCCCGATCGCCAGGCTACTTCGAGTCCAGGCGACAGAGATGCGCCGCCGCCAGCGCCAGGGCGCGCAGGAGCGCGCGGCACAAGCCTCCTCACGCATGGTTTTTCCGATGGTGGGCTGCATCTTCCCCGTGCTGTGGGTCGTCCTTCTCGGGCCGGCCATCATCCAGGTGTTGAACTCTCTGCGGTGAAAGTCTTGAGCCCCCGAAGCCCGCGGATGCAGCATCAATCGTTCAGCGACATGGACAAGCCGCTCTACACGATCAGCGTCGCGGCCGAGATCCTGGAGACTCATCCACGCACGCTGATGCTCTACGAGGACGCGCGTCTCATCGAGCCGCATCGCACGACGACCAACCGGCGCCGCTACTCGCAGCGCGATATCAGCAAGGTGCAGGTCATCCAGAATCTCACGCGAGAGAAGGGGGTCACGCTAGCCGGTGTACGGCACATCCTGAGTCTCTTCGACGTGATGAAGAAGCACCGGGTCGAGCCACCGGCAGAGCTGCGCGAAATCTACGATCGTTACTCACAACTCATATAAGAGGGAACCCAGAGGTGTCCCCGTAGGGGGCCCCAAGGAGGACCGGTCGGCTTCGCCGACGGGGCTGCTCTCTTTCCGGTATAAAGTCGCGGCCGGGATAAACCCGGCCGCCAAGGCGACCTTGGTAACCAACTAGGCGCTAGCTGCTCTCTTCCTCCGCTTCGCCGCCGGCGCCCACAAGCTCTCCAGGTCGTAATACGAGCGCTCGCCAGGCAGGAAGACGTGCGCGAGCACGGAATCGAAGTCGAGCAAGATCCATCCCGCATCGCTGTAGCCGTCCACCGCGAGCGGCCGGCGGTCGCGCTCCTTTGCCGCTTGCACCATCCCGTCGGCGATGGCGCGCACCTGGCGGTCGGTTTCGCCTTCGCAGATGACGAAGTAATCGGCCACCGAGGTCTGATCGCGGACGTCGATCACGACCGGGTCCCACGCCTTCTTCTCGGCCGCGGCGGACCGCAGCAAACGCGCGAGTTGAAGGGGCGTGAGTCGCCTTTTCGCGTCAGCGGCCAATCTACCGATTATCCATATAGAGGTGGTTCTTGGCGATATACCGCTCCACCGCCTCAGGAAGCCTATCGCCGACCGGCTCGCCGCCCGCGATGGCTCGCCGCAATGCGCTTCCCGAGATGTCTGGGGTCGGCCGCGCGCACAGGACGGTGCTCGCGGGATCCAGGCCGGCGTCGTTCAACGCAGGGGCATCGGGTATGGCGTTTCCGGGACGTGTCACGACGATGACGGACGCCAAGCGCAGCACCACGTCTGGTTGATGCCAGGTCGTAAACAGACGCGCTGCATCCCACCCCAGCACCAGATAGAGCTCGTTGCTCGGATGCTCGTGCTTCAGCTGCTGCAGAGTGTCTGCCGTATACGACAAACCCTCGCGACGGATCTCGACGTCTGAGACCGCGAAGCGCGGGTCGCCGTTAACGGCGAGACGGCACATCTCCAGTCGTTGATCCGCACTCGCGACAGCGCCTCGACGGTGCGGCGGCCGCCCGGTGGGAACGAGCAGCACGCGATCCAGCCCAGCGCAATCCAGGGCCGCCTGAGCGGCAGCGAGATGGCCGCGATGGATGGGGTCAAAAGTGCCCCCGAGCACACCGACTCTCACGGCTGATACTCGAACTCGACGCCGGCGATGCGCACCGTGTCGCCGGGCTTGACGCCGGCCGCCTCGAGGGCGGCGTTAACCCCAAGCCGGTCGAGCTGCGATTGAAATCGCGCGAGGCCGCTCTCAGAGTCCAGATTGGTTCGCTCGATGAGATGCTCGACTCGCTCCCCCCGGACGACGTATCCGGATGGCTTGCGCTCGACGAGGACCTCGCTGCTTGCGAGAACCCGGACTGGAAGCTTCGTCACCTTCGGCATGATCACGACCGTCGGCGCCGGCGCCGAGGCGACAAGCTTCGCGATCTCGCTCGCCAGTCCCGTCAACCCCTCACCGGTCAGAGCCGACACGAAATGAACCCCGGCTCGTCGCGTTCGCGCGCGCAGCTTGCGCGTTGCTTCGAGGTCAACCTTGTTGACGGCAAGGAGGTGCGGCCGCTGAATGAGCTCCGGCGAGAATTGCGCGATCTCGGCGCGCACCGTTTCCAGGTCGCGCCATGGCTCCGACGCCGAACCGTCCAGCACGTAGATCAACGCCTTCGTCCGCTCGACATGGCGCAGGAATCGCTGGCCGAGGCCTGCGCCCTGCGCAGCGCCTTCGATCAGACCCGGTATATCGGCGAGCACGAAGCGAATGCCATCGACCTCGGCAACTCCAAGCTCCGGATCGAGCGTCGTGAAGGGATAGTCGGCGACTTTGGGGCGCGCAGCGGTCAAAGCACGCAGGAGCGAGGATTTGCCTGCGTTCGGCGGTCCGACGAGCCCTACGTCGGCGATCAGCTTGAGGTCGAGCGTGATCTCCAGCTCGTCGCCTTTCAGCCCTTGCTCCGCGTAATCCGGCGCGCGCCGCGTGGAGCTCTTGAAGTGAACGTTGCCGCGGCCGCCGGCACCGCCCCGTGCGATCACCGTCTTGGCGCCGGGTGCGTCCAGGTCCGCCAGCACCCCGCCGTCAGCGCCCACGGCGATCGTTCCCACCGGGACCTTCAGGGTGACATCGGCTCCGTTGCGTCCCGTCTTGCGAGCGCCGGCCCCCGCAACGCCTGCCTCGGCGTTCCAGCGAGAGCGGCGCTTGAACAGCGACAGATCGGTAACGTCGTTGGTCGCGTGGAGGATTACCGAGCCGCCACGCCCGCCGTCACCGCCGTCAGGACCGCCTCGAGGCACAAACGGCTCGCGGCGGAACGAAGCAGAACCTCGCCCACCGTGACCGCCGCGCACGACGATGCGAGCGGAATCGACGAAATGCCGGCCGTCAGGTCTTGTCGTTAGGTGCGCCCTGCGCGCGCCCGGCGTCGTTGTGCTCGGTCTGCTGAATCGTGACGCGACGGCGGTCTTTGCCGACTCGCTCGTACTTCACCTGGCCCGCGACCATCGCAAACAGCGTGTCGTCGCGGCCGAGTCCGACGCCGGTCCCGGCGCTGATCTTCGTGCCTCGCTGGCGGACCAGGATCGTGCCCGCGTTGACCAGCTGGCCACCATAGATCTTCACGCCCAGCATCTGCGGATTCGAGTCGCGCCCGTTGCGCGACGACCCGCCGCCCTTCTTGTGTGCCACCTACTTGGTCTCCTTCTTGGCCGTCCGCCGTGTCGGCTTCTTGGGCGGCGCCTCTACCTTCTCCTCAACAACCCGTTCCGCTGCCACGACCTCCGCCTTGGTCGCAACCCTCTTGCGCGCCGCGGCCTTTGCGCGCCCCTTCGGTTTGGCCGCACTGGCGGTGTCTTCCTTCTCTTCTGTCGGGAGGCCGACGCCGCCGATGCCGATGATCTCGAGCGCGGTCAGGTGTGCGCGGCCGCCGTGATGCACGCGCACGCGCTTTTTCGACTTGTAGCGAATACTCTCCACGCGAGGTCCGCGCCGATGCGCGATGACCTTGGCGTCCACGTCGAGGCCGTCGATCGCCGGACTGCCCACCTTGATCTCGTTGCCGTCGTTGAACAGCAGGACTCGTCCGAGCTTGACTGAGGAGCCCGGCTCCGCGGCGAGGCGGTCGACCAGAATCTGGTCGCCGGGCGCCACGCGGTACTGCTTGCCGCCGCTGACGATGACAGCCGACAGCGAACTATCTGGCTTGGGCACGGCGAGAGATTGTACCAAGCCTCTCGGAACGAACTTCTCCAGACCCCTCCCCGTTTACGGGGAGGGCAAGGGAGGGGCGCTATGGAAAAAGCAACTCGTCTCAGGGCGACACCCACGACTCCAGACCCCTCCCCGTTTACGGGGAGGGCAAGGGAGGGGCCAGTCTCCAATAACTACCGCATCAGCACTGAGGTCGCCACCACGATCGCGATCACCAGGCCGGCGAACGGCGTCACCGCCCGCGCATACAACCCGCGCACACCGGCCTCCCCGCGCCGGCGCATGAACACGCCGAGACCGATCGCGACTGCGGCGACCAGAAACGTGATCCCGAAGAAGCGCACGAAGCCGAGCGCATCGTCGGCCGGCGGCGGCACGAACAGGGTTGTGAACAGTCCGCAGTACGGAAGCCAGGTCAAGATCCTTGCGGCGTCAAGCCTGGGTTTTTCGCGCCGGTCGGCCGGAGGCGAGAGCGGCCACAAGCGCATCAGGGCCGGCAGCGCCAGTAGATAGAGGAACCCACAGGCGACCTTGACCGGCAGAAGGCCAGGCACCAACACGTTGCCCAGGACCTGAGGGCGAAGGCTCTCCGGCTCCACTGCCGGACCGAGAACCGCCAGCAGCCAGCAGAACTGGGCGATGAGTAGCAGTCCGGGCGCGGCCACAAACTCAACCGTCAGGGCGAGGTCGGCCCACGCCGTGAACGCAAGACCGACCGCCGCGAGGACGACGCTTCGCTCCGCGCCCGCAACCGGGTTGAATGGCGCGGCCAGCTGAACCGACGCGAGGACCGAGCACAGCGCGATCGTGGCCAGCACCGGTGTCACACGGCGCCGCGGCAGATCAGGCCATTGCCAATCCTTCCTGCTCGCTCGCATCCACGCAAGCTCGACCAGCGCGCCGAAGCTGACCATGACGAGCAGCCCCGGATAGACGAGAAGAGCGACCGAGTGGGTCGCGATCGACAGCAGGAGCTGGATCAAAGCTTCGCGGCCGCCAGCAGCGGCAGAGGGTAAAGACCCGCCGCGACGTTGACGGCGACCGCCAGCGCCACGCCGAATGCCTGCCGGCCGCGCGGGCGTCCCAGGCTCCGGCCAAGCCGCAGTGACCCGGGCAGCCACAGCAGCATGCCAAGCGCGAGAACCAAGGCAAGGGGCCAGAAGAGCTGGGTCGCGCCGCGCAGAAGAAGCACCCTTGCCGCGAATCCGACAAAGGGCGCCGACCCGGCCAGCGCAGCCGCGACGACGAGGTTGATCGGGCCTTCACTGGTCACCCGCTCGGCGCGTGGCTCGCGCGATACCAGGTAGAGGGGCAGCCGGCCCACAACGATGCCAAACAGCACGAGCAGCGCCGCGCGACGCCCGTCGCTCAGGGTGAGGCCGAAACCGCAGAGCACGAGGCCCCAGTCAGCGAGAAAGGAGTAGCGCCACGCCGCAGCCGTGTCGTCAGTCAACCAGGACGCGATCGAGCCCCACGCCATGTTGATCACGCCAAGACCGATCAGCATCGCCGCCAGCGCCTGGCCGGCATCGACCGAGAGGAGACCTTCGGCTCGACTCAAGACAACGGCCGCGAGCACCGGGCCGACGAAGGCGATCCAGACGATTGGCGACGCGGCGACCGGCTCGTCCGCCGCGAAAGGATGGATGTACGGAAACAAACCGACAGCAGCGGCCAGGCCCGCGACGAGTCCCACCGCCGCGAATCGCTCGAGCACGGCTGGCCCTTCGACCCGCAGGAAGACCAGTGCAAACGCCAGGACGGCGACCGCCAGCACGGGGGCGCGCAGGCGGACGGCAAGAGTCCGCTTGCCCGGAATCCCCGCCTGCATGACGCCCAGGCCGACGATCGTCAGGAGCGCGAGGTCAAACGTGGGCATAACCGCGATGGCCGCGGTTGCGACCATCCCGGTGCCCCCCTGCACGAGCAGGTTGCGGCGAGACGCGGCAGCCGGAGCGAAGCCGAGCGCAAACAGAAGGGCCGCGGCTGCGAGGACGAGAAGCTCCGCCGCTTCAGGCAGCACGCGGTGCGCTCTGTGGTAGCCATCCGACACCGGCCGCGATCGCAGCCGCCCCGACGTAGGGCCAGATCGCGAGCGCTTCCTCGGTCAGTCCCGAGGCCGCGGCCGTGGCGAGGGCGAGCAGGGCGACCGAGGTGAGCAAGACGGATGACTCACCGCTGGAGAGCACCCTCGCCCCCGCAAGGCCGGCCACCGTAATCACAGCAAAGCGCAACGCCGAGCTGTGGCCGCTTGTCACCCCGAGGGCGATCCACAAAGCGAGCAGCCCACCGCCGACGCACAAGATGAATCGCGGCGTCGAGCCAGGCGGCATGATCCCCCATCCGGCAACCCCCACCGTCAGGCGTCGCGCGGCGGCGGTAAGCCCGCCCACCCCCAGGGCAATGCCGGCGACGGGCCCGGCACCGGAGAACACGATCGCAGCCAGCGCCAGCGTGGACAGAGCGGCTCCGAGGGCCAATCCGCGCCGACCGTCAGAGAGGACGACCACGGACGCGCCGAGCCACGCTACGAACCCCGCGAAGCCTTCGATCAACGCGTGACCGCGAACGTAAGCGCGGCCAGCGCGGCCAGCCACAGAAGAGGCTGGCCCCCGACTGCCGCGATTTCGAGCTCGCGAATATTCAAGATGCTGCGGTACTGCTCGGGCACCGTAAGCGCGCGCACAGTTTCACGCGCGCGCTGCCATATCCCGCCCTCCGGCAGCTTGAAGAGCGCCGCGCGCGACTGCGTGCGGATGGCAGAGGTGCCCGCGACCGCGTAGACGAGGACTCCCAGAATGAGCAGCGGCGCGAAAAGCGTCACGGCCGGCAGCACGCTCGAAACCGTTTCCACAGTTGTGAGCCCGCCGCCGAGCGCGCTGGTCGACATCACCTCTGTTGCGACGGGGTTCGCGAAACCGGTCTGGACGGCGGCGATCGCCGGCCCGGCGAGCAGAGTCAGCACTGCGATCGCCATCGAGACGCCGGCGAAGGTCTCGGTCGCGGGATGGCCGCGTCCGCCCGGCAGGCCGATCGCCCGAGCGCCTCCGACCATCAGGAGGGCCCAGGCGGCCGCAGCCGCGACGCCGATCAGGCCCAGGAGGTCGCCGGCTTCGAAGGTCGCCTCGATGCCGATCACACGTGCACCGAAAGCGAGGCCTGGCGGGAGGCCGACCGCCGCCGCGATGCTTACCATCGCTGCCAAACCGGCGCGGTCCGGCAGCAGGGCGAGACACGCGACCATGGCCGCGGCCGTCGCCAGCAGCACAAGGCCGGCCACCAGTCCTAGCGCGGTGCCGATCGCGATCGAGGCCAGCGCGAAGCCACCGAAGAACGGGATGACCTCGCCGAGGAACTTGCGGCGTGTTGCAGCCGCCTGAGCGCGCGCGGCGGCAGCGAATGCGGCGGTCACTCCCAGGATTGCGAGGCCGGCATGGAACAAGGGGTGCGGGTACCGGCCGTCGCCGAGCTCGTAAGCCCGAACGAGCAGATAGAAGCCCAGCGGGTACAGGATCGCGACCGTGATCCCGGCGGCCCGCAGGGAGGGTCGCGACCACAGGTCCGCCGGCCAGGTCCGCCACGGAAAGAGATTGGAGGCGAGGAGCGCGGCCACAGCGAGGACAGCAAACAGCGGAGCTGTCACGGTGGCAACCGGGACCGCGGAGTACACGGCGGTGCCGCCTCCCACCTGGAGCATCACGCCGACCCAGCTCAGCGCAAGCCAGCCCGCAAGCACCGTCGCCCAACTCGGCCGCGGCGCGCGGGGATCCTCGGTTTCGAGCAGGACGATCGCCACCGTCCCCGCGGTGGCGCCGGCGAGCGCCGTGAGCACGACGCTGCCACCCTCGATCGCCGCGAGGGCGGATGCAAGGCCGACCAGTGAGATGCTCATCTCCTGCCACGTGCGGGGCTGAAGTGTGAGGAGCACCGCCGTCGGCGTCGCGATCATCAAGCCGAATGCAAACGTGACCGCGTCGATGCGCAGGTCGAACGACGAACCGTAGCCAAGCGCGCCTAGCGTGAGCTCGAGCGACGAGCGCACCGGGATCCACACCGCGAGCAAGGCGGCGACGGCGCCCCAGGCTCCGATTGCCGCAGCCACGCGTCCCAGGCTCATGCCCGCGAGGCGGAATACTGCGATCACCCCGGCGGCCACCAGCGGTAGGGCGACGGGCGCGAGAACAGCGGCTGACGGCATGATCGCCGCTAGCGTAGCGACGCCGAGATCCGCAGCAGATTCGCGGCATCGACGGTCGGAGCCAAGGAGACGACGACGCCGCGAAGATGCAAGGAGGCTCGCCGGCGCTACGCCTGGTTAGCTGTCCTCATCCTTCAGGCGGTCGATAGCGTCCCTGATGGCCTCGGCGCGCTCGTCGAGGTTCTTGACGACCTCGGGCGGCGCCTTCTCCTGAAAGTCCGGGTTGTCGAGCCTGGCTTCGATCTTCGCCAGATCGGCTTCCAGCTGCTTCCTCTCTTTCTGCCGGCGCGCGTCGCCCGATCCCGCGGGAAAGTTGACGCGCCCGGCGGCGACGGCGAGTGGCGTCCCTCGATCGAGGTCGTCGACGAGGTCTGCGTGGGCAAGCTTCGCGGCAAGACGCGCGATGGTGCGATTGATGGAGCTGTCGAGCTGCAGCTGCCCCCCGCGCGCAGGCGCGCCCGCAGCTTGCCGGTGGCCGCGCGCCTCCTCGACGATCCACATCATCCTTTCGAACTCGGCCTCCGCCCCCGGATCGACGAATCGATCGCGCAGCTCGGGCCAATGCGCGCGCATCAGGTACTCACGATCCCCGGGCAGGCGTGACCACAGCTCCTCGGTCACGAACGGCATGAAGGGATGGAGCAGTCGGAACAGGGTGTCGAGGCAGAAGTAGGCCACGTCCTGCGCCACCGGGTCGCCGTCGCGCAGTCTGTCCTTGACAGATTCCAGGTACCAATCGCAGAACTCGTTCCACGCGAATCCGTACGCCGCGTTGATCGAGTCCTGGAACGTGAAGTTCTCGATGCCGGCGCTGATCTCTTGGGCCGCGACGGATAGACGTGAAAGTATCCAGCGGTCTTCGAGGTGCTCACGCGCTTCGAGCATTCCCGGAGCCTGCGCCGATCTGGTGCCAGGAGAGCTCAGGACGAGCCGGGTGGCGTTCCACAGCTTGTTGCAGAAGCGCCTGTAGCCCTCAACGCGGCTCTCATCAAAACGCACGTCCTGGCTCGACATCGCCACCGACGCAGCCCATGCGCGCAGTGCGTCGGTGCCGTACTTCTGGATGAGATCGCGCGGGTCGACGCCTGTGCCGAGGGATTTCGACATCCGCCGCCCGTCAGCAGCCTGAACCTGGCAGGTGATGGCGACATCGGAGAACGGCACCTTGCCCATGAACTCGAGGCCGGTCATGATCATCCGGCTGACCCAGAGGTTGATGATCTCCCGGGCGGTGACGTTGAGGTTGTTCGGGTAGAAGGCCTTCAGGTCATCGGTCTCCTCGGGCCACCCGAGAGTCGCGAACGGCCACAGCGCTGACGAGAACCAGGTGTCGAGCACGTCGGTGTCCTGCGCGAGATCACCGTCACCGCATTCATCGCATTGGTCGGGTCGGTCGACCGCGACGGTGGTGTGTCCGTTGGCGCAGTAGTAGACCGGGACGCGGTGGCCGAGCCACAGCTGCCGTCCGATATTCCAGTCGCGCAGACCGCGCAGCCAGTCGAGGTAGGTCCGCTCGTATCGTTCGGGATGCCAGCGCACCTTGCCCGCATCGGATGCGGCGAGCGCCTTGTCCCGCATCTCCTCCATGCGCAGCCACCACTGCTCGCTGATCAGCGGTTCGATGATCGACTTGCAGCGGTCGCAGTGCCCCACCTCATGCGTGTACGGCTCCTCCTTGACCAGCAAACCCTGCTTGTTGAGGTCGGCCACGATCCGCTTGCGCGCCTCGAGCGCCGGCAGCCCGTCGTAGGGCAGGCCCGGCACCTGCATGCTCCCGTCCAGATGCATGCCGTTGACGATCTCGAGCCCGTGCCTTTGCCCGATCTCGTAATCCATCGGGTCATGGCCCGGGGTGACTTTCAGCGCGCCGGTGCCGAAGTTTTTCTCGACGGCGTCGTCAGCGACGATGGGCAGCTTTCGGCCGACCAGCGGTAGGACGGCCGTCTTTCCGATCAGATGCTTGTAGCGCTCGTCCTCCGGGTTCACAGCCACGCCGGTGTCGGCCAGCATCGTTTCGGGCCGGACGGTCGCGATGGTCACCTCGCCGCCGCCCTCCACGGGGTACTTGATGAAGTACAGCGTGTCCTGATGCTGCTGCCATTCGACCTCGAGGTCCGAGATCGCGGATTGGTCGTGCGGGCACCAGTTGACGATGCGCGGTGCGCGATAGATCCAACCCCGACCGAAGAACTCGACAAAGGCGGTCATCACGGCGCGCACGTACGCCGGGTCCATCGTGAACCGCAGCCGCGTCCAGTCAAGGGAGATGCCCAGGATGCGGTCCTGGCTGACGATGGTCTCGCCGACGTCGCGATACCACTCATCGACCCGTGCCGTGAAAGCGTCGCGGCCCAACTGTTCCTTGGTCATCCCTTCAGCCGCGAGCTGGCGCTCGATCACGTTTTGCGTGGCGATCGCGGCGTGATCGGTGCCGGGCAGAAAGAGCACCTCGCTCCCTGCCATCCGGCGGTAGCGCGCGCAGATGTCTTGGAGCGTGTGGTTGAGGGCGTGGCCCATGTGCAGCTCGCCGGTTATGTTCGGCGGGGGCAGGCATATGCAGTACTTGGGCTTGGAGCTCTGCGCGTCGGCGATGAAGAGACCGTCCGACTCCCAGCGCGCGTACCAGCCGGCCTCGATGGCCTGAGGGTCAAACGCTTTCGGCATCTCTGAGTCTGTTTCTGGCATGGGGGCGTGTTTCATCCTGCTGGGTGGCTCGGTGTCGCCGGCGGGAAGGTCGCTGTTAGGGCGACTGAGCCGGCGAGGATACGGATACGTTCTCGACCGAGCTCATCGTGTTGGAAATTCTAACGTTTGTCCCGCTGGCGCCTGTCGAGAGCCTCGTTGGAACGAGTCGCGCCCATCCACCGCGCCGTGGTCGCGAAGACGCCGGGCGTTAGAGCCTGCAGCTTGAGTACGGTCCTGAGCTGGATCGGCACGACGTCGATCTCTCGCCGGTTCCTGGTGATCGCACGCCAGACGGCGTCGGCCACCTGGGCGGGCGACACCTCACCGGCGATCGGGTGAGGCTTGAGCCCGGTCACAGCCCACATCCCGGCTTCGCTCACAAAAGTCGGGCTGATCACGGACACGCCGACGCCCGTTCCCCAAAGCTCTTCGCGAAGCGCCAGACCAAACCCGCGAATGCCGAACTTGGTCGCGTTGTACATGGATTCGCCGCCCGCCGGCAGCTTGCCGGCGATGGATGCCATGAAGACCATGTGGCCGGACTTGCGTTCGAGCATTCCCGGCAGCAACTTTGCGGCCAGCACGATTCCCGCCCGCAGATTGACCGCGATGGCACGATCTATCTCCTCGATCTTGAAGCTGGCGAGGCGTCCGGTGGCGGGGATTCCGGCGTTGGACACAAGCACGTCGACGGCTCCAGCTTCGGCGGCCAACCTTTCGGGCTCGCCCGGCTTCGAAAGGTCAGCGGCGACTACATCCGCTCCGCCGAGCTCGGCCGCGAGCTTTTCCAGCGCATCCCGATTGCGAGCGGACAGTACGAACTTCGCGCCCGCTTGGTGCAATCGGCGGGCGATGTGCGGCCCAAGGCCGGTCGACGCGCCGCTGAGAAGGACGGTCTTTCCCCGCAGGTCCACCGCTGAAGGATAGGCGTCGGTGCCGGCCAGGCCCGCCTCCGCGTACCCTCGGCCAAGCGATGGCAAGAAAGCGTGGTCCGTTTGAAATCTGGAGCGAGCGGCGGCAGCGAGAAGGCTCGAACGTGACGTTGATCGACCTCTACCGGATCGCCGCTGAGGCCCGTGGCCTGGCGGCTCACGAGCTGCCGCTTGCCGAGCGAGCAGCCCTACGCGACCGCGCACTTCCCGTGATGTGGCCAGGCTATCAAGTACCAGCCGGGACCGAGCGTGCCGAAGATCCGGTCGAGATCGTCGCCTACGATCCTGCATGGCCGGCACGATTTCAGAGTTGGCGTGGCCGCCTTGCCGGCGCGCTCGGTGAGGCAGCCATGCGCATTCAGCATGTCGGGTCGACCGCTGTCCCAGACCTGCCAGCGAAGCCTGTGATCGACGTCCTGGTCAGCGTCCTGGACCTGGATCTCGAGGGCTCATACGTCCCGGCGATCGAAAGCCTCGGCATCCAGTTCCGGAGCCGAGATGACCTTCACCGCTATTTCTGTCCGTTTTCCGGCCTCCCCCGCGACGTACAGGTTCATGTTTGCGTGGCCGGAACCAGCTGGGAGCGGAGGCACCTACTTTTCCGCGACTACCTGAGGACCGACGAATCTGCTCGCGACGCATACCTTGCTGCGAAGCTCGAGGCAGCCCGCCGCTGGCGCGACGATCGAATCGCTTACGCCGACGCCAAGACCGAGGTGATCGTCCGCCTCATGCAACGGGCCGAAAGCTGGGCGGTCGAGACCGGATGGCGGGCTAGGCGCTCTCTCCCACCGCCCGGGCCGGGCCTTCGGTCTCCTCGGCCACCTCAAACTCCGGCTCGAGTGCGTCGCGGATCGAGCGCTCCGAGATGATGCAGCGCTTGATCTCCGGCCGCGAAGGAATCTCGAACATGGAGTTAAGCAACGCCTCTTCGATGATCGACTTCAACGCACGAGCACCCGTTCCGCGCAGCAGCGCCAGCTCGGCGATGGCATCGAGCGACCCCTTCTGGAAGACGAGCTCGACGTTGTCCAGCGAGAAGAACTTCTGGTACTGCTTGACGAGCGCGTTCTTCGGCTCGGTGAGGATGCGCACGATGTCCTGCTGATCCAGGTGGTGCAATGTCACGATGATCGGCAGGCGACCGATGAACTCAGGGATGAAGCCGTACTTCAGCAGGTCCTGCGGCTGAAGGTGCTTGAGGGTCTCTGACATAGCCTTACGCTCGTTCCGCGTGTGCGGCGCACCGAAACCGATGGCCCGGCGGCCGATGCGCTGCTCGACGACTTTCTCGAGCCCGTCGAACGCGCCGCCGCAGATGAACAGGATGTTGGTCGTGTTGATCTGAATGAAGTCCTGGTGCGGATGCTTGCGCCCGCCCTGCGGCGGAACGTTGGCGACCGTCCCTTCGAGGATCTTTAGCAATGCCTGCTGCACGCCCTCGCCACTCACGTCGCGGGTGATGGAAGGGTTGTCTGACTTGCGCGCGATCTTGTCGATCTCGTCGATGTAGATGATTCCCCGTTCGGCGCGGCTGATGTCGAAGTCCGCGGCCTGGATGAGGCGGAGCAGGATGTTCTCCACATCCTCGCCCACATAACCGGCCTCGGTGAGGCTTGTCGCGTCCGCGATCGCGAATGGAACGTCGAGGATCTTCGCCAGCGTCTGCGCGAGATAGGTCTTGCCGCATCCGGTCGGCCCGACGAGCAGCACGTTCGACTTTGTGAGCTCGACATCGCCCACCGACTTGGACGCGCTGATCCGCTTGTAGTGGTTGTAGACCTGGACGGAGAGCACCTTCTTGGCGCGCTCTTGCCCGATCACGTACTGGTCGAGCGCGGCGCAGATCGTCTTCGGGTTGGGGATGAAACCTGTCTTCTGCTTTTTCGTGCCGGCGGACCGGTTGTCGTCCTCGAGGACCTCCTGGCAAAGGTCGATGCACTGGTCGCAGATGAACACGCCGGGACCGGCCACCAGTTTGCGCACCTGGTCCTGGCCCTTGCCGCAGAAGCTGCAGCGGGTATAACGTCGGCGGTCTTCTCGTTCGTTCACTGGTTCCTAGTCATTGTTTTAGGGCGAGGCCGGCGCCGGGGGATTATGGCCCCAGAGAATCTCGTTGGCAAGGCTTATGCACTCGCTGCAGATAAATACCCCTGGGCCCGCGATCAAACGAATGCCACGCTCACCCTGGGTCTTCTCGCAGAACGAGCACTTGGGTCGATGCCTTTGGACCTCGTCGCGCTTGGTTCTGCGTCGGAAGATCATCCTGCGGCGACCTTCTCCTTGACCTTCTCCTCGTCCTGGGTTTCCTTCTTCGCTTTGTCGACCGGCTTGGCCGGTGTGAGGATGATGTCGTCGATCAGCCCGTATTCCTTGGCAGCCTCGGCCGTCAGGAAGTAATCGCGCTCGGTGTCGAGCGTCACCTTCTCGATCTTCTGATGCGTGTGGTTCGCCAGGATCTGGTTCAGCTGCTCGCGCGTGCGCAGGATCTCTTTGGCGTGGATCTGTATGTCGGTGGCCTGACCCTGCATCCCACCCCATGGCTGGTGGATGAGGATGTTGGCGTGCGGCAGCGCGTAACGCTGGCCATGCGCGCCGCCGGCAAGCAGAACAGCGGCCATCGAGTAGGCCATGCCGATGCAGATCGTCGAGACCGGCGGGCGGATGTACTGCATCGTGTCGTAGATCGCGAGTCCCGCCGTGACCTGCCCGCCCGGGCTGTTGATGTACAGCGCGATCTCTTTGTCGGGATCTTCGGACTGCAAGAAAAGCAGCTGCGCGACGACGAGGTTCGCAACCTGGTCGTCGATCGGCGTGCCAATGAAGACGATGCGCTCTTTGAGGAGTCGCGAGTAGATGTCGAACGCCCGCTCACCACGGCCGGTGTTCTCGACGACCATTGGGACGAGGTAGCTGGATGGATGCTGGATCTGGTTCATGGGGTCTCCTTGGGGCATCACGTCATTCTAGACACGGGTCGCCCCGGTTCAGTCAAGCACCTGCGATCTGTAGCAAACGGTCGAGGACCCTCCGGCGCCTCAGGCGCGACGCGAAGTAACGCCGGGCCGACGTGCTCTTCTTGAGCTCTTTGAGCTGCGTTTTGAGCTCCTGGTCCTGCTCCGCCTGCTCCTCCAGGAACTTGATGACATCCTCATCCGACGGCTCGAGACCTTCCCTCTTGGCGAACTCGGCGAGAACTAGGTCGACCTTGAGGCGGGCCTCGGCCTCGGGCCGCTGATCGGCCATCCACTGCTCCATCGACCGGTCGAGATACTGCAGGTAACGGTCCAGCTTCAGTCCCTGGCGGTTGAGAGTGCGCTCGAGCGACTCGAGCTGGCTTGTCAGCTCGCGGTCGACGAGTGAGTCGGGCACGTCGACGGACGAGGCGTCGACCAGGGCCTTCACCACGGCTTCCTCGCGCTCCATCTTCACCACCGCGTGCGCCGACTCTTCCAGTTCCTCGCGAACCGCCTGGCGGTAGGCCTCGGCTGTCTCCTGCTTGCCGTTGGTGAGGCTCTTCGCCAGCGCGTCGTCCAGCGGGGGCAGGAGCTTTTCCTTCACACCGCGGACGGTGACGCGAATCGCGGCGTCCTTGCCTGCGAGGTCAGGGTTGCTGTAGCTGTCCGGGAAGGTGACCTTCGCCTCGCGCGTCTCATCGAGAAACGTGCCCGGCAGGACGGCAACCAGCTCCGGCAGCAGCACACCTTCCTTCACCTCTGCCTCGGTTGACTTGCGGCTCTCCGACTCGACGACCGTGCCGTCGACCTCGACCTCGATGTCGATCACCGCGATGTCGCCCTGGCGCACCTCGCGCTCCACCGGCGTGATCTCCGCCAACGGCTCGCGAAGATCGTCGAGGCGGCGCTCGAGCATCTCGTCTGTGACCTCGTGCGAGTGGTCGGGCGGCTCGACCTTGATCTTGTCCATGTCGCCCAGGTCGACCGCCGGCATCACGCTGATCGTCGCCTTCAGCTTCGCGGGTTTTCCGCGTTCGAGCTCCAGGACCTCGACGTCAGGGTTGTCGATCGGATCGATGGATTCTTTGTCGAGCGCCTGCCGGATCACATCAGGCACCATCGTCTCGACCACTTCCTCACGCAGCACGGCGGGACCAAGCCTCGCCTCAACCAGCGCGCGCGGCGCACGCCCAGGCCGAAAGCCTTCGATCTTCGCGCGAGAAGCCAATCTGTTCAGGACGCGGTCATACGTGGCGTCGACGACCTCGGCCGGGACCTCGATGTTCATCCCCACCTGGCTCTTGGGCAGGCGCTCAGTCACCACCGATAACTCCGCGGCCATCAGGCCGAAAGTCTACGGACGCGCTGAGCTCAGATCAGACGCAGGGCGCCGGCGGCGACGGACAGGGTGTCGGGACCGGGCTCGCGACGATCGGTCCGTCTCCTGAGTCCGGGGGTACGACGTAAGTCGGCGTGCTGGGAGTCGGGCTCGGCGGATTGTCACCCGGCAGCCTGGCGATGCTGCGTGCGTCGAGCAGGTACCAGCTGTTGTTCGGACCGGCCACCACTCCAGGTGGCGCGGTGTACCAGCGGTTGCCCGGGATGCCGGCCAGCGCACTCGAGACGAAGGTGTGGACCCCGGGGGAGGCGACGAACACTCCGTCCGAGCCGTACTTCATGAAGTGGCGGTTGTCCAGGATGTCACCGACCCAGAGGCCAGTCGCGAGATCTGGTGTGAATGCGATGGTTGCCGCGTCCTTGAAGTTGTCCGTGGTGCCCGTCTTGGCCGCGACAGTGCGGTCTTTCCAATGCAGCGCGCTGTTGCAGCCGAAGATCATGCAGCGGTTCTGGTCGTCGGCCATGATCTGGGCCATGATGAAGGCCACCGCCGGGTCGATCGCTAGCCGCGCGCGCTGGTTGGGGTGGTCCTGGTAGAGCACTGCGCCGCGTGAGTCGGTCACCTTCAAGATGGCCTGCGGCGTGTGGTACACGCCCATGTCGGCGTATGTCGCGATGCCCTCGACGTGCTCGAGCAGCGTGATCGGGTAGCCGCCGAGCGTCAACGAGGGCCCGTACTGATCGCCCGGCGCCGTCGCGTTGTACGACCCGTCGGGGCTGATGTAGCGCGGGATGACGCCCAGGTTGCGCATCCACGACAGCACCGCCGGGACGCCGATCGACAGCTCGACCTTGACCGCCGCGATGTTCAGCGAGTTGCCCATCGCCTTCTTCAGCGGCAGCACGCCGTGGGAGCGCCCGTCGTAGTTGTAGAACTTGGTCGTGCTGTACGCGTCCTTGTAGACCAGCGGGCTCGGACCGTCGTAGACGGGGGTGTCCACGGTCGCGGCCCGTGCGTTGATGACCGCGCCGTACGTGTACGGCTTCATCGACGAGCCCATGTTGCGCGGGATCGTCGTGTAGTTGATCTGGCCGCCCTTCGAGTTGTAGCTCGGCGAGCCGACCATGACCAGGATGTCGCCGGTAGTCGGCTGAACCGCGACCAGGCCTGACGACAGGACTCCCTTGGGGTCGCGCCACAGGTTCTTGCTCAGGTTGCTGCTGACCACCGACTGGCCGATCTGCTGCATCTTCCAGTTGAGGGTCGTCGTCACGTTCAGCTGCTGGATCCCGGGTTGGAAGCCAAGCTGCCGCAGCTCCGCCAGCACGTAGTCGACGAAGTGCGGCGCGAGGAAGCTGTTGACCGGTGCCTGATAGACCAGCTTTTCGGCGAGCGCCTTGTCCATGTCCTCTTGCGAGATGAAGTTCGAGCGCACCATCGCCTGCAGGACCTCGGTCTGGCGCAGCTTGGCCGAATCGGGGTGCAGGACCGGGTTCCACTCTGTCGGCGCCTGCGGTAGTCCCGCGAGCACGGAGGCCTGCGCAAGGTCGAGCTTGGAGGCGGGGATGTGGAAATAGCTTTCGGCCGCGGCTTCGATTCCGTAAGACTGCGACCCGTAGAAGCTCTTGTTGAGATAGAGCTCCATGATCTGGTCTTTGCTGTAGGTCTGGCTCAGCTCGTACGCAAGGGCCAGCTCCTTGATCTTGCGGCTGACCGATTGCTCGGGCGTCAGGAACTGCTGCTTGGCGAGCTGTTGCGTGATGGTGCTGCCGCCGCCCACGATATGGCCGGCGCGGATGTTGTCGAACGCCGCGCGGACGATGCCGACGAGGTCGAAGCCGGGGTTCGTGTAGAAGCCCTTGTCCTCGATCGCGACCGTGGCCTGGATCGCCACAGGCGCGACGTCCTTCAGCTTTACCGCGAGGCGGTGGTCCCCATGGTTGCCGACGTCCGCCAGCACGACCTTCCCGGTGCTGTCGTAGATGATCGTGTCACCCGCGAACGCGGCGGAATCGAGGCCCTGGATCGAGGGCAGGCCGTCAAAGAAGGACTGGGCGTACGCATCGGCCGCGACCCCGATCACGAGCATGACCGCGACGACGGCTCCCAGCCCGCGGAGCAACGTGGTCCGGCGCATCTTCTGCCCGATCGGAGACCACGCGGCGTGAATCCGCGCTCGAGGACTATGTCCCCCCTTCGTCTTGATCCGCTCAGGTACGTGTCGAGCCATGCTTGGGGAGCGCAGGGATTCTACGCTTTCCAATTCCCCCCAACGGAGGGCAAGGAGGGAGGGTTACGCGGCGCTCCCGCGGCGAATTCGCGCGGGCACTCCGGAGCGCGCCGGGCGTCCTCGGGTTAGATTCGCGCAGCAGGTACAGGGCCACCACGTAGGCGGCAAGGCCGGCCGCGCCGCTGAGAAAGATCGAAAAACCTCGTCAGGGGTAGAGCACGACGCCTTGACTGCGATCACGGCCGCAATTGCTCAACGTCCTCACCCTGAGCCCGAGGGTCGCTGGGGCGAGCATAAACTTCGTCCGCCCCAACCAAGCGTTCTTGGCGCGTTCCGGGAAAGTGGACCCGGACGCCCGGTCTTCCTGGGCTCCCCAGCTCCCAGCCGGCCCCGTAGAGCCTGGCGGCGTGGCCGAGGTCGGACGCGCTTTCCAGCTTCACGCCGTCCGTGAAGGTCAGGCTCTGCGACCGCGAGCCCGGAAACCCCAGGCGGACCTGGCCCCCGGTCTTGAGGTTGTAGACGAAATCCTCCAGAGAGCCCGCCTCGCTGCCGGCGACCAGTTCCGCGACGGTGGGGAACTGACCCTCTTTCATCGAAGCCTTGAGGTCTGCCCGGCTGGTCCGCTCGGCCAGGCGCCGGCGGCGCCGAAGCTCGGTGAGAAAAACGTCGCGCTGTCCGCGTAGTCCCGCCAGCTCGTGCTCCAGAGGGCGCATGCGTTCGCGAAGCTCCGCCACCCGACGCTCGAGCTCGACAGCGTCGAGCCCACTCAAGTCCTCCTGCACTGCATGAACGTTAGGACTCGTGGCCGGCGCGGCGGCTGCGGAACGCCGCGTACAACGCCACGTCGTAGATGATCTTCAGCCCACCGCCGGCGTAAAAGGGCACCGCAAACGCCGCAGCGCCGATCGCGATGCCGGCGATTGGGGGGCCAAAAGCCTGGGCGACGCCCCGCGCTGCACCGGTGACCGCGACGGCGGCCGCCCGGTCCGCCGGAGGCACGATCGAGACGACGTATGCCTGACGCGCGGGCACGTCCATCTGGGAAAGCAGGAAGCGCGCGAAGAGGAAGCCGACCGCCCAGCCAAGAGTCGGGCTGAAGGCGACGAGAAGCAGAAGAACGTTGCTCGGCAGATGGGTGAAGACCATCGTGTTGATCAGCCCGAATCTCCCTGACAACCGTCCCGACACCTCGTAAGACACCGCCTGCAGCAAGGCGACCCCCGCGAAGATCGGGCCCAGCAAAGCGGGCCCCGCGCCGAAGCGGACATGCAGCCAGTAGCTGATGACCGCGTTGGTGACAAACCCACCGGCGAACGAATCGAGGGCGAACAACGCCGACAGCCCCGCGAGTACACGGCGGACCTCAGGACGGCGCAGGGCGCCGAAGGCCGGCTCGTGCAGCTCGGACTCGACCCTCTTCGTCAAGAACAGAGGCAGCCCCGCGGTGACCAGTCCGATCGCCGCATAGAGAAGGAAGAAGCCTCGCGAGCCGTTGAGGCCTGACCCCAGCCCGGCTGCCAGCCCGCCGGCCGCGTTGAACAGCCCTGCGGTCAGCGAGTAGCGCGCGAAGGCGATGTTGCGACGAAGCGGCGAGACCGACTCAGCAAGCGCCGCCTGCTCGACCGAGGCAAAGGGACCAAGATCCACGCTTGCGGCGCCGAGCATGCCTGTGAGCCCGGACGCGATGAGCCACACCCCCTGCGTGGCGACGGCCAGGTCGAGACCGGTCAGCGCCATGAGCAGACCGCAGAGGGAAAGGGCAATGCGGCGCCCGACGCGCGCCGCGAGGTAGGTGGTCGCAAGGCCGGACAGGGACGCCGCCGCGAGGCCAAAGCCCAGCGTCAGACCGATCGAAGTTGCGGAAAGACCCCTCAGCTCCAGGTGGACTCCGACCAGCACTGCTGCGAATCCAAACCCAAACGCTCGCAACCCTCTACCGGCGAGAAGCAGCGCGCGATCCATCGACGGAGCGGGAGCTAGACGGTCACTTCGCGCGATGTCGGAATGCTTGCACCGCGAGGGCGGCAACGACGCCGAGCAGCAGGATGATCACAACGCCTGCGATTCCCCACTGGCCCACGAAATCGACCACCGCCGCCGGGACGGGGGACTGTTTGACGACCGGCGGGGCCGGTGTTGGGCTCGGTGGAGGCGCATTGACCGTGAACGTGAGATGTCCTTCGCCATGGGCTTTGGTCGCCGTGCTGACGACCGGGACGATGCTGCAGCTCGACCCACAGCGAATGGCGATCAGGGATGCGCCTCCCTCTGTCGCCACGAGCATGTCTCCCTCCTGCACGCCGGCCGCGCCAAGGCTGTCGGATGTCAGACGGAGCAGGTGGTCGGTGCCAGGGTGAGCGTTACCCGGCGTGAGCCGATCCGGGTAATAGGCCGCCCCTCCCCGACTCACAAATCCCTCAGGGACGAAAGCCAGGCTTTCGACGCCGATGTCTCCACCCGTGGGGAGGGCTGGCCGCGCGATCAGGGCGACCTTACCGTCGGGGGCGATCGCGTAGATCTTTCCGCTCAATTCATCGGGAGCAATCAGGTCGCCGTCAAAGGATCCGAACGTCTGGGGCGCGACGGCCAAACCGCCTTCGAGGGCAGGCGCCGACCGGGTGATGACCTTCACTGCGCCATTGCAGTCGATGGCGAAGAGGGTGGTCTTGCCGCCGGCCGGCCCTGTCACGAGCAGCCGGTGGTCGAAGGAGCCAACCGTGTCGAATGCGATGCCGTTGAGAGTCGAGACTCCGGTCAAATTGGCGAAAGATCCCGTCTCGTCGCCCGCCGCATTGACACGTGTGATTCCCATCGGCACATGCAGGCGGAGCAGGAACGTCTCGTCGGGAGTGAAGCTGCATTGCGCTCCTGCCACGTCGCCGCCCCGCGAGACGGCGAGGTACGCTTCGGCGCCTGCGTCTTCGTGATAACCGCCCGGTCCTCGCGCAAACGGCGTTGTGTTGCCTGTGGCGTCCACCAGGTAGAGCGCTGCCGATCCCGCGACCACCATGCTGCCGTCGGTCCGCGGACCGTCGACGTCGAAGACGCCCTTGATCTGAGTCCACTGCTCCCAGGCGGTCGTGGCCGAAGCCGCCGTCATCGGCGTGAGCGCGATCGAGGCTGCGCTGATCGCCGCGGCAATGGCGGCCACCCGGTATTTCAACATCTCTGTTGAAAAACTCCTAGAATTGGATGCGTGGACTCCAAGCGGGACACCATCCTTGCCTTCCTCAAGACACGCGGCCACGCCACTCTAGGCGAGATTGCAGCGCATCTCGAAGTCTCGAAGCAGGGCGCCCTGCGCCACCTCGAGGCCCTGGAGGCTGACGGTCTGGCCACGGTGGGGCCGGCCGAGGCCCATCGCCCGGGTCGGCCGGAGAGCGTCTACGAGCTGACGGCGGCGGCGGGAGAGCATTTTCCGGACGGCCACCGCGAGCTGACCGGCGAGCTCGTCGCCTTCTTGTCGACAGAGCAACTCAAACAGTTCTTCGAGCGACGCGCCGCTCGGCTGGAGGCTGAATATGCGCCTCGACTGGCGGGCCTAGACTTTGCATCGCGAGTCCGCGAGCTCGCGAGGCTCGCTTCGGAGCACGGTCACATGGCCGAGGTCGTCGAGCTCGGCGATGGTGGGCTCGCGATCCGCCACTGCAACTGCCCGATCCAGGACGTGGCCGCCCGCACGGGCCTTCCGTGCCTCAACGAGCAGCAGATGTACGAGCGACTGCTCGGTGCTGAGGTGGCGCGCACCACATGGATGGCTGAAGCGGCGAACGACTGCACATACGTCACGAAGGAGAGCGGAAAGAAAGTTGGCTGATTTCGAGATCAAAGACCTACGCGCCAGCGTGGAGGGCCGCCAGATCCTCAAGGGCGTATCGCTCGCCATCTCCAAGGGCGAGGTCCATGCGGTCATGGGGCCCAACGGATCGGGCAAGTCGACGCTGTCGCACACCTTGATGGGTCACCCGGGCTACACGGTCGACGGCGGTTCTGTGATTTTCAAGGGACAGAACGTCCTTGAGCTCGAGCCTGACGAACGGGCGCGGCTGGGCATGTTCCTGGCGTTCCAGTACCCCGTCGTGGTGCCGGGGATCTCGATGACCAACTTCCTGCGCACCGCGCTCAACTCCAAGCGGGGCTACGACGGTAAGGACAAGTCGAAGCAGGTGACACCGAAAGAGTTCCGCTCGATGTTGAAGGGCGAGCTCGAGGTGCTGCACATGGACGACTCGTTCCTGCCGCGCTACATCAACGACGGTTTCTCGGGTGGCGAGAAGAAGCGCGCCGAGATCCTCCAGATGGCGATGCTGAAGCCGGAGATCGCGATCCTCGACGAAACCGACTCTGGCCTCGACATCGACTCCATCAAGTTCGTCGCCGAGGCCGTCAACCGCATGCGCGGCCCCGAGCTCGGGATTCTGATCATCACCCACTACACGCGCGTCCTCGAGTTCATCAAGCCGGACTTCGTGCATGTGCTCGTGGATGGCAAGTTCGTGCTGTCGGGCGGGCCTGAGATCGCGGACCGCCTGGAGAAGACCGGTTATGCGGAGTGGGGTCACACGGAAGAAGAGCCGAAGGAGGTCGCCTGATGGCCACAGCACCGAAGCAAATCGAAGTCGGCTCCGACTACAAGGAGAAGTACGGGTTCTTCGTCCCGGAGGACTACATCTTCAAGGCCAAGCGTGGCCTGAACCCTGAGATCGTCAAGGAGATCTCGTGGATGAAGAAGGAGCCCGAGTGGATGCTCAACATGCGCCTCCGCTCGCTCGAGATCTTCCGCAAGAAGCCGATGCCGAAGTGGGGCGCGGACCTTTCCGTGATCGACTTCGAGAACATCTTCTATTACCTCAAGGCGTCCGATAGGCAGTCGAAGACGTGGGAAGACCTGCCTCCCGATATCAAAGCGACCTACGACCGGCTGGGGGTGCCGGAGGCGGAGCGCAAGTTCCTCGCCGGCGTCTCAGCGCAGTACGAGTCCGAGGTGGTCTACCACTCGCTCCAGGAAGAGCTCACCAAGAAGGGCGTGATCTTTACGGACACCGACTCGGCGCTCCGCGACTACCCGGAGCTGTTCAAGGAGTACTTCGGCACCGTGATCCCGCCGGCGGACAACAAGTTCTCAGCGCTCAACACGGCGGTCTGGTCCGGCGGCTCGTTCATCTACGTGCCGAAGGGCGTGCGCGTCGAGGTCCCGCTGCAGGCTTACTTCCGCATCAACGCTGAGAATATGGGCCAGTTCGAGCGGACGCTGATCATCTGCGACGAGGGCTCGTTCGTGCACTACATCGAAGGATGTACGGCGCCGATCTACACGACCGATTCGCTGCACTCGGCGGTGGTCGAGATCATCGTCAAGAAAAACGCGCGCTGCCGCTACACGACGATCCAGAACTGGTCGACCAACGTGTTCAACCTCGTGACCAAGCGCGCGATGGCATACCAGGACGCGACCATGGAGTGGGTCGACGGCAACCTCGGATGCCTCGCCGCGGGAACGCTCGTTGATACGGAAGCCGGTCCGAAACCAATCGAATCAATCGCTGTTGGCGACCACGTATGGAGCCGCGATTCGAGCGGTGAAATGATCCTTCAGCCGGTCACGGCAACGAAGGTCAACCCTCCGAGGATGACCTGGCGCCTCGAAACATCAGCCGGTTCAATAGTCGCGACCGACAATCACCAGTTCCTGGTTCGCCGCGCGACACACGACGCTCTTACTTGGACTCCACTTAGCGCGGTTGCGATCGGTGATGAATTGGCGGTCGCTGCACCGATCGATGGCCAGCACATGCTTAGCGGCGTCGCCACCATGGTGCGTCCTCGTACCGCCATTGGGTCGGTGAAGGCAGTTGTGCCAGCGGATGAACAAGCAACCTATGACATCGAAGTCGACGACACCGCGAACTTCATCGCCAACGGCATCGTGGCGCACAACTCGCAGATCACGATGAAGTACCCCTCCGTCTACCTGATGGAGCCGGGCGCGAAGGGCGACGTGCTCTCGGTGGCCTTTGCCGGCAAGGGTCAGCACCAGGACGCCGGCGGCAAGATGATCCACGTCGCACCCAACACGACCTCGACCATCACGTCGAAGTCGATTTCCAAGGGCGGCGGTCGCACCTCGTACCGCGGCCACATCAAGATCTATCCGGGCGCCAACAACTGCAAGTCGTTCGTGAAGTGCGACGCACTCTTGCTGGACGATGAGTCGCGGTCCGACACCTACCCCTACAACGACGTCGACGCTGAGAACGTGACCCTCGGTCACGAGGCGACCGTGAGCAAGGTCTCCGACGAGCAGCTCTTCTACTTGATGAGCCGCGGCATCCCTCGCGCCGAGGCCGAGACGATGATCGTCAACGGCTTCATCGAGCCGTTCACCAAAGAGCTTCCTCTCGAGTACGCGGTGGAGCTGAACCGGCTCATCCAGCTCGAGATGGAGGGCTCGGTAGGCTGACCGTGGGGATCACAGCGGAGACCCTGGACCAGCTCCAGGGTGAGCCGGGCTGGCTGCGCGACGTCCGGCGCAACGCGCTGGACAGCTACGACCGCCTGCCGATGCCCAGCAAGACCGACGAAGAGTGGCGGCGGACCGACGTCAGCCGGTTCGACCCGAGCCAGTTCTCCAAGCTCGAGCACCTCGACGGCCAAAAGCTCGTCTTGCCGTCAGCGCTGCCCGAGGGCGTGATCCTCAAGCCACTCCGCCAGGCCGCGCAGGAACACCCCGACCTGATCGAGCCGCGGTTGTTCTCCCTTGTGCACGCCGACCGCGACCGTTTCACCGCACTCCATGCGGCCTTCTTCACCGGTGGAACGTTTCTCTACGTCCCTGATGGAGTCGTCATCGACCAGCCCATCATCGGCCAGCACTTCTCGCACGAAGGAGGCACGAGCGTCCTCCCCCACACGCTGATCGTCGCCGGCAAGAACTCGAAATTTCACTACCTCGACGAGTACATCGCCGAGCACGACGACGAGGCCGGCTACCGCAGCGGATCGACCGAGATCTTTCTCGGCGAGGGCTCGCAGGTCGGCTACGTCGCAGTTCAGAAGTGGGGTCGCAACGTCTGGCATTTCGCCGATCAGCGCGCCGAGCTGCAGAAGGACTCCTCGCTGAAGCTCTTCAATGTCACGCTCGGCGGCCGCTTCTCGAAGACGCGCGTCGAGGCGTCACTGGCGGGCGAAGGTTCGAACGCCGAGCTCAAGGCGATCTACTTCGCTTCGGGCGAGCAGTTCTTCGACTTCCATACCCTGCAGGACCACCGCGTCGGCAACACGCGCTCGGACCTCTTGTTCAAGGGCGCGCTGCAAGACGTCTCGCGCACCGTGTACGCGGGCCTGATCAGGATCGAGAAGCACGCCGCGCGCTCCGACGCCTACCAGGCCAACCGCAACCTCGTCCTCTCGGACAAGGCGAAGGCGACCTCGATCCCGATGCTCGAGATCGACAACAACGACGTCCGCTGCACGCACGGCGCCACTGTCGGTCCGGTCGACCCGGAGCACCTCTTCTACCTGCAGTCGCGCGGCATCACCAAACAAACCGCCAAGCGGATGCTCATCCAGGGCTTCTTCGGCGACGTCCTAGACCGCATTCCCTTCGAGCACGCGCGCAGGCTCGTGGAGGCGGAGCTGGAGTCTCGCATTGGCTAGCCACCGCGTCGCCTCGGTCGAGGACGTGCCGACCGACTCCATGAAGCATGTGGAAGCGGGCAACACGCCGTTGTGCCTCGCCCACGCCGAGGACGGCAACTTCTACGCCCTCAACGACGTCTGCACCCACGAGGAGTTCTCCTTGAGCGACGGGGAGCTGTGGGGCATGGACGTCGAGTGCCCGCAGCATGGCTCGCGCTTTAACCTGCAGACGGGAAAAGTCACTGGTCTCCCCGCCGTGATTCCCGCGAAGACCTACCAGGTGAAGGTCGACGGCACAGACGTCTACGTCGAGGTGCCCGACTGAGAATGG
>Ga0209802_1000486_pt1 | contig 30726 bp, 35 predicted proteins | sample GraSoiAngelo_129_FD_185886 | JGI IMG/M metagenome (GOLD analysis project Ga0209802, IMG submission 185886) | Grasslands soil microbial communities from the Angelo Coastal Reserve, California, USA - 14_0927_12_40cm (SPAdes) (version 2) | ecosystem: Environmental > Terrestrial > Soil > Grasslands ... | reverse complement strand
CGCCGCGCGGCGGCCCAAGCGCGCGGCGGCGTCGCGGCGGCGGCGGGAGGCGTGCTCGTTGCGCGGACGCTGGGGCCTGCGGACGTGGCTGAGCTCAGCGCGACGGGCGTCGCATTGGCCGGCGGTGGGGTGACCGCCCATGCGGCCATCGTCGCGCGTTCGCTGGGGATACCGATGGTCGTGGGACTCGGCCCCGATGTGCTCGAGGTGGTGGATGGGGAAGAGGTCGTCCTCGATGGCGACTCCGGCCTGCTCGTTCTCAGCCCCGACGCGGCTCGCGTGGCAGCGGCTCGAGCAGACGAAGCCAGCCGCGACACGGCGCGCACGGCTGCCCGCGAGCACCGTCTTTTGCCCGCTGAAACCAGGGACGGCCACCGCATCGTCGTGCTGGGCAACGCCGCGAGCGTCGCCGAAGTCATCGAAGCGGGTCACCAGGGTGCCGAAGGGGTGGGCTTGTTGCGAACCGAGCTCGGGTTTCTGGAAGCGCGGGCCTGGCCTTTGCGGGGTGAGCACCTTGCCTTCTTGAAACCGATCCTCGAACGACTCATCAATCAGATCGCGACTGTGCGCCTGCTGGATTTCGGCGGCGACAAGACCCCGCCATTCCTCAAAGGTGCGGAGGGCCGAGGCATCGAACTGCTCCTTGAGTCGCCGGAAGCGCTCAGGACGCAACTGGAGGCGATCGTCGCCGCGGGCGCCGATACACAGCTTCGGATCCTGATCCCGATGGTCACGAGCCCGGAGCAGGTGCGCGCAGTGCACGAGATGATCGAGGGTGTTCTGGATGGCCGGCCGGTGCCGCTGGTCGGATCGATGATCGAAACGCCGGAAGCGGCACAACGGGCGCGAGAGATCGCGGAGGTGTCGGACTTCTTGAGCATCGGCACCAACGACCTCACGCAGCTCGTTCTGGGTCTCGATCGTGAACACTCGAAGTCGGCGCCCGTCACTGACGTCAGAGTCTTGCGGCTCATCGATGAGACGGCGAGCATCGGCACCAACGACCTCACGCAGCTCGTTCTGGGTCTCGATCGTGAACACTCGAAGTCGGCGCCCGTCACCGACGTCAGAGTCTTGCGGCTCATCGATGAGACGGCGCAAGCCGCGCGCGCGGCCGGTATTGCTGTCGACGTTTGCGGAGAGGCGGCCTCTGATCGAGTGGCGATGCCGATTCTCGTCGGGCTCGGGGTCGATGAGCTGAGCGTCGCGGCGGCGCGTGTCGGCGAGGTGAGGAAATGGATCCGAGACCTGGACTACGCGGCGTGCCGCGATGCCGCCGAGGGACTTACTCGACCAGGCCGCTCACGCAGCTCGTAAGCGCCGCCAGCGCGTCGGGGGCATCAATACCGTCGGCGCTCAACCGCAGCACCGTGCCGCCGCCCGCTCCCAGCGCGAGCACGGCGAGGATGCTCTTCGCGTCGGCGGTCTTGCCATTGGAGCCGACCGTCACCCGCGAACGAAAGCGAAGCGCGGTCTTCACGAACGTCGCGGCCGGCCGCGCGTGCAGCGCCACACCGGCCGGCAAAGCGACAGTGGACTCAGAACTTGCTGGCACCACGAGCCTCTTCCGCCGCTCTCGCCACGTCTTCGAGCGACTGGCCGGCGGATGCGATCACCGCGGCCGCGACGGCGCCCTCGACGAACGGCGCGTCGACCAGCCGCACGTGACCGTTGGCCTTGCCCTGGAGCAGGTGCCGAACCGTGAGGATGGAGCTGCCGAGGTCGGCCAGCACGACCACACCCTGCCCGCAGTCAGCCCGCGCGATCGCCTCGCGAACAGCGTCCCCGCTGGTGCCCAGGGTCCCGCCCGGCCCGCCGCCCGCGGGCTCGACCTTCACGCCCTCTCCGGCCACCTGGGACGCCAGCTCGGCGAGGCCGCGCGCGAGGTCCAGGCTGTGGGAGACCAGTACAATCCCGACCAAATTCGACACTCCCCGTCGAGGCAGTTGGCGCCTCGGATTCCCGTTCCAGACGACGGTCGTAGTCTACACTACCGACAGGAATTCAGCAATGCCGAATGAAGAAAAGTCACGGCGATCCTCCATCCAGTCCATCGATCGAGCCACCGCGATCCTCAAAGCGCTCGCGAGCGGGCCACGGAGGCTGGGGGTCAGCGAGCTGGCGGACCGCCTGGGCCTGGCTCGGCCCACCGTTCACGGGCTGCTACAGACATTGCAATCTCACGGGTTCGTCGAGCAGGACCGGAGCTCGGACAAGTACCAGCTAGGACCGGGCCTCCTGCAGCTCGGCTATTCGTACCTGGATCTGAACGAGCTCCGGGCGCGCTCCATCCCGTACGCCGACCGGCTCGCCACCCGCACGAGCGCTGCGGTCAGGGTGGGGGTGATGCACGGTTCGAGCGTCGTCGTGGTGCACCACGTCTTTCGCCCGGATTCGACGTTTGGCGTTCTCGAGGTCGGCCTTCAGCTGCCCCTGCACGCGAGCGCGCTTGGCAAGGCGATCCTGGCGTTCTCGCCGGCGCAGGTGATCGACGACGAGCTGTCAGAACCTCTCGCCCGCCTGACCAAGCAAACCCTCGACGAGACCGCCCTGCTGGCAGAGCTCAACGCGATTCGCGACCAGGGTGTGGCCAGCGAGCGCGATGAGGCCGTGCTGGGCGAGTCCAGCGTGGCCGCGCCAATCTTCGACCACGGCGGCACCGCGGTCGGCGCCATCGGGGTCGTAGACGCAACCGAGCGAATCTTTCCGCGCGGTCTTGCCAAAGGCCTCTCGGCGGCGGTCGGCGAAGCCGCCCGCGGCGTTTCGCGCGAGCTCGGGGCTCCCCGCTGGCCGCACGCGGCTGAGGCGTAGTTCTCGGGGCGCTATCTTCTGCGCATGCCCGACAGCGACGTTTTGGGCCTATTGGTCGCCACGCGCGACGAGCCGGGAGTCCTATACCGGATCTCGGAGGCGATCTTCAAGCACGACGCGAACATCACCTACATCGCGAGCGGAGCGCATCGCGAGAATCTCGCCGAGCTGCAGCTGGAGGTCACGGGTGCGCGTGACGAAGCGAAACTGGTTGCGGACCTCGCCGGGCTCGAGGGCATCACCGAGGTCACGCGCGTGCCCACGTTCCAGCGCATCTACGGCAAGCGCGTGATCGTGATCGGCGGCGGCGCGCAGGTTGGCATGGTGGCGCAGGGCGCCGTCTCGGAGGCGGACAGGCACAACATCCGCGGCGAGCGCATATCTGTCGACACGATCCCACTCGTTGGTGAGGAGCAGCTGGCGCAAGCCGTGCGCGCAGTTGCGCGCCTGCATCGAGCTCGGGCGCTGGTGCTCGCGGGGGCGCTGATGGGCGGCGACATCACCAACGCCGTGCGCGAGATTCGCGAGGCGGGGATCATCGTCCTCTGCACCAACATGGCCGGGTCGGTGCCCGACGCGGCCGACGTTGTCGTCAGCGACCCCGTGGAAGCCGGCGTGATGGCGGTGATGCTGATCGCCGACACCGCGAAGTTCTCCATCGACATGGTCCGCGGCCGGCGCTTCTGAACCAGCTGGGCAATTCGCGACCCGAGTGTGCAGGAATGGCTGATTCACATGCCGGGGATACAGCCTCTTGTGCCCGAATGGTCGAGCTTCTCCCCTAAGAGTTCAGCGCCCTCGTTCTGACCTTCACGTCCATCGTGCCGGTGGCGGATCCCACGTACACGCCCCGGGTCGGGGCGGCGTCGCCGTAGTCCCGGCCGACCGCGATCCGCACGTGGTTCTCGGTGATGCGAATTGGATGCGTCGCGTCGTAACCGATCCATCCGTGCCCCGGCACCCACGCCTCGCCCCACGCATGAGAAGCGCCCATGACCCTCTTTCCACGCGGGTCGTGGATGTAGCCGCTGACGTATCGCGCCGGCACGCCCATCGCCCGTGCTACCGCAATGAAGAGGTGCGCGAAGTCCTGGCAGACTCCTGAACGCAGGGCGAGCACCTCGTCCACGGCGCTGTACACGTTGGTCACGGCGCGGTCGTACGCGAACTCGCGGCTGATCGCAAGCGTCAGCTCGTCCAGGGCGCGCTCGACGTCCGCCCCAGATGTCGGGTTCGCGATCGCAAACCTGTTCGCCATCTCACGCACACCGGGCACGTCGTTCACCGGCGAACGAAAGCGAAGGAAGTCCTGCACGAGCTCCTCGCCCGCATCGGTGTCCGGCTCGATGCCCGTTTCGACGATCGACCTGCTCGTCACGCTCAAAGCCGAATGAGGGCGCACCAGGTTGAAGTAGTGGACGACGTTGCCATATCCGTCCTGATATGTGCCCGGGTCGATTCCCGCGCTGACGTCGAGGTCGAACTCTACGCAACGCTGGCCGTTGCCATCCATGGGGCGCAGCCTGAGCTCCATCACCGTCTCCGCGATCGGACTGGTGTAGCGATAGCGCGTGTCGTGAACGATCTCCAGCCTCATGTGCGCTGCTGTTGCTGTTGGGGCATCGCCTGGCCTTCCTCGCCGAGGACGCCGGCCGGGACCTTGCTCGGGTGGAAATAGGTCTCGCGCATGGCCGCCTCGAGCTGCCTCAGCAGGGCGCGACACTGCGTCTCGAACTCGCGCGCATTGCTCGCGACCCACTGCGGTTCTGCCGATTCGAACATCGACTCGAGGCGCCTGAGCACCCGCCGCGGCTGTGACCGCCGGCCCGCACCATCGATGCGGGTCACCGACTCCAGCGCGACAGCAGCCGCGAATCGCGCCGATCGGGGCAGCGCCGCATCGAGCAGTAGGCATTCGATGACGTGCTCCGGCGTGACGCCGCCCGAGTAGCGCGCCTGGTACGACTCGAAGGCGAAGCACGATTTCAGCACGGCCGTCCATTCCAGCGTGCCTTCGGGCGTAAGCCCCACGAACTCGGCGGCTGCGCCGTGAGTTCGCGGGGACCCCTCGTCGGCGAGCTCTGCGGCCTTGCGAGTCACCAGCGCCGTCACGTTGCCGGCACGCTCGAGGAACTTGCCAACGCGGACGAAATCGCGCGCCTCGTCGTGGAGCATCGTGTCCTCGAGCAGTCCGTCGACGAGGCGGACGCTCAGCTGCACATCGTTGAGGAACGGGTACAGGTCGGGCTGCCACGCCCCCTCTTGCACCCGCCAGTGGAGCGCATTGACCTGTTCGTAGAGTTCGCTGGGGAGCGATGGGCGCACCGCCTGGGCCGCCAGCCGTGCGGCGCCGACGCTCGCGCCCACCGACGGTCCGAGCGTTCCTGTCACGAGCATCTCCACCGCCTGGTCGCGCCGGCCGGTGTTGCTGCCGGGCCAACCGGCCAGCTCCATGAACCGGATCCAGAACTCCGGACCTGGCTCGTCAGTGCGGTCCAGCGACAGCGCGACGTGCACGCCAAGAATCCGTGCCAGATGGTCCGCGCGCTCGAGGTGCCGTCCCAGCAGCGCTAGCGAAGTGGCCGCGCGGCTAAGCATCGGCGTTCACGAGCTGGTCCAGCTCGCCGTCTTCAGCCATCACCCACGTGTCGCGGCTGCCGCCGCCCTGCGAGCTGTTCACGACGAGTGAACCCGGCTTCAGCGCTACCCTGGTCAGCCCGCCTGGCGTCACGTGGACGTCCGGACCGGTGAGGATGAAAGGGCGCAGGTCCTGATGGGCGCGACGCAGCTGGCCGCCTTCGAAGATTGGCTGGACGGATAGGGACACCACCGGCTGGGCGATGAACGCCCGCGGCTGGGCTTCGATCCGGCGCCGAAACTCGTCACGTTGGTCGCGGGTCGAGGCGGGGCCGATCATCATCCCGTAGCCGCCCGAGGCGTCGACCGTTTTTACGACCAGCTCCTCGAGGTGCTCGAGAACAAAGCGCCGGTCTTCGTTGACCGCGCACAGGTATGTGTGCACGTTGGGCAGGATCGGATCTTCGCCCAGGTAATAGCGGATGATCTTCGGGATCAGCGCGTAGACGGCCTTGTCGTCCGCGACGCCGTTGCCAAGACCGTTCGCGATGGCGACGTTGCCGGCCCTGTATGCGTTGACGAGCCCCGCCACGCCGACGAGCGATTCCTGGCGTCCGAAGATCGGATCCAGCCACTCGTCGTCGAGGCGCCTGTAGATGACGTGGACCGGCCGAAGGCCGCGCGTCGTGCGCATGAATACGTGGTCGAGGTCGACGACCAGGTCGGTTCCCTCCACGAGCTCGATGCCCATCTGCTTCGCCAGGTACAGGTGCTCGTAGTAAGCGGAGTTGTTGATGCCGGGCGTGAGCAGCACCACCGTCGGGTCGTCGATGCCCCGTGGGGCCAGCCAGCGGAGGCGGCGCAGGAGCTCGTGCACATAGCCCTCGACGGGCCGCACCGGGTATCCCGCGAACAGGTCGGGCAGCACGCGCTTCATCACGTGCCGGTTGGCGAGCACGTACGAAACCCCGGATGGCGTCCTCAGGTTGTCCTCGAGGACGAAGAACTCGCCCTTCTCGTCCCGGACCAGGTCGATGCCCGCGATCTGGCAGTGGATACCGTTCGGCACCGGCAGGCCCTCGACCTCGCGCAGGTACTGCGGACTGCTGAGAACTATCTCGGGCGGTATCGCACTCTGGCGGAGGATCAGCTTGCGGCCGTAGACGTCGTCCAGGAAGAGGTTCAGTGCGGCGAGCCTCTGTTTGAGGCCCGCTTCGAGTCGCCGCCACGTGGCGGCTGAGATCAGGCGCGGGATGATGTCGAACGGGAAGACCTTCTCGGTGCCCTGGGCGTCCGGGTAGACCGCGAAGGTGATGCCGTGGTTGCGGAACATCTGCAAGGCAAGCTGGTGGCGGCGCTCCAGCTCCGCCGGGCCGAGGCGCTCGAGGTGCTCGTAGAGTCGGCGATAGGAGGGACGCGGGCGGCCCGATGCCGCAAGCATCTCGTCATAGAAGCCGTTGAGCTTGTAGCCGGCGCCAAGGGATTTCACGGAGGCCACAGCTATAGTGTCTGCGCCATCTCGACAACTGGGAAGACGGCCATCTCGACAACTGGGAAGACGATCAAGCTCCGGGTTGGCTGCGAGTTCAAGTACCAAGTGACCGCGCCGGCCACGATGACGGTACAGGTACGCCCTCGCTCGGACGCGCGGCACAGGCTGGTCGCCGAGACATGGGAGACGGCGCCCCAGCTGCCCGTCGACGAGTACGTGGACATCTATGGGAACCCGGTGAAACGGCTGGCCGTGCCGGCAGGCGCCCTGACCCTCCGCTACGACGCCCGGTGCCTCGTCCCGGATGAGCTCGATCCGGATGGTTCAGGCGTCGGGCAGCAGCCGGTCGAGGACATCCCCGGCGACCTGCTTCATTTCACGCTGCCCAGCCGATACTGCCTCTCCGACGAGCTCATGGGTGTCGCCTGGGAGCTCTTTGGCCAGACCCAGGCCGGTGGCGAGCGCGTGCAGGCGATCTGCGACTGGGTTCACGACAACATCCGGTTTCAGCACGGCACGAGCAATCCGCGAACGACGGCGCTCGACGTGTTCAACAATCGTGTCGGCGTTTGCCGCGACTTCGCGCACCTGGCCGTATCTTTCTGCCGAGCGATGAACATCCCGGCGCGATACGTTTTCGGCTACCTGCCCGACATCTACGTTCCGGTGGCGCCGGAACCGATGGATTTTGCAGCGTGGATGGAGGTCTGGCTGGGTGACCGCTGGTGGACGTTCGACCCTCGCAACAATGCCAGGCGCGTGGGCAGGGTCCTCATCGGACGCGGCCGTGACGCCCTGGACGTTGCCATGTTGACGACGTTCGGGCCCGCCGAGTTCCGCTCGATGACCGTCTGGGCGGATATCGACGAGGCAGCGTGATGGCAGTCGACCTGGCCTCCGTCAACTGGCCGGCCGCTCGCCGCGCCATGTACGCGGTCACCCAGAGCTTCCGGTACGAGTACCCGGAGCCGATCCGCGACCTGAGCCACCGGCTCGTCGTCATCCCCCCCGAGCGCTTCGGGGACCAGCGCCGGCTCCGGCACGAGCTGTCGGTCGGACTTGACGGCGTCCAGCTCGAAGACAAGCGCGATCGCTTCGGCAACGTCGTCGTAGACGTGTTCGCGCCGCGCGTCCCGTCCGCGATCGAGTTCGCCGTCCAGGTCTCGGTGGAGCGTAGAACCGGAGAGCCTCACCGTCTGGAAGACGGCTGGCTTGCGGACGGATATCTGCTCGAACCTTCGGCCCTGACCACCGCCGACGATCGCCTGCGCCGCGCCGCGGACGACCTGGGGGCGTCGGCTCACTGGGGCCTGGATATAGCCGGCCGCATCAATGAGTGGGTGCACGAATCGATGACATACCGGTACGGGGTGACCGGCGTGCGGACGACCGCGGCCGAGGCACTCGCGCAGGGCGCCGGGGTTTGCCAGGATTACGCGCACGTCATGCTCGCCCTCTGCAGGACCTGCGGATTGCCGGCGCGCTACGTCTCCGGCCACCTGCTCGGACAGGGCGGAACGCATGCCTGGGTCGAGGTGCTGCTGCCGACCAACGACGGCACCGGTGATGCGATCGCCTGGCCGTTCGATCCGACCCGTGCAAGCCAGGGTGGGCTCGATTACGTGACGGTCGCGGTGGGCGGCGACTATGGAGACGTCGCGCCGACGTCCGGCACCTATTCGTCAGCTTTGAAAGGCAACCTCGTGACCCGCAAGAGCGTCACGCTCGTCGAGCTGGAGTACGAAGCGGGTTAGGGCGCCGACCGTTTCAGCGATCCTCCTAGGCAGCCGAAGCGGCGCTCTCGTGGCTGGGCTGTTCCCGTCGACCGTCGCGACCGGCATCACCCTGATCGCGATTCCGCTCGAGCTGCGCCAGCTGCATGCCAACCCAGGGCAGATCGGCATCACACTCTCGATGTTCGGCCTCGGCATGTTCATCTTCGAATGGGTGTGGGGCGTGCTCGCGGACAGGTTTGGATATCGGGGACCGCTGCTCATCTCACTGCTGCTTTACTCGGCCGGCATCCTTCTGCTGGCGCGCGCCGACTCGGTGGTCCTGATCGCCATCGCTTACCTGCTGGCGTCGGGGATGATGGTTGCGGTCGGGCCGATCGGACGCTCGTTCCTCGGCACGACGCTGCCCGCGCGGTTCCAGGGGACCGGCCTGGCGCTCCTCTCCGCCCAGTGGGTGGTTGGAGAGGCGGTCGGCGCGGTGGCAGGCGGGCTCCTCATCGATCACATTCCCATCAGGTCCGTGCTCTATGTCGCCGCGGTGCTGCCAGCCGGGACCGCGGCGCTGCAGGTGCTCGTGTTCCGCGGCTACACCGAGACGCGCGTCGGGCGATCAGCACCGGACGAGGTCGAAAACGGCGCTTCTTCGAACGGTCGCGGCGTCATCCGGGTGATGGTCGTCACGGCGTCGATCGTCTTGCTGTTTCAGATCGGATTGGGTGGCGAGCTTGCACTCCTGCCACTGCTCGTCACCTCGCACCTGAACCTCTCGGCATCCACCGCCGGAACCGCGATGTTCGTCCTCGGCATGCTCGGGGGACTCCTGCTGGTCCCCGGCGGGCTGGCGTCGGATCGCTGGGGGCGCCGATCGACGATGGTCGCCGGCGGCATCATCGCCGCGGCCGGTTTCGCCGTCTATGCCATCGCGGGCAGCTACACGGCGGTCATCGCCGGGGCGGCCCTGCGGGCGATCGGCGGGTCTTTACTCTGGCCCGCAGCGACCGCGTGGATCTCCGAGTCGTCACCTCGCCGGCGGCACGCGCTGGTGATGGGGGTCTTCGGGGAGTTCGAGAACGTTGGGGTGACCATCGGACCGATCCTCGGCGGCATCGCGTGGTCGCTTGCAGGCATCCAGGCCGCGTTCGTAACGTACGCGATCGCCTCGGTCCTGGCCGCGCTGGTCGCGGCGCTCCAGGCCGCGTTCGTAACGTACGCGATCGCCTCGGTCCTGGCCGCGCTGGTCGCGGCGCTGGCGGTTGGAAGTCGCGCTTCGCACGGGGAGTGGCTCCAGGCTCAGGTGCGCTGAAAGCCCTGCCGAGTACGCAGGCCGAAGCCGAGGCTGCGGTCGAAGGCGATGTGCGCGATCCAGGCCAGGCCGCCGGCGAGCCAGGCGGGGTACATCAGCGCAAGAGAGACGGCGGCCAGCACGGCCGGCGCCCAGAACCGATGCACCGCGTTGTAGAGCGGAACTGCGCGAGGGTGGAGCTGGCCGCGCGCGAGGCCGCTGCCCGCACCTGCGATCAGGGTCAGGTCGGGTGCGATCGCGAATACCACCAGCTGCCACCAAGAGGCGTGCTGGGTCAACACGACGCCGATGCCCAGCGCCGCCGCCAGCAGCCCCAAACCAAAATATGCGGCCCGTTTCACTCTCTTATGGAATCCTCACGCCACTCTTATATATCCGTGGCCATGACACCACCCTCCCTGATCCTGGTCGTCGAGGACGACGCCCGGCTCGCCGCGACGCTCGAGCGGGTGCTGACCGCCGAGGGCCACGAGGTGACGGTGGCGGGGGATGGTTTGGAGGCGCTGCGCCGTGCCCGCGAGCGGCCGCCCGGCCTCGTGATCCTCGACATCATGCTGCCCGGGCTCGACGGGATCGGCGTGTGCCGCCGCCTGCGCGCTACTGCCCAGTTTCCGATCTTGCTGCTCACCGCGCTGGGCGGCACCGAGGAACGCGTGCGAGGTCTCGACAGTGGCGCCGATGACTACCTGGTCAAGCCCTTCGCATACCAGGAGCTGCTGGCGCGTGTGCGCGCGCTTCTGCGGCGCGCCGGTCCCTCCGACCACCTCCGCTTCGCCGACCTTGTGCTGGAGCCCGCGAGCCGCAGCGCCTGGAGGGAATCGCGGCCGCTCGCGCTGACGCAAACCGAGTTCGCGCTCCTCGAGCACTTCCTGCGCCACCCGCGCCAGGTGCTGACGCGCGAGCAGCTGCTGGAGGCCGTGTGGGCGGGCGAGCCCGAGGGCGACAACGTCGTCGCGGTCTATGTCGGCTACCTGCGGCAGAAGCTCGAAGAGTCGGGTGCGTCGCGGCTCATCCACACGGTCCGCGGCACCGGCTACGCCCTCCGCGAAGGCTGATGTCCCTTCGCCTTCGCCTCGCACTCTTTGGCGTCGCGGTGGTGGCTTTGACGCTGGTGATCTTCGGCGGCCTGCTCTACGCCCTGGTCTCGCGCAGTGTGAACAGCAACCAGGACGACGCGCTGCGCTCGCGAGCGCATGACGCGATAGCTGCTTTGAACGTCTCGCCGGACGTGACCCCGCGCGCGCCGGTCGCCCCTGTCGACCTGCGCACGAGCGGCGACATCTTCGTCGAGGTGTTCGACCCGGGCTGGACGGTCACCTACTCGACCGCGCAATTGAACGGTGCTCCGCCGATGCCCTCGGCGAGGCTGCGGGTGGGAGCCCCCGAAGTCTCGAATGGCTTCTTCGACACCAATGGCGGTTTTCGATATTTCGCCATCCAGTTCGCGCGGGGCTATGTGGTCACCGGCCAGTCGACGAAGGTGCCGCAGTCGAACCTTTCCGGCATCGTCGGCTTCCTCGTCATCTCCGGCATCCCTACGCTGCTGGCGGCGCTGGCGGCATCGTGGCTCGTCGCCGGCCGCGCTCTGAGACCGCTCAAGTCGGTCGCCATCGCCGCCGATGACATCGGCCGCACGCGGGACTTCGCGAGGCGATTGCCCGCACCGCGCAGCCGGGACGAAGTGGCTGTGCTGTCAGCGAGCTTCAACCGCATGCTGAGCCAGCTCCAGGACGCTTTCGAGTCGCAGCGGAGATTCGTTGCGGATGCGTCGCATGAGCTCCGCACGCCGCTCGCGACGATCCTCGGCAACGCCGGGCTGCTCGCGCACGGCCCCGCAATCGCGGGGCCGGTGCGCCGCGCGGCCGCCGCCGACATCGCAGCGGAAAGCGAGCGCATGGGCAGGCTTGTCGACCGCATGCTCACCCTCGCGCGCGCCGACGCCGGGCTGCGACTCGACCTGGCGCCAGTCGACCTCCGCGCAGTGGTCGCCGATGTGACGCGCCAGGCCGAGGCCGTGCATCCGGAGAGCAAGTTGGATGTGAGCGCGGTTGACGCGGCGGTCGCCGGTGACGAGGACGCCCTGCGCGAGCTCCTGTGGATCCTGCTCGACAACGCGCTCCACTACGCGCGCTCGGCGATAACAGTCGACCTCGAAGTTGATTCCGGCTGGGCGCGGCTCATGGTCGGCGACGACGGCCCCGGCATCGCCGTCGCGGATCGGGAGCGGGTTTTCGAACGCTTCTACAAAGCGGATGCCTCGCGGGCGAGATCCGCAGCCGCGCCCGGCGGCCACGGCGCGGGGCTGGGTCTCTCGATCGCACGCTGGATCACCGAGCAGCATGGAGGCCGCATCATCGCCGCAGGCGGCAAGGGCGGCGGCGCCGGCATCTACGTGGACCTTCCGCTCTTACGCCGTTCTTAACCGCGCGAGCCAATCTCAGCGCATGTACTCGATCAGCGCTGAACATTTCATCGCACTCGCCGGCGGGTTGATCGCCCTGCCCTTCGCCCTCGTCGGCCTGCGGTTTCATCCGCGCTGGCGGTCGGCGCCGGGCACGGTGCAGGCGGCCGCCGTGTTGATGGCCATCACCGGGGGAGTGCACCTCGCGCTCATCCCACACCATCTGGCGACCCAACCGCTGACGTCCGCCCTGTTCCTGCTCAACGGCGTCGCGTTCATCAGCCTCGCCGCGTCGTTCACGTGGCGCTGGTGGCGGCTCTCATCGTCCGCACTCCTCATCGCCACCGTGCTCGGCTACCTCATTTATGTGGGGGTCGGCTTGGAAGGCCCCGACCAGGTCGGCATTGCCACCAAGCTCGTCGAGGTGACGGCGCTGGGTCTTGTGCTGGTGCCTGTGCGCGGCGAGCATGCCGCGCACCGCGGGTGGCGCCACGCCGCCATCGGGGTGGCGATGCCTCTTTTGATCGTCATCAGCGGCGCGACGGTTTGGATCGTCGACCTGGCCCGGCCGGATGCGCGGCACGTCCACGCCGGCGCGCTGCTTCAGGCGACGAGCACCATTCCGACCCCGGCCGAGGTCGATGCCGCCAACCATCTTTACGCAGAGACGAAGGCCGCCATCACTCCCTATGAGGACTGGCGGCGGGCCTGGGCGGCCGGATACCGTCCGGGCGGCTCGACGTCTCTGCCGTCGACGCACTGGATGAACCAGGGGTACGTCGACGCCGGCTACGTGATGGATCCGCGCCGGCCGCAGGGCCTGGTCTACGCCAACACGCATCACGGCCCCCTCCTGCTCGGCGCGATGTTCCAGATGAAGAGCCTGAACCAATTCGGCCCCGACCCCGGCGGTCCGATGACGGCGTGGCACCAGCACGAGAACATCTGCTTCACACCGTTCGGCTTCGAGTTCAGCCTCCTGACGCCCTATGCGACCTGCCCGATCGGCGCCATCGACATCAGCGCGCCGCCGATGCTCCATGTCTGGATCGTCGACAACCCAAAAGGTGGTCCTTTCGCCGTGGACATCGATCCGTCTGTCGTGGCGGCGCTGGATCGATCGTGATCAACGACACGAGCCGGCCTGAGATCGTTTATGTACTGCTGCTGATGCAGGCCATCTTCTGGATGGTGGCCGGACTCTCAGCCTTGCCCTTTGTGCTTGGCGGCGAGATCCACATGCTCGGGCTGGGGCTCGCCACGCTGCTGCTGGCCTTGTTCGTATGCCTGGTCGGCATCGGGATTTTCTGGCGCCGACGCTGGGCGCGCCGCGTCGCCATCTGGCTCGAAGCCCTCTGCTTGGTCGGGTCAGCGCTGCTCTTCGTGCTCCCGATCGGGGCCAACCACGGTCCGGTCTCGCTCATGACCAACTTCTTGCTGCCGGGCGCGGTGATCTGGTTGCTCTGGGGACGGAGGACGCGCGCCGTCTTCGGCTAACCGGGGCGGGAGCCGCGCCTCTTTTCGAGCGCGGCATTGGCCTTCGCGAGATCCGCGTACAGCTGGCGTGTGTGGAGCAGGTTGCGGACCCGCAGGACGACCTCCTCGCGATCAAGCGGCTTGGTCAGGAAATCGTCGGCCCCGAGAATCAAGGCGCTGTTCCGCGCGACCTTCCCGGTGTCGCCGGTGAGCATGATCACCGGGAGGTAGCCCAGGCTCTGCCGCGCGCTGCGCAGTCGACGCAGCACCTCTAGGCCGTCGGGTTCCGGCATGTGGAGGTCGAGGAGGACGATGTCCGGCTCAAACTCCACGAACACTTCCTCGACCTGGCGCGAATCGGTGAGGGTGCGGATCTCGTCGCCTACCCCGGCGAGCATGGTCTCCAGCAGCAGGACGTTCGCGGGCTCGTCGTCGACGATTAGGACGCGGCCGCTCACGAGGCAGGCGCCGGCGTGGCGACCGGCACCGTGAAGTGGAACTCCGAGCCGGCCCCGACGGTGCTATCGACCCAGATCTTGCCGCCGTGCATCTCGACGATCTGGCGCGTGATCGCCAGGCCGAGTCCGGTGCCGATGATCTTGGCCTTGGTCTTGTCCTCGTAGCGCTCATATCGGCCGAACAGCTTCTGCACAAAATCGGCTGGGATGCCGAGGCCGTGATCGAGCACGTCGACACGGGCCATGCCTTCCTGAACCTGGCTGGTGACGAGCACCTCGCCGCCACTCGGCGAGTACTTGACCGCGTTGCTGAGCAGGTTGGACACCACCTGGAACAGGCGGTCGGAATCGCCGCGGACCGCCGGTACCGCAGCATCCGGCTTGCAGACGATCGTGTGCTTGGGACTCGACGCGCGTGCGCGTTCCACTGCTTCGCCAAGGATGCCGTTCAGGTCCACCGGCGCGATGTTCAGCGTCATGCGCCCGGCCTCGATGCGGTCGAGGTCGAGCATCTCGGTGATCATCCGGTTGAGGCGCTGAGCGTCGTTGTTGATGTCGCCGGCGAAAGCCTTGGCTTCGTCCGGCGCGAGGTCCTGGTCCCGAATCATCTCGCTGAACCCCTGGATGCCGACCAACGCGGTGCGAAATTCGTGGCTGACCAGCGAGACGAACTCGCTCTTGAGCTGGCTCAGCCGCTCGAGACCGGCGAGGTTGGCCATCGCCGCCTCTTGGGCCGTGTGCTCGGCGGTCGCATCTTCGAACATGGCGAGAAAGAAGTCGGTGCGGCCGCCGGGCTTTTTGATCGACGACGCGCTCCAGTGCAACCAGGTGGCCGTGCCGTCCGCGCGGAGCGCGTGGCTATCCGATTCGATGGTGTCCACCGCGCCGTTCCACAACGGCTGAAAGGTCCTGACCACGCGCTCCATCTCCTCGGGAGGCAGGAACCGGCCCACGGAATGCCCGATCATGTCGGTCGGCTTCGTGTGCAGGAGCACCGCGAGCCGAGGGTCCCGATCATGTCGGTCGGCTTCGTGTGCAGGAGCACCGCGAGCCGAGGGTTGGCGTCGATGATCTTCATGTCGACGCCGACGCGAGCGATGCCAAGTGGAGCCTGCACGATGACCTGGTTTAGAAGGGCCGTGCGGGTCGCGAGCTGCGCCTCCGCGTGACGGCTCTTCGCGAGAAGGTCCAGCGAGTCCCGATGAGTCAGCACCTGGTTCGCCACGAACAGCACCCCGATGCCGCCGGCGAGCGCGGTCAGGAACTGGTCCAAGCCGCGATTCGCGGACGCGATGCCCAGCGCCACCGCCGCGGCGCAGAGCGTTGCGGCCCAGGGCAGCGCCAGTTGCCACAGATTGATGGCCCCCTCTTCTGTTTCTCGTTCGATAGTCGGCGCCGGCCACAGCGGCGCAAGCGCGATCAGCAGGAAGCCGATGACCCACCCGATGTCCACGATGCTGCCGTTCGCGCCGTATGAGCCGTTGGCGGTGAGGTACGTGAACGTGCTGTCGGCCACGGCAATCGCGGTGAGCCCGCCGATTAGGAGCAGCATCCGGCCGACCTGCGCCCTACTTGCGCGGCGCAGCGCGATGATCAGGACGGTGATGACGACGATGTCGCCTATCGGGTAAGCCAGCCCGATGAGGGTCGCCTGCTGGGACTGCTGCGACTGCTCGTAAACCGTGCGCAGGCCGAGTGCCCAGGCAATGAACAGGAGCGACAGGGCCACGATCGCCCCCGCCAGTACAGCCTCTCCGCGGGTGGCCAAGCGGGTGGGTGCCGTTGTGAATGCGAGGACGCCGGCGATGGCGAGCGGGATCTCGACCAGGAAGCCCGCGTCGGCGGCAGAGGGAAAGGGGACGTTCACCTCCTGGAACACTTCGTACCAGGACCAGATCGCTTCCCCGATGCACCAGCTGGCCGCCCCGGCTCCGAGCAGCGCCCACGCCGAGCGCGTCCGACCCTTGGACCGCAGGGAGGCGACCGCCAGGCTCACCGCGGCGATGCCGGCGGCGACGCCTTCGCCGATGTCGTCGATCGCGATGGTGGTCTTGTCGCCGCCAAATCGAAAGATCTGCCAGACCAGGAAGGCCGCGCACACGATCGCGACCAGGGCCGACGCCAGAGCGAAGCGCCTCCACTCGGGCGTCAGCGCGCGGCGCCACCAAGACTGGACCAGCGAGGTTGGGGACGAGCCGCTGGGGGCGGTCGTCAACGCCTGCAGGCCCGGGCCGAGATCGGCGGGGGAAGTTTGCCAGGCCACTTATCGGGAACCGTATGTTAATTCATGCCAGGCTTGAGTTAACATTGCCCGGCCCTGGTCGTTCCTGGTGGGAAGGAAGGCCTCGCCTTCGAGAGAGGTGGGGAAGAGCTGGAACAAGTCGGCGAACCGCGGCTTAGGCGCCCGATGGCGCTGCTAGCCGTCTCGGTCGCCGCCGTTGCTCTCGCCCTGCTGCCGGCGGCCGTTGGCTTCACCATCCTGGTCGGCTCGACAGTACCACTCGAGTTTGCGGCCGCAGCCGGCTTAACGCTCCTGGCTTCAATCAAGGTCGAAGCCGCGCTTGGCGGCCTGGCAGCGGCGGCCGGCGAGCGCATATCGCTTTCATCCGCTCCACCTTCCGCGCTCTCTTGACCCCTGGCGCTCGATGCGCAGAGGAGGTGAGATTGATGAGGAAGCTGATCCTTGCTGCCATCCTGGCGGCGACGATGGCGATCGCGCTGGCGACCACTGTGGGCGCCGGTCCGGTCCCGCACTGCTGCTGATCGACCTGAAACCGCATAAGCGGCGTTAATCGATCGTTGTCAAGTTTCGTGACGTCAGATAAGCTGGCGCGCAATGCCGGAAGGTGATGCGCGCCCCGACCAAAGTCGACGCCCTTCGGGCCGTCGCGGTCGGCGCCACGGCATCGAGATCCGGCCGGGTTCGGTCAAGCAGGCCAGGGCGGAAGCCGGCCTGAGCCTGGCGCAGGTGGCGAACGGCGCCATCAGCCGAACGGCGATCTATTTCGTCGAGACCGGCAAGGCCAAACCGTCGATGGAGACCCTGAAGCTGATCGCCGAGCGGACCGGGCGCCCGCTGGACTTCTTCCTCGCCCGGCCTTCCACGATGGAGCCGCGATCGTCACCGCCCACCCTCGAGGTCGAGTTCCTCCTCGCGACCAACGACCCACAGGCGGCGGTTGCCGCCGGGCGGGAGATTCTCGCCAAGGAGCAGGATCCCGAAACGATCGCGCGCACCAAAGCCCTCGTGGCCTACGCGCTGCTCCGCCTTGCGCAGCCGGCTGAGGCGCGGCGCCTTGCCGCTGCCGCGCGAGGCCACTTCGAGAGAACAGGCGACCGGCTGATGACCGCGGAGTGCCTTGGCCACGAAGCTTCGGCTGCCTATCTCGCGCAGGATCCGACCGCGCTTGGGCTGGCCGAACGGGCCCTGGAGCTCTGCCGTTCTCTTCATCCGATCCCGCAGACGACCGAAGCCCGCCTGCTCTTCGTGCTCGGCTCCGTGCACTCAGTCAACCAGGACTGGAAGGCAGCCATCGAGGCCTACGAAAGCGCGATCGCGACCGGCTCGGTCGTCCAGGACCTGAGGCGCCTATCGCTGATGTACGGCGGCCTGAGCAGCGCTTACGGCGAGATCGGCCAGCTGAACATGGCGGAGTACTACGCCCAGCGCGCAATCACGATCCACGAGACACTCGACGACCGCCTCTCGCTCGCCCGATCGGAGAACAACCTGGGTCTCGTTCTCATCCGCCGCGGCGATCTGGTTGATGCCGAGGCCCACCTGAAACGCGCAAGCGTCCTGTTCGACGAAAGCGGTGTCGAGACGGGCAAGGCGGAGGTGCTCCTCAGCCTGTGCGAGCTGGAGGTCGCTCGTTCACGCCCTGACGAGGCGGAGCGCCTCGCCGGCGAAGCCCGCACCCTGGCTGAGCGCCACAACGAAAAGGCCACCTTGGCCGAGTGCCGCATGTGGATGGGCCGCATCGCCGCCGACCGAGGCGATCACGCTCGCGTCGATGCCGAGTTCCGCGAGGCGTGGGGAATCCTGGACGCGCTCGGCGCGACGGAGCGATTGAGCCGGTGTCATGTCCAGTACGCGGAGATCCTCGAGAAGCGAGGTGACCTCGCCGGGGCCAACCAGCAGCTGCGTCTCGCGCTCAGTCACCTCGTTCCCGGCCGCGGCGCGGCGACGGTTCAGGATCGCTCCGCCTCCGCCTGACACCCGTTCGGAGACGTTTCGGAGACACGCGATAAGAAGGCGTTATTTCAAACGTTACGGACTACAATTTCTGCTCCGTGCCGCACTTAACAACTCCCTCCGTCGGACAGCCATGACATGGCGGTCGTACTCGTAGTTGACGATGGGGCCGCCAACCGCCAGCTGGTCCAGGCCTACCTGAGTGGTATCGATTGCGATGTGCGCATGGCTGAGAACGGCGAATCCGCACTCGAACAGATCAAAGCCGACCCCCCCGACCTCGTCCTCCTTGACGTTCAGATGCCAGGCCTCGACGGCTACGAGGTCTGCCGCCGGATAAAGGCGGGTCCACGTGGCCGGCTGCTGCCGGTGGTGATGATCACAGCGCTGAACCAGACCGACGACCGCGTTCGCGCCCTGGAGTCGGGAGCCGACGACTTCATGGCCAAGCCGGTGGAGAGGGTCGAGCTGGTCGCCCGCGTCAGGTCGGCGCTGCGGCTCAAGGCCCTGTACAACACGCTCGACAGCGCGGAGCAGGTGATCTTTTCGCTGGCTGCGGCAGTGGAGGCGAAAGACTCCCTCACTGAGAAGCACACGCAACGCGTGGCTGAGTCGGCCCGGTATCTAGGCGCCCGTTTGGGCATGCCCGAGGTGGCGCTGGACGCTCTCTACCGGGGGGGCATCATCCACGACATCGGCAAGATCGGGATTCCGGATGCCATCCTCCTCAAGCCGGGGCCGCTGGACGCCGCCGAAACCGAGCGCATGCGGTCGCACGTGATCATCGGCGAGAACATCGTCAGGCCGCTCCGTTCCGCCTCGAGCCTCTTGCCGATCATCCGCCACCACCACGAGCGTTTCGACGGGCACGGCTATCCGGACGGCCTACGCAGCAGGGAGATCCCGCGCCTGGCCAGGATCGTTTCGGTCTGCGACGCATTCGATGCGCTGGTGAACGACCGGCCGTACCGGCCGCGGCTTCCGGTCGACCAGGCCCTGGCACTGCTGATCGATGGCGCGGGAGGCCAGTGGGATCCAGAGGTCGTCGAGCTTTTCGTCGGCGAGATGCCCGCCATCCACCGGCTGGGCGCCGCCTGAGCCAACTTCCTTGACCGACATCCTGTCGTTCCTGCAGAACCTGACCACCGCCGCCTTCGTCGTTCTCGGCCTCGCGGTGGCGATCTCGTGGGCGCGTCACCGCGATCGCACGCAAGGATTCCTGGCCCTCGCCATCGTGCTGCTCTCGCTGGTCTCGCTGCTCAGCCGAATCCCGTCGCACCTGGCCCCCAAGCTGCTCAGCACGATCGACCTGATCCTCTTCGTCGGCTCGGCCTATGCGCTCCTGCGTTTCCGCGGCTCGCTCATCCCAGTGCGGCGTGCATGGCACGTGGCCGCGGTGGCAGCGATGGTGACCGGCCTGGCGTTGTTCATCGGCGCCTCGCTGTTCGAGGCCCCGACCCAGGTGATGACGGTCGCGGCCTTTGTGATCATCATGGTGTGGGGAGCCATCGTGGTCGAGCCGATTATTCGGTTCTGGCTGGTAGCTCGTGGCCTGCCGGTGGTCCAGGCGTGGCGCCTCCGTTCTTTGAGCCTCGGATTCGCCGGGATTGTCGGCATTCTCGTGTTTGCAATTGGAGTGTCGCTGGTGGCGGTTTCGGGCAACCAGGCTGTCCAGCTCGTCGTGCAGCTGGTCGTCCTCGCCACCGTCCCGCTCCTGTACGTCAGCTTCGCGCCGCCGTCATGGCTGCGCCGGGAGTGGCGCGCATCGGAGGAGGAAGGTTTGCGCGCCTTCATGGAGGACCTGCTCCTCAGCGAGGACAGGGACACGCTCTCCAATCGAGCCATGGAATGGACGATGCGCCTGGTCGGAGGGGCGGCCGCCGTGGCGTTCGACGTCGGCGGATCGCTGCGGATTGCACTCGGCCTGACGCCCGACCAGCTGAGCGACCTGCAAGCGGCAATAGCGCAAATGCCCGAGGGTGTGAGCCGTGCGACCGTCGGCGAGACCGACCACACCGTCCTCAAGCTGCCCATCGAGGGACTCTCCGGAGCGGGCACCCTGGTCGTCCTTTCTGGTCCTTTCACCCCGACCTTTGGCGCAGATGAGATTCGACGGGTCCAGCAGTTCATGAGTGCGTTCGCCACCGCACTGGATCGTAGGCATCTCATCACAAAGCTCGAGGACAGCAACCGCAAGCTCCTCGAGGCGAACCGCCACAAGAGCGTCTTCCTTGCCAGCATGAGCCACGAGCTGCGCACGCCCCTCAACGCCATCCTCGGGTTCTCGGAGCTGTTGATCGACGCCGGCAACGGCCAGTTCACGCCCCTCGGGTTCTCGGAGCTGTTGATCGACGCCGGCAACGGCCAGTTCACGCCAGCCACGCGCAAACGGTTCCTCGAGCAGATCCACTCGAGCGGAAAGCACCTCCTCGGATTGATCAACGACATCCTCGATCTTTCCAAGATCGAGGCCGGCCAGATGGAGCTGCGCCTGCAGACGGTCGACGTCAAAGACGTCATCGGCGAGGTGGCGAGCACCGTCGAGCCGCTGGCGGCCCAGAAGAGCATCCAGCTTCGCATCACTGAGAGCTCGGCCGGCGAGATCACCGCCGACCCCGGCAAGGTGAAGCAGATGCTGCTCAACCTCGTCTCCAACGCGGTGAAGTTCACGCCTCAAAACGGAATCGTGACCATCGAAACGCGCAGGCTCGCCGAGTCGGTAGAGCTTTCCGTGACTGACACCGGGATCGGGATCGACAGCCAGGACCAGGAGCGGGTGTTTCATGAGTTCCAGCAGGTCGATTCGGGTGTCGGACGCTCCCAGCCGGGCACCGGCCTGGGCCTCACTCTCACGCGGCGTTTCGCCAGGCTTCACGGTGGCGACGTACGGCTGGTCAGCGAGCCGGGCAAGGGCAGCATATTCACAATCGTGCTTCCGATCACCGCGCGCGCCGAAGGCGTGCGCTCTCAAGAACCCGACGCCCTCACCGGCCCGAAGGACTCCTCGCGTCCTCTCGTGCTCGTTGTGGAGGACGACCCGGCCGCCGCCGAGCTGTTGACCCGGCAGCTGGAGCGCGCGGGATTCGCCACCCAGGTGGCCCGGACCGGGAACGATGCAATCGCACAAGCGATCGCGCGCGGGCCCGCCGCGATCACGCTCGACATCCTGCTGCCCGACCTCGATGGATGGGAGGTGCTGACACGCCTCAAGCGCGAGGCGGCGACAAGCAACATCCCGGTCGTCGTCGTGAGCGTGGTCGACAACCCCGAGCTCGGCATCGCTCTGGGCGCTCTCGACTACTTCGTCAAGCCGGTCCCGGCGAAGGAGCTCATCAACCGCTTGAGCCGCATCAAGTTCGGGCGCAAGGCTGGCGAGAAGCCTCGCATCCTTGTCGTCGACGACGAGGCCGCCAACCGCGAATGGCTGAAGCGAATCCTGGAACCGGCCGGGTTCGGTGTGATCCAGGCGCGAGGCGGGCGCGAGGCAATCGAGCTCGCCAAGTCGCGCAAACCCGACCTGGTGATGCTGGACCTGATGATGCCCGACGTCACGGGCTTCGATGTGGTCGAGGCGCTCCGGGCGCATGACGCCACGAAGTCCACCCCGATCATGGTGCTCACCGCGAAGCACCTCACTGAAGCGGACATCCGCCAGCTCAACGGACACGTGTCGACGATCCTCAGGCGCGGGTCGACCGGTGCGGCCGACCTGCTCGGGTTGCTGCGCCAGGTCGTCGACTCCTCGCCGGTGACGCTATGAGCGGGCCGGCGATGATCTTGATCGTCGAGGACAACGAGGCGAATCGCCTGCTTGCCAGCGCCGTGCTCGAGCGCGACGGATTACGCGTCGAGCTGGCGGGCAACTCGGAAGAAGCGCTCGACATGCTGGCCGCGCGGAAGCCGGACCTGATCCTCATGGACGTGCAGCTGCCTGGGGTCGACGGCCTTTCGCTTACGCGCCGGCTGAAGCGGGACGAAAAGACGGCCGCCATTCCCGTGGTCGCGCTCACCGCTTTGGCGATGCTGGGGGACAGGGAGCGCACTCTCGAAGCCGGCTGCGCGGGCTACATCTCGAAGCCGATCAACACCCGGACTTTCGCCGACGAGGTACGGAAGTACCTACCGTCCGCGTAGTGTGGGCGCGCCGGCAAGTGCGCGCATGACAAGGAAGAAGTCGCCACTGATCCTGATCGTCGAGGACGATCCTGCAAGCTTGATGCTCGCTTCGACCGTGCTCGAAGCAGCGGGCTTCGAGGTCGCGGGCAGCGGATCGGCGGAGTCCGCGCGTAAGACGATCTCGAAACGCAAGCCCGCGCTTATTCTCATGGACCTCGGGCTGCCCGGGATGGATGGCCTCGAGTTCACCCGCGAGCTGAAATCCGAATCGCGGACGGCGAGGATCCCGATCATTGCCCTCACCGGCCTCAATATGCCCCTTTACGAGCGGTCGGCCAAAGCAGCGGGATGCGAGGGGTTCATCGTCAAGCCGGTCAGCCCGGCCGTGCTCACAGCTGAGGTGACCAACTTTCTGAGACGCGTCGCCGGATGATCGTTGCTGTCTACGCCGTCAAAGGCGGCGCGGGCCGGACGACAATCGCGGTCAACCTCGCGGCCGCCATCGGCCAGAAGCACCGCGGCGAATGCGTGTTGCTCGATCTGAGCCTGCCTTACAACCATGCCGCCCTCGTGGCGAACCTCGTGCCGACCGGCTGCCTGGCGCTCAGCGAGCGCCCCGACGAGAACCACTTCGAGGAAGCGCTCCTGGCGGCCGGACTTCATCACCACACCGGCATGGTGGTGCTCCCGAGCGCGCTGCGTGTCGAGCAGTCCGAACTGGTGACGCCGACCCTGGTCCAGCGCGCGCTCGGCGTCCTCGAGCAGACGTTCACATACATCGTGGTCGACCTCGGCGTGGCCATGAGCGAGGTCACGCTCGGCGTCCTCGAGCGGGCCGATCGAGTCCTCGTCATGGTGACCGCGGAGCTCCCGACGCTCAAGGACACCGCTGACCTCCTGCAGATCTTCGAAACGGTGCTCGACATCCCGCCCGCTCGCGTCAGCCTGATCCTGAACCACCCCCGGCCCCAGACCATGGTCACCCGCGCAGACGCCGAGCGCGTGGTGAAGCGGCCGATGCACATGGAAATTGCATATGACGGCGCGCGCTTCGACCGCGCGGCCGTGATGGGAGAGGTCCTGGTCGCCAGCGAGCCCTCGAGCGCTGTCGCCAAGACCTTGACGCGCCTGGCGAGCTCGATCAGCGATGAGCACAGAGGCCGCGCGTCGAAACGAAGCTGAACCGGTGATATTCATCGGCACGTCAGGGTGGCAGTATCCGCATTGGCGGCGCGTCTTCTACCCCGACCGGCTCCCGCAGCGAAGGTGGTTGGAACACTACGCGGCGAATTTTCAAACCACCGAGGTCAACAACACTTTCTACAACCTCCCCGACCCCGAGGTGTTCGACCGCTGGAAGCGGCAGACGCCGGCGGACTTCGTCTTCGCGCTCAAGATGAGCCGCTTTCTGACGCACCTGAAACGGCTGCGGGATCCAGAAGAGCCGGTACACCGATTCCTGGACCGCGCGCGCCGGCTGGGCCGCAAGCGCGGGCCGATCCTGGTCCAGCTGCCGCCTTCGTTCAAGGCTGACCCGGGCCGGCTGGACGCCACCCTGGCTGCATTTCCGCGTTCGGTCCGCGTGGCCGTCGAGCTAAGGCATGAGAGCTGGTTCGTACCCGAGGTCCGCTCAGTTCTCGAGCGGCGGGGCGCAGCCCTTTGCCTCGCGGACGCTCGAGGTCGCAGAACACCGTTCTGGCGGACCGCCGGCTGGGGGATGGTCAGGTTCCACGAAGGCACCGGGCCGGACGCCCCCGGCTACCGCCGCTCCGCGTTGCGCACGTGGGCGGCGCGCCTTGCCCGAATGTGGACCGCGGACGACGACGTGTTCGCGTACTTCAACAACGACAGAGGCGGCTGGGCGCTGAGCGATGCAGCCGTTCTTGCAGTGCTGGCGACGCGGGCTGGGCTGCGGCCATCACGCGTGCCACAAGGTCACACTCGTCCGTCACCATAGGGGTGTGGGAACGGTCGACGGCGCACGTAGAGGCTACGCGACCATCTCGGGGCGCGGGCTCGACTGGGATTCGGTGCCGATGCGCCTGTTCCAGAAGGCCAAGCGACTCGGCACCTGGGATCCGCAAGCGATCGACTTCAGTCGCGACAGCTCCGACTGGGCGGCGATGACCACGTTGGAGAGGGACTTTATCCTCAGGACGGTCTCGCTGTTCCAGGCCGGCGAGGAGGGCGTCACTACCGACCTGCTGCCGCTGATCATGGCGGTGGCCCAGGAGGGACGGCTCGAGGAGGAGATCTTCCTCACGTCCTTTCTTTGGGAGGAGGCCAAGCACGTCGAGTTGTTCCGGCGCTGGTTGGACACGGTGGCCGCCGCTCACGAAGATTTGAGCCGATTCCTGACGCCGAGCTACAGCCACCTGTTCCTGGTCGAGCTGCCCTCCGCATTGGGCCGCCTCAAAGACGATCCGTCCGCAATCGCTCAGATCAGAGCTGCAGTCACCTACAACATGGTCATCGAAGGGGTGCTGGCGGAGACCGGCTACCACGGATTCAGGCAGTCGCTCGAAAGCAGCGGAAGGCTGCCCGGCCTGCTGGAGGCCATCAGGCTCATCGCGCGCGACGAGAGCCGCCACATCCGCTATGGGGTGTTTCTGCTGAATCGCTTGATCAACGCCACGCCAGGAGGCTGGGACGTCATGAACGTTCGCATGAACGAGCTCCTGGGCCCGGCCTTGAGCGTTGTGACCGAGTTCTGGGACGCCTACGACGAGACCAACCCACCGTTCGGGCAGCGCATGCAGACATACATCGATTTCGCGAGCTCTCAGTTCGACAAGCGCATGAAGGTTCTGGAACGCGATCGTGGCAAAAGCCTTGACGAGATCGAGCGTTCGGCGCTGGCAGACCTTGCCCAGGAGGAAGCCGCGGTTGCGGTTCGCGGCTAGGCTCGCGCCCTCGCGCGGCGGCGCAGAGCGGCGTCAGCGTCCGCGGCCGAAACCCTGGGCCGCCTGAAGTTGCGCAGCGCGAACCGGTCGCACGCGGTCTCCGCGGCCGAGCGCTTGCCGAGCACCTCTTTGAGGTACCAGTGCATCCACTCGTGGCAGTAGAGGAATCGAAGCACCTCGCGGCGCAGGCGAAAGGACACGCTCTCGGACGCCCAGGCAAAGCGCAAGCCGCGCCCTCGCTTACGGCGCGCGGCGTAGATGACCGGCTCCTTGAACGGCCGGAACGGAACCGGCACCTGGAGCACGATCCGGCGTTCCTCGAACTCACAGCGAGCGGCGAGGTGGGGAGAGGTGCGGTAGCGGAGCGGCTTGATCACGACCTCGTAATCGGATCGAGGCAGGCCACCGAGAGCGCGGCGCGCCGCCGCGTCGCTCAGTCCTTCGAGGTCGCTCCGGATAACCATGCGTGGAGCATATGTGTCCCGATCAGGTATGCATCGAAGCCGATGCGTTGACCGGGTGGGGGAGCCTGGCCTGCAAGGGCCGGGCTCTTCCACCATATGGGGGTGAAAACGGCTGCCGGCGCCCGTGCCGAGAAGTCGACCGAACGCACGGCGAGACGCTTGCTCATCCTCAGCACCGGCGCTGGGAACATGACGCCCGAGCTCGAAGCCAGGCTGCGCGGACTGTTCGCGGACCACCTGGTCATACCGTTCGACCCCAAGGTGGATTTTGAAAAGCTGATCACCCCGCGAGCACGCATAGTCGTCGCCGGCGGTGACGGCAGCGTGGAGTTCGTCGTCAGGAAGCTGGCCGATACCAAGCATCCGGTGGGCATTCTTTCGCTCGGTACCTTCAACAACTTCGCCCTCGCGCTCGGCCTGCCACCTGACCTCGACACGCAGATCGAGGTCGTCAAGCAAGGGCGGCCGCGCCCCATCACGCTGGGACGCGTCAACGGGACCGTGTTCCTCGAGGCCTGCCTGATCGGACTTTTCGGCGAGACGATCGCGCTGGGCGAGACTCTGAAGGATCGGAAATATGGCTCGTTGGCCACCGACCTTGCGTCAGTGCTGACGGCCAAGCGCTTCTCGTACGAGCTGGAGGGCGACCTGAAGGGAAGCGGGTCGGCCATGTCTCTCGTCTTCACCAACACGTCGTCGATCGGGTCCCTGTTGCCGGTGGGGGACAGTACCCCGAGGGATCACTACCTCGAGTTCGCAGTGCTGGCGGGCCGGACCAGGTCGGACATCGCCGCACGAGCATTGGCTTCGGCCCTTCTGATGAAGCATGCCGAGGAAGGGCTCGGCCAGGTGTTCCGTTTCAAGAAGGTTTCCGTGACGACCAAGCCGCGCGTTCGCGTCTACGCCGACAACGTGCTGGTGGGCAGGACGCCGGCGACCGTTACGGCCGAGGTCAGCGCCGTAAAGGTGATCCTGCCCCCGCTGATCAGAGGAATTTCGGGAGCTTTAGCAGCCACGCGGTGAACGTACCCATCCCGATCCCGATTACGGCGCCCGCGGTGACGTCGCTCGGGAAGTGGTGGCCCAGGTGAACCCGCGAGGCCCCGACCAGCGTGGCGAGGGTGAAGACCAGCGGGGCCGCATTTGGATAGAAGGTGGAAAGTGCGGTCGCGGCGGCAAACGATGAGGCGGTGTGGCCGGATGGAAACGAGGCGTCGGCCGTACGAATCCCGACGACCATGACCTCGCGGCTCACGAACGGGCGCCGCCGCCTGAAGATCGGCTTGACCATTCGCTGCACCAGGTAAGTCGTCCCGAGCGAAGCCAGGGCGGTGGCGATCCCCACGAACGGGCGCCGCCGCCTGAAGATCGGCTTGACCATTCGCTGCACCAGGTAAGTCGTCCCGAGCGAAGCCAGGGCGGTGGCGATCCCCGCTCGCCGTCCCCTCTGACCGCCAAGCCACGCCACGCCCACTCCCGCCGCCACCCAGCCGAGGCCTTCGCCGAGGTCCGAGACCAGCGATATGTAGTGGTCGCTGCGGGGCGAGTGCGGCAGGCCATGGATCGCCTGGAACAGGCGCCTGTCCACCGATCGCGGAAGTATCTGCGGGGGTGTCGCGACGGATTCCATCCTAGAACCGTAACGCCCAGCCGGCCGGTAACCCCTCGCACCGCCGCGTTCCGGAATCACATGGGGAGAACGGGCGGTGTGGACACGCAGATCGAGTCCTGGTGGACGACGGTGATGGTGGGTCAGCCCGGTCAGCCCCATCCTTTATATGGGGATGCGGTCGACGTCAAGCAGCACGGCGGCATCCTGCACCTGTCGGGCGAGCTCGAATCGCTTCGGGACCGCCAGGAGCTGATCGCCGAAGCTCATCGATACCTCGCGAGGGGAATCGCCGACGTCGACGCGCGCCGGCTGAAGGTCAAGCGACATGACCAGCGGCGGGGGCTCTACGACCAGACCATCATCGCCGCGTTTTCCAATCGGGCCGTCGCCAACCACGCGCTCACATTCCTGCGCCAGCACCGCCGGTTGAGGGCAAAGGCAGCAGGCATCGTGATGTCTGGTGGTGATCCGCTCCTGGAGTCGGTGGGAGAGTTTGCGACGGACGTACGCAAGGCGCTCTCGAGCGGGCACGGGATCCTGCTCGCGCGCGTCGACGAAACCGATGCGTTCGAGGCGCGCGAGCTACTCGACGAGGACACCCGCAGCATCTGGACAATGGTCACACCTCCGGTTCCGGCCCGGCGGCCTCACTAGATGGCAGAGACCGAGCTCCGCCGTCGCCGGGCGCACGAGAGGCGGCTCAGATTCTCCGACGTGCTGAGAGCGATCGGGCCTGGCGTCATCACCGGCGGCGCCGACAACGACCCAGCCGGCATTGCCACGTACTCTGTCGTGGGGACCACTGCCGGCTACGCGCAGAACTGGCTGCTGCTGCTGTCGACGCCGATGCTCATCGTCGTCCAGCAGATATCGGCCAAGGTCGGCAATGTGACCAAGACCGACCTCGCGACGCTCTTGCGCAATACGTATGGCGCGCGCGTTGCAACGCCCGCGGTGCTGCTCATGGTGGTGGCCAACGTGATCACCATGGGCGCCGACCTGCTCGCGATGGCCGCCGCGCTGGAGCTCCTCACCGGCGCGCGATTGGTGTTCTGGGTCGTGCCGCTGGCGGGCCTCATGGCCTACGTGACCATCTTCACGGACTACAGGGTCCTCAGCAAATACCTCCTGTGGCTGGTGGCCGTGTTCGCCACCTACATCCTCGCGGCGTTCCTGGCTCGCCCCAACTGGGCCGATGTCCTCCTGAGCACGTTGGTGCCGCACGTTTCGTTCTCGCCAGGGTACTTGCTGGGCTCAGTGGCTCTCCTGGGCACGACCATCACCCCATACCTGTTCTTCTGGCAGGCGAGCGGGGAGGTTGAAGAGAGGCGTGGCGTGCAGGGCATGACGCAGCGAAACATCGACATCACCGCCGGAATGATCTGGTCGAACGTCACCGCATTTTTCATCATGGTGTCGACCGGGACAGTTCTGTACGCCCATCACGCAAGCATCAAAACCGCCGCCGATGCCGCACGCGCATTGGAGCCTTTCGCCGGTCGCTATGCCACAGATCTCTTCGCCGTGGGGATCATCGGAGCGGGCCTGCTGGCGATCCCGGTGCTCGCCGCGTCGGCCGCCTTTGGAGTAGCCGGCCTGGCCGGGTGGCGACGCGGCCTCGGGCGGCACGCGCAAAACGCGCCGCAGTTCTATGTCGTCATCGGTCTTTCGTTCCTGGTCGCCATGGAGCTTGCGGTCTCCGCCATCGATCCGATCAAGGCACTCTTCTACTCTCAGGTGCTCGACGGCGTCATTGCGCCGGTTCTGATCGTGCTCATGCTCCTGCTGACGTCGAATCGAAAGCTTATGGGCGACTACGTCAATCGGCTTCCGACCAAAGTCATCGGCTGGTCCGCGGCGGCCGTGATGGTGATCGCCGACATCGCCACGGCTTATGAGGTTGCCGGTCACGGCCTCCCGACCTGAATACCCGCACGAACTTGATGTCTGCGGCATGACTACGCGGCGATCCTGTGATTCGAGTCACCGGGTCGCCGCATGCGGCGCGGCGTTCTCATAAGAAGGAATGCAAACTACCGAGCCGAAGGCGACATCGAGGGAGCTGGCGGCGGATGTCGTGCAGGACGTCCAGCGCCTGGTCAGCCTCGAGGTCATGCTCGCCCGGCAGGAGCTCAAGGAGCTCGCGATCACGAACGCCATCGCGCTCGGATCCATGGCCGCCGCGGGCATGGTGGTCGCGATCGCGTTGCTCGTCGCCCTACCCGTCGCGGTGGTCGAGGCCGTCCCCTGGCACTGGCAGGCCGCGCTGCTGTGGGCAGTGGTTTACTTCGTTTTGGCGGGCGTGCTCTACCTGTTCGGCAGATCGCGGCTGAGGTTGCGGCTGCCGACCAGGACGCTCGAAACACTGAAGGAGAACAAGGCGTGGGCGCTTCGTCAGCTGAGATCGAACGGCAGATAGCCGAGACCCGGCAGCGCCTCGACGCGAACCTGAAGCTGCTCGAGCGCCGCGCGGTGTCGGGCGCGCGAAAGGCAGCGCGCGTGGCGGCGATGGTCGGTATCGGCCTCGCGTCTGCGGCAGCCGTCAGCTTTGCGATCTACAGGTTGACACGCCATCGGTCGCATGCGGCGACCGTCAAGGACCCGGTGCCGGCATCTATTCGTCATCTGCCGACCAGGGCGACCAAGGCGCTCCGCAACCTGCCCGCGAAAGTCAAGGTCGTCGTCGCCGGCTCCGATGACTCTCGCAGTCCGAGCCCATGGCGGACGATCGCCGAGAGGGTCGCGACCACCGTCGCGGTCAGCACGGCCGGCGCGCTTGCCTCGCGCATCGTGAAGCGGCGCGGCCCGGCGCCGAAATGATCAGAGCAATCAAGAGCTGGCTGCCGATCAGGGTCCTCGCCGCGTATGGGCAGAGCCAGGCGAGCAACTACGCCTCGGCGCTCGCATTCACGTGCATGCTGGCGATGTTCCCGCTGATGCTCGGAGCTCTCTCCCTGATCGGATACGCGATTCGAGATCCAGGCCTCGAGGCGAAGGCCGAAGCCCTGATCATCGAGGTCTTCCCGACCACGGCCCAGCCGCAACTGCTCGACGCCGTCCATGGGGTGAGGCAATCGGCCGGGTGGTTGGGCCTGCTGTCGCTGGCCGGCCTACTGTGGAGCGCCAGCAGCATCTTCGGGACCATGGAGTTTGCGCTGACGCAGATCTTTGGCACGAAGCAGCGG
>Ga0209802_1000485_pt1 | contig 30738 bp, 31 predicted proteins | sample GraSoiAngelo_129_FD_185886 | JGI IMG/M metagenome (GOLD analysis project Ga0209802, IMG submission 185886) | Grasslands soil microbial communities from the Angelo Coastal Reserve, California, USA - 14_0927_12_40cm (SPAdes) (version 2) | ecosystem: Environmental > Terrestrial > Soil > Grasslands ... | reverse complement strand
CTTTCGCGATTTCGATCGAAAGACACCTTCCATCTCTTGGTGCGCACGCACGCCCTCGGCGCCGGTCGCGAACTGTAGCTCCACCAGTTCCGGTTTCATGACAGCGCGGCACAGCTCGGTCCAGAACTTCGGCTCCAACGCCCCCACGCTGTAGGAGCCGCCATCCTTGCACTCGTACACCCGGTAGCACGCGTAGCGGCCGGCCAGCCGCTGGTCGCCGCGCCCCACCTCCTCTCCCGCTCCCCGTTGGGCCAGGGCGAGAGCGAGCCAGGTCACCGCGCCGTCGGTCATCGAGACGTCGAGCCAGCGGCCCTCGTCCCCGCGCTGGACGCCAACCAGCGCTCCGAGGATCGCGACCGCCGGCTGCAGCCCGCCCCCGCCGATGTCGCCAACCTGCACCGCGAGCGGCGACGGTGGTGCGCCCTTCGCGCCATTGAGGCCGAGAACGCCCGCAGTGGCGACATAGTTGATGTCGTGGCCGGCGTGGGACGCCATCGGGCCGTCTTGGCCGTAACCGGTGATCGAGCACATCACGAGGGCCGGGTTGCGCGCGTGGATGACCGGCCAGCCCAGGGCGAGCCGCTCCATGACGCCGGGGCGATTGCCCTCCACGAGCACGTCCGAACGATCGACCAGGCGCAGCAGCAAATCGCGCCCGGCTTCTGACTTCAGGTTCAGGGTGAGACTCCGCTTGTTCCGGTTGAGGGCGTTGAAGAGGGCACTCTGACCGTCGACCAGGGGAGGCGTCCAGCGCATGTAGTCACCGGACCCCGGCTCCTCGACCTTGATCACATCCGCGCCCATGTCAGCCAGGAGCATGGTGCAGAAGGCGCCGGGGAGCAGCCGGGTCAAATCGAGCACGCGGATCCCGTGCAGCGGCATCTCGGCGTTCAATTCTCGTCCACGTGAAGGAGACGGTTCTGGGGCTTCCATGCGTTAATAGGTCATGAAAGGCGGCGGCAAGACTATGCGCTCCAGCAACCAGCCCCTGTCCGAGGTGACGATCAAGGTCCCAGCGCCGTTCGCCGGGATCTCCGATCTGGGGTTCACGGCCCAGTACCGCTCCCAGAGCTTCCAGGAACCGCAGCGCGACGTTCCCCTGCTCATTGAAGGACCACCGCCGCCGATGCGGCGGCTCGCGGAGCTGCTCCAGCTTCTCCGCGGTATCGAAGGTTCGGCATACGCCTGGAGCGATCCGGTGATGTTGAGCGACCAGGTCGTCGTGCTCGCTTTTCGCGATCGCAGCCTGGCCGGCCCAACGCTCTCCGATGGAGAGCCCGCGCACACGTCATACGTGCTGAATCTCGTGCGTCCCGTGGTGTTCACGTTCCTGCGCGACTGCGCCGAGACGGCGCGCCTGCGACTCGCGGATGTGATCGAGATGCGCGTGACCAGCGAGAGGGCCTCGGTAGCGGACATCGTGCTCCCCATCGAGGAGATCGTGCGCTCTAACGGCGACCGGCTCCTCTGGAAGCTGGCCGGCTAGCGCCGCCCGAGAGCTATTTCGACGGGCTCGGCGACGGCGAGGGCGTCGTGGCCGGCGATGGCGAGGGTGACGTGACGCTGCTCGCGGCGCGAGGGCTGCTGGCAGTGGTGATGTTCGGCACGGCCACCGGCGCGGGGCCCTGGTTGGTGAAGTAGAGCGCAAGCGGGACCACGACCATGCCGACGATCACCGTCAGCACGAACGTTACGGCCCCCCACTCCCTCCGCACGAAAGCCCAGTTCACGAGCGGCTACCTCTCCCGTTCATCTCTCAAAGAATGTCAAATGCGACGCTCTAAGGCCGGATTACTCCGGCCGTCCCCAGCGTGCACCATCCAGACGCCTCCATACGTGGTTAGGAGCCCACGGGCGAGGACGAAGTCCTCGACCGTAATCTCACGAGCGGTGAATTCTAGCTAGACCTAAAAGTCGTCGTCGTCGCGGTTGCCCGCCAGCCCTTCCTCTTCCTTCTTCTTACGCTGGTTCAGGAGACGAAGGAAGTCCTGGGCGCGCGCGAGCGCCTTCCAGCGCTCCGGGAAGAAGTCCTGGACCAGGATCTGCCTGTCCGGCATCTGGTAGACGGTGACGCACCATTTGTTGAGGGTGCGCGAAACCTCGACCTCGAAGTCCTTCTCCGCGGTCTCGTATTTGACAACTTTGTCGTCGTCGAACTTTCTTCGTCCTGAAATAGCCATAGGTACACCACTCGGGCGGGGATTCGGCTCATAGAGCGTATTCCAAGTATAGCCACCGGCCGCTGCCTTCCAAACCTCCCCGAGAGGCCCTCCGCTACTCCCGGAGAAGCTCCTTGAGGAGGGGCGCAAGCACGTCTCTCAGGCCCTCGCGCATGAGGGCCAAGCCGACGTTGGCCTTCAGGTAGCCGGCGACCGTGCCGAGGTCGTAATAGTCGCCTTCGAACTCGAGCGCGACCACCCGCGAATGCTGCAGCGTCCGCCTGACCGCATCGAGCAGCTGGATCTCATTCCCGGCCCCAGGCTCGGTGCGGCCCAGCTCCTCGAACACGGCCGGCAACAGCACGTAGCGACCGAGGCTGGCCAGGTTTGACGGTGCGTCATCCGCGGACGGTTTCTCGATGACGTCGGTGACTTCGTGCAGGCCGCCTTGGGACTTTCCGGTGGCGATGATGCCGTAGCGGCTCACCTGGTCCTTGGGCACGCGCCGTGCGGCCAGCACGGTGGCGCCGGTCTGGTGATACGCCTTGATCAGCTGTCCGAGACACGGCTCGGTGCCGAGGATGACGTCGTCGGGCAGAAGGGCGGCGCACGGCTCGTCGCCTACCAGCCGGCGAGCGGTCCAGATCGCGTGCCCCAGCCCGCGCGGCTCACGCTGCTGGATGTACGTGATGTCGACCTTGTCGGCAATCGCGTCGACCGCGGCCAGAATGCTCAGCAGGTCGTTCCGGCCGCGCTCGCGCAGGTAGTGCTCGAGCTCCAGCGATCGGTCGAAGTGGTCGACGATGGCGCGCTTGCCGCCGCCGGTCACCATGATCACCTCTTCGATGCCGCTCGCTATCGCTTCCTCGACGCTGTACTGAATCGCCGGCTTGTCGACCAGCGGCAGCATCTCTTTCGGCTGGGCCTTGGTGGCGGGCAGGAATCGGGTGCCGAGCCCAGCCGCGGTGATGATCGCCTTACGAACGGGCAGAGTTCTCACCGAGGACAATCTAAGGTGTGGAGAGCATCGACCGCATCGAGCCCGGAATCGAGGGCCGGCTGCAGCGAGTCGTAGACGGCGACCTGATCACGACCCACGTTGGTGGCAAAGGGACGTTTGCAACGCCGGCCATGATCGGTTTGATGGAGATCACGAGCCACCGCTCTCTCGAGAACCTGCTTCCCGCGGGCCACACCACGGTCGGCTACGAGGTGCACGTGCGCCACGTGGCCCCCGCCGCGCCTGGAACCACGATCCTCGTGACGACGAAGCTGACCGAGGTCAAGGGCAACAAGCTCTACTTCGACGTCGCGTGCCACCAGGGCGACGTGCTGCTGGGCTCCGGCACGCACAAGCGCGCCATCGTCCCGGCCGTCTTTTAGGGCTGGTCGGTCGGCTTCGGCCTGGGCTTCTTTCTCTTGCCGGCGATGTGCAGAGCGAGGGTCTTGAGTCCCGGATTGACGGCGATCACTTTCGGTCCACGGACCTTCTTGTCACGGGCCCTGACGTGTGCACTTTCACGTGGTTCGATCCGGTCGAGCTCGTCAGTCATCCACCTATCATTGACCGAGCGTTGAGGGAAGTCGAGCACGAAACTGCTGGCATTACGCCCAGCTCCGTTGAGGCCGCCGCACGTGACCTCGCGCCGTTCTTGGCCCCCACCCCGCTCCAGTATTCGCGCGCGTTCACCGACAAGGCGCGCTGCTACGTGCATATCAAGGTCGAATCGATCCAGCCCATCCGCGCCTTCAAGGTGAGAGGCGCCCTGACCAAAGTGATGCGTTTGCATCCGGAGGAGCGGTCCGCGGGCGTGATCACCGCTTCGGCGGGAAATCACGGCCAGGGCGTGGCTTACGCCGCGGCCACGTTCAAGATCCCCGCCACGGTCTACGTCCCCGAGACCGCCAACGAGCTCAAGGTCGAGGCCATCCGGCGGCTCGGCGCTCAGGTCGTGCCGGCCGGCCGCAACTATAACGACGCCTACCTCGAGGCGATGCGCCATCAGGAGCAGGGCGGCGCAATTTTCGTGCACGCCTTCGACGATCCCGACGTGATCGCGGGCCAGGGGTCGATAGCGGTCGAGCTGCTGCGCGACCTCGACGACGTCGACACGGTGCTGGTACCGATAGGCGGTGGCGGGCTGATCGGCGGCATCTCCCTGTATTTGAAGGAGAGGCGACCGAACATCAAGGTCATCGGGGCCGAGCCGGCCGGGGCCGACGGGATGCGCCGATCGCTCGAGGCCGGCCGCATCGTCACCCTCGACCGCGTCAACACCATCGCCGACGGGCTGGCCGCATCGGCTCCAGGAAAGCTGACGTTCGATCTGGCGAGGCGATACGTCGACGAAGTCCTGATCGTCCAGGACGAGGAGATACTGCGAGCGATTCGGCTTCTGTTCGAGTGGGAGCATCTGCTGGCCGAGCCGGCCGGCGCGGCCGCCATCGCAGCCCTTCTCTACCACTACAGCCCCAGCCCCAATGAGAAGGTGGTCGTGGTCCTGTCGGGGGCCAACGTAACTGACGAGGTCATGATCCGGGCCCTCAAGTCACGCTGACAGGGGTACGCTGAAGACCGTTCTCGCAGTGTCGGATTTGGGGGTATGTGCATGAAGGCTTATGTCCTGATCAACGCGTCTCCCGGGCGAGCCCTCGAGGTGGCCAAGAAGATGGAAGGGACCAGTGGAATTACCGCGGCCGATGCGATCACGGGCGAGTACGACGTCATCGCCGTGTGCGAGGCGCCAGATGTCAACTCCATCGGTTCGTTGATCGTCGACAAGATTCAGAAAATCGACGGCGTGTTCAAAACCGTCACGTGCCTGGCGGTGAAATAGCCTCCGGTTCACGCAGTGGCTCAAGTCCCGGCAGGTCCGATAACCATGCGGCCATCTGCGGCATCGCCTGCTCGAAGCTGCCGACCGATGGCGACCAGGTCAGCTCGCGGCGCGACCACGAGTCGTCGACCTGGTGCGGCTTGCCGATCACGTCCACCGCATAGACCCCCGGCCATACCACCGCGCCGCGGGCGGCGGCGGTTTCAGTCATCAACGCTCGTAGGTATGCGAAGTCGTAGGGCACGTTGACGATCTCGGTCCCGACGCCCGCCGCGCGGGCGCACGACTCCAGCAGGTCTCGCCACGTGGCGTCGAAGCCGCCGACCAGGTAGCTCTTTCCAGCGCGTCCGCGGTCGGCGGCCGCCAGGCAGGCCCGGCCGACGTCTTCCGCTGCGACGAACGTCTGCAAGATGCGGCCGCCACCGGGCAGCCAGACGCGACCGCGGGCCATGGCCCTCATCAGGTTCGGCAGCATCCAGTCCTCGCCGGTACCGAATATCCGCGCCGGCCGGAGGACGACCACCTCCAGATCCTGGGCCTCGTCGAGAAGCCAGCTCTCCTCGTGCAGCTTCAGGCGCTCGTACGAGTGGGTTGGTCGCAGCCTCGACTTCTCGGTGATTTTGGCGAACTGGTCGGAGCCGTAGACATCGGCGGTCGAGATATGGACGATGCGTCGAACCCCGGCGCGGCGGGACGCCTGCACGACTCTCTGGAGCAAACGTGGCGGATCGCGCCGGTACTGGAGGCGGTGCGCGGGCGACCAGGTCTCCGCGCAGCTGTGCACGACCTCGACCGTTTTGATCGCATCGGCGAGCGTCTCGTCGTCCGCGTCCGCGTTCAGCTCGATGACCGGCGCTTCGCTCGCCAGCGCCTTGGAGACGTGGCCGCCCAGGAACTCGCCGGCGCCGATGACCAGATGCAAAGCCCCCGGATTAAAGCACGGGGGCGACGAACGGCTAGCGTTCCGGTCGCCGGGTCCGGCGGCGCTGAAGACCCGAGGAGATGGCGCGCTGGACGTTTTCGACGACCTGCGCCACCCTCTGCCCGACGGTCCACCACGCCGGAGGGTCGGGGCGAACCGGAGGACCGACGTTCACGTCGATGCGGCTGAATGGTCGCAGCACATCAGTCCCTCGAACGGCGACGGGTGATATCGGCACGCCGGCCTGGAGGGCGAAGTGACCGATCCCGACCTTAAGAGGGCGCAGGGCGCGCCCGCGCGAGTAGCGGCCTTCGGGAAAGATGAGGACCACGCCACCACGCTCGAGGATCTGGTAGACCGTGCGCAGGCCGGCTTCATCGAGCTCGCCGCGATGGGGTGAGATCGGAAACACCCCGACCAGCGGCAGCAGGCGGCGCTTCCAGGCGCGATTGAAGACCGTCTCGCGCTTCGCCATCGTGTAGATCATTGGCGCTTCCGGAAAGAACGGGATGATGAAAGCCGGATCGAACCACGCCTGGTGGTTGGCCGCGATGATGTACGGCGGATCGGGGATGTTCTCCACCCCGGTCACAGTGATCCGGAACAGGTGCAGCACCAACCAGCGGACGATTCGCCGGATCAGCTTGTAGAGGCGCGGAGGATGCTTGGGGTCCGGGTGGACGAGCGGATCGAGCGGGGCGCCGACGAGCGCCCGGTATTCCGGACCGGTGTACTGCTTTGGCGCCGGCGGGTCAGGATCCGCTGCCAGACTCCTAGCTGGCGAGGAAGTCGAGGAGGACGCGGTTGAACTCCTCCGGCCGCTCGGCCTGCGGTGAGTGACCGGCCCCCTCGATGACGGCGAGCCGCGAATGCGCGACCAACGCATGGGCGCGCGCCGCGTGGGCGAGCGGAAAGAGAGGATCATCCGCCCCCCAGATGAGCTGGAGCGGGACCTTGATCTCGTTCAACCTCGTCGTCACGTCGTGATGTCCGCCGAAAAGCGCACGCGGATTGATCAACGACCTGACGGTCGAGAGATACGCGTTGTGGAAGTCGTCCGTCGCGTACAGCTCGCGAAGATCCTCGAGGTAGGCGTCATCCATCGACCTCTCGAGGTCCGCGCTCGTGCCCGCATAGCGGGCCGCCACGCGCCGGATCATGCTCGGCGACGCCCAGCCCAAGGCGCCGCGCGTGAACCTCATCACGGCCTCACCGACGCGGGGGATGGTCACCAGGCCGTAAGCCATCTGCGCCATCCGTACCTGCGGGCGGCCGAGACCAAGTGTGTTGACGAGCACGAGCTTGCGCGCGAGCCGCGGCTGCTCGAGCGCGAGCTCGAGCGCGATTCGCCCGCCGAGAGAGGCGCCGACAATCACCGCGGACCGCAGGCCGCGGTCTTCGATGTAACGCTCGACGAAACGCGCGAAGTAAGGGATCGTATAGCGCGCACGCGGCTTTTCCGTGCGGCCGTATCCCGGAAGGTCGGGCGCGAACACGCGATGCCGGATCGCTGTTGGCTCGAGGTTGTAGCGCCACTCCATGTAGCTCGATGACCCCAGTCCGTGGATGAAGATCACCGGCGAGCCCCTGCCGCCCTGCAGGTGGTGCACGCGCAAGGAGCCGATGTCGATGAAACCCGGTTGGATCAACTTTGATGTGCGGCGCGCCGTACCGATCACTGGCTCGGAAGTCTACGGGTGGGGGAGCGCAAACCCACGACGTCTTGACCAGACTCGAACCGCCGGACCTTATTGCCTTTGATGACAGTCACAGCGCCGGGGCCCATCGCTCGCCACCTTCCGTCGTGCCACACCGCAGCGCTTCGCTCGTCGACGCCGAGCAGCGTCAGCTCGGGGGCCGCTGCCTGCGCCGACTCTACCCAACGCCCTCCAAATGCGTCGAAGTGCGGCAGGACGGCGGTGCCGGCGAGCAGGCCGAGTGCGTCGGCAGGCCTCCGGTTGAAGCGGTTGGGCCAGACAGCCCGCACGAGCGTGTGGCTGCACAGGGCCATGGCTCCCGCCGAAGAACCGGCCAGGGATGCCCCGTCACGCCAGGCCTCGAACATCGCTCGCCATACCGTCGAGCCGCGCAGGACCTGGGCGACCAAGCCCGGATCGCCCCCGACCAGGTAGAAGAACCCGCCGGTTCGGGCCCGCTCCGCCAGCTTTGGGGACATGGCGTCTCCGCGCTTGAGGACCGGCAGCTCCTCAAGCTCGAGGCGGAACTGACGGAACCACTCCTGGGCGTGGGCCACGGCGCGATCAGGAGCCTGCCGCGCCGCCGCCGTCGGCACGACGTAGGTGGCCCCGGAGCCGGCGGCCGCGGCGAGGACGCGGTCCTGTTCTTCGTTGCCCGGGTTGAACTCGTTCCCTCCCGCCAGCGCGAGCACTCCCGGCACGTCCCTAGCATATGGAGGTGCCCGAAGCTGAAACCATTCGCGTGCGCATCGCGCCGAGCCCGACCGGGTTCGCGCACCTGGGCACCGCCTCGACCGCGCTGTACAACGTGCTGTTCGCACGCCAGCGCCAGGGCAAGTTCGCGTTGCGCATCGACGACACGGACCTCGAGCGCAACCGGCCCGAGTACGAGCAGCTGATCTATGAATCGCTTGGGTGGCTCGAGCTCGACTGGGATGAGGGGCCGGACAAGGGCGGTCCGTATGCACCCTACCGACAGTCCGAGCGCGTCGACCTCTACCGCCAGCACGCGGCCAGGCTGCTCGCCGAGGGCAAGGCCTACAAGTGTTACTGCACGCCGGAAGAGCTGGAGGCCGAGCGCAGGCAGGCGCAGTTCGAGAAGCGTCCGTACAAATACTCGCGCCGGTGCTTGATTGATCCGCCGAAGGATCGGACCGAGTTCGCCGTGCGGTTCAAGGTCCCTGGCGGTGACGTCAGGTTCACCGACATGGTCCGCGGCGAGATGACCTTCGACTCCGACCTCATCGGCGACTTCATCGTCATGAAGTCAGACGGCTTTCCGACCTACCAGTTCGCCAGCCCGGTCGACGATGCGTTGATGAAGATCACGCATGTCATTCGCGGCGAGGAGCATCTCTCCAACACGCCCTACCACCTGATGGTCGTCGACGCGCTCGGTTACGAGCGCCCGGTCGCCTATGCGCACATGCCGCTCATCCTCGCCAAGGACGGCGCCAAGCTGTCGAAGCGCAAGCACCCCGAGGCCAACCTGATGCTCTACCGCGAGCAGGGTTACCTGCCCGAGGCGCTCATCAACTACCTCGCCCTTCTCGGTTGGAATCCCGGCAATGCGCAGGAGATTTTCACAGTGGACGAGCTCGCTCGAGTCTTCTCGTTCGAGCGCGTGCAACACGCAGGCGCGCGATTCGACTGGGAGAAGCTCAACTGGGTCAACGGGGAGTGGATCCGCGCCATGGATGACGCCGAGCTCGCGAAACGGCTTCAGCCATTCCTCCCCCAGCTCACGCTCACGACGATCATGCGCGCGGTGCCGGCGCTCAAGACACGTATGACCAAGCTGGCGCAGGCGGTGGACTACCTGGATTATCTGTGGATCGATCCGCAGCCCCCGGTGCTCGACAGCGAGACCAAGCAACGCGTCCAAAAAGCAATCGACGCTCTGAGCGGTGCACGCTGGGAACCGGAGCCGATCGAAGCCGCCCTCGAGAAGGCAGTCGCGGAATCCGGGGTCGGCAAGGGCAAGTTCTACACGCCGCTGCGTGACGCGCTCACCGGCAAGAAGGTCTCGCTGCCGATCCACTACACCCTGGCGCTGCTCCCGAACGAGATCGCGGTGACTCGTCTTCGCAAGGCGGCGGAGTCGTGATGTTCCTGGCGATCGTGATCGACCTGGAGCCGAACCTGTTCCGGCTCGGCCCTTTCCTCATCACGTGGCACGGCGTTTTCTCCGTCCTCGGCATCCTCGCCTCGGCGCGCCTCGGTCTGTGGCTGCTGAGCAAGGACAAGGTCGACATCACGCACGGTGCGGACGGCGTGACCTGGATGGTGGTCCTGGGGTTGATCGGCGCGCGCGTCCTCTATGTCTGGGAGAACTTCAAGTTTTTCTCCGGGCAGCTCATCCATGTCTTCTTCATCACCGAAGGCGGCATCAGCCAGTGGGGCGGCCTCTTCGGCGCCGGGCTCGGCGCCTACATCTGGGCGCGCCGCGCCAGCATCTCCTATCTGAAGCTGGTCGACGCGGGCGGGGCGGCGACGATGATCGGGCTCGCAATCGGCCGCATCGGCGACGTCATCAACGGCGAGCACCACGGAACGCCCACCACCCTGCCCTGGGGCGTGCAGTACGTGAACCCCGACACCCTCGGCGAGCCCGGCAAGGTGGTGCACCCCGAGGTGGCGTACGAGATGCTGCTCACGATCGGGTTGCTGGCGCTGCTACTTCCATTCCACCAGCGCCTGAAGGCCAGGCTTCCGGACGGTGTATTGGGTTTGATCTACCTGGGCCTGTATGCCCTGGGCCGATTCTGGCTCAGCTACTTCCGCACGGACCCCGCCATCATCTACGGCCTGCGCCAGGCGCAGCTCGCATCGCTGGTGATGGTCGTGATCGCCGTCGTCGGCATCCCGATCCTCATGCGCCGAGCGCGCGCTGGACGCGCAGCGCCAGCCGAGGAGCTCCCGGATCGTGCTTGAAGTAAACATGCACCTCGTCGTGTGAATCGAGAGCCGTGTGCAGCGTTTCGATCCACGGATCCAGGGTTCGAGTCGTATATCCCCGCCGCAGCCGGAAATAAGAGAGCGGACCGATTTCCACCAACGGCGCTCGCGGCCATTTTTCCTCGTCGGTGACGACCAGAGCGGCCTGGTAGGTCCTGAGCACCGCGTACGTCTCGTCGTGAAACCACGATTCGTGGCGGAACTCGGCCGCAACGCCGCGACCGAGCGCGCTCAGCAGTCCATCGAGCAGTGCCACGTCACGCTGGCGGACGGGCGGAAACTGCAGAAGCATCGGGCCCATTCTGTCGCCCAGAGGCGCCATGCGCTCGGTGATGATGCGCGCCAAGCCGATGCGATCGAACTGTGCGCCGGAGTACGTGAGGCCGCGATGGGCCTTCATGCAGAACCGAAAGTCTGCAGGGGTCCCTTCACGCCACTTGACCATCGTGGTCTCGGGCGGCGTGCGGTAGAAGCTGCCGTTCAGCTCGACACCGTGCAGCCGCTCCGCGTAGTACGCGAGCATCCGAGCGCCCGGCAGCGCGGCTGGATAGAACTTCCCCTTCCAGGTCGGATAGCTGAAACCGGACGTGCCGGTGTAGAGACGGGCTATGACGCCGGAACCGTTTGACGTTCGCGCATCACACGCTCGTGCAGCTGTCCGCACGCCGCATCAGCGTCGCGGCCGCGCGTGTCTCGCACCGTGACGTTCAATCCCTGAGCCTCTACCAGTTCCTTGAACCTGCGTACGCCGGCGCGGTCGGGCGCTCGATACGGCGTGTCTTCGACCGGGTTGAACGGGATGAGGTTGACGTGAGCCAGCTTGCCGCGCAGCAGGCTGCCCAGCTCCCTCGCGTCACGCTCGGTGTCGTTGACGCCGGCGAGAAGCACCCACTCGTAGCTCACGCGCCGCCCCGTCGTGCCGGCGTAAGCCTGCGCAGATGCGACGAGATCGGCGACGGGGTACTTGCGATTGATGGGCACCAACACATCGCGAAGATCATCGCGGGCGGCGTGTAGCGAGATCGCGAGCGTCACCGCCAGCTTCTCCTGAGCGAGCTGCTCGATCCTTGGAATCAGACCGCTCGTTGAGACGACGATGCGCCGCGGGCTGATGCCGACCAGCTCAGGATCCGAGAGCCGCCGCACCGATTCGACCACCGCCTGGTAGTTGGCCATCGGCTCGCCCATGCCCATGAAAACCACATGCGACAGGCGCCTGCCCTCAGCGGGCAACATGCGCGCCGCGTCGAGCGCTTGCTCGACGATCTCGTGCGCCTTGAGGTTGCGCCCGAAGGGGAACTTGCCGGTGGCGCAGAACGGGCACCCGATCGGGCACCCGGCCTGCGATGAGATGCACAGCGTCGACCGGTCCGCATAACGCATCACGACCGACTCCACCGAATGGCCGCCGTCCAGCTCGTAAAGCGTCTTGGTCGTGAGCCCGCGATCCGCTTGTGATGTGGCCACCATACGCAACGACGTGATGCGGAACTCGCGGTCGAGCTCCGACCGCAGCGACTTGGGGATGTCTGCCATCTCATCGAACGACGCCGCGCCGCGCGCCATCCAGCCCCACACCTGCTTGCGGCGATAGGCGGGCGCGCCATGTTCCGCCAGCCACTCTTCGAGCGCCTGGGATGACAACGACAAGATCGCGGGAAGCTCGGTCACGCGCCCGTTCTGAGGTTGCTGGGACACGCAATGGAGACTACGTCAGACAAAGCGCGGCCCGTAGGCCGGGTTTATCCCGGCCGTCACACAGCGTGCAGCTTCCAGCCGCCTCCCATCGTGGCCAGGAGCCCACGGCGGAAATCGCAGATTTCCGCCGTATTCATACCGAGCGCTCGTAAACCTCTTCGCCCTTCGCGGTGCGCACTTTCACCTTTCGATCGTCGATGAGCTTCTTGAGATGAGCGCGCAGCGTCATCTCCGCCGCGCGCAACAGCTCGCCGCCCAGCTCGGTGCCATAGACCCGGAGCGTCAGCTCTGGCGCGGTGCCACGGCCGCGCTTCTTCAACTCCGCCAGCACCTGGGCCTCGCGAGCCAGCCTGTGGGTCCGGTACTCCTCGAGCTTCGCCATCGCGTCGGTGACCGGGTCCCAATGGCCGGGAAAAAGCATCCTGGGGTGCAGCGCTTCGAGGCGCTCCAGTGAGCGCAGGTAGGCGGCGACATCGCCCTCGGGAAAGGTGACCATAGAGCTGCCACGTCCAAGCACCAGGTCGCCGGTGAAGAGCACACGGTCTTCGTCGAGCCAGAAGCTCAGGTGATCGGCACTGTGGCCCGGCGTATGGAGCGCGGTCACCTTCAAGTTGCCCACCCGCACCACGTCGCCGTCAGCAAGCTCTGGAAACCGCTTCACCGAGGCGTGGTGCCGCTCTGCAAGGCGCTGCGCCAGCGGCAGGTGATCCGGATGCGAATGCGTCACCAGCACGACGCCGACCGCGGTCGACCCCAACCGTTTCTCGATCGCGTTCAGATGCTCCTCGTCGTCCGGACCAGGGTCGATGACGATTGCAACCGGCCCGGCATCCACGATCCACGTGTTCGTTCCCGGTCCGGTATACGGACCGGGATTGGGCGCGACGACCCTACTGACTAGAGGCACGGACGGAGACCTCGGCGAGGGATTCGGTGACCAGGTGGTCCAGATGCTAGGCGCGGCCGAGCACCGGAGCGCGCGCATTCGTTGATGCGCAAGCGAGGAGCGAAGGCCGCAACGACGCAGATGGGCCGCATGGGCGCCGAAGATCCGTCGAGGGGCTCCGGCCGGGCCTCTCTCGTCACCGGGAAGGCTGGGCGGGCAGGTAGATGTCGGCGCCGTCGGGTCGGCTCACATCGAGCCAGCCTTCGAGCTGCGTATCGACGATGAGCCTGATCAGGGGCTCGCCCATCTCGGGCACGGCCAAGGGCCGCCGCTCAGCGCCCGGCGCGACGCTGATCTTCCACCACGACCCCACTTGCTCCGCGGCGATGGTCATTCCCGGACCGCCCATCCATTCCTGTATACGCGTGAAGGCCTCAACGAGGGCGGTCTCCGACCCGAGCACGACCGCCCCGGCGGGGAGGTCGCGGGCGGCGATGGGGAGCGCCAGGTTCAGGACCGCACCGAGCACGACGCCCCGCGCGGCGTCTTTGGGCTGGATCGCCGCCGCCTCGACCGCGGCGGCGCGTCGAGCCACGTCCTGGGCCTGCTCGAAAACGCCTTCGAGCAGCTCGGGACGGCCGAACGCGGCCTGGCGAGCCGATTCCTGCAGCGCCAGGACCGCGGACCGGAGCTTGTGGCCCAGCCGCCCGAGCAGGTAGGCGCGCTGGTCTTCGGCGAGCTGCTCGCCGATCTCAGCGCTGCGCCGCGCCTGGGCAAGACCTCCGGACTCCGCCCAGCCCACGAGCCGCCCGTTCAGCGTCAGGGGTTCCCACGGGCCGCCGGGCGGGGGAAACTCGCGATCAGCGGGTCCGTGACGCGCGTGATCCGGGATGGATTCCATCCCCCCGCCAACCCTTACCCACCGGGGCGCGGTTGATGATGGGCGCCGTCCGCCGGCCCCGTTGCGTCGAACCACTACCTACTGGTAGTGACGGATTCGCCTGTGCGAGTCTTGCCCGCCGACACCGACACGGCGGGAACGGTGAACCTGAACGTAGTGCCGCCGCGATCGCTCGAAGCCACCCAGATCCTGCCGCCGAAGCTGCGCTCGACGACGAGCCGGCAGAGATACAGACCGAGTCCCAGGCCGCCCTGGGATCGGTTGCGCCCGGCCGGCCCGGTCTTCTCGAACAGCCCCTCGAGGCTGCCGGCGGGCAGGCCGGGCCCGCGGTCCGCGACCGTCACCTCCAGCCAGCCGCGCGACGCTGCGCGCGCCTGCACCGACACCGCACCCGACGTGTATTCGAGCGCGTTGCTGATGAGATTGGTCAGGACCTGAGCCACGTGCGCGGGCTCGCAGTACGCAAGGGGTAGACCATCGCGCAGGTCGATCTCGACCGCCAGCGCACGTTCGGCGTAGCGATGGCGGATGACACCCATCACGCCCTCGAGCACGGACGGCAGGTCCACCGGCTCCGGCGTCGGCTCGAAGTGGCGAGTCTCCAGCTTGGCGATGATCAGCTGGCTTTCCACGAGGCTCAGAAGCCGGTCCGAGGATTCGTACGCCTCCTGCAACAGCTCGCGCCGTCCCTTGGCGTCGATCGTGGTGTCCCACTGCATGATGCCGGCGAGCGTGTTCTTCATCGCCGCGGCTGGGCTGCGGACCTCGTGACCGATCGCACGCAGCATCAGGTCCTTGGCCTCCAGGGCCAGCCTCTGGGCGGTCACGTCTTCGTGCAGCGTGAGGATGCCGGCAGGCTCTCCCTCGAGCCCGGGAATCACCACACGGCGGACGTGGACGATGCGCACGGGATCGCCCATGCGCAGCTCGAGCGTGCCGTCGGCCTGGTCCTCGTCGCTGCGCACCGCCCCCGCGGCGGAATAGACATCGGAGAGCTTCTTGCCCGGCATGTCGGAAGCCTGGAGGTGGTAGATGGCCTCGACCTCGGGGTTGGCATAGACGATGCTGCCGGTCGAGTCCTCGAGCATGACGCCCACCGGCGAGTGCCGGAGGATGGCGTTCATCATCTGCCGCTCTCGCTCGAGCGCGTCGACGAGCTCGAGCTGGCCGATGAGCACCGAGGCCTGGCCCGCGAGGACGGTCGCAAGGCGCCTCGTCTCGGATGCGCCCGCGGTCATTCTCGCCACGAGCAGTCCGACCAGCCGGCCCTCGACCTGGATCGGAAGGCCGAATGCATCGGGCGACGCGCCGAGCAGATCGAGCAGCGCTCGCATCCTTCTGGCGCCGGTTGGAGAGGTGAGCGCGCGCAGCAGCTGCACGGGTTCGTCGACCGGAACCCTCGGCGTCACCTCGCCGTCGGGAGCCCGGCGGACGAGATGAGCGTCTTCGAGGAGCCACAGCTCGCCGTGCGTGCTCGCGAGTGCGCGGCTGACCAGCCGGCCCATCTCGGAGCGCGCGCGATCCGGCTCGGTGGGCGTGAGCTCCGTGAACGCGGCGACGGCTTCGAGCGTGTGGATGCGACCGCGGGTCTCGGCTACCAGCCGGGAGTTCTCGATCGCGACGGCAGCATGCCGCGCGAAGTCAAGCGCCGGCGGCGGCTCGGCCATGTGCGTTGCGGCGTGGACGGAGCCGATCGCGCCGACGAGGCGATCGCCGTACCAGAGCGGGATGAGACTCCAGGCTTGTCCTCCGGCGCTACCCGAAAGCACGCCCGTGGGCGCCTCGCGCCAGCTGTCCTCAGAGTTGAGGCCCGCCCACGAAAGGACTGACTCGGCGGCGGGTTCGCCGCTGGCCCGTGTGGCGCTGATGCGTCCCTCAGTGTCGAATGCCCAGCACGCGACACCGGCGGATTCGAGCATCGTCCGGGCCTGATCCGCGATGTTCGACACCACGCTCATGAGCTCGTGGCCGGCGAGGGCGGCCAGCTCCTGGATACGCACTGATTGCGCCAGCGCGAGCTCGTTGGCGTGATGGAGGCGCATCGTCCGCAGGGCGATACCAACCACAGGCGCTGCCGCCTCGAGCAGCTTCAAGTGGGCGGGCAGGAACTTACCGCCGTCGTCGCGCATCGCCGAGATGCCGGCCACGACTCGCTCGGCCTGCATGATCGGCACCCACACGACGGCGCTCGGCTTGCGCGAAAAGATGAAGTTGCCGATCGGCCCCCCCAGGTCATCGTCGACCGGTTCGACCGAATCGAGGACGTGGTCGCCGGCGGCCATCAAGCGCCGGAAGAACGGCGCCTCGGAGATCGGCACCGGCCCGAGCATGCCGGTCGCGCCGCCCCGCGCGCCGGTGAAGCCGACGACGTTGCCGGCGGCGTCGAGGTACACGAGCACGACGTGTGTCGCATCGGTGTAGTCGCTCACGGCGCCGAACACCGCATCGGCGATCTGGCTCTCGTCGGATGCGCCGGCCACGCCCATCTCCAGCACGTGAAGCGCCTCGAGCCGCGCGCGCTCGGCCTGCGCTTCCGCGAAGTGGTCGGCGTTGGCGAGGGCCAAGCTGACGTGCGCGGCCACGTCCTGCAGCAGCTTCACGTGCCAGTCGTCGAACGCGGCCTCGTGGTACGACTGCAGCGAAAGCATGGCGGTGATCCGGTCGCCGCTCAGGACGGGCACCCAGACGAACGAGCGTGAGATGAGGCGGGGGTCGCCGGGGGGTCCCGATGGAAAGATGGCCGCGCCTTTGGCGACATTCCAGCGTTCCCTCTCGAGGCCTTTGCGCGCGAACGCCTGGGCCCAGGGGTTCTTTCGGACCAGAACCGGCTGCCCCGTTTCGTAGGCCTCTCGAGAAGGGCCGGTCACGGCAAGGGCAACAGGCGGCACCACCTCTTCGACGCCGGCGACGTACTGGTAGCCCTCGGCCACCGGTCCCTCTTGCGACTGGGTGATGGTGGCGAGGATGAAGCCGTCGAAATCGAGGAAGTTCGCAAGCTCCTCGCGCAGAGTGCGCATGATCGACCACCGGTCGAGGCTGGAAGCAAGCCGGCGGCCGATGGAGTTGACGACCTCGAGCCGGCGCCTTTGGCCCTCGATCGCCTCGTAGCTGCGGGCGTTGCGGAGCGCGAGGGTGACCTCGTCCGCAACCAGCTCGAGGAAGGCTGCGGTCGACGATTCATACGCGTAGGCCTTCTTGGTCTGGATTCCAAGCGCCCCTCGTACGGAGCCTCCCTCCTTGATCGGCACCCACAGGGCAGACGTCGGCTCGTGTGTGAGCAGCGGCTTCGGGTCGCGAACGATCGCGCGCACAGGGCCGAGCTGCGAAGACCTGATCGCCAGCCAGCGCGAGGTGGGCGCCGAGTCCGCCTGGACGTTGAGCAGGCGAACCCTGTCGGGCTGGTCCGATTCCATCGCCGCCATGTGCAGCACGTCCACCGGCAGCAGCTGGCTGAGAGTGGTCTGGAGGGCGGTGAGCACGCTCGCCTCGTCGAGTGTGGACGCCATCGCCCTGGCGATGCTGTTGAGGGCTTCGAGGCGGCGCGCCTGGTTGCGGGTCAGCTCGTTGAGGTAGGCGTTGGCCAGCAGCACCCCGAGCCGGCGATGGACGTCGTCCAGGAAAGTGATTTCGGTGGGCGGCACGCGCCGGCTGTGGCGCGACTGGTAGATGACGCTGCCGATCACCTCGCCCTGGTGCTCGATCGGGACCCAGATGGCGAACTTCGTCTGGCGCCCGGCGCCTGGTCCTTTGGCAGCCTCCTGGCGCTTGGGGTCGAGGGGGATGACGACCGACCGCGGGTTGGCGTACTGCTTGGAGAACACCGACTCGCGCAGAGGGCGGCGCCGGACGTCCTGGAGCACGCCCGAGTCCATCGGAAGCGAGTGGAACCAGCCCTCCCGCTCGAGTACGTGCAGGTTGATCACGTCGTAGCCAAAAAGCGGATGGAGGCCTCGGTACAGGACCTGAACGAGGTCCGCCTCGGTTACGCAGCTGCCAAGCTCGTGGACCAGGGCCGCTGAGCTCGGTACCAGCGCTTCGTGGTGCACGCGAGGGGTGGCGGCGGGTCGATCGTGCCGGTTCCCGTTCAGTTCCGGGCCCTCGGGAGGGCTGGGCGGCCGGCGGCCCCTGAACTTGCTACGGGCAGGACTCGCCATTGCCACCGATATACTGCGCCAGAATCACGGTGCCGTTCACTCCGCCCAAGCCGATCGCCCCAACTCCCGAAGACCTTCGCGGCTCAACGATCCTGGTGGTCGACGACGAGCGGGCCTGGCGGGTCATCCTCGAAACGGACCTACGCATGCTCGGATATCACGTCTCGATGGCCGAGGATGCGGACCAGGCCCTGGAGAAAGCGCAGTCGGACCAACCCGAGGTCGCGATCATCGATCTGATGCTGCCCGAGCCGATGGACGGCTGGGGGCTGCTGAGCGAGCTGCGGGCGCGCGGGCAGAAGCTGCCCGTGATCTTTTACACCGCGTATCCCGTCTTCCCGTCGGGAACCGACGATCCCGACGTTGTCGGATACATGAGCAAGGCGGTCGACCGCGCCGACCTCTATGCCCTTCTGCCGCCTGCGATCCGGCGCTCCCGTGAGCGCCGGGGAGAAGAGTCCTAGTTGGTTTCGGTTAAAACCAGTAGGCGAGCAGGTCGTCGGCGTAGTCTGCGGCCAACGCCAGGGCGAGCGTGCCCACCAAGGCGAGGCCCAATGCGACTCGTACTAACTTGAGTTTCCAGGTCATCCCCATATCACCCCTTGGTTTTTCCAACTATTGTCAGGCTCGAGCTAGAGTATGCACTGGCCCAGTCGAATTTGAATGTTCACATCGCGCGAATAATCGTTAAGAGTCATGTAGGTTGACCCTTGGAAAATCACAGCTTTAGACGCGAACGCAACAAAAGTCGGGAAGTGCGGCTCCCGCCGCTTCCGCCTGGCCTGGAGGTCTTCAGGCCCGCGGAGGTCCTTGGTTCGGCGGTTCTGGTGGTCGAGGACGAGGCGGCGATGCAGCAGCAGCTGCGGATCGACCTCCACGACCTGGGATACCGGCCGTCGGGCTCGTCTTCGGCGCCTGAGGCGATGGAGCTTCTGTCCCGAGAGCGCGTCGCGGCGGTGCTGCTGGACCTGGTTCTTGACGAAGGCGAGGATTCCGGTTTCGAGCTGCTGACATGGATTCGTGAGCACCATCCGGGCCTCCCCGTGATCGTGCTCTCGGCGGCGCAGGTCAACTCGGCCGCGATACGCCGGGCTTACGAGCTCGGGGCCAGCTCCTACTTCGTCAAGGGCAACGTGCCCATGGCCCACATCTACTCCGACCTCGCGGCGCGGCTGGTCGAGCGGGGCACAGGGCGGCCGGGGAGCTACAAGTTCGGGCGCCTGGAGTTCGACCCGACGCGGCGCACGGTCAAGCTCGGCGAGCGCGAGATCCGCCTCACCCCACAGCAGACCGCGCTCGTTCTGCACCTCGCGCAAGGTTCGAAACCCGCGACCGCTCGCGACCTGATCCAGGCGGGCCTGTTCCGAACCGACGCCGCGCATTCCACCGTGCACTCGGCCTTGCTCACATTGAGGCGCCGCCTGGACGAGCTCGAAGAAGGATTGGGACCGAACTTCGTCAGGGCGACGGCTCGCGGTTACAACCTCGTAGCCGTCCAATGAGCGAAGAAACGCGCACGGCGCCACTGCCCAGTCGCTCCGTGCTCGATGAGGTGATCGAGCTGCGCCGGCACTTCCACCGTCACCCCGAGGTCAGCTTCAGCGAGCACGAGACCAGCACGCGCCTGGGCGATCGCCTGCTGGAGCTTGGCCTCGAGCTCAAGCCATGCCCGACGGAAACGGGAGTGGTGGCGATGCTCGATACCGGCAAGCCGGGAAAGACCGTGATGCTCCGAGCGGACATAGACGCCCTGCCGATCGAAGAAGAGTCCGGTGTCGACTTTGCCTCCGGTGAGGAAGGCCGCATGCACGCCTGCGGGCACGACGCGCACATGGGAATCATGGTCGGCGTCGCGCGCACGCTCGTGGATCGCATCTGGGATGTGGGCGGGCGCTACCTGTTCGTCTTTCAGCCCGCTGAGGAGATCGTGAGCGGCGCCAAAGCCATGATCGCGCGCGGCTTGCTCGACGACCATCACCCGGATTCGGTCATCGGCCTGCACGTCACGAGCTTCACCGAGTCCGGAACGGTGATCACGAGGCCCGGCCTCATGTGGGCAGGGTCGGACGCGTACGAGATCACATTTGCGGGACCTGGCGGCCATGGCGGCATGATGGGCCGGCGCGGCAACGTGCTGTCCGCCCAGGCCTATCTAATCGAACGGCTCCACACCGTGGTGGAGGGACTCGAGCACGAAGGGGTGCAGTGCCACACGACCGTGGGCAACATCTACAGCGACGGAGCCTGGAACATCGTGCCCCGCGGAGTCTCGGTGAAGGGCAGCCTGCGCACGTTCTCCGCTGAGCTGCGTGACGAGGCGCTGCTGCGGCTGCGCGATCTGCTGGCCGCGATCGACGCGGAGTTCGAGGTGCGCTCGAATCTGGAGCTCGTGCACGGAACAGTTCCGCTCATGAACGAGCCCAACGTCACGCGCACCGTTCTCGACGTTGCCCACGAGCTGATCGGCGACAGAGCCAGCGTCCTCGGGCGACCACTCACAGTCAGCGACGATTTCGCCGAGTTCCTGACGCGAATACCGGGTTGCTATTTCATGCTTGGCGCGATGCCGCCAGGACAAACCCCGCCCGCACATCACTCGCCTGGCTTCCGCATCGACGAGGGTGCGCTCGAAATCGGTGTGAAGGTTCTCGCCGGTACCGCGTCGCGACTCGCTGCTGAATAACTAACCTCAACGCGTGCTGGTGCTCGTTCCTCTAGTCACGGGGTTGTTGATCGGCATCGCCACCGGCGGCCACATCGGCAATCTCGCGCACCTCCCCTTCCGGTGGCCATGGTTCGTGGTCGCCGTGCTCGTGATCAGAGAATCCGTCTTGCTGACGCCGCTCAACAGAATCGAAGGTGTGCAGTACGTATACGTCGCCGCGCTGGCGGCGCTGCTTGCGTGGACCGCATTACATGTCAAGCGCGTGACCGGCGTGTGGGTGGTCAGTGCCGGCGCGGCATTGAACATGGTCGTGATCCTCGCCAATGGCGGGCGGATGCCCGTGGCGCCGGCGCTGGCGGGCGTCCTGGTCCAGCGGGGCCACGTCGGCCAGTACGTGCTCATGGGTCCAGGTACGAATTTGAACTGGCTTGCCGACTGGATCGGTTTTCCCTGGCCGGTGAAAGGGGCCTACAGCCCAGGCGACCTCCTGATCGGCGTGGGGATCGGCATCGTCGTGCTTCTCGCCATGGTCCGCCCGCCAGCTCGAGACACTAAGCTGGAGTGAAACCCAAACCCGTATAGGGAGATACCCGCCGTGATCATCTTCTGGATCTTCACGCTTTTCGTCGGCGCCTCGGCGTTCGCGTTCGCCTCCATCTTCCTGCAGCTCGGCACGTGGTACTCGCTCGGCTACGCGCTGCTCGTGATGCTCCTGTGCCGCGGAATTCTGAGCATGATCCGGCGCTCGCTGATCTTGCGGGAACGCATGTCCCCGGAGAGCGACTCGCTCACACGAACCGTGGAGACGAATCGGGCCATCTTCTGGCGCCGCGCTCTCTTTTTGGCTGCGATACCGATCATCTATTTCGCCGGGTCCTATTACCTGGCGGGCCTCGCGCCACAGGACGCGCTCGACGCTCTTCCGCAAGCCATCGTGGCCGGGCTCACGAACCTCCTCTACATCCTCTTCTTGCTAGCGGCTAACTTCGCGCTCTTCCTCGGACCCTTCTACATCTACACGCGCATCGGCAAGACGATGATCAACCCCGACGACGCGAACTTCGGCGTGAATATGGATGACGTCAGAGGCCAGAGGGGGGCCGTCATCGAGATGCGCAGGATCCTCCGGCTGATCGAGCACGGACGGCTCTACGTCAAGGCCGGCGGCAAGCGCGAGCGGGGTGTGCTGATGGTGGGTCCTCCCGGCACGGGCAAGACGATGCTGGCCAAGGCCATCGCGTCGACGCTTCACGTTCCCATTTACATCGCCGCCGGCGGATCCTTCGCCGGCATGTTCCTCGGCATCGACGCCCTCAGCGTGTATTTGATGGTGCGGGCCGCGCGCAAGAAGGCGAAGGTGTGGGGCGGCTGCATCGTGTTCATCGACGAGATCGATGCCCTGGGCCAGAAGCGCTCGGGTACCGGAGGGGCCGGTCCGGCGATGGGTGGCATGGGCGGGATGTTCGGAGGCGGGCAGCTCGGGTTGAACATGCTGCTGGTCCTGATGGACGGCATCGACAACCCGGGCATGATCATCAGGCAGCTGCGAGGGCTCGTGAACCTCACCCTCGACGGGCTCTTCCTGCCCCGGGTGATCGCTTTCAACGGCACTCGAATCCAGTTGCGGATCCCCGCCCTCAAGGCACCCAACTACAACATGCTGTTCATCGGCGCCACCAACAGACCTTCTGTCCTCGACGAGGCCCTCACCAGGCCGGGCCGCTTCGGACGCCAGATCGTGTTCCGTCTCCCGAACCGCGAGGACCGCAAGGACATCGCGGCGCTCTACTTCGACAAGAAGCAGCACGACCCCGCCCTCGATACTCCGGATCGGCGCGAGGAATTCGCTCGCATCACGGACGGCTACTCGCCGGCCGACATCGAGCAGGTCCTGTCCCTCGCGCTCCTCTACGCATTCGAAGACGGCCGCGACGCTCTCTACTGGAAGGACATCCGCGAGGCGATGGGCAACGTGGAGGCCGGGCTCGCGATTCCAGTCGAATACACCGAGCGCGACAAGATTGCGGTTGCGCGTCACGAGCTTGGGCACGCGGTGGCATCGCATTTCTTCCAGAAGGACCACTCGCACGTCCGGCTGTCGATTCGCCGGCGAGCCAATCCCCAGATCGGAGAGATCGGCGGCTATCACAAATCCCTGCCCATGGAGGAGGAATGGCTGGAGTTCCGCTCGCAGCTGGCCGCGGACATCCGCGCGTCACTTGGATCTCTCGCGTGCGAGCACGTCTTCTACGGCGAAAACACCACCGGAGTGACGATGGACCTGATCCAGGCCACCGCAACCGCGAGCCGGATGGTCGGCATCGTAGGCATGGGACCGGACAAGCTCGACCCCGAGATGTCGCGCAAAGCGATGAACATCGGTGAGCAGCTCATCTCGGTGGTTCAAGTGACGCAGGGCGTCCACGAGCAAGGGACCCCGTCGGGTGCAGTGCTCAACAACCCGATGGCCCGGCGCACGGTCGCACAGCTGCTTGGCGCGGCCTACATCGACGACTGGCGTCTTATGTACGTCAACAAGGAAGCCATCGACCTTGCCGCCGAGGCGCTCATCGCGCAAGGCGAGCTGGTGGGCGATGAGATCAGCGGACTGCTCGACTCGGTCGGAATGCGAGAGCCGAATGCGAGCGACCCATACCCGGAGGACTTGCCTGTGCTTCCGGACCTGCAGCGCCCATCGGTCGTGACCGCGACGGGGTCGGCCTGATCCGGATTCCTTCGGCGGTTCTCGTCGCGGTGATGCTGGCGCTGCCTGCGCGCGTGGCCTTCGCGCAGGATCCGTTGGTGCCGCCCAGCGCTCATCACGAAGCCGCGCGGATCATGAGCGCCGAGGTGGCGATGACGCAGGCGCTGGCGCAGCTCCAGGCCCTCAAGGTGCAGCCGGCACCGACCACCCTGATCGATGGCATTCGCTACCAGCTGTCGATCGAGGCGGCCGAATATGCATATCGCGACGCGGCGCGCCAGGAGGAGCTGCGGGTGTACGAGGTCGCCAGCTACTCGAGCGTGGAGGCGTCGGTCTCGCCCCTGCTGCCCACGGCGGTTGCGCGCCCGCTGGAGGACGCGGTCGCCGCGCTGCACTCCCTTTATGCGCTGGCGGGTATCGACCAGTACTACCTGGTCAACGTGCACTTCAATCACCCCTACACAGATGCCGCCCCAGTGGACTCCCTGCGGTCCTATTACGCCGAGGCGCAGAAGACATACGGCGTCGACGCGAGCTACCTCGCGTCCATCAACTACATTGAGAGCAACTTCGGCCGGGTCAACGGACCGTCATCCGCCGGTGCACTCGGTCCGATGCAGTTCCTGCCCGGCACGTGGGCGAATTGGGGCAACGGCGGCAACGTGATGGATCCCCACGACGCCATCCTGGCTGCGGCCCGCTACCTCGTTCACTACGGCGCGCCGGGCAACATGCGGCAGGCGATCTTCCACTACAACCTCGACTACGACTACGTCGACGCGGTCGAGTTCTTCGCCCGCGCCTACCGCGCCGACCCTCACTGGCTCGACCGGATGTACTACTGGAACACGACCGGCTAGACACCCTCCCGCCGCGTCTCAGCCATTGTTAGAGTAAGTACTCATGGAGTATCGAATCGAACAGTTGGCCCGGGTGGCAGGCGTGGCTGTCGACACCATCCGTTTCTATCAGGGCAAAGGCCTCCTGGAGGCGCCCCGCCGGGAAGGCCGCGTCACCTGGTACGGCGACGCCCACCTGGACCGGCTTCGCCGCATCCGCGACCTTCAGCAGAGAGGCTTCACCCTGACCGTGATCCAGCGATTCCTGGCCGGTGAGCTGGAGCCGTCTGACGAAGGGCTGGTGGCCGCGATCACCCGGCCGGCGGCTCCGCAAACCCTGACCCTGGCCGAGCTGGCCGAGCGCAGCGGGGTAGCCCAGCCGCTCCTGGCAAGCCTCGAGCAGGCGGGGCTGCTCGTGCCCATCGAAGGCGGTGACGAACCCAGGTATCCCGCCGACGATCTGAACGCAATCGCGGCCGGAATGAAGCTGATCGCAGCCGGCATCCCGCTCGGCTCGCTGATGGAGCTGGGCAAAGAGCACGCTGCGAACATCGACCGCACCGCGCGCCAGGCGGTGGACCTGTTCGACCACCACGTGCGGGAGCGCATCCAGGCGGAGGGGGGCGAGACCGAGGCCGCCGAGCGCAGGCTGCTGGCGCTCTTCACCGAGCTGCTCGAAGCGAGCGGCACGCTGGTGCGGCACCACTTCGAGCGCACCCTTCTGCGCGCCGCGCGCGAGCACGTCGAGAAACGATGATCGTCAGCACCCCGGTTCGCACCTGGGAGCTCGATCGCACACCCGACCTCGTCGATCTCGTCAGCGCAGCCCGCGACGCCGGTCATGAGGTCCTGCTCATGGAGCGGCCGATGCCCGACGCGGTGAGCGTAGCGGCGTTGGGTCGCGCGTTCGATATGGTCGCCGCGGCCGGCGGAGTGGCGCTCGAAGACGCGACGGGTGCGGTCATCGATTTCGAGCGTGACGAAAACCGGCTCCTGGCCGCCGCAAGAATGTGGCGCCGCGTCAGCAGCGCGCTGGCAGCGGAAGACTCCGTCGCGGGTCCGATCGCAGTGGGTGGTTTCGCGTACAGGCCCGACCGCGACCCGGGTGGGCCGTGGTCGGGCTTCCCCGCGCTGCTCTTTCGGGTGCCGGCGCTGGCAGTGATGAGGATGCGAGGCCGCACGTTCGCCATTTCGGCAATGCCCGAGGCGGCGGATCTCCTCGACCTCGAGCCACCGCGGATCACCGCGCCGGCCGCGCGCAAGCTCGAGGTGAGCGCGATCCGCAACCCGGTCGCGTGGACGGCGGCCGTCGAGTCGGCGGCGGCGCGACTGCGCGCCGGCGAAGCCGCGAAGGTCGTCCTCGCGCGCGAGGTGATGGCGCGCGGCGACGGCGTGGTCGCGGCGGGCATGGTGGCGCGCTCGCTGCGCGCGGCCTATCCGTCGTGCTTCATCTACCTGGTCACCGGCGCCGATGGCACCGCGTTCATCGGCGCCTCGCCTGAGCTTCTCGTGCGGCGATCGGCGAACCGCGCCATCGCGCAGCCCATGGCCGGGTCCGTGGCGCGCGGTTCTAGCGAGGCCGATGACAACCGCCTGGCACGGCAGCTAGAGGAGAGCGCGAAGGACGGCGATGAGCATCGTCTCGTCGCCGACTTCGTCGTCGACGCGCTGCGGCCGTTTGCGAATGCAGTTTCGGCTCAGCCGCCCGAGGTGGTGCGGTTCACCAACATCCAGCACCTCGCGACCACCGTCGCTGCGGAATTGAGCGAGCCGGCCGCGGACGCGCTCGAGCTCGCGGCCGCCCTCCACCCCACACCCGCCGTCGGCGGGTGGCCGCGCGAAGCCGCCGACGTTTTGATTGACGAGCTCGAGACTATGGAGCGGGGATGGTACGCGGGCGCGGTTGGCTGGATGGATGCTCGCGGAGATGGTGAGTTTGCGGTTGCATTGCGCTGTGGCCTGCTCTGGGAGGACGGCGCGCGTCTTTATGCAGGTGTAGGCGTGATGCCGGACTCGGACGCCGCACGCGAGCTCGACGAAACCGAGCTGAAGTTCAAAGCACTGCTCACCGCATTGACGTGATCGTCGACATCAACGGCGCCCGCATCCACTACCGCCGCGAGGGCGCCGGCTTCCCGATCCTGATGTTCCATGCAGGAATCGCTGACTCGCGGATGTGGCAGCCGCAGGCGGACGAATTTGCCAAGCAGTTCGATGTCATCAGGCCGGACATGCGCGGCTTCGGGGATTCCGAGCTGCCGCCGCGGCGCTGGTCGCCGGTCGGCGATGTGATCGCCCTCATCGACGAGCTCGGGCTGAAACCGGCGCACGTGATCGGCTGCTCGCTGGGCGGTGGGCTCGCCATCGACCTGGCGCTTGACCATCCCGCGCGAGTCTCCAAACTGGTATTGGTCGGACCCTCTGTGGGCGGAGACAGTTTCGGTAAGAAATATCCGGAGGTGTTCGCCGAGGTCAGGGCGGCTGCCGCGGCCAACGACCTGGAGGCTTTGAATCAAGCAGAGGCGCGCCTCTTTCTCGATGGGCCGGGCCGCGCTCGCGGTCATGTCGGCGGCGAGGTTCGTGAGCTGTTCCTCGACATGAACCGCCGCGACATGCGCAACGATCTTGAGAGCGCCCCCAGGGAAGAGCTCGACCCGCCGGCGATCGGCCGGCTGCACGAGATCACCGCCCCGACCCTGGTCGTGATCGGCGACGAAGATATCCCTTCAGTCTTCGACCGCGTTGATCTAGTCATGGATTCGATCAAGGACGCGCGCAAGGCCGTCATTCACGACGCCGCCCACCTTCCGAATCTCGAACACCCGGAGGAGTTCAACCGCATCGTCCTGGATTTCCTAACTACGTAGAGCCGCCGCGGCCGCCTCCCAACACAGGCGATGGCCGCTGACGCTGTCGTCGCGTTTGAACCGAACCACGACCATTGTCGGCGCCGCTTTCTCGATGGCGTCGCTGATCGCCGGCTCGAGGCCGGAACGATCGGTGACCGGGCTGTAGACCAGACCGTAAAGGCGCGCGATCTGAGCGAAGTCCAGTCCCAGCGGAGTCGCGAAGATCTCCTCGAAGACATCCGGGTGCTGGGCCTGCGGAAGGAAGTTGAAGACCCCACCTCCATTGTTGTCGCAGACGATCACGGTCGCCTTGATGCCGTGGCGACTGATCGCCCACAGGCCGTTCATGTCGTGATACACGGAGAGGTCGCCGAGCAACAGCACGGTCGGAACTCCGCTGCGACCGGTGGCGACCCCCAGGCCGGTGGACACGAGCCCGTCGATACCGCTCGCGCCTCGGTTCCCAAAGAAGCGCTGCTGGGGTTTGGCCAGCGGCCAGAAGCTGTCGGCTGCCCGGATCGGCATGCTCGACCCGACGAACACCTGGGCCCCCTCAGGCAGGCGCGAGGCGAGCGCGCGAACGATGTGACCTTCGTGGATGGGCGTAGAGATGAGCGTCGCCGAGATCGCGGCTCCGGCCTTTTTTCCAGCCGACACCCATTCGTCACGCCAGGCGGCGCGGTTCGCGGGCGGCAGCGCTTCGAGCAGTGCCTGTGGATCGCAAGCGACTACGTGGCGGGCCAGGTGATCCTGGTCGCGCCACTCACGGTCCGGGTCGATGAGGAAAGTTGGCGGCGAGGCCGCCGCGAGCCAGGAGTTCAAGGCGCGCGAGGTTGGAGTGGCGCCGAGGCGGATGACGAGATCCGGTCCGTGCTCGAGCGACCAACCGGCACGCAGCAATGCTTCGTACGACTCGACGGAGCCACCCGTCTCGGCGCGCCTGAGCTGCGAGCCCGGCTCGGCCAGGACTGGGAATCCAAGCCGCATCAACGCGGGGGCGAGACGCTCGCCGTCTCGCATCTCGCCCGCCACCACCAGGGGGCGGCGCGAGCGCTGGAGCGCCGACGCAAGCGTCGCCAGCTGAGCCGGCGTGGGCTGGGTGCGCCCCGAAGTGATCGTCTGGCCGGCGTCGCCCTGTGCGGACGGGACCTGGCCCGGGGGCGGCACCAACGGCTCGCGAAACGGCAGGTTGAGGTGGACCGGGCCGGCCGCCGCCTCGGCCACCGCCCGAGCAGCAAGTCGCCGCCAAATCCGCGGCGCTCCGGGGATCTCGATGGGCACCCCCGGGTCGAAAAACCAGCGGACGGCGGTGCCGAAGAGTCGCTGCTGGTCGATCGACTGGTTGGCGCCCACGTCTTGCAGCTCGGGCGGGCGGTCCGCTGTGATGACTATCAGCGGCGTTCCGGAGTACGACGCCTCCACCACAGCCGGGTGAAGCTCAGCGGCCGCCGTGCCTGACGTGCACAGAACCACGGCGGGTTTGCCGGTGACCTTGCCGAGCCCGACCGCGAAGAAGGAGCTCGACCTCTCGTCGATCTGGACGATCACCTTGATCTTCGGGTGACGCTGCAGCGCCATCGCCACCGGGGCCGAGCGCGAGCCCGGCGAGACGCACGCGTACTCGACGCCCTGAGAGGCGAGCTCATCGACGAACGTCGCGGCGAACGTCTGCGTTACATCCATACGATTTGTCCATGCCGATTCTGGAGGGCGCCGACGTGCGCCTCAACTATTTCGTTGCAGGCGAGGGCGCCCCGGTCACCCTCCTCCACGGCTTTACGCAGAGCGGGCGGAGCTGGCAGGAGCTGATCAACGCCATGCCCGGAGGCTGGCGCTGGGTCGTGCCCGACCTGCGCGGTCATGGCGAAACTCGGTTGCAGCCCGGGGCAATGTGCACCATGGACACGTGTCTCGCTGACCTCGAGATTCTCTGGGACCACCTCGGCATCGAGCGCACCCACCTCGTCGGCTATTCGATGGGAGGCAGGCTCGCGCTGCACGTGGCGGCCCGGAAGCCCGAGCGCCTGCTTTCGCTGGTCACCATCGGCGCCCATGCGGGCCTCGAGGAGGGCCCTCGGGAGGGCCGCCGCCTGGGTGACGAGGCGCTCGCCCAGCGCATCGAAAGCGACGGGCTCGAGGCGTTCGTCAAATACTGGAGCGGCCTGCCGATGTTCGCCGGCCTGGAGCGGCGGGGGCCGTCGTTCGTCGCGCAGCTGCGCGCGGAACGTATGAGCAACACGGTGGCCGGGCTTGCGTGCTCGCTGCGCGGAATGGGCGCGGGCGTCATGGAGCCCCTGTGGGGTGAGCTCGCGAGCGTGACCGCGCCGAGCACCTTCGTCGCCGGCCAGCTCGACCACGGCTACGTCGCTTCCGCGCGGAGGCTGGCCGCCAGTGTTCCCCATGGGCGCATCGAGGTCGTTCTGCGCGCGGGCCACGCGGTGCATCAAGAGCGACCCGAGGCGTTCGCGCATGCCCTGGCCGCTCACCTGGCGGCCGCGGGAACGCCTGACTCGAGCACGACTTCTGATTGAACGCCGGCGGCGTAGCGAGCTGCGCCGAGCCGTTCTTGGTCGAGCTGTCGGTCGAGCATCCCGCCGTGGGCGACCGGGCGCAGGATGAATGACCGGCACCCCAGCGCGAGCTGATGCTCCACCTCGCGCGCAACGTCCTGCGGATGGGCGGCCGTGATGTACGCGGTTTTCATGCGAGCATTCCCGCCGCGAGGAGGAGCGCGTAAGCGATCTCGGCGGCCGCCATGCGCTTGAGCGCTCGCACGAGCCCCGGACCGGTGCGCGTCGCAAACGCCGTGCGTACGGGCACCGCCGCGATCGGGATCGCGAAATGGACGAGCATCACAGTCACGCCGGCGAGGCCGGTGACGAAGATCACTATCGGCACCGCAAAAGCCGCACAGACGAGAAGCAGAAGGAGAATCAATGTGCGGTCGCGTCCGATCCGCGTCGCCAGCGTGCGCTTGCCCGCAGCGGCGTCCGTGTCGATGTCGCGGAGATTGTTGAGGACGAGGATGGCCGTGGCCAGACATCCCATTCCGATGCCGGCGAGCACGGCGAGCGGCGTCACGTGCAGCGTCTCGACGTAGACCGTTCCGCAGGTCGCGACCAGGCCGAAAAAGACGAACACAAAGAGCTCGCCCAACCCGAGGTATCCATAGGGTCGCGGTCCGCCTGTGTAAAGCCAGCCCGCGAGCAGGCAAGCGGCGCCAACCACCAGCAGCCGCCAATCGGTCGCCAGGCTGAGCACGACACCGGCCACGCCGGCGACGCCGAATGCCGCCAGCGCCGCCATCCTGACGCTTGCCGGCGCCACGACGCCCGACGATGCCGCCCGCAGCGGTCCCACGCGGCCCGGAGTGTCGGCGCCGCGGACGAAGTCGGAATAGTCGTTGGCGAAGTTGACCCCGACCTGCATCGCGAGCGCGACCACCAGTGCGCCAAGACCAGCGGCCGGG
>Ga0209802_1000484_pt1 | contig 30755 bp, 38 predicted proteins | sample GraSoiAngelo_129_FD_185886 | JGI IMG/M metagenome (GOLD analysis project Ga0209802, IMG submission 185886) | Grasslands soil microbial communities from the Angelo Coastal Reserve, California, USA - 14_0927_12_40cm (SPAdes) (version 2) | ecosystem: Environmental > Terrestrial > Soil > Grasslands ... | reverse complement strand
CTTTTGCGGAGGGTGTGCGGAAAGTGGCTACGCCTTTTGCTCCGAAACCGGTCGTCTATCGCTGTCTAGATTTCAAGCCGGACGAGTTTCTCGGACTCCCGGGTGGTGAGAAGTATGAGAGGGAGGCGGGGCATGTCGGACCCAATCCGTTGTTGGGTTTCCGGGGAGCGTTTCGGTATGTGAAGGAGCCGGATGTGTTCCGGTTGGAGTGTCGGGCGATTCGGAAGGTGCGGGAGGAGTTCAAATTGACGAATGTGCATGTTATGCTGCCATTTGTCCGGACGCTTGAGGATTTCCGGAACGCGAAGGAGATCATGGAGGAAGAGGGGTTGAAGCGTAGTCCGGATTTCAAGCTGTGGATAATGTGCGAGGTTCCCGCGACGGTGTTGCTGATCGATAAGTTTGTTCTGGAGGGTATTGACGGGATCTCGTTCGGGACGAACGATTTGACGATGCTGATTCTCGGGATCGACCGGGATGACGCGTCTATTCAGGAGATCTATGATGAGCGGAATCTTGCAGTGTTGCGGGCTATGAGTCATGTTATCAGGATCTGTAGCGAGGCGGGTGTTACGACCTCTATCTGTGGTCAGGCGCCTTCGAACTATCCGGAAGTCGTCGAGTTCCTCGTACGCGAGGGAGCTGTTAGTATGAGCGTCAATCCTGACAAGGTCATAGAGACGAAGCAGCTTGTCGCGGGGATCGAGCAGAAACTCATCCTCGAAGGTATGCGAAAGATGCGACAGAATAACGGTGATTCGGGAGCTCTCCAGCCCCGATGGCCGAAATAGATCCCTGTCATAGATGTTTGATGATCTAGTCGATTATGTCCGCGAGAACTATTCTCGAGCTACAAAGATTGTAGAGCTGGGAGTAGGCAGCCGAATAGAAGTCGCTGAAAAGATCAAGAAACATCTTCCACTAACCGAGGTTCTTGTCACAGACAAGGATGAAGCATGGATCCGGAAGCATCAGACAGGTCAGGTCCGAGCGGTTGCTGATGATGTGATGTTTCCGCAGACGCCGATCTATCAGAATGCGTCGCTAGTCTACTCAATCCATCCACCCTTCGAGATTGTAGAGCCGATGGTTGCGCTCGCCGGGAGGATAGGGGCCGATCTTCTAGTTGTGCCGAGGTCGGATGAGCAGGAAATGTTTCATGATGGCTGGAAGAAGCTTGTTAGGAATGGTAAGACGCTCGGTTGGCTCCGAACCTCTGGAAAAGAACGCGGTTAGCCTAGAATGGGATATAGAATCATCCGGTTTTCTGCGTCACGAGACCGGCCTTCATACCTTGTTTTTCTAGCTAGCCTATTGCTAGCCGGATCTTAACAGGGACCGAGCAAGAACCCCGTTCGAATCTTCTCAAGCGTCATGCGGATTTTATCATTGACTCGGACCCTCAGGCGTTTTCCAGGCGACTTCCTTGGCACCCTCAGGACCCTACTGGTCTCGCCGTGGCTGCTCCCCAGCTTGGGATGGAACAACCGCCTGGCAGCTCAGAATCTCCCGAAAATGGTCCTTGCTCGAGGACGGGAATCTTGAAATATCGAGTAGCACATAAAATGACACTAGGTGTGATACTATTGGCCCTGGCGAGAGTCAGAAAAGTCGGCGGAAGCCTCGTAGTAACAATCCCGCGCGAGGTTGCCGAGGAAGAGGGAGTCAAGGCCGGAGAGCTTGTCAATGTAGAGATTCGTAAAACCCGGAAGAGTTTCTTTGGAGCGGCTAGGGGAATCGGACCCTTCACCGTCAAGGATGAGATGAAAGACCACGACTAGATACGTGGTCGACGCTTACGCCTGGATAGAATACCTGGACGGCAGCCCCAGAGGAGCCAGAGTCAGAGACCACATAGAGAATCCAGTGAACACAATCCTGACTTCAACAATCACACTAGCAGAGCTCGTTAGCAAGTCCCTCAGAACCAGGCGAGACCCCAAGGTCGCGATCACAGCCGTCGAGAGCAACTCAACACTCCACCCAATCAGCATCACGCTAGCGACGCTAGCGGGAGAAGTGCACGCTGAAGAGAAGAAGCGCAAACAAGACTTTGGCCTAGCAGACGCTTTCGTTCTAGCCACAGCTAGAAGCAGATCCTCCAAAGTTCTGACCGGAGACCCCCACTTCAAAGATGTCCCTGAAGCAGTAATGATCTGATTCCGATCACATGGCGGGATCAACAGCGTTTTGCAGGGGACTTCGAGGATCCACGGAGAAGGCGACAGTTGGCCCTTGCCGATCTTAGGTAGCGTCTCTTCGTCTGGGGGGATGCTGTATATCCCAGTGAAAGACTTCAAGGTCGATGCCATCAGGGTCCAGAAAGAAGACGGAGTAGTAGCCTCTACGGTATCGAGGATATTTCTGTGGAGGGTAGAGAACCCTAACATGCTTCTGTCTCAACAACCGGTAGAACTCATCCACGTCGCTCTTAGTCTCGACTAAGAAAGCAACATGATGTATCCCCGCTCTCTTGTAGGAGTAGGAAATGTTCCTCTCGGATCTCTTCTTAACCGGACGTATGCCCAGTGCTGTTGGACCTTTTAGGTAGTAGGTTACAACTTCTCCCCTTATGCTGATCGTCCTGAATCCCAGGGGTCGAAGGATTCCATTATAGAATGAGACCGACTTTCTGTAGTTTGTTACGCGAAGGTCTACGTGGTGGACGCTCTCCGCCCTCACCCGCACTCCAACTCTCCCAGGTTCCCAGCCTGATTCTCCCCATAAGAGTTTGAACCTGGCAACACTTTCGATGCCTCTAACTGCCATACTTTGAACGCATCAAAACATAATACGAACAGACGGGCTATGGCCAGACATTATGTTGAAGACGGAAACTAGGCTGATTCCCTTTCGTGGAAATGGACCCTACTGCTACTCAAACACGGTGTCCATGCTACTATCTACCATCGGGGAACAGGTTTCGCCGCAGGAAATGGAAGCGTACACTGGGGTGGGATTGGGAGCGTTCTGGCTGCCCAAGGAGAAGCTTCTATTCTTCAGCAGCTTTTCCAACCCGCCTGATCTAGGAATAACTAGGGCTCTTCGCCTTCTGGGTTTCAGCTTCGAGGAGAATGTGACTAGCGATCCTGGAAAGCCCCCGCTTGAACAGTTGAGATCCGACCTAGCCAGCTCAGCCGCAGTCTTGGGACCGCTTGATATGGGATATCTTACGCATAATCCGCTCTACAAGAGAATGATGGGCGCGGACCACTTCGTCCTAGCCTATCGCTTCGAGAAGGATGGCGTGTTGATTCATGACCCCGAGGGTTTCCCGAGCGTTCTTCTCCCATTTCGACAGCTGGAGCTTGCCTGGCGAGCAGACAGGATACCATACCGTCGAGGACATTATCGCTACTGGACCCGTCCAAGACGAGAACGCAGACCCAGCCAGGACGAATTGTACGAGTCGAATCTCAAGTCCTTCAAGGAGGTGTATACAGAAGCAGAGAATCTTGCGGGGAGGCATGATATAGCAATCGACGCGAAAGCGATCACCACCCTTCAGAAACATGTCGAGAAGGGCAAGGTCTCACCAGCGGAACGAGGCTTCATGGTATACTTCTCATTCAAACTCGGCGCCCGCAGGGCTCTAGACTTCGCCAGCCTCCTCGGATCTAAGCATCCAGAACTAGCCGGGTTGAAGGAGAAGCAGGCAGAACTCTTCGGCGCGTTACAATCCCTCGCCGTCCAGAGGAAGTGGGCTAAGGTCGCAGACTCTCTAGAACAGCTCGCGCAAGTCGAAACAGAATTTCGAGACGCACTCTTCTCAGGCTAAGAATGGTCCTGACCTTCAGGAAGGAACCAAGGCTCAAGCCTTCCCGCCCAGTCGAGCTAAACGATGGAACTGTGGTTCTTGCCGCTGATCTCGGAGGCTGAGCCTTTCCACGTGTTCTCGACCAGCTCCACAACATCTGCTAGATGAGCACCCAGCTCTCCAAGCCGTTTCCCCGTCTCCGGGTCTTCCTCGCCGAAGAAGGAGCTCAGCCTGCCAAGAATTACCATGCACTTTCTAATCGTCGCAACTTCGTACCGTATCTGTTCGCCGACCGCCATGTCCCAGAGGATTGCCCTTCGCTTTACGACAACCTCTGAAGTCTCAGCCTCAGAATCTGTTTCTGTCTCTAACATGCTCGCAGAATCGGAGCCAGTACGTGTTTAGAATCCGTGTAACCCTATCGCGAATTCCAGAGTGACACCTCCGGAACCCTGCTTCTCAAGGTCCGGTTCGCGACATCTAGGCGTGGCTGACACAGCATCTACGCTAAATCCCCAGTTCTGCCCGGAGAAAATCTTTGACGCCATCTTTTCCCGTTGCCCTAAGCCAGATAGGCCCTTGGTCACGCTGCAATTCTAAGGTGAGTGTGAGGAAGGGACAGCAGAGCTGTTCCAGAGTGGCCCACTCCGATAGTGTTGTGAAGAGCGCACGGTTGTTCGGGAAGCGAAATCCGTACCCGTCGGGCAGTTCCATAATCTCAAGATGTTTCGGGAACAGGTCTTTGGCCAAGAGGTCGTGTCGTTTTCTCTGTTCTTGGTCTAGGGCTGAAAGGTTGCAAGAAAAGGCGTTCATTTTACTTCAGATGATCGGTTGCTTTCTAAAATACATAAACAATGAAGTTCCTATACAGTAACTTGCTTACCCGATAGTTAGGATGATCTGGATGAGAAAGTGCTCAATTATGCACCTCGGGTCCGAGAGGGGTCTTAGGATCGTCGTGTCGCGAAGTACCAAAGATTTCCCTCCGGGTCCCGAGCCGCATACTCTCGCTGGCCGTACGGCTGGTCCAAGGGCGGAGAATCTATAGTGGCTCCGGCACTCTTGGCATGATGATAGTGAACGTCTACGTCGTCGACGAAGACAACGAGACCGCCTGGTTGTGCCGGGAGGGACCGGGCCGAGACCAGACCGTGTTCGGGGTCGACGCGGTGAATCCAAATTACTGAGTCACCAGTATGTACCTCGGCGTGGAACGGCCGACCGCTGCTATCGCGAACTAGTCGACCTTGCTTGAATCCGAAGACATCCACGAGGAACCGCTGGGCGGCCTCCATGTCCTCGTATACTCGCAACGGAATGACGGGCTGCGCTACCATGCTAGAACCTCACTCCCGATTTGCAAACTTAAGGATATCGCGAGACTCTTCCACGACTATTCTTCTCCACGAGTGTCGCGACGAACGAGTGAGGTGACTTAGAAAGTAAAATCCCAACCGCCCTTCAAATTGTCCAACCAGGTTTGATTCTGCTCATCACTATGATTCTCAAAGAGTAATTTACCGCCATAGTCGGCGATCTCACCCAAGTTCCACATATGTCCGTAAAATTCCAGTGCATCTCGGTCGATAATAGTATCCTTGGAGAAGGCACTGTAGCCTTTCATGACTGGTTCTTCATTACCCTTGAAGAACAAGAGGTCCTTTTCCTTTGGAGCGAAAATTGGGTCATCCCAATCGAGCAGATGAACTTCATCGTTATCAGAAGACAATACGTTACCAGGCGACGGCTCCCCGTGACAGTTAACAAATTCGAGTCTCCTTGCTTCTACCTTACGCTGGAGTTTTTCCAGTGTTTCTAACTCTCGCATGAACTTCTGTCTATGGGGTTCGAGGAAAAGCTTGACTCTTGTCCTGTATTTGGTTGACTTGCCAGCTATCTTTGACAAGGTATCAAAAATAGCTAGGAATCTATCTCTGAAGGGAATTGCAAAATTCTCTCTTACTGGGTATTCTCCAATTACTGTCTTTGACTGATGTATCTTAGCCAACAATTCGCCGAGTCTTTCTAACTGCCTATCAGTTAGCTTGTGATCTTGGGCAGTTTTTCCAGATATCCAGTCAAAGAGCGCAATCTGAAAGTCACGAACTTGTATCCGCATCTGACCATGGCTAGTTGGAATGGGATGCGCGATATTCACTATGCCCGCTCTGCCGAAGAGGTCGTCGGCAAACTTGAACGCAGAGTCAGGTATTTTATCATCCCAGTAAATCTTGAGGAAGAAGCTCTTGTGGTCTGAGCTCTCAATTATGTACCCTCTTGCAGCCTCCCATTTTGGGACAAGGGCGAAGTTGACTACCGTAATTCCAAATTTCTGTTGAATGACGTCTTTCAGTAATGATTTGTCTATGTTAGATTCGGTCAACATCTTACTCTATCTCCCTCATTTTGCAAGGTGTCCACGGTCCCCCAAGTCTAGGGTGCGTAAAAGAGCACGAGTCATCAGGACTGAGGACGAAACCCTATGTTTTCTTGTTGCGGCGATGGAGTTCCCTCTGAGGTTCCTCTATATCTCCCCTAAGTTCTGTCAGTCGGTGGTCTAGACGTTGATACCTAGTTCTCGGGACCCGCGTCACTTGAAGCCTTCTAGGCCTAGTCATCTTGCTTCTCCACCTCCACAGCGGGAGGCTCAGGATCGCGCATAGAATCTGACGTAGCTAGCTGACTCGTAACATATCTCTCAGAGATCAGGCCGAAAACCGCCAAGCAAACTGCACAGAAAGTACTCGGTAACAATCGCCCGCGTCACCTTCCGAATAGTTTCAGATCAGAATTTGTCCTACTCTCCCACTCATCTACTCCGAACACCATGCCGGATCCTATGCAAACCCTCGACTGCAAGGTCTTCTGCCGAACCTGTCAGGAACCAACATACCGCGAGCTCCGGTACCGATCCGACTTCCAGTTCGTCGGCCGATTGTTAGTCTGCCAGAACTGCGGTGATACAATCTTCGAACCAGTCGGTTCAGGGACAGTGTGCCAAGACTGTTGACAAGCCTCGAAGCAATGTGGCTACTAGACCTACGCGAGCGTCTCGACGAGACCCGCGATAGGCGCAAGCGGGGCGTTCGGGTCAAGAAAGTCTCTAAGAGTTATCACAAGGGTCTCAGCCGCCAGGCTCGAAAGGTCTCAGACCAGAATATCGCCACAGTGAATCCTCCGAAGATGAACGCTACGATATTATGAGTTGAGAAATCGGGAGGGTAGAGAATAGGGTAGAGAGCGAGCATTACAGTGAACATTGCGGAGTAGAAAAGGTGCCGAGGCAGTAGGAAGCCTAAGACGCCGACAAAGTTCTGTAAAACCCCCACCTCTACCTGTTCAGTGAGATGATACTCACCTGTTGAGTCCTTCTCAGCCAACCCTAGTGATCGCAGCTTCTCTAGATGATGTAGCGCGACGCTGGGGCTGCTCATTCCCAGCGCACGTTGTACAGACCTTACTCCGATTGGTTCATTCCTTGTGTTTAGAAGGTGCCAGTAGACGCGTAGGGTGAGTCCCTTCAGCTCCGACTCTATGATTCTGTCCCGGTCTTCTGTCAAAAGCCGTCTTCGGGAAAGAGAATAGCGTCAGATCAATACAAGCTTGCTTGTTTGCAGAAGTGTTTTGATCTGAGAACACCCTGTTCTAAACACTGGCCTTAAGGTCCTCCGCTTCGTACATCAAGTCCATGCAGCTACCGGTAGAGCAGAGACTGAAACAGAATCTACATCTTGGTAGCCATCGTCGCCAAGTTATGCAGGTTGCAGCGAAATGGGACGAGAGGAGGATGCGGCTGTGAAGGTTGGCTCCAAAACCCGGACTGTCTTTGGGCTGACACTGGGAATCATCGCCGGACTAGCACTAATCCTGCTTCCTGGAATAATCGTCATGCGCACTCACCCACCCATTTCAAAAGCTGCTGACCAGCATCTTATGGTTCCCTTCACATCTTATCAGGAGTTGCACAGCTTCATTTTCACAAAGAGCTGCAACAGCACCGAGGTTCGTAACCTCTACAATCCCACTCCCGCTCCCGTAATCCTGAACACGAACACGAACGGTCTCAACCCTGGCGGGTTCACGGGCACCGTTTCGACCACTGCCACAAGTGGAACCTCTACGGTTTCAATATCGACGAGCGCAACTCCCAGCCACTCTGAGACAAACGCTCAAGTGGCCGGCGTCGACGAGCTTGACACCGTAAAGAACGACGGCACCTACATCTACACGGTAACCAATAACACCGTCGCGATCGTCCTCGCCTACCCAGTCACCGACGCAAGATTGCTGGCCCACGTATCTGTGAACGGTTCTCTACAGGGAATTTTCGTCGACGGCAACAGGCTAGTCGTTGTCAGTCAGCAGTACCGGCAGTACCCTCTACCATACACCGGGACCGTTCAACCTGCAATGGGAGCTTCCATCGCCGTCTATCCAATATTCCTCAACTATCCTCAGACCACTTCTCTATCGATCTTCGACATTTCTAACCATGCCAGTCCAGTGCTCACGACTACTCTGGTGGTGAATGGAACTCTCGCGGGGGCGCGGCTGATTGGAGACTATGCTTACCTGGTGGCGACGCAACCAGTCTACTGCACGGGTCCAATTCTGCTTCCGGTCAATGTGGTAAACGGGCAGGCGTTGAGAACTGGGATTGCGACGGTCTATCATTCTGACATCGCCGATGTAGCTAACAGCTTCACTACGGTTGTTGGTATCAACGTAACCCAAGCCAACCCTACTCCAGCAGCTAAGATCTTTCTTATCGGGACGAGTAGTAACATCTACGTCTCGCTTCACCAGATCTATCTTACTCAGCCTATCTGGAGTCAGGTCGAACAGACTGCTGTGCACCGGATCAGTATTGATGGTGCTAATATCAGCTATCAGGCGACGGGTACTGTGTCGGGCCATGTTCTGAACCAGTTCTCCATGGACGAGTACAACGGAAACTTCCGCATCGCCACAACCGGCTACGGTGCCAATCCAGCAGCCTCGACCGGAAGCGTAGCGTCTACTTACACCCAACAAACCAACCTCTACGTCTTAGATAGTGGTCTTCACATCATCGGAAGACTCGAAGGACTGTCGCCCGGCGAAATGTTCTACGCGGCCAGGTTCATGGGTGACAGGGCCTACCTGGTCACTTTTCAGAGAATGGACCCGTTGTTCGTCATCGGTCTGCAAGACCCCACCCAGCCCAAGGTCCTGGGCCAGCTCAACATCCCTGGAGTCTCTGACTATCTGCAGCCCTACGATGAGACTCACTTGATTGGTTTCGGAAAATCTTCGACGAACGTTACCTGGGAGAACGCTGCACCGTTCCAGGGTCTCAAGCTTAGCCTCTTCGATGTCACAGACCCGAGTCATCCTATTGATACGAGCGACTACTCGGTTGGAGATCGGGGTAGTGACTCTCCAGCCTTGACGGATCACAAGTCGGTGCTCTTTGACAGGTCCCTTAACCTGCTGGTAATACCTCTGACGATTGCGCAGGCTCAACCAAGTACAACTTGCACATGGTGCTATAATCCTCCTGTCTGGCAGGGAGCCTACGTGTTCAACGTCACCGTTCAAGACGGAATCGTCCTCCGCGGCGGAATAACACACCTCGCCACAGGCCAACTTCCCAACTGGAACAACAGCAGCTTCTTCGTTACCCGCGCTCTCTACATCGGCAGCGTACTCTATACAATCAGCAACAACACGGTCAAGATGAACAGTCTATCCGACCTCACAGAACTCAACGCGGTAGCCCTAGCCTAGAAACTGGAGAATCCAGAAAGAACCTTCAGCCAAGCGTTCACCCACAAGAGAAGACTTCCGAAAAACAAACGGCTAGAACTCACACGCCAAGGTCGAACCACTCTCGCCTCACGCAGAGAAAAAATTCCTACCCCCTTTTTTCCAGAAGGCTCCCACCAGCTGAAACTGTTCCGGGCGAGTCCTCCGATTCAGGGCTTAGAACAGGCCAATCAAGCATTCACCCAAGCGGGATTTGTCCGGGTGACCAAGCGTGAATATCCCAGGGGTCGAAAATGGCCTGCCCAGATTTCCCGATCCAGGCTCGTTCTGCAACTGTCAGGCTTACAGCGAAACAGTCTGCGCGATTCCTATCTTCCAAAGAACAGGCCGGATGAGCATTACTATCTGTTAATTCCCTCTCAACTGCGAGTTTTGTGTCGCGGGAAATATTTTTTTTGTAAATTCTATGACGGGGTCCACTCGCCATCCAAAACGTTTCTGGGCGAGATTCCGAGTTTGTCGCGCGGAACAGGCGAGTCGGCGCCTTTTCGACCGGGCTCCATCTGCATCATTGCAAGGGTGAACTGGGCTTCATATGAAAGCCACTCCCAGATCCCAGATCAGGGTTCATTCTGAATGATTTCGGAAAGAGATTTTCCAGGTTTCCGGGGTCTCGGATGGTAATGGGTTTGGTAACCGTGAATGGTAACACAGCCCTCTTCATAGCCCAGTTCAAGACTCGGTGATCTGGGACGCGAGAAGGTCGCCGATTTCGCGAGCAGACTAATTCCCATCATGCGAAGCTTCCGGACTGGTCACGGGTTACGATTATTGTAAGACACAAGGCCTATGGTCGATCGACCTTGGCCTGCCGTCTGTGCCTATTAGTCTGCCCTTGTCCATGCGGTAGACGACATCGGCCTTCTCTACTATTCACTCGTCGTGTGTTGTGATGATGATCATCTTGCCCTGCTTCTTCAGATCTTCTAGTTGATGACATCTCGGACCATTTTCCAATATCAAGACTCGTCGGCCCATCAGCCAGTATCAGTGTGCTCCAATTCTGTTGAGATGTGCTGATCCAGGAACCAGCTCGGATAAATCTATAAGTGGCGACGGGAGAATCGCGTTGGCTTTGAGAATCGAGCCAACAATCCTCTTCCTCCTATTCGTGATCTCATTAGCTACTATGCCTGCTCATGGTACCACACAGCCTGCTGTAGGACCCAACATCAACATCGTCCCCGGCAATGATCGTCAGCGGGCCGAGCCAACGATCGCTGTTGATCCCCGGAACCCCAGCATACTTGTCGCCGGCAGCCAAGACCTAGATCTCCAATCAGGTTGCTGCCCGCCTAGCGGCCACCGATGGAACGAGTACTACAGATCCACTGACGGCGGCCAGACCTGGACCGCAACCCTCCTACCAGGATTCCCTGGAGACAATTCCAAACAGGGAAAAAGCTCACCCCTTCGCCAGTACAACATAACCAGCGACCCTGTGATTGCGTTTGATCGGAACGGAAACGTCTACTACGCGGGAGTAGCTGACATCCTCTCCAACGGCACAAGACTAGTCGTCCAATCCTCCGGCTTTGTTGCAAAGTACCTGAACGACGGAGCAGACTATGCCGGGGCAACCCTCATCAACCAGGGCAAAGACAAACCCTGGATCACCACCGACAACAGTGGCGGACCCTTCGATGGGAACGTCTACGTCATCTTCGACGCGGGACTCTCCGGGAAGAATTTCGGGTCCATATTCGTACGGTCGACCGACCATGCGAAGATATTCTCCGATCCCATCCTCCTCTCCGACAACACCGAAGCCGCCTCAGGAATAACAGTCGATCCGTCAGGAATCATCTACATCGCGTTCCTGGGAGGGTTCGGCAATATTCCAGTCTTGAAGTCAACCGACGGCGGTCTCAGCTTCTTCGGTCCGACCATCGCCGCAAACATTACACCGATCTTCGACCCGTTTGCAGGTAACAGTTTCAGGGTGCTTACTCTTCCACAGATAGCCTCTGACAACCGCGGAGTCTACATTGTTTGGGACGACATTGGTACCGGACAAGCAAACGTTCTCCTCACTAGATCACTCGATCACGGGCTGACTTGGAGCACTCCTCTCACGATCAACAACAGCACCATCGGGCAACACTTCTTCCCAACCATAGCTGTCTCAGCCGGAACAATCAGCATCGCATGGTACGACAGCCGACTCGGCACACTCTCAAACGGAACCATAACCGGTCTAGACGTCTACTACGCCCAATCAACAGACGGTGGAGCGAGCTTCCCAGGAAACATCCGCGTTACATCGGTCTCATTCAACCCGAACCTCGTCACAACGCTAGACTTCAACCGAGGCGCACCGTTCATCGGAGACTACATCCAGATCGCAGCCAGCCCCGGAGTCGCGCATCCCATCTGGACGGACAACAGGAACGCATGCGACTTTGTCGACCCATCAATAGGCTGCTTGGACCAAGACTCATACACTGCCACCATTACATTCTAGCAACTACAACTCGGACTACGACGAGTCGGAGTCTGACCGTCAGCCCTTGTCCCGTTCGTGAAGAGTCAGCGCATGGTCGGTCGTCGTGGGACTTGGAACAGTTCTATGTGCTCCTATCCTTGTGAGACTGAATGATGGTCATCTTTGTTCGTTACCAGGGTGTCGTTGCGGTCAATCGTTTAGGCGCTGTTATCTTTTCTTGGGTTTTGCGAATTCTACTAGACCGTCGCTGAATCGAATGCTGGCATGGCTGCCATTACAAAACGGCTTATTCACCGAAGCCCCACAACGGCACAATGTTACCCGATTCCGAATCTCATAGGGAGTACCATTATGGGACTCCACCCTGATCCCTCCCTGAACATAGAGTGGCCCGCTGACACCGAGCGCAGGATCTTCCACGACACCTATCGACGGCTTAAGCTCTGGTTCGATCTCTTCTCCAGTCTTCTTCTCATGAAGGACCAGCCTGCCTGAAGGGCAATGCATCGCCTCGCGTACGACGAGCTTGCGAACTTCCGGATTGTCGGACTGTTCCATCAATCCCCAGATCTTGCCTCCGGGATCACAGAATCGAGCGAACGCGCACAGGTCCTCGGCATCACTCAGAGTCATCTTTGGGCCGTCAAACACTTCAGCCTGTCGCGCGTAAGGCTGCCGGGTCGCAGCCTCTCTTCCATCGAAACTGACGTCTGTGTGTGAGCCATCGCAGAATGGTTTGTTCTTCGACTGTCCACAACGGCACAGTTTGTACTCGCGACTAGTCTTGAAGCTCTTCGCGGTCTTCCAGTTCCACGAGAGACCCTCCGCGTTGGGCTCGATTATTTCCATAGTAAGCGGGATTCCCCCTGATACAATGTAGGGTCCGTCCTTCGAGATCACAATCTTCCTGCTACCAGTTGGCGGGGTTTTAGTTGGCATAAACTTGCGCGAAGTGCTACCCAAAGGGTAGTATTAATACTGTCCATGGAACAGTCCGAAAGCAACTATCCCATCCGAAAGTGGAACAGAAGCAATTGGCAAAGACGGTGAACATCCAGCCAGGATTAGCCGCACGATTCAGTAACGCTTCGATAGCTTGCCCGTACGGCAAACTCTTGGAGATTCTAGGAAAACCGCACACTCTGGAGATACTCTACGGTCTCGGAATCCGTTCGCCGTTGCGATTTACAGAATTGCAGAAATATTTGGACCTGCAGCCAAAGACAGTCTCCGCAAGATTACGTGAACTAGTTAAGCTAGGAATTGTTACACGCCACTCTTACAATGAGATTCCACCCCGCGTTGATTATGAGCTCACCAAGAAGGGCCGTGACCTTGGAAAGATGTTTAACGCATTACATGGCTGGGCCAGAAAATACGGGTATGATGAACAATCGGTCCATAGGTCTCGGGTCCGGATGGTTTGAAGCCAGCTCGTACATATTTCTCAGTGATCAAACCGAAAACCAACAGGCAACCTCACCCAATGCAGTACAATAGTTTCACACGGGAAGCGCCGCTCTCCTATTCATCTACTTCGAAACACTAGAATGGGTCCCATGCAGAGCCTAGATTACCGGATCTTCTGTCAAACCTGCCATGAACTAACGTGTCGCGAGGTCCGATACCGCTTTGACTTCCAGTTTGTTGGTAGACTGCTAGTCTGCCAGAACTGGACAGATCTTGGATCTTGTCAGAGAGTATGATAACCCAGTTGATAGAAATGCAATTGGAGTGTATATGAGTGGCAGACAACTAGAGTATTTGGAGCGACCTCTCGCCCAGCTGGCTGCCCCCGATTTGGACTCTGGTGTTCGACTCATAGCTACGATATCAAGAATCGAGCCTGGAGAGGTTCCTTAAGTTTGGATCTCGATAAGTGCCGCTACGAAAGGTGAGGTGGTCAACGCTTAAGGGGGAGGATGAGCAGCTAAAAGTAACGTGTTGAGTTCGCTTTGGCGATGACATGTGGTTTTAGGTTTGAGGTTCGGCCTGAGGCTGAGGTTGTTGTGTTGGAGGCTGATCATCGTACTGTTCATGTCTGTGTGGACTGTCTTACGTTGTTGACTGTTCATCGTCGTATTCATCATATGAAGGTGGAGAGGGTTATTGTTGAGATGGCTGAGCGGCGACCCGTGCTGGCTGAAGCGTGAGGCAGTATGATTCATAGGGTCAAAGATTAGTGTCGATCTGATCCGCGAATTCAACGGGTCCGTTTTGCTCGCTCTTTCCTAACCGCCTGAATCTCCCGAGAGACATCCTCACGGGTCACACGTAGCTCTAGGATCTTCCTCCTGACAGCTGGCAGAGTCTCGTCCCGAACATTTTTGTTCGTGATTCCCGCGGCCATCCCCTTCAAATTCTCTCAAGGGTCGGATCGGGATGAGATGGATCACTCCGTCTTTCTCGATGACGGCGAGCTTCTGGCCAGATTTCAGCTTCAGTCGATCTCTAACATCACTAGGTATTACGACTCGATGCTCGGCAGACACAGTCACCGTCCGCAATAATTATCCCAGCGGTACTACAACCAGCCCATCGAAATATGCATTGTCGCACGCCCCTACGATGATTCACATGCTCGGAATGCATGGAGGAGTAGAAGTGTTAACGGTCGGTTGTGACATAGTCATTAATGAGGGGATCTCGTTATTGGCCATTGCTAGGGATTTCAACTGGATAGGCGAGAGGTATCCCCAGGGTCGTCGCTCACGGACGAGACATGAAAACGGTCTACGAGACGGCGGTGCGGAAAGTGGGTAATGGTTTTGTCACGGAGTACATCCTCTCCGGCGAGCCATTCGTCCTCGATCTCATAGAACAATTTTATCCGGACCCATTCTCCGCCTCAATTTAGGCCTTGGAATCCTCAGGGCTGTGATCCTGAGGTTCTTGCCTGTGCATAATTGAAAGCGGCTTGTTGCGCAACCTCCAACAATTCCTGATCGTTGTCGTAGACTATCTGCTTGACAGGTCCTATTGACAATACTCCTCCCTTGGACTCGTCTAGGATCGAGGAGAGTTCTAGCCCTTTCTCTAGGAGTATCGCGTGTTTCCACGCGATTTCCGGATACTTTGTCTGGACCTCTGTTAGTTCTGCGACCAGCCCATTTCTCACACCAGTCTTGGTGAATATGAACAGGTTGAGGTCTGAGAACCTGACGAGCTCCAGAGTCTTCTGTCGTGGGGAGAGTCCTCGCAAGTCAGTCCCGTCCGCTCTGTCCCGGCTGGTAGAGAGAAACGCATCGTAGCCTAGCCTAATGAGATGATTTTTCAGCCGGGTCAGTCTATTGAAGTCCTTCTTGCTGCCGTCGAGAGATCTGAACGGGCCGAGTATGAAGATGTGGAGTGGTTGAGCTGGTTTGGATCCGGAGGCTAACAGGTTCGGGTCCCATCGGGCGCGAAGATAAGATTACAAGATTGTAACTTAAGTACCTGTAATGTAACTTTATATTCATCCGTTGCGAGAGATACTATTGGTGCTGTAGATACGAAGTCGTTAGGGAAGCCCCCAGAAATACGCGAGGAGGCCAAGCGGATTCTAGAGGCTATATCGGACCCGGAACGGTATGCTATCATGCTCACAATGGCCCGCCACAGAGAAGGGGTCTCATTCTCACAACTCGCCAGCGTCTTTAGAGCCAATCATAATACTCTCAGCAGACACCTGAAAACATTGACACACGCCACCCTCGTGTGGAACTTTTACGAGAGACGCGAAGGTAGAGATCACTCCTTCTACAAGCTATCAACAATGGGCGAAAAACTGCTCTCATCACTTAAGCCTGAGCTAGACGTAACTGACCAGAAATCCGCGACCCGGACGCCGGTCTCAGCCTAGTTAATAATCGACGTCTCAGCATCTTCCTCCATCGAAGAGCGGCATCAGGTCAGTGGTTGTCCTGTGGGCTGAAATGTGAAGACTCGAACCAAGTTCGGCTGTCGAATCTTCCTCGCGGCCAATGAACCCTTCACAGAGATCGTCAAGCGCGCACAATTCTGCGAAAAACACGGTTTCGACTCAGTACTCATCGACGACCATCTGCTTTACGGGACAGAGGCCGCAACTGCACCCGAACCCTTCACCACCCTCGCCGCGATAGCTGCCGGGACCCGGAGGATCAGAGTCGGAATCGCAGTAACAGACCTCGTCCGTAGACACCCAGCCATAATAGCCCAGACCCTGGCAACACTCTCCAACCAGTTTCCAAAACGAGTCTTCCTCGGACTGGGCGCCGGCGATCCCATGAACCAGACACCTTTCGGACTCTCCGCGGAACATCACGTCGGCAGGTTAGACGAGGGTCTCCGGATCATCCGGCAGCTGTGGAAGTCTAGCATAGAGAAACCACAGAACTACAAGGGACAATTCTTCTCCCTGAACGACGCATACTTGCAAGCCGGCCAGGAGAAACAGCCTGTCCCGCCAATCTATCTGGCAGCCTTCGGTCCCAGAATGCTGAGACTCGCGGGTGAGATGGCGGACGGATGGGTGCCGCACTGTCACACACCTGCAACATACAAGATGGATCTTGATACCATCATCGGGTCAGCCCATAATGCGGGTCGAGATTTCGGGGCGTTCCGCTCTGCATACTACACGCTCTCCTCCATCTCGAAGAATCGCAAAGAAGCAGACCGGAACGTACTCTGTCCAGCCAAATACTTCCTCGCCCTCATACCTGAGGCGTTGAAGAAGATTGATCCTTCAGCCAACCATCCCGGCCGAATCTGGGAGAAGATTTCAAACCCCAGGTTGCAGAGAGAGACAATCCGTAATATCGCCGCAGACATTCCAGAATCAGACGCTTACAACACGGTCATCCACGGGACCCCGGACGATTGCATTGAACAGATCGAAGGCTACCGGAAGGCAGGCTGCAAAGAATTCATGCTAACCTTCACACCCAAAGGAGGACTCTGGTCAACAACAAACCTGCTCGAACAGATACGATTATTCTTCGAGAAGGTGCTGAACAGATACCGAAACTAGATAGGTTCATCCCAAGAGCGATTGCAGGATGATGCGCGATAGTAGTTGAGTTTGACCCAGCCGCAGACTGAAGGTGACTGATGGCTTGATGCTCTCTTCAAAATGATTTATCCGCAACCTGACATTGCATCGATGGTTAGCATGACGGAACTGAAGGGACAACCGGTATACTACGTTGTGTTCGTCGCAACCAAGTACAAAAGCTTCGAAGAGGCGAAGGCAAAAGCACCAGAACAAATCGCGTCTCACATAGCACGTTCAAAGGAGTTGCACAAGAGAGGTACTCTTCTGATGTCAGATGCTTTTCTAAACAACCCTGAAGACCCGCTCAGCACCATGGCCGTTCTCAACTCGCGAGCAGCCGCGGAAGAATACATACACGGCGATCCATTTTACATAAACGGGATGATCAGCAAGTGGTACATTCGTGAATGGGCCAACATGTTTGCATAATCAGCGTTATAGCGACAGTTCTCTCTCCAAGAAAGGTGGATGTCTGCAGGCCGGCGCGGTCACGTGCTCGAACAGATACGACTCTTCTCCAACAAGGTACTGAACAGCACGAACTAATCGTATCTTGCCGGTGCCCGGCTTGGGCCCCCCGGGGCAAACTGGTTTCTTTCTGGGAGCCGGGCTATGGGCCATTAGAGAATGTCCTCCTCCTGCGGACATTTGGTTGCCCACTAAACGGTTTTATCTTCTGTTCAGCATGAACAAGAACAAGGTAGCCATTTGGTGGCAGGGGAGCGCAGACTCGCAGCGATCATGTTCACCGACATGGTCGGCTATACGTCTCTCTCACAGAAAAATGAGGCTCTTGGACTGGAACTACTTGAAGAGCACCGGAGGCTTCTTCGTCCTCTTTTCCCGAAGCATAACGGCCGGGAGATCAAGACGATTGGCGATTCCTTTCTAGTTGAATTCGCCAGTGCCTTGGAAGCACTCAGGTGTGCTTTCGACATTCAGCAGTTGTTGAACGAACTTGATGTCAATCGTCCTCCAGAGAAGAGGATTCTGCTTCGTGTTGGAATCCATCTGGGAGATGTCGTTCACGGTGAAAAAGATGTGCAAGGGGACGCCGTTAATGTCGCGTCTCGAATCGAACCTCTTGCTTCTCCTGGTGGCATAACAATCACGGAACAAGTATACCATCAGATCAGGAACAAGTTCGAGTTTCCATTTGTCAGTCTAGGTCAACAGAGCCTGAAGAACGTACATGATCCTGTCGAAGTTTACAGGGTAGTGCTTCCATGGGAAATGCAGTTGAGTAATGAGCCGAGTCTTGAGAAGCGCAGAATCGCGGTGATGCCATTTACGAATATTAGTCCAGATCCGAGAGACGAGTACTTTGCGGATGGGATGACCGAGGAACTCATCTCTACTCTGTCAAGAATCGGAGAACTGAGAGTCATATCACGGACCTCTGTGATGCATTACAAGGGTACTAGTAAGAATCTTGGCGAGATTGCTAGAGAGTTGAGAGTGGGAAGCATTCTCGAGGGAAGTGTCAGAAAAGCCTCTGACGATTTGCGAATCACTGCGCAACTTATCGATACTGGAAACGATGAGCACCTCTGGTCTCAGGACTATGATAGGAGGCTGGAGAACGTCTTTGCAATCCAGAGGGAGATTGCTCAGAGTGTGGCAGAAGTCTTGAAGGTCCGGCTCCTGTCAGGTGAGAAGAAAAGCATCGAGAAAAGGCCGACTGAGAACACGGAAGCCTACACGCTCTACCTGAAAGGCCGATACTACTGGAACGAAAGAGTGAGGGATAGCAATGACAAGGCTGTCAAGTGTTTTGAAGAAGCTGTGAAACTAGACCCGAATTATGCTCTCGCATATTCAGGGCTCGCTGACTGCTATCTGATCTACAGCGACCGGGGATGGCTTAGTCCAAGAGAAGCGGTTCCGAAGGGTAAGGCATATGCACTGAGGTCAATCGAATTAGACCCTAGACTAGCCGAGGGGCACGCTTCCCTAGGACTTGCATTCCTACAAGAATGGGCATGGCAAGAAGCAGACAGAGAGTTCGAAAAGGCTATCGAGCTGAACCCGAGTTATGCGTCAGCGCACCAGTGGTACGGTGTTCATCTCTGGATGGCCGGAAGGTACGAGGAAGCTAAAGAGAGAACTGAACGCGCGAGCGAATTAGACCCTCTATCAACCGTGATAGGGGGGAATCTCTGCGTCCAACTACTCACTCTCGGCAAACGCGATCAGGCGATGGAGCAATTCAGAAGAGTGCTCAAGCTGAATCCTGACTCCAGGGAAGCACACTCTCTTCTCTCCATGATTCACCTGATGGATTCTAGGTTCGAGGACTCGATCTCTGAAGCAGAGAAGGCGAGTGCCCTTCTAAAGGGGAACTTGGCATTGAAGGCTCAATTGGGGTTCGTGTACGGCATGAGCGGACAAAAGGAACAGGCTGACAAGATCCTCAACGAGATCAAGGACGCGGGAAGGAGTGAAGATGCTTTCGAGTATATGGACAAGGCGTTCGAGGAGCGCTCAATCGGTCTTTTCTATTTTCGGAGTTTTCCCTGGTTTGAAAAATTTCGAGCAGACCCGCGATGGGTATCCCTCGAGAAGAGAACAGGATTCCCCAAGACATTGGACCTGCACGAGTCTTGAACCTGCCAGCCACCATCAGTCGAGATTCCAGGACTCAATTCTCCCAAACGACCGGTGAGCCTTCTTTCATCCGACAGCTTAGAGAAACCTAAGTAAACACATCCAAGGGTACCGGAAGGCTGGTTGCACGGAGTTCATGCTGACCTTCGTCCCGAAGAGGGGATTGCGATCCTCAACAAACCTGCTGTTCCAGATACGGCTCTTCTCAGACAAGGTCATGAGCAACTGGCGAAGGATCGAATGAAGAGTGGAGTCTCAGCGCGCGTCCCGCGCAAACGGGCCGCAGAGTGTGTCAGTGGGGTTCTGATAGGCGACGGTGCAGTTCTTGTCGAAAAGCGACGAGCCGATGACGACGCGGACCCCGGGCTAATTTTGCTTCCGGGAGGTCACGTAGAAGTGGGCGAATCGCTGAACCGGGCTCTGGAGAGAGAGATGCAAGAGGAACTAGGAATACGCGTCCAAAGGATCACACCCATTCGCGTCCGATATTACACGGCGTCGAATGGAGAGAGGCAGAGAATACACTACCTCTATATCAAGAACTGGAGCGGAAAAATCAGATCGAACGAAGCAGAGACTGTTTACTGGGAATCAGACATCAGCCATCTAAGCGATAATATAGAGAGAAAGATGTACTCAAACTATTGAGCCAAGTCTCTAGGGTCTAGAACATTAGCGAAGCTGTGCTATTTTCGACGATAATTCGTTCGAGATGCTTATCGTCAACAACTAACCTGTTGAAACAGGTACGCCTCTTCTCCAGAAAGGTGCTGAGTAACCTAGACTAATCATTGAACCATTCTGACAGAGACTAACGAGTGGCCTCGGTTATCCGCTGCCACTGGTTGGAGGTATGCCACCGTACGGTGCCATGAATGGTTGCGGTGTGATGGGTGAGGGGATTTCTCGCCGGACGATGCGCTGTCTCGCCAAGTAGTACGCTGCTGCGTATAGCAGAGCTGGTATGATTCCTAGGAAAATGGTGAGAAAAACGGTGGGAAACACAAGCAATCCGGTTCCGGTTCCGCTAAAGAAAGGAACGATGAACAGTAAGTTTACGATGCTGATTGCAATTGAGGTTGCATAGGCGGTCCATAATAGTATCCGGCCAGTGCTCAGCTGAAGCGCATAGGTCAGCAGGACCTCAGAGATGCCTGTGACTCCGCCACCGATAATGGTGATAACACCAAGCCATGCGAATGTTGGCTGAACTAAACTGCTAGAACCAGTTCGATAAGAAAACGCCGCGAAAAACAGGGCCAAGGCTCCAGCAACTGTAACGCCGATGCCTACGAAGAAGAATACGAGTGCCAGTATGGTGTTTCGGGCATGTTCACGTCCAAAAGCCTCACGTCCAAGAATAACCAGCAGGGCACCGATGAGGGCTACTAATCCACCTATCGCGCCGATGAATGGAATCCAGCTGAGTGCCAGGCCGATGACTAGCAGTAGCAGACCGGTTTTTGTGTTGTCTATCTTGCCAGCTAGATGGTGTTCCCAATAGCCAGCCGCTGACCCGTAGTACGGGTAGGGCGGCGGCTGAGGCACACTAAAGACTGGGGGCATCGTTGGAGGCGCAACTACTAGTGGAGTGCCGCAGGTCAGACAGAATCTAGCCGTTGCCACGTTGCTGGCTCCGCATCGCGGGCAAGCTATGGATGACGTTCAGAATCCTCTCGTATCGTCACAATTGGGAGAGGAGAGAATTAACCCTTGAGGGTTGGACAGTTGCGCTAGATAGAACACAATCTCACTCTAATGGGGGTGCCCGCCTCTTTCCAACGAAGCGCTGAGTAGTCGGAACTAGTCGACCTGCCTCTCAGTCTAGCCTAACGGGAACCACGTCAAGCAACCTTTTTTTTCTTGAAGTCTTCCGTTCCTATTATCCATGCGTAAGCCGGACCGAATTGGTGCAATAGTGTTAGCTTTCACACTGTTCGTCGCATACTGGGGTTGGGCAGGCCTCTTGTATTTTCAAGGGGTGATTTCCCTACCGCTCGGTGCACTTGGAAGTGAGGGTCTCCTACTCGTGTTGGTTGATGTGGTTATTGTGAATCTCTATGCTTTTCGTCAGAGAAGGCGTGCCAGACAAGTCCAAATCCGCGCCAGTAAGACGTAGAAATCTGCTGTTAGCCACGGCAGGGTTGTTTCAATAATCAGTCTAGCTTTTGTGAACGACCTCAATATCGTGGTCGTCAGGATCGAACACCCAGGTCGCATAATAGCCAGGATAGTATTCGAGCCGGGCTCGAGGTGCTTCCTTGCTCTTCGCTCCGGCGCCTATAGCCGCTTTGAAGAATGCATCTACCTCAGCATGGTTTTTCGCAACAAACCCAACATGAACCGCTTGCGGATCGGGCTTTCCTTCTTTGAGCCAGAAGAAAGCTCTCTTGCCATCACCAAAACCCTTCAAATCGGGATGCCCGTCTTGGCCTTCGTAATCCGTAAAGTTTGTGATCCCAAGTGGCTTCAGGGCCTTGGCGTAAAAAGCGACTGAACGCTTGAAATCACTGACTGTGAGAATAACGTGGTCTATCAGATTTTTGCCTTCTCTGTTTTCTCCAGATCGACTATGCTGACGCGGTGATTTCAGGGATGGTCAAATATCGCTGGACGAAGGCGAGCGATTTGTCCGCAACGTTCCGCCATCCATGGTCGATGGTAATCGAGTGTCCCGTGTCCGGGATCTTCTCAATCTCGGTCACGAGGTTGTCGTCTTCTTGCTGTTTGAACGTCGCGTGGGCGATTGCCCATGGCACGACATGGTCTTTTTCGCCGTCGAGGATCAACAGGGGTCCTCGCTCTGGATTCTTCTCGACCTTTGCCTCAGTCCAGGGGTTGAGGTTTGCTGCTCCGGACTGGAAGAGCGTTTTTCCAGAAGCAGGCACGGCGAACTTCTCGTACAACTCCCTAGCCTCATCCTCACCAACCGCGTTGCCGAAAGCGTAGCGGAACTGGTCGAACGTTAGAGGAACCGCACGGTTCCGGTTGGAAGGCTTGTGCAATACCGGCCAAGCAGACTTTAGTGTAGAGATCGGAAGCGGTAGAACTCCACGGAACGGAGCAGGGTCGATAGCAACAGTCACTGCGGCAAGGCCGCGTCCGGCTAGAATCTGGGCTATGAGTCCGCCGAAGGAATGGCCGATGAGTGCTGGCTTTTTCTCCAGTCCGCGGATAATCTGTTCGAAGTGCTCGGCCACTTCGCCGATTGATTTTTTAGCGAAAACTTCAGGGCTCGCGTTCGCTTCTTCGACCGTCGCAGGGTCATCAGGCCATCCGGGTGTTAGCGTAGCGTAGCCGGCGTCTTCGAAGACCTTCGCCCACCGGTCCCAGCTGCTAGGCAGCAGCCAGAGCCCGTGGATGAAAACGACTGGAGGTCGTCCCGTCGCGTTCGCCCGTTCAACCTGTTGCATTTCGTGTTCGACGATCGTAGTTGCATCCGTCTTGGATAACTTGGAATCGTTCATGTCGCGGGGAACAAGGGATGGACGGTTTAAACTTGTTTGCGGCGAGGAAGCGCCTGGGGCGAAACGATTAGTCAAACCCTAAGTTTCCATCTAGGGTTTTTAGATGGGCAGAAGGGGCGAACTCTGATCATGAACGAGCCGAAAGCTCGGGAAAGCGAGTCGTCGATACCCGGGCATCTGACCGCATTGATCCACCATTTCATCGATCTTCGAGATGGGACCCACGGAGGGTCCGCCAGTCGAGCGGACAAGGAGACTCATTTCGTGCATGCCGTGGACCTATTGGCGCCAGTTGCTCGTCAAGCACTCAACGAGATCAACACTCACTTGTTGCTTAACACTGGCAAGGTCGTCGCGACCGGCTTGCAGCGTGATGCTGATGGTAGTGTGAGTGCGTCGTGGGACCTCGTTTGGCCCGAACAGAAGAAGGCTGGACTGGCCCCGGTGACGCTCCTTGCATACTACGGGATAGGCCTCACCCATCCACACCTACGAGGCGCGACCGTGCGCGACTGGCCGCTGAACGTCTTCACCGCCCGCGACGCCGCCGACCAATTGCCGATCATGCGCGCCATTGCAACCAGTGACCTCCATAATCTGGTCTTCCAATCGGACTACCGGATCATTCCCGCCGTCACTAGACCCTTGATGCCAGAATCTCGTTCCTAGCGCGGTCGCAAAACGTTTAGTTTCTGATTGGCAGTAATTTCCAAACTAGTCTGTGGACTGCATTAATACTACTCATGAAGAACTAGGCCGTAGATGCAGATTGGAATAGACAGCTTCGCGGCCGCATTCACCGAGGACAGTCTCAGTATCAGCGCGTCAGACCGCTTGCAGAACCTGATCGAAGAGATCGCACTGGCCGATAAAGCCGGACTAGACTCTTTTGGGATTGGCGAACACCACCGACGCGAGTTTCTCGATTCCGCACCCTCAGTCATTCTCGCGGCTGCGGCAGCAAGAACGCGAAAGATCCGTCTCACCAGCGCTGTAACAGTCCTCAGCGCCACCGACCCAGTACGTATCTTTCAAGAATTCGCAACCCTCGACCTATTGTCCAAGGGCCGAGCAGAAATGGTTGTAGGCAGAGGCTCGTCAATCGAAGCCTTTCCATTATTCGGTTTTCGCTTGGAGGATTACGATTCGCTATTTGCGGAGAAGCTCGACCTTCTCCTAAAAATTCGCGAAAACGAACACGTCACCTGGTCCGGCAAGTATCGGCCCGCGCTGACTGGACAAGGAGTCTACCCGAGGCCAGTTCAGAACCCGTTGCCCATATGGCTGGGCGTTGGGGGAACACCACAGTCATTCGTCCGCGCGGGCCGGCTCGGTCTCCCGTTGATGGTCGCCATCATAGGAGGCGAAACACGCCGTTTCCGACCGCTAATCGATCTCTACCTTGAAGCCGGAAAGGCGGCCGGTCACCCAGCCGAAAAATTGAAAGTAGGCCTACATTCGCCGGGATATGTTGCAGAGACGACGGAGGAGGCCGCAGACGACTACTTCCCCGGCTTCGCCCGGGCTGTCACCGACATCGGAAAGGAGCGGGGGTGGGGTGAGATGACTCGCGAAGACTTTGACGCTCAGAGAGGTCCGCGGGGCTCGCTGGTCATCGGTGATCCGGAGGAAGTGGTCGAGAAGATTCTCAGGCACAGCAAGGCACTCGGAGGCATTTCACGGTTTACTTTTCAGATGAACGCGGCCTCTCTGCCTCATGAGAAGCTTGTCCGGTCGATTGAGTTGATAGGCAAACGCGTTGTGCCCGCCCTTCACAAAGAGATTGTCCAAGAGGACCTGCAGAAGACCTAGTCTTTGAGGGAGGACTCAATCGGTTCGCAAGCATACTTGTCATAAATACGACTCTTCTTCAACAAGATGCTGAGTAGCGTAAGCTAGTCACCTTTATTGCTAGTTTGCTAGGTATGGAAGGAGAGTTGGACGTTGGTGCCGAAAAATTCTCGCAGTAGCTTTCCCTCTTCTTCAATGGTGCGTTTCTGAGCTGAGCTTAGGGCCTTGAACGGTCTGACCGTAATTTCAATTCCCGCTTTTTTCTTGGTCTTCTCCCATGTTCCCGCGGCGATTCCATCAACTAGTAGTACCGGGGCGTTTCCCTGGATTTGTCGGAAGATTCTGGTCCGGTATGCTTGTGAGACGAAGAACTCCCTTGGATGGTAGAACATGACGTACGTGTCCCAGCTAGGGACGAGACGGACAGAATGGGCTTCTTCGATCGATTCTATCTCGTCGATGTCTCGGCTAAGCATCTTCGACGGCTGATGATCAAATTCAACCTGTTCCAGTTCCCCGGTGATGAGTTGTTCCAGGGGTTTGGCCTCGGGCGCCGAGACGCCCCACCAGTGAGCAAAGTCTTCGAAGGTCGCGGGGCCGTACGTACTGTAGAACTGTCGCAGCAAGGTTCTCAAGGCTTGTTCGCTGGAGGGCTGGTCTTGTCTGCCTAGCCACTGGTCCGGCCGGGTGAAGGTTACTTTTGCGCCTTGGCTGGGACCGAAGATGAGGCTTCCCCGATGTGCTGCTTGTTGTAGGAGGCTTCCAAAGCCCGAGAGAAGATGGGACTGGAGGATCGGGCGCAACTTCGTCCGCTTGACGATCTCATAGGCCAGCTCCTCCCTTGTTAGAGTGTGCTTATCGAGAGCATTGCCGATTGCCTTTGTTATCTGTTCTTGCTCGGCCTTGGTGATCTCGTATTTCTTGTCTTCAGGCCCCGGTCCTATCCGGTACGAGATTTTCTCGCCAGGAAGGTCGTTCCGAGTCTTGAGCGCGGCTAGGTACGTAGAGAGACTATAGGAGGAGAGCAGATGGAGTGTGCCCCGCATTGCCCAAGTCTTGACCAGGGTCCAGTGTTTCCAGAGAGCATCCTCAACGTCTTCGATAGTGATGTCTTCGACCCTCGCCCAGAGGGAGAGAGCGGCCCCCGAGAGTACCTGGGCCTGGAGGCCACAAGCATCCGAAACCACCAGGGGCATGTCACGCTTTGGTGCCCGTTGGGCTAGGTGGTTCCTTGACAGTCGCCAATTGTTGACCTGGTCACGGGAGAGTTTGGTCATTCCCTTGAGAAAGTTCTTTGTCTGTCTTTGAATATTCCGGCATTTATCGTCCTCAACAAATCTGGCTGAATTCGCTTCCACCTGATGAGTCTGGAGCGATCCCAAAGGTGTTAAATCCATGATTCAATTATGTTGTGTAGATTCACCTAGCGCGCGGAGGGATCTACGTGAGACTTGTCGAAGATATCTGGATGGGTTCCCTGTCGGGAACCAACTGCACTTGTGGATCAATGTCTGCATTGGAATAAGGGCCGATTTTACGAGATTCTCTGGGAGTACACTCTCACTCCTGCCACTCTTCGGGAGAGGAATGCGAGTGGCTGGCTGTATTATGAGAACAATCATCCAGCAGGATTTGCTCTTGGGCGTTGGCATGAGCTGCGACGCTGGTGGCATTTCGAGGAGCTCTGGGGACCCTGCGAGGGAAGTTCTGAACTCCCAAGCCGCATAGGAAAGCAAGATCGGTGGAGGGCTCAGCAGTTCCATAGGCTCTTGCGCCAGTTGAGGCCTCGGAGTCTCATTAGAGCTGCTGTAGACAACCCCTTTGGCAACATTATCGCTCGAGAAGTTGGAGCCCAGTGGTGTGGAGGCTATCTGTTGGCTACTCGAAGATTAAGCCGGAAATTGACGGTCAGAGTACCCGCGGGCTTCAAGCTTCGCAGATTCCGAAAGGGCGATGAGAAGGATATGTCAAGAATTCACCATGCGGCATTCCATATCCCACATCCACCCAGAGAATATCTCGACTGGGCCACGAAGCCCAACTGTAGGACAACGATTGCGGTTTTGCAAGAAGTGGCTGTAGGATTCTTGACAGCAGAAAAACGGCATGACGGCAGTTATGGGGACTTCAACATAGCAGTTGAGCCAAAGTTCCACAGAAGAGGACTAGGATCCGCGCTCATGGAAACGGGATTGAACGACCTGATCGAAATGGGGTGCGAGACTGCTGTGGCTGACTATTGGCTCCAGAATGCCAAGGTTCAGGCGTTGAACAGGAAATATGGCTTCAGGATTGTTCGTGCCTACAACCACTACGAAACTCGGGCAACGAGACAGCCATCTGACCTCCGCGACTGTCAGCCTGGATAGTTGACTTTTTCACCGAACGCCTCGATCCTCTCGTAAAGGGGATCACTATCGTAACGATAGACCGAGCAAGTCTCTCGGACCGCCGAGAGGTTGAGAAGGTTATCGCCGAATATCATGCCTCTGAGAGCCTGACGCCGATCAGAGAGAGAATCTCGTGGGCTGTCGACCAGCAGCTGTCCTGGGAATCGCCGGGCCTGTTTCTGGTTGCCCGAGAGGAGAACGTGATGGTCGGCGTGGCACTCGCTGTTTACACTCCTTCCGCAGAGCTTGGACGCGTCATTACGGTAAACGACTTCTTCGTAAGACCAGCCCATCGACGGAAGGGAGTAGGAAGAGCGTTGACGAAACGCTTGATTGAAGAATGTAGAAGTTTGAAGGTGGACGAGATTGGGCTCGAAGTTCTCTCTGCCAACAAGACGGCAGCCTCCTTCTGGAAATCAGTCGGCTTCAGTCCATCGGGTCGCTTCCTCTTCAGGCTGAAACTACAGTAGGTGTAACGTCTTCGAAGAAATTACAGAATGACCATTTTTTGCAGATACGACTTTTCTCTACGGGATACTCGGAAATATCGGGACTAGTCGGATAGCTTAAGTGAACATGGGGCTGGATATCACCAGCATGCCTGGTGAATCCGAGCAGACATGACCTGCTTGGCTCCGACGCGCAATCAGAGGCTGACAGACAGTGTTCTCTGGGGACTGGTAATAGCGTATGCTATCGGGAGCCGAATAATCCCGGGCCTCATCACGCCCCTACTGTTTCCCTTCGCATTAATCCACGGCGGGAGACGGTATGGATGGAAGACTATTGCTGTCTTCATGATCGTCACAGCAATCGTCAGCAACATCCTGGAAAACAGTAGCATCCTGACCGGGTTTCCATTCGGCCACTACTACTATACTGACTCGCTGGGACCTAAGATAGCTCTCGTACCCTTCTTCATCTCCCTATCCTACATCTCGTTCGGCTATCTAGCCTGGGTCTTCTCAACCCTCCTCGTAAGCGAAGTCCGCAAAGGGTCTGCCCTACTCATCTCGGTCGCGGTTCCGTTAGTCGCATCTTTCGTAATGGTCGCATGGGATTTCTCCCTCGACCCGATAGCCTCCACTATCAATCACGCCTGGATATGGAAGGACGGAGGAGGATACTTTGGCGTACCATTCTCGAACTATCTCGGCTGGTCATTCACCGTCTACATTTTCTTCCAGCTTTTCGCGCTGTACCAGCGGAAGCATGGATCAGAAGACTTGGGTCGAGCACTACCTGCAACCCACTATCTCCAGGCGATCATACTCTACCTCTGGACGGGAGTCGGGTTTGTCCTCGGCTACTTGTTCATGTCCCCAAGCACTTACGTGATCGATGCAGCTGGGCATGTTTGGACGACGGGGGACATCTTTGAGTCGATGGCTATCTCGGCAATATACACTATGATCTTCGTCTCGATCCTAGCCCTTGCCATACTCTACAGAGACCAGCTAACGCAGAAAAGAGCGTAAATTATGAATGGTTCGTTGGCCGAGCGTCGAGTCTAGCCGTATAGGCGACAAAAAAATGAGAAGTTGGATGTTTGACGATCGCTTGATTACTTTTTGGCGTAGACTTTTGCGGTGAACGTCTGGTCGGCTTGGCTGGCTGTTCCCTCGATCCAGCCCTTGGTATTGTTGAGCCAGGATAGGCTCGGCGATTGCGTCATGTACTTTTGTTCTCCCTCGAACCAGATGGTTCCGTCAGCGTTGTTGCGTCCCTTGCCGTGGCTTGTTGCGACGACCATGTCCTTGCCCGCCATCTGGATGCTTTTGCCTTCCCATTCGCTCGTACCGTCGGTCTTCATGTGAATACTGACTGTCTCCATGAAGTTGGCCTGGTATTTGCCCGTGATCTGGCCTACGTCGTTGTTCTCTATCTTGATGCCGTTGGCGCCGATGTCTTTGATGCTGAAGCTGTCGGTCTTACCGCGCAGCTCGGCGATTACCTCGCCTTTGGTTTGCTGTTGAGATTGCATACTACTCATCTCCGCATGCGGGAGAGGCCTCTATTTGAACGGTTGTACCTCCTTTTTTTGAGAAACCTGTCCAAAGAGCCGGCCATGCCTCTCTCTGACCAGCCAAAATACAACTAGTCTACAAACTAGCGCACAGGCACGAGGGATAGTCTTAGTGGATAGGAGGACGTCTGTGAGCGGGAGCCGAGCCTACAGGAGACGGAAATATCAGACAGTGGCGCGTGAGGCTCCTTCGAATTTTGTAGCGGACTTGCGACGATTGAGAGACTGGCCTTCGATGAGGGGCAGTCTCTGGAGGAGAGCATTCCTAGTCAAGCTAACGCATGCGCTGAATGCTCGGCTGCTGACTGGGTCTATCAACGGCAGAAATCTCAAGATCCTCGACGTTGGTTGCGGAACAGGCTGCATCAGCCTTGAACTGTCGCGGATGGGACACGATGTACTAGGTTTAGACCGAAATGAGAGGATGATTGAGATTGCGACCCGTACTAAGAAGACCAGCAATTCCGGAAGTGGAAAGCTGCAGTATGAAATGGCAGATTTTGACAAATGGGTCGGCACCACAGGAGCCTACGATGCGGTGATTTTCAGCCGAGTACTTCATGATCTTCCAGATCCGCAAAACGCCCTCTTGAAGGCTCACGGCCTATTGAAAAGGCGTGGGAAAATTCTCTGCCTCGAATACGCGTACAACATGATGGATAAGAAAACAGCAGCTTGGCTCTACCAGATTCGAAAACCACTAGAGCTTCAGCACTGGTATTCGTCGCCTCCCTTGCCAGATGATCCCGGCAAAGGGGTCGATCTCATTATGCGCGAAGCGGTAACCGGAACGAAACAGCATATCAATACGTTTGAGGAGATGATCCGACCGCTCAAACGGTTATTCCACCAGGAAACATTCTCATGGCATCCCTACCATTTTTGGGACGTACTTTCAGACATGCGGATCCCAAACCCTAGGATTGAGGAGCGTCTTGCAAAGATGGTCAAGAAACTGGAAGAGTTCCTGTTGGGAACAGGCGAGATTCAGCCAGCCCTCTTCCTCTACAAGGGAACGAAAGCACGACGCTTACCACGTTAGAAGTTCGTGCCGTGAACTAACTCAGCATACGTTGGGGGCACTGATCCTTCTTGTCCAGAGTAGTTTTGGATTTAGACATCGTCACAAAACAGAGACAATTTCTAGATGCATCTCTCAAACTGAGTTCGAGCCCTGGATTTCTCTCTGTAGAACGTCATAGGCGAGGGGTCCGTCTTTGTCGTCGACGACCATTATGATGTCGCCGTAGCCTAGAAACGCGTCAAGAATATTGACCCCGTTTCTGAATAGTAGTTCAGTGACGTAAGATGCTATTCCTGGAGTCATCTCGGCACGAGGCGACAAATTGAGTATCAGCTTGGACACGTTCGCCTGCGTCACCACCTCCTTAAGACGGTCCATTTTCTTCTGGGCGAGAGCGTAGTCCTCTTCAGGGAGAATCAGTT
>Ga0209802_1000482_pt1 | contig 30765 bp, 30 predicted proteins | sample GraSoiAngelo_129_FD_185886 | JGI IMG/M metagenome (GOLD analysis project Ga0209802, IMG submission 185886) | Grasslands soil microbial communities from the Angelo Coastal Reserve, California, USA - 14_0927_12_40cm (SPAdes) (version 2) | ecosystem: Environmental > Terrestrial > Soil > Grasslands ... | reverse complement strand
AGAGTTCAATCCATGGCAGTGGGCCGCCCAAGACCAACTGGCCGACGCATTCTTTCGAGAGATCGCACTCGCGCTAGGCAAGGAGGACGAGACAAAGGTAGCAAAGCAGCGTGCCGAACGTTTCTCTGCCTACGCTGCTTATTTGAAGGTCGGTTCCCACATAGCTACCGGTATTCGTCCGCTGCTCGCTTCTGCGTTTGCTGTGGCGGGGGTCTTAGGGCTGGGCGGGAGCTTTATTGCCCCATGGATGAAGCCATACTTGGCAGTCGGCGGTTCCCTCTTTCTCTGCCTCGCGGCGTTCATAGCGTGGTCGTCTGACTTCGCCGAAAAAGCCGCGACGGCATTCTCGTCCCTACAGAAGCTTAAGGAGAAGAATCTCCAGGAGAGGAAGGGAGAAGTTGCAGGCTTGCTCCGCCAGCTAAAGTCACCCCTACTGGTTGTCATCGACGACCTGGACCGCTTAACTGCCGATGAAGTAAGAGTCGTTTTCCAACTAATCAAGGCGAACGCCGACTTCCCGAACCTCGTTTATCTGACCTTATTCCAGAGGGACGTAGTCGAGCAGAACCTGGAGAAATGGACGTGCGGTTCCGGGAAGGACTTCCTCGAAAAAATCGTCCAGGTGGGATTTGATGTCCCACAAGTGGAGCAGAGCAAGCTACAGGGGGTCCTCTTTGCCAGACTCGACGAGATTCTCGCGGACCCGAAATTCAGCAAGAACTTCAAGCCGAGCAGATGGGCAAATCTGTTTACCTCTGGGCTGGCTCCGTATTTCCAAACGCTAAGGGACGTCTACAGATACCTCGGTGTCCTTGATGTCCGGGTCGCTGGAATGGCCCCCCGCGGTAGCTTCGAGGTGAATCCAATAGACTTGATTGCACTAGAGGTGCTCCGGGTCTTCGAGCCCGGCGTCTTCCATCTCCTGCCAAGGAACAAAGAGCGTCTAACAAGGCCCTACGACGCGCGAGGTGGAAAGAACATTTCAGAAATAGAGAGGGAGGAGAAGCTCAGGCTTGATTCGCTCACTGCTGCGGCGCATAAAGAGAGCAGGGCTCATGCCGAAGAAATTCTCAAGCAGCTATTTCCGAAAGTGTCGACAGGGAATCAGGACCAATACTATCGGGAGCTGCGGGTATGCCATCCAGACGTATTTGATCGCTATTTCCTGCTCTCAATTCCAGAGGGCGACATCTCCCAGGCACACCTCGACTCACTCTTGGCTTCGACCGGTAACCGCGACGCGTTGGTTTCTCGATTCAATGAGCTAAGAGAGAAAGGCCTACTTGCCGTAGCTCTGGACCGCCTCGAGGCGTATAAACAGAAAGTTAGTCTCGCCGATGCCGTTCCGTTCATCGCCGCGCTGTTCGACATCGGGGATGACCTGCCCGAGGGGCAACCCGGAATGTTCGCGATCCCCACTTGGATGCACGCGTCGAGAATCATTCGCTGGTATCTCAAGGAGGAACCTGACATTACCAAGCGTCGCTCATATCTTGCCGAAGCCATGAAGATCAGCCAGGGTCTGTACCTGCCGGTAATGAAAGTCGCGATAGAGACAGACTCCCAGAAGGAAGGCCGAACTCAAAGTGAAAGACTGCTCGACGACACGTCTGTCGACGACCTGAAGCAAATCCTGGTTGAGAAGATTCGGAAAGCCGCCGAGTCCGGGAGGCTTGCTGCCCACCCCCAGCTAGGAACGCTTCTAGGAGTCTGGGCGGAATGGGCAGGCCCGGACGAGCCAAAATCATGGGTGGAGAACTTTACTCAAACCGACGAAGGACTCGTCGTCTTTTTGGAAGCCATGACAGAGAAGGCCACTTCGGCCGGCTCTGACGATTCACTGCCGCGCGAAATCTGGTACACACAGCTGAAAATCATCGAGAGGTTCATAGACCCCGAGGTTGTGGCAAGCCGTTTGGAGAAACTGAAACCCCAATCACCGAACGAATCCCAGATTCGAGCCTTTAAAGCTTTTCAGGAGGCTATCGGCAGGCGTCGGAGTGGAAAGCCCGATGGAAAGCCATGGAGGGATTGGTACCCGGAAGGCTGAGGCGGGTGGCCTGCCCTATGCGATTATGTTTTCTGCAAAGGGTGGGAAATTCTTCGCTGACAGACCTTAGCTCTCAACCCGCTGCCGCAGCTGAGGTTTGCGCCTTTCTCGATTCATTCCACAGCTGAATGTACGGCTGCAGCTCGCGCATCATTCTTGCGAATTGCGCCAAATCCAGCGATTGCGCTCCGTCGCTGATGGCTTTCTCCGGCGCGGGATGCACTTCCACGAGCAAGCCGTCCGCGCCAATCGCCACGCCCGCGCGCGAAACCGCCGGCACCAGGCTGCGCTTCCCTGTGGCATGGCTCGGATCGAGAATCACCGGCAGGTGCGTCAATTCATTCAGCGCGGGAATCGCCGCGATGTCGCAAGTGTTGCGCGTCACCGTTTCAAACGTGCGGATTCCCCGCTCGCACAAAAGTACCTCCGGATTTCCATGTGCGGTGATGTATTCCGCGGACATCAGCAACTCCTTCACCGTGCTGCTCAATCCGCGCTTCAGCAGCACCGGCCGCCCGCATTTTCCCAGCGCCTTCAGCAGCATGAAATTCTGCATGTTCCGCGCGCCCACTTGCATCACGTCAGCATACCGCGCGACCAAATCGACGTCGCGATCGGTCATCACCTCCGTGATGATCGCCAGCCCCGTCGCCTGCTTTGCTTTCTGCAACAATTTCAACCCTTCTTCTTCCATTCCCTGAAAATCGTACGGTGACGTTCGCGGCTTGAACGCTCCGCCGCGTAGCAGTTTCGCGCCCGCTTTCGCCACGCCCTCCGCCGATTGCATGATCTGTTTTTCCGATTCCACCGAGCACGGTCCCGCCATCACCACGAATTCGCTGCCCCCGATCTCCGTGCCGTTCACCCGAATCCGCGTCTTTTCTCTGCGGAATTCTCTGCTTACAAACTTGTACGGCGCTGAGATGCGCACCACATTTTCCACCTGCGGCATGGCCTCGATCGATTCCATGCACGCTGTCACGTCGCCCAAACCTACCACGCCGATCACCACGCGCTCCTCCCCTTCGATGGAGTGCACCTTGTAGCCGAAGTGCTCCACTTGCTTTCGTACTTCGTCAATCTCTTCCCGCGTCGCATGCAATCTCATGGAGATGATCATCTTTCCGGCCCTCTCATTGAATTTTCGTCCTCAAATTCTCTCTGCAAGACTTCCACTCTCAAATTTTGGTGCAAGTTTTTTGCGCTAGAAAATTCTCGTCTCAAAGCTTCGTCTTCCAAGAATTTCGTTCCCTAAAACAAAAAACCCACTCGGGTTGCAAGTGGGTCGAATCTTTTTTCCGCTGAATTCGCTTACAGAAACGCCCCCCGCCACCCGGATGGATGCCAAGTAAATCGATACCAGCGATACCCGTTGGCGAGTTGTGCTTTCATAGAGTGCACAGTCTATTCCGTGTCTTTCTCGAATTCAACAGTTTCTTTTTCCAGTTCTTCTCTTCAAACGGACGCGCTGTATTTTGCTTCGCCGTCAAAAAAACAAAAGCGCAATGCGGTAACGCGCGAAACCGGCACCCTCGCTGGTGCGGCACGCTCCTACCGCGACATTGTGGTACGGTTCCCTCTGGATTTTTTTCTCCAACTCCGGCGCGAAGGCGCTGAGGTCCGTCGTTTCAAACCGAACCACCGACCAGGAGCGCGTGCCCGGCGGTTCCGCATTCGAATCACAGGCTTTCCGCGCGTCACCGGGCGCTCCCGTCACGCGCCATCCTTTCGCCGTGAGCAATGCAGTCACCTGTTTCTCCTGCTGCTCCAAGCTAAGATTCGCTAAAGATTGGGAGAAATCTTCGACGGCGAAAAGGCCTCCCGTTCCGCGCACCACAGCGATGCCGACGGCCGTTACCCGCGGATCAAGAATATTTTTGCGGTGGCCGAGAGAGTACATCCATCCAGCGTGAATGATGCGGGGATCCTTGCCCACCGCAATGTTCTCCTCGATGAACGCAAAGCGGGCGCCAGCAGCAGTAAGGCGCGCGTCCAGCGCGGGCTCGCCGGGAACCTGGTGTTCGAGGATATTCAGATTGAGCATAAGAAGAGCGTGCTTGCGGGCGGCCTTGAACAGAGCGTCGTCCCACTGGAGTTCAGGAAGGGACTGCGCTGTACGTTCGGCGTTGAGCAATTCGAAGAGTTGGCGTTCGGAGTCGTTGCGCCGAAGCGTTTGCGACGGCGCGCTGGCGGAGATGAAAAGGAAAAACAAAAATGCAACAACTGACGCGGCCGGACGAAACACAAACTTTTCAAACGCACGCGGCGAAAATTCGGAATTTTTCCTGCGCACGAAAAATCAGCCGCGCACGCGAACGGCGCTGAAGCTGAGGACGACGTGGCCGCCGGCCGTGGGTCGGCCAAAGCTCATCATCGGGCTGAAGCGCGAGAAGAGCAGCATCTGATCCAACTGGCGGCGAAGTTCAAGGCTGCTGGGCCCGGAGAGAATTTGATAACCGGTCATGTGTCCCTGTGCGTCGACGGTGACATCCACCAAAAGACCGTGCGGCAAGGAAAGTTCGGGATCGTGCTGCTCGGGGGCCCAGGATTGCGGATAATCCGAAAGCGAAACCAGTTCCGCGGGGCGCATGACATTGATCGGCACATCGTTCTCGACGGCGCGCACGGTAATGCCCGGAACAATCATCTGGAAGACGAGAGCAAAGACCAGAATCGCGGAGAATAAGCCACCCGTAGCCGGAACAGTCAGCGGGCGGAACACATTGTCGAGCAGAATTTCCGCGCGGTCTTTCAAGTGGCGGAAACGGCTCGGCCAATCCTGCGAGTGCTGGGCCTGCGCGGCGGCCACTTTGATGCGCACGGCAAGATCCGCGGGAGGAACATCTTTCGGAACGCGAGACAACAGCACGCTCAACTTACGGAAACTTTGCAACTCCTCGCGGCAAGCGTTGCAGCCTTCCAAATGTTCGCGAATCGCGGCGCGTTCTCTCACGCGTCCGACGCCCGTCATGGCGTCATCGAGATAACCAGCCAAATTTTTCCGTACCGTAGTGCACTTCATGGGAGACCCTCCCTCGCGGAACTGGGCCGCGGGGACCTGCTGTGTAACAAAACCGTGACGCGCCTCGCCGCCGAGAATGCGTCACCGAAAGGTGTCGGCTGCTGCGCCGAAACCGAGCCGTGCGAAGATGTCTGTGCCGACGCGTGTTTCCATTTGCGCTCGGTCAACAGGGGCTCGAGAATTTCCTTCAGCGCGCGGCGCCCGCGTAGAATCCTGGACTTCACCGTGCCCACGCTGCACTCCAAAACTTCGGCGACTTCCTCGTAACTGAGGTCTTCGAGATCGCGCAAAATCACGGCGCTGCGAAACACCTCGGGAACCTGCTGCAACGCACTCTGCACGGCCACCCGAATCTCCTGCGAAGCCAGTTGCTCGAACGGCGTGGCGCCAAGATCTTCAACCTCGATGCGCGCTCGCCCTTCCGCCGGCTGGGCATCGATGGAAACATTTTTTTGCGCATGGCGCTTGAACCAGCGCTTGTGGTTCAGCGCCTCGCGAATGGCAATGCGATAGAGCCACGTTTTCAAAGAGCTGCCCCGGTGGAAATTGCGGATGCCGCGAAAGGCTTTCAAGAAAACTTCCTGCGTGCCATCGGCGGCGTCGGAAGTGTCGCCCAGCATGCCGAGAATGAGGTTATAGACCGGCGCATGATAGTGCGTGACGAGCCAGTCGAAGGCCGTCTCCGAGCTGGCTTGCAGCTCGTGGACGAGTTCGGCTTCATCGCGGCCCCAACTCAGGGCACTAGCCCAATCGGACACTGCCGGCCTTTCCGGCCCGAGTCAATTTTCACCATCCTTGCCGGATGGGAAATCAGCATCCTTACCAGATGCGCGCTCGGGCCACCTTGCACGTCGATCCATCTTTAGAACGATGGACCCAGGCACGACTTGCGATCCCGGCCATGCCGGGACCTTCAACCGGGAACGGCGTCGAACACATGCCGGACCCGCTGTCCGCTCTTCTCTTAGACACCGGAGAGGGCGGAGTTGTTTCCCGGTTACAGGGCCCATTGTGGCACCGTGCGGCGGCCGGCGCAATGGGACCATCCGACAGAAACCGTTGCAACGTTCAAAGGTTGGAAAGTCAGAATGATGAGAAGCACCCTGCTCCCCCAGAACGAATTCGTTCCAAAATGGAAAGAATACCCCCACACCCCGGCAGTTTTCGTAAGAATGGCAAACAAAGGACTTACAGCATACGCAACTTGGAAGAGTATACGGAACTCTGGAGAGCAAAGAGAGGGGTACACACTCCCGGGCATGTTGTAAAAATATCAAAAAAAAGGAGTTACAAGATTTGATTGTTGTAAGTGAGTGAAAACAAAGAGAGGGCAAACTGCGAGACAAGTGCGTGCGCACCGGGCGAAGAGCTAGCGACGAGGCAGAAAGGGTGGGGTGGCGGGGGCGCATAAAGAAGTGGTACGGGCAAACCATGCCCGAGCAGCAAAGCCATTATACCACGTGGTTACGTATTGTCAATAGAAATATAAGTGGTCTGTTTTCCGTGGGATAGAGGCCCGAGCGGAAGAGGAAGAAGAGCGCACCCTTTGATGAACCAAACCCCAAAGGGATGCGGCACCCCCTTCTCCATCAGCGGGTTAGGGGCCTGCCACCCGCCAACCCAGGAGGTCTTGACGGATCGAGGGTCAACCCACCCGCCCGCGTGCAAGGCAAAGAGGAAGAGAGATTCCTCTCTGCGCAGCCAGACGCTTTCGCAGGAGCGAAAGCGGAAGAAAAAATCGGCCTGCTCCGTTCGGAATGACGGAGGGCGTGAACGTGGATTAGGGCTTGGGTGGTTCCTTCGCCGGGGTTGCGGCAGGGGCTGAGGTCTTGGTATAGATGATCTTCTTCGTGCCGCCGTCGCAGGTGCCGACGACTTTGCCTTCCGCGTCCTTGTCCTTCGCGACGATTTCCAGGGTGTAGCCCTTCACGCCCTTGGCGTCGAGCTTCTTGGTGATTTCATCCTTCAGCTCTTCGCAAGGCTTTGCCGCTTGTGCGTGAGCGGGAACGGAAACAAATAATAGAACGCCCATTGCCGCCAACAGTTTCATGGTGTGACCTCCGTGGCTGGATGCCGGATCACCACGGAGCATAGCATCGGTTCAGCGCATCCAGCCGCCCGCCCCGCAGCACGTTCACCCTAAGAGATACGGGTGGGTTCAGGCGGCGAGGCGAGGGGCGGCCACCCGCCAAGACAAGCAAGAGAAGGCAAAGTCAAAAGCCCCGCCCTCCAAAACCGAGGACGGGGCACCCGAAATGGTCAAGGGGTTTACGTCGGCACCACCCGTCCAGGCATCAAGACGATTTGGTGACGAAGGTTAGGGCACGCGGGCCTTGCAGGCTCACTTAGGCTGTGCCACCCGCCCAGGCATGGGGAAACCCGCCGACAATGGGCAACAAGAAATTACTTAGTCATGCAGAGCGAAAGCAAACTGGAAATCATGGCGCGCATGTCCGACTCCGCATAGGATGCAGGAAAGCGCGAGCTGCGGGCCAACATGTGGTCGCGGAGCATGCCTTCGATCGCTCCCATCAGGGCCGAACGAAAAGCCTGGGGGTGGATGTTTGGTGCCAATTCGCCTTGCGCGGCTAATTCTTTCAGAATCCCATCCAGCATCTTTATAAATTCTATGAACCCAGGCACCAAGACGATCAAGTGTCCGTCGCCGCGCATGCGTCGGCCCTCAAGCAAGAACAGAGTCCGTATCGCGGCGTCCTTCTCCAGAAAGCCGAGCACCATGTCAATCAGGACCCTAAGCTTCTCGCGAGTGGATACAATATTTTCAGTAGCGAGACGCACCGCCGGGTTAATCTGTTCCCAGGCGTACTCGAAAATAGCCTCGAGGAGCCCCTGCTTGTTCGTGAAGTGCTTGATGAGCTGGGACTGGCTAGTGCCGGCCAGCCGGCAGATGGCTGCGGTTGAAGTGCTCTCGTAGCCGCGGTCGGCGAATAGGTCTTTCGCAGCCTCCCGCAACCGGTCATGACTCGATGTCAATACCGCTGTCTTGTGAACCGGCACCCTCTTACCCTCATGCGGCTGTAACTACTAAACCGCAGCGCTATGATACTACCGACTTCGCTTCGTTAACGAGCCTCCAAGAAAGCAGACATGGACTTTCCGCATATTGGCCTGCATTTTGTGGCACTCGAACCCCCGAAAAAAGACTTGACACGCATAAATAGTAGTGACACTATCCACAGTCGTTGTGAAACCGTTTTCAGGCGTACTAACACCTTCGGAACACCGTCGTCGTACTACGATTTTAGGACAAGGAGGACACAATGACCAAGCCCTTGTCGTTAGCGGTCGCGGTCACAATTGCCGCATCGTTGGCTGGCGCGGTTTTGTTTCTTGCCCGGCCGAGCCCCACCTTCCTGCAGCCGGCTATAGCCTTTGCCTCCGATATTCTCGGCTTCACCAAACAGGTTTCGTCGAGCAGCCAGACAAATGCGACGGAGCCGTCGGTCGCTGTCGACCGGGCTGATGGCACGGTCTACGTCGCCTGGCAAGCGAGTGGGACGCACGTGGCTCGTTCGGACGACGGCGGGCGCACGTTCACGCAGGAACTGTCCAAGTCTGATGTCGGCGATGTGGATATCCGGGTCGGTGGGCCAACGCCTTGCGCCGCAATAACGGCGACCTGCATACCAGGGAAGCATCGCGTATATGTGTCGTCCATTGAGGAGCTGCCTTTACCTCTCCAGACCCATCTCGCCTACAGCGACGATCGCGGGGCGAACTGGACTATCAACAATCTCGCCGCGTTCAACCCGTCGTTCATCGACCGTCCCTGGCTGGCGGTCCACCCAAGCCAGGTATCGGCGACTCAAGACCAAGTTTATATCGCGTACCACGACTTCTCTGCCAGCCAGATCAACGTGGCGGCTTCGAACGATGGCGGCCAGGATTTCGGACCCTCGGTGGACGTTCTCGCGCAGAACGCACTGGCGGAAACTGAGTCCTTCTGCAACACCGTGCCGAGCGGCATCGAAGTGGATCCGGAGACCGGCGAAGTTTATGTCGAATGGATCACCGCGGACCCGGTCCAGAACACGTCTATGGGTTGCAATATTACCCAGATCCAGAATTTTCATCAGGTATGGGTCGCCCACTCGCCGCCGGCGCAAGGCACGAGCCTGGCGACAATCACCACCACCTGGGATGCTCACATGGTCTTCGACGGCAATATCGGCCGGTCGTGGCAGACGAACACCGATCGGATCTTCGCCACTCTTGCCGTCGATGATTCCGGTGTTTCTGGCGTGCCGGGTAACGTCTATTCCGTCTTTCCTGACAACTTGGCCGCTCCCGGCGTGAACGATATCTGGTTCTCGCACTCGCCCGACAAGGGCGCGCACTGGTCATTGCCCGTAAAAGTTAACCAGGATTTGGGGACTCATTATTTCCCATGGGTCGCGGCCGGGAGCACGGGCCGCGTCGACTTTATCTGGCTGACGACGCCAGATCTCAACCCTTCTGATAGCGCGCTGTCGCCCTGGACTGTTACGTTTGCGCAGACCACGAGCGGCACCTCGGCCACGCCGAAGTTCAATCAGACCAGCGCCTTGAGCAACGTCATGCATGTGGGCGGCATTTGCACGACGGGGATCTTCTGCTCCGTCACCGGCGGCAACCGCGACCTGGCGGACTCCATTTCCATCGCCATCGACCGGGGCGGCAGCGCAGCTCTGGCCTGGACCGACCAAGGGAATGTGCTGAACGGTCCCACCCGTATTACCTACGGGTGCGTCACCGCGCAGCAATCCGCCCTTGTGGGAGCAAATAAGGGCCAAAGCTGCAAGGGTCCGGCAGGGCCTTGATGTCCAATGAAAATAACGAGAACTGAGGAGGAGAGTACGAAAGTTCAGAAAGCTCGATTAACACTTTCGGAACACCGTCGTGGTACTACGATTTTGATTCTCCCGAGATCCAGATCGGCCGGAGAGGCAAGGAGAGAGAAGCAATGAAAAAGCTACGGATGTTGTTCTTGTTGGGAGGCACGTTGCTGCTTGGCGTCGCTCCCCTCGCCGCCCAGAATAGCGTTGTTGTCCTGGGGGGAGGGCCACAACCGTCGAACACGACCGGCTGCTCCTCCCTTCCAAATTGTATTCTGGCGAGCTTTGACGGGAGCTCCAACAGTCATAACGGAGACATTACCGCGCCGATCTCGGCGAACTTCTACTACGCCGGCGGTGCGCAGACCCCAGTTACTCCCTCCGCCGCGGCGGGGGCAATCTGCCTGGCCGATAGCCGTATGTTCACCGGGTTGTTCGCCACCGAGGTCGCCAACTGCCAGGCAGGGGGCACCCCCACGAACCCGGTCCTTGCTGTCCTGATCATTCGCGACAGTGGAGTCCTCACCGAGGGCACTACCCCTGTATTTCAAATATCCACGAAGGATGGGGACTTCTTGACAAATACGGTGGGGTTCAATGCGAGGAACCACCTCTCGGACTTCCCGATTCGAATCAATGTGGCCCTGGCCCCCCCGAACCCCGCAAACCAGCACAACTGTGCGACCAATCAGGCCGGCCCGGCATTCGTTGGTCCCGGAACCGCGAATTACACCCCCAATGAGAGTCTGTGTCTGCCCGCCGGGGCGGGGCAGGCCGTCGAGCCCAGCATGACCGTAGACGCGCAGGGCACGATCTACGTCGAGTCCATCCGCGGAGTCCCAGGGGGCCTTGACCTATGGCGCTGGTTTAAAACTGAAGACGGTGGACCGAACGCCGACGGAACCCTGCCGTTCAAGTACGAAGGTCAGCCTGATTGCGGCATCTTCGTTACTCCTTTTTGCACTGCGAGCGGGTTGGCGCCGGGAGGAGGCGATGGAGATGTCGCCGTGAACGGTCCGGACTCCTCGAACATGAACACTCCAAATCTGGCTGTGGTCAGCCTCACGGCGGCGGAAGTTACAGGCAGCCAATCCACCAACCGTGCGGATACGTTCAGCACTCCGAACCCAGCCACGGCGGGCGTTCCCTTCGACGATCGCATGTGGTTAGACGCCCTGGACGATCCGAATCACGTCTACATGGAGTACCACGATTTTGGAACAACTTCGCAAATCTTTGTGCAACGCTCGAACAATGGAGGCTTCACCTATACGGATGCCCTGGGGACCGCGATTGACGCCGCAACCGAGCCGAGCGTCGGTCCTCCTACCGGCAATATCGCAGGCCAGATCAAGGTGGACCGCAGTAGCTGCGCGAGCCACGGCAACCTGTACCAGATCTTTGTGGGCCCCGACAACCCGGTGGACAACGCGCAGAACAGCAGCAGCTTTTTTAATGCTGCCTACGTGGGCGTGGCCTCGAACGTGAGTCTCACGAGTCCTACACTATCGTTCACTGACACCAAGATCTTCAGCTGCGGGGCGGGTTCGACGTGTCCCTCCGGCGCCGGCCTCGGCAATCTGTTTCCCGCGCTCGCGGTAGACAAGTTCGGCTTCCTGTACGCCACCTGGTCGGATAACGCCAACATCTATTACTCGTTCTCCCCCACTCACGGGACGCGCTGGTCTCCGGCCGTCAAGGTAACTCAGAACACGCCCCAAGCCGGAAAGTCGAACGTGTTCCCCTGGGTAGCGGCCGATGCCAACGGTCACGTGGCCATCGCGTGGTATGGTGCCGACCAGGCCGGCAACTCGAACAAGGTCCCATTGACCACAAACTGGAACGTCTTCGTTGCGGAGACCGTCAACGGCCATGCGATCACGCCGGTTTTCACCCTAAGCCAGGCTACTGACCACGTGAACCACAGGGGGCAGATCTCGACCGGTGGCCTCCTTGGCAGCTCCGACCGCAGCCTTGCCGACTTTTTCCAGATCGCGATTGACCCGACGAACCATTTGGTTAACATTGCTTATGCCGATAACCATGCGGGTACGTCTGTCTCGTACTTCACGCGGCAAAAGACGGCAACCTCGGGCATCTCCACCAAGGGGAAATGTGCGGGCACCACTCACCAAGCAGGCGGAAAGGGCGACGAACCCGGCAAGCGCGGCGGCAGTGCCAATTTCGCCTTTAATTACGACGATTCCAACCCGCAGTCGAACAGCGCGGCCTTCAGCGACCCCGGTTCAGGGGGCAGCTTCCAGGCCACGCAGTTCACTTCGGCGACTTTTGACGAGGTTACGCACAGTGTCACCCTTACCGGATTGGGAACCGATAACGGCGTGTCGGTAGGGTTCACGATCGTTGCTGTGGATAGCTCCCTGGTGGCGCCGGGGATGTTCAGCATCACCCTTAGCGACGGTTACAACAACAGCGGGCATCTGCTCGACGGGAGCATTGCCATCTACTAGCCCGCACTCCCAACGGTGGCTGATTAGATGACGGCGTCGGCTCCTTTGACCGAGTAGACTTGGTTGCTGTTCAACGACCAGGGCTCGGAGGAAAGGAACCGAGCTCGCCCTCCCGCCTGTATCCCCTCCGGAAACTAACCACTAATCTCTGCCTTTTCTCAGCTGTCTCGATGGGGACTGCTCGAGTCACAAATTGATTGCCTCGACGGTCGAAGGAGCATTAGGATGCGCGAGCTAGGAGTCCAAATCGGAAATCCCGGTCAATGCGCAGAGCTTCCATGGCACGGCAATCCCACGCGGTGACATTCGAATCCTACGCTTCGCTGGCCGAGATTCGCGACACCCTGCTCGAAACCTACGCGAGCAACGACGCCATGAACCAGCTTATTCTCTCCCATCTCGACCCTCGGGCGTGGCGCGCCCAGCCGCCGGGTCAAAAAGGCAGTGGCCGGACGATCGCGGCCATCTTCGCCCATCTGCACAACTGCCGTCTTAAGTGGCTGAGGCGTTCCGCGCCACATCTGAAGCGTCCGGCGCCACTCGATCCCCACCGCTGCAGCATGAAGCAGGCTGCCGCCGCGCACCGGAGAAGCGCGGCGCAGTGCCTGCGCATGTTGTCGGATGCGCTCTCGGCGGCTCCGAATCGTCGCGTTGCAACGTTCTCCCGGGACGGTTGGGCGCCAACGTGGCCCGCCGGAGGGACCATGTTCGCTTACATGTTCGCGCACGAGGCGCATCATCGCGGACAGATTTTGATGCTGGCCCACCAACTCGGCTACCGCGCCCACAAAGCCATGTACGGCATCTGGCAATGGGAGAAGCTCTGGAAACAAGCCGGCCTGACCACGCGCCCGCACTGAGGGGAAGCCGCCCTCCTGGCTCTTCGTAGCACCGGCATGTCGCTAGCGGATTTGGCGAAGTTGGGAATCAGGGATTAGGTCTGCTCTTTGTAGAGCCATGCGCCGCAAACGGAGGCGATGATCACAGCGACCAGCAGAATGAGACTGATAGTGAGTGTGACGCGCCCCGGGACCACGTTGGCGGCGATGCTATTGGCGTCTGGAATGGCGTACGCGAAGAACCAGTAGGCAGCCCCGGTGAGGGCGGCTGTCTTGGGCCCCGCTCCAAGGCGAGGCCGCGCTACGGCGTACAGCCAAACCACGCCAATACCCGCCACGAAGGCAGAAATGATGAAGAAGGGAATGGCGTTAGGACGCATTTGACGGCCGAGGGCTTTCATGTACGCGTCCCATTGGGAGGCAAACACAACGCCGTTTAAGACGTATTCGAAGATATTTATGATGAGGCCAGCGAGCAAGCCACCGAGAAATACGCGTGCTAAGTTGATTTTCCCCATCGGAATCCTCCGCGAGTAATCGCTAGAATGTCGTGACTCGAAAGGGGCCGAAGGAACCGTAGTAGGGAGCCTACGAGTTGTGCATGGCACGAGTCAAGAGGAAAGGCCAGCCGGGAGAGACAGGGGCGGCGCGCCCCCAAAAACCGAAGGCGGGGTAGCCGCGCTAACGTTTTTTACCCATGGGAGTCGAAGCGGGCAGAAGGACTGCCGCCTGGTTGCCTGGAAAAGTGGAAGCCTGTGTTGGGGACACAGCTTCTAAACGAGTTCAGCCGGATTTGCAATTGTCATTCGTTCGTCGGGACAAGAATTCTTCCTAACTATCCGAGGACGCGGGAGGGCTTATGCGTAAATTTCTCCTGGGATTCGTGGTGGGGATTGTAACGCTTCCGGCAGGGGCATTTGCGGCGGCGTGGCTGGGATGGCTGCCGACCAACGCGAACGCCACGCCTACGGCGCTGGAACAGGCTTTCGCTCATCTGGCGCTCGATCGGGCGGCAGCCCGGCGCGCACCGCATCTTGCGAATCCGATTGCGCCCACGGAAGAAAACTTGATGGCGGGAGTGAAATTGTTCAAGGGCGATTGCGCGGGCTGCCATGGCGATCCAAACAACGGCGAAAAGCGCGAGAGCGAAAACTTTCTCTATCCCAGTCCTACGGTGTTTGCGCTCCATCCTCCGCGCAAGCCGGACTATCAACTGTTCTGGATCATCAAAGGCGGGGTGCGGTACTCGGGGATGTTCAAGTGGGACGGGGAATTCGGCAAAGACGCATCCGGGAAGGACATTTCGGATGAGAAAATCTGGACGGCGGTGACGTTCCTCACGCGCCTCGATTCCCTTCCCCCGGCCGTTGCGGCCGAATGGCACAAAAATGGACCATAATTGAAGTAGCCGGTACTTACGTGCTGGGCACCGTCAAAACGTGGCCGGGTTGCCAAGCCGGGGCGCAGCATGCTGCGCCCCTACAAATAGCACGGGACGAGCTTTAGAAGGTGGTATTCTCCCGTTATCTTCGGCCAGCAGGGGGAAATCTCAGATTCACTCTGGCCGACCGGCATTCGGCAATAATCCGTAGGGCCCATCCAGCCATCATTCCATAACGAAGAGGAGGACACGCTCATGTTTGATAAGCTCACGAACACCACCGACAATTTCGTCGTGACCATTCTTCGCCTGGCCCTTGGCGCGGTGTTTTTCGCTCACGGCGCGCAGAAGGCGCTCGGCTGGTTTGGCGGCTACGGCCTGCACGGCACGCTGGGGTTCTTCACCCAGCAGATGCACATCCCCTGGCCGTTTGCAGTTCTCGCCATTGCTGCCGAATTTCTTGGGAGCATCGGCTTGATTATCGGGTTCCTCGGGCGCGTCGCCGCCTTCGGCATCGCCTGTAACATGGCCGTTGCCATCGCTCTCGTCCATCGTCATTTCGGCTTCTTCGCCAACTGGTCCGGCACCCAGGGAGGCGAGGGCTTCGAATATCACGTATTGGCCATCGCTATCGCCCTGGCCATCATGATCCGGGGCTCCGGGGCCTTTTCCATCGATCGATCGCTTTCCAGGTCACTGTAGCCCGTTCGCGCGGGGGGCCGGGCAAGGCCGGCTGTTGCAAGGAGGAAGGAGGACGGTGAGGTAAGCTCACCGCTACAAAAGAGACAGGGACGGCGGGTAGCACGTACACGAGGAGAACGGATGCCCGGGTTTATTGCTCCCTTTGATTTACGTACTTTACCTGATTGAGTCAAAGACCCAAGAGGCCCATAGCTAGAATGCAGGAGAGCTAGAGGAGTTCGGGCCGGGCAGGCGCTGCTGAGGGTAAAGGCCATGGCTCTTTAAGCGATTCATGCCCATGGGTGCGGGTCCAGAGCAAAAGAGCGTATTGAGAGTATTGATCGTCGGGAAGGAGCCACTGACCCGGGACGACATTCGTATTTTGCTGGGAAGCAAGGGCTGTGAGTGCACGACGGCCGCGAGCAGCCAACAGGCGCTGGCGGCGATTGAGCAAAAAGATTTCGTTGCCATTGTACTTGACACGCAATCCTCAGAGTCACCCGCGACGGAGATCATTTCGGGGATCGACGAAAATCATCCGAATCTGGTGGAACGCGTCCTAGTTATCACCGAGGAAGGCGGTAGCCCCGAGATTAGGCATTTGATCGAGCAGTATTCACTCCCGCACGTGGAGCGGAGGCTCCTGGTGCAACAACTCTGGCGCAGCCTGGAGCCACTGTTATATTCCGGGGCGTTTCGATACGCCGCAGATGTGGTGCGACTCATCTTTGACAGCTTCCGCGACCCACTCCCCGCCGGGCTGCGAGCATCGGAGGCTCGAGGCCGACGGGTGCTCTATGCATGCGGGAGCCTCACCGTGGATCTTTGGATTAGGCCCGAAGAAGGCTCCCATCGCATAACGCTCGAGGGGCAGATTCTGGATGTGGCCAAGCCAAGTCGTAGATTTGAGAACACTGGCGTGGCGTTACATAGCCAGAAAGGCCCAATGGCGCATGCAACAACCAATGAGTTCGGCGAGTTCCATTTGGATTTCGAAATCCAGCCAAGAGTGGGTCTAAAAATAGAGGACGACAGGGCTCATGGGCTAACGATTTCATTACCTCGAATGGAGTGGGCGACTCGAAAAGCGGCAGCATGGTCGTAACCTCGAGGACCAGCACAGGGCTCGACCTTGAAGAACTACTCGCGAGGAAAACGAAAAAGGAATTTCTGGGCGCGAGCCAAGGACCTCGGCCGAGAAGATGGAGCCGTCTTTGTCGACGGCGATTTGGTGGGGATCGAAATGCGGTCCCCAGTCCGGTTCTGGCCCGCGAAATACGCCGACGACCTTGCCATCGTGATCGATTTTCAGAATGCAGCCGGCGATCGCGTCGGCCATATAGATTGAGTGATCCAGCGTGATGACCAGGCCAAAGGGATGCCCGAGGCGCCATTCGCGCAAGTACCGCCCACTGGTATCGAAAATCTGAATGCGGGCGTTCTCGCGGTCACCGACATAGACCATATCGCCGTCGATCACAATAGTGTGAGGCAAATCAAATTGTCCGGGACCAGTGCCCTTCATTCCCCAGCCCATCAGAGGATTACCATATTTGTCGAACTTCAGAACGCGAGAGTTGCCGTAGCCATCCGCGACGTAGATGTTGCCCTTGCGATCCAGGGCAACGTCAGTGGGCTGATTGAAGCCCAGAGCGATGGTAGAGATTAGCAGAAAACCTGGGATCAAAATGAAGGAGCGGTGCATTAGATTCCTCCCAAAGGATTCTATATCCAAGCATCGAAGTCAAAGGCCCCTGCAAGGGCCCTGTGCATCACGAGCTCCGCAAAACCGGAGAGGTGGCGCACCGATTTGGTTCGCATATTTGCGGCGGGCCAAGGGTCTTGATTTACTACTCCTATACGCTTATTGTAGGCGCTTCTTATGCTCATTGGCCAAAGGCTCCGAGAAATCCGCGAAGCAAAAGGCCTGAGTCAAGTCGCGATTTCAGACGCGACCGGACTGGTGCAGCCCTACTTGTCGCGCGTGGAGAACGGCCACACGGTTCCGGGGGTCGAAACACTGGAGAAGTGGGCGCGCGCCTTAGGGATGCCTCTTTATGTGCTTCTCTATGAGGGCGAAGGACCTCCCCAGCCGCTGAAACTTTCCCGGGAGAATGAGCAAGAGTTGTGGGGAGATTCTGAACGCGAATCGCAAGCACTCTTCGAACTCCGGCAATCTCTGGCGAAGATGAATGACAGGGAACGAAAGATATTGCTTTCCCTGACGGAACGGATGGCTTCGCGCTCCCGATCAGCCGAAAAGCGCCGCGCTGAGCCGGCGCGCGAGCCAGGCTAGGCCGCCTGCCCTTGCTTTGGGGGTATTTGCTGGATTTCCAGCGGGAGGTGCGCATCCATCAGCGCTGCGCCGCCATCCACGTCCAGGATTTGACCGGTAATCCAGTTCGCCTCCGATGAACAAAGAAGCGCCACGGCATTTCCAAGATCGGCGGGGGTACCAAGCCTGCGCATGGGAGTCCACCCTGCCTCATGCCAGTTGCGAATCATGCTCTGCGCCGCTTGGGGCAGAGTATTGAAGACGCTGTCGTCAGTCCAGCCTGGACTGACGGCGTTGACGGTGATTTGCCGCGGAGCTAGCGCCACGGCGAAATAGCGGCATAAAACTTCCAGCGCAGCCTTTGCGGCGCCCATGGCCACCCAGGGCTGCCAACTGCCGAAGCGCCCGCCGGGTGCATAGGTCATGGCGATGATACGGCCGCCATCGCGCATCATTGGAAGAGCTTCGCGCACGGCAACCAGAAATGCCTTGGCTTGCGAATCCATGGCGAAATCGAACATGTCCAGCGAGATGGTCATGGGTCCATCGTAAAAGGTAGGAACCTCCGGGCGCGCATTGTTAACGAAAATGTCCAGTGCGCCGAACTCCGATTTTACATGCGCGAACATGCGGCGGATTTCTTCGGGCTTGCAAACGTCTGCTTGCACGAGAAACCCGTCCGTCCCGGCTGCCCGTAATTTTTCGAGCGTGGCTTTGGCCTGATCCTCTTTCTGATAGTAGTGGACGGCAACCTTCGCTCCGCTCTGCGCGAGCTTGAGGACAATCCCGCGGCCAATGCCCCGCGAGCCACCCGTCACCAAGGCATATTTCCCTTTCAGGGTCATAAAGCACCTCCATGCGCAAGTATTGTGCGGAATCTTAGGCGGACGCAGGTCTCCCGTCAATCGCCGGGCGCGGTATAGCAAGTTGGAAACAGCCTGGAGTGGAAGCGTTGGCCGATGTTACTCAGAATCGGAATCGTCTTCGGATTCGAGGCCCGCGCGGGCGATGAGCCTGCGGAGGGCTTCTTCGCCACCGGCGCCGCGTTGGGTGCCGACGATGTAGCCATCGCGATCGATGACCACGTAGATGGGATAAACGGTGGCTTGATACATGGCGGCGAGATTGGTGTTTTCCATGAGGACAATTTTGCAGTCGCGGGGATGCTGGTCGAGATATTTCTTGACGGTTTTCTTGGATTCGCCGACATCGATGGCGAGAAGGACGAGGCCTTTGGGGGAGAGCTCGCGGCCGATCTTGTCCACGAAGGCAGCTTCATCGGCGCAGAAACCGCACCAAGTGGTCCAAAACTCGAGGAGAACGACTTTGCCTTTGATGGAATCGTTGGTGAATTTTTCACCAGAGGTGGTGGTGGCATTGAAGCGGGGGGCAGGTTCTTTGTCTTTGGAGCCGGCGACAAGGCCGAGAGTGGCGAGGAAAAGGGCGCCAGAGAGTGCGCCTCGCAGGAGGAAGGTTCGCGCTCGCATGGGAGAAATGTAGCATAAAACCGAAGGTGGAGGTTAGCGATTGGAGGTTAGAAAGCAGAAGCCAGGAGGAAGTGATTGTCAAGAGACGAGGAACTGATGAAGTGCGGAGCGGCGAAAGTAGTAATCACGCGGCGGGTGTGTTAAAGAGGGCCCGGAAGTGACCGGAGGGAATATGCGGAAAGAGCTAAAGTACGGGTTTGCTCTTCTGCTGGCGATCTTGGTGGTCCCGGTGTGCAGCCAAGCGCAAGGGCAACCGACGGACAAAACGATCACCGTGTTCGGGCAGTCGATTCAGTATTGGGACGTCGGCTCGGGGCCGGTTGTGGTGCTGTTGCACGGACTGGGGGAGCCCAAGGAGGACTGGCGGGCGGTTACAGAAACCCTTGCGCAGACATATCGGGTGTTGGTCCCGGACCAGATCGGCTTCGGGCGGTCCGACAAGCCGCTGATTGATTACAGCATCCAGACTTATGTGGATTTTCTGAATGAGTTTTTGCGACAAATGAAAGTGGAGAAAGCGAGCCTAGTGGGCGAGTCGCTGGGCGGGTGGATCGCGGGGCTGTATGCGGCCGAGATTTCCAGCGGCGAGCATTTGATTCCGGTGGAAAAACTGGTGCTGGTGGACGCCGCGGGACTGAAGCAGGACAAGCCGATCCCGGATCTGAATCCGAGCTCGCTGGCAGGGATGCGCGCGGTGCTGGAAGCCGTGTATTACGATACGAGCTGGCTGAGTGAAGATGTACTGCGAAAGATTTTCACTGACAAGCTCGCGGCGAAAGACGGCTATACCGTGCGGAGCATCTTAAGCAATCCTGGGCTCGGCGCGGAGAGGCTGGATGGGCGGCTCGCGAATGTCAAGGTGCCGACGCTGGTCGTGTGGGGCAAGCAGGACAAGTTGCTGCCCATATCGTCGGGTGAGCGCTATGCCGCGGGAATCACAGGAGCGAAGCTGGTGAGCTTCGACAAGTGCGGACACGTCCCGGCAGTTGAGAAGACGGCGGAGTTCCTGGCGGCGGTGACGGCGTTTCTGGGCGGAGGAGCTGGGCATTAAAGAACGGCGCTAGGGAAGACGGAAGAGGGCGCGGAAACGGCGAACACCAGGTTCGTCAAGATCGGGAATAATATCGAACAAGAGCTCTTCGAGACCGTGGACAGCAAAGGCGGAAATCTCGGATCGGGTGAGAGGCCAGGGCATCTGGCCTTCGGGATCGGAAGGTTCGCGGCCGCGAGCAACGACAAGCAAAAGGCCGCCAGGGGGGAGAAATGAGGCGATATTTTTGGTGGCCGGCGGGCGTAGGGAGGCGGGCAGGACCTGAAGCGTATTGGCTTCAAAAACGAAATCGAACTGCCCTCGCCAATGGGGAGGAGGAGCAAGCAGATTGGCAGCGTGATATTCGACGGTGGAATGCGGGAATCGTTTTCGGGAGGCACGAATGGCGGTTTCCGAAATGTCGAAAGCGGTGACCCGAAAACCCCAGGCAGCGAGTTGCTCCGCGTCATCTCCGAAGCCGCTACCGACGACCAATGCTGACTTTCCGGTAGTCTCTTGCGGGTGCAATATCCAGAAACCGACGAGAGGAGGAGTGGGGTGATAGTCCACCCAGGGGACAGTGCTCTTCCCTTCCTCTGCTTCGCGATAGAGAGCTTCGAACCAGCCGGTGGGGTCGCCCTTTTGAATGAATTCCGCGGCCAGCTCGCGCGCTCTTCTTCGGTCTTTCATCTGCGAAAATCTTATCTCGAGCCGCTTCGGGAAGGCTATTCGAATTGTATCCTTGTACGGAATAGCATTAACGATGATCGTCGGGTGAGCGTGGAGAGCCGTGGGTTTGCAGGCAAATACCTTGGTAGCGTCCGCTGTTGCCGATTGGTGAACGCTGGATTGGTAGAGTTTCGGAGACTTAGGGGAAATCATCGTAGTCTTGTGATAAGGTCTGCCAGCCGGAGGCAAACGTGGAGTACAAAGAGAGACGACGCAGTCCGAGATATCCGTTCATTGCCAGCGCGGAGCTGATCGAGGAGAAAGCAGACGTGCGCATCGCCTCGCGCGTCAGCGAGCTCAGCGCCAACGGGTGCTATCTGGACATGATGAATCCCTTCCCCAAGGGCACTCTGGTGCTGGTAAAGATATTGGCGGGCGAGGACTTTTTCCAGGCCAAATCAAAGGTCGTCTATTCGCAAATGAACATGGGCGCGGGCGTGGGTTTCCTAGAGATCGACAAGGATTCCCAGGTTGTGCTGGAACGCTGGATGGACGAAGCAGAGAAGGAAGTTCAGAAGCAGAAGGGTTAGTTCGCAGACGGCGGCGCGCAACTGCGGCTTGGGTTCCTCGGCCGCTTGGCATTCACTTCAGAAACAAGAACGCTAAAAACTTCAGAACTGTGTCGAATCCACTCTGAGCAAGGTTTCGCGGGGGGACCTGCGCCACCTGGAGGCGCTCCGCGAATTGCGCGACTTCAGAAGGCGTTGCGCTTGAGCTCCGACATGAGGTAATCGCAGGAGCGGACGCACAGGGCCATGATGGTGAGCGTGGGATTCTGGCAGGGATTCGAGGGGAAGCCCGAAGCGTCCATGACGAAAAGATTCTTGATGTCGTAGGTCTGCTGGAACTGATTGAGAACGGACTTTTTCGGGTCGGAACCCATGCGGGCGATGCCGGCTTCATGGAGGGCCCAGCGCGGAGCGGAAGGATGCGCGTACGTGCGAATGTTCTTTGCGCCAGCGGCTTCAAGCATTTCGCCAGCGGAGTTTCCCATGTCCTGGATCATGGCGCGCTCGTTTTCGCCATCGGACATGTGGATTTTTAGGGCGGGAATTCCGTAGACGTCTTTCACGGCAGGGTCGAGTTCAACGAAATTGTCCCAGCGGGGCAGCAATTCGCCGAAACCGGTGATTTCGATGCGCGTGCGCGGCTCTAGAAGGGCTTTCTTGTACGCCGCACCGAAGCCCGGCGCGTCCCAATTGAATTCCGTGGAGGATTCACCCTCGTAGCCAAAGCCACGCAGAAATTTCTTGTAGGGCGGTGCGTTGGGTAAATTGCGAAAGCGCGCGATGTAGATGCCCAGAGGTTTGTGCGGACCGCCACCTTCCGGAGAAGGCTTCGCGCCGAAGGAGGGAAACTCGCCGCTGCCGCCGCCGCTGCGCACATGCGCGGTGAGGTAATGGCCGAGGACTCCGCTGGAATTCGCGAGGCCGTCCGCATATTGAGGCGTAGCGGAATTAAGGAGAATGCGGACAGATTCCTGAGCCTGCGCACAGAGGATGACCACGCGGGAATAGATTTCGTGAGGCTGGCGAGTGTTGCGATCGATATAGAGGACGCCCCGTGCGTGATTGTGGTCTTGGCCCATGAGAACTTTGTAGACCATGGCATTGGAAATGAGAGTGCAGTTGCCGGAGGCAACAGCGTCAGCGACAGTGGTGAAAGCGGAATTGAAGTACGAGTGGGTCATGCAGCCGCGTTCGCAGGGGCCGCAGAAATGGCAAGGGCCACGGCCGTTGAGGGGCTTGGTGAGATTCGCGCTGCGCGTGGGCATGACGGTGCGGCCAAGTTTTTCTTTGACGCGATCGCGGAAGAGAGTCTCCTGGCAAGTCAGGGGAACCGGCGGCTGGAACTGGCCGTCGGGAAGATGTTCGAGCCCTTCCACGCTGCCGGTGATGCCGACGTATTTTTCGACGAGATCGTAGTAGGGCTCAATGTCCTTGTAACCGAGCGGCCAGTTTTCGCCGTAGCCGTCGAGCGAAGCAGCTTTAAAGTCCCAGTCGCTGAAGCGCAGGCTGACGCGGCCCCAGACATTGGTGCGGCCACCGGTAATGCGCAGGCGGCCCATCCAATCGAAAGGCTTTTCCTTGGGCGTGGTGTAGGGCTCCTCGAGATCGTTGACGAACCAGTCAAGGGTGTATTCGTTGCAGACGTCGAACTTGGACTGGATGGGGCGAGTCTTGCGGACGATTTCCGGAGCCATGTTGCGGTACTTGAGTTCGAACGCGGGCTTGTGCTCGGTAAAATTCTCGTCGGACTGGGAGCGGCCGGCTTCGAGGAGTGCAACTTTCAGCCCCGCTTCGGCGAGGCGTTTGCAGGCCCAGCCGCCGGAAGCGCCGGAACCTACGACGATCACGTCGTAGGAATGATGGGGCTTGTCGGGCATACGGTCTCGGCGAAAGCGGCATGCTAACAAGCGTGCCGGTGGAGGTCAATTTAGCAGAATTGAACGACCCTTTAGAGGTGCTTGTGAGCGGTTGGAGGCGAGTGATACCATCGGCGCGCGAATTGCACTTCCTGAAAAATGGCAATGAGCAAAGGCAACCCGTTGCGAGTCCTGCATGACGGAACCACTTCGGGCGGGCAGCTAACGCGTCGGGAGATGGTGCAGCGGCTGCTTGCGGGCATGAGTGCTGCGGGGGCGTGGCCACTGGTAGGGACTTCGCATCCGATTCGTAAATTATTGAGAAATGATGCGGTTCTTGAGGAAGCGGAGAACCTGGGAGCTGCGGATTGGAAACCCGTTTTCCTCAACGCGGAACAGGATGAGAGCTTGATCGCGTTGGCGGAAAGTATCGTGCCCGGCTCGACGAAGGCCCAAGTGAACCGATTCATCGACCTGCTGCTCAGCGTGGACAATTCCGAGAACCAAAACAGATTCGTGGTATCTCTGACGGCGCTCAGCGCGGAGGCTCAGAGACGCTTCGGGAAGAACTTCCCTTCCCTCGACGACAACCAGAAAAACTTGCTCCTGACTGACGCTTCCGCAAGACCCGTGAATTCGAATTCTTCGGACTCACGCACGGCAGGGAAGCAATTCGCTCTTCAGGAGCACTTCGAGAATTTGAAGGGCTGGGTCAGCGGAGCGTATTACTCCTCGGAAGCCGGCATGCGGGAGCTGGGCTGGACAGGAGACTATGTCTTCGAGACCTTTCCGGGCTGCGAGCATCCGAACCAGCATCGTTGAGAGGAGATTCATGAACACCATCACCGGACGCAGAGAGTTTCTTGGGACCGCGGCTCTGACAGGAGCGGGATTGGCGTTTTCCAGCCGCCTGCTTGGGGCAAAGGAAAAATCCGTCCTGGTGTTCACGAAATCTTCGGGGTTTGAGCATGACGTGGTCAAGCGGGTCAACGGAAAACCCAGCATCGTCGACGATACAGTGACGGCTCTGGGCGGTAAGGATGGATTTCAAGTGGGCGCATCCAAGGACGGGCGGATCTTCGATGGCGATAAATTTCACGCCTACGCTGCCGTGGTATTTTTTACAACCGGAGATCTGACCACATTGGGAACGGATGGAAAGCCACCCATGTCTGCGGATGGAAAGCAGAAGCTTCTGGACGCGATACACAACGGAATGGGATTTGTGGGCGTGCACGCAGCAGGCGACACGTTTCACCCGTTGCCGGACCCGCCGGACCGCTCGAACCGTTACATCGCACATGGCGACAAACAAGATCCCTACTTGAAGATGGTGGGGGGCGAGTTCATCGTGCATGGGAGCGAGCCGCGTTTGCAGGACGCGAACGTGATTGTGAACGATCCAAAATTTCCCGGGCTGGAAGGTGTGAGCTCACCGGTCAAGTTCAACGAAGAGTGGTATTCGTTGAAGGATTTCCAGCCCGACCTCCACGTGATTCTGACACTCGACACGCAGGGCATGAAGGGGGAGTGCTACCAGCGCGCGCCTTACCCTGTTACATGGGCGCGGATGCATGGAAGAGGCCGGGTCTTCTATATGGCCATGGGGGACCGGCCGGAGAATTGGAAGAATGAGTTTTTCCTGAATTTGCTTGGCGGAGGTATCCGCTGGGCCATCGGTGATGTGACCGCAGCGGTGGACACCAATCTCAAGCAGGTGGCGCCCGGTTACGCGGAAATCCCTCCCAAGCAGCCCGCCGCGAAGTAATCCAAGCTTGCGCTGCGGCTCGCCAAGGCGATGAGCGGAAGGACTCAGCGATGCTCCCCCCGCGCAATTTGGGATGGGAGGTTGGTTTAGTCTATTCCTTCTAGACGGTCAATCGAAACTCGAATAATGGTCATCGGGATGGGCTGGTTGATTCTTGGCTTGACGTACCAGCAAGGGGAATAACCCGCCTGTGGAAACAAGGAGCGCGCACAGGTGATGGTTTGCTCGGGGTTTTGCTGATCGATTTCGTAGCTGGTCTTCCCGCCCTTTTCGGGGATGGCCAGAAGGCGCACGGCCTTCAGGGATTCCAGGGGATCAGCGGGTCTAGGATGGATCATTCGTAATGCGAAACCAGAGATAGTCAACGCAGTAGGTCAAAGCGAGAGCGGCCACCGTGATCATGAGAGTGCGTTTGACGAGGATGCGCGGAGAGAGCACGAGGACAATTCCCTTCCCCATCTTAAATGGATACGTCTCAGGAAATTAGCAGATCGTCTTGGGAATGTCCTCACGCGATCGGGCCGGGCTGCCCCATCTTAGGCTGACAAGTGTTAAACCCTACGGGACTCTCCGAAGCGGCCTATGCTAGACTTAAAAACGTTCTTCGGTGGGGCCGTGGCGCAGTTGGGAGCGCGCCTCGATGGCATCGAGGAGGTCGTGGGTTCGAATCCCATCGGCTCCACTAACTTATTCTTTTCTTTTCAATCCGATAGCAAAAACTTCAAGGGGCACTAAGGGGCATTAAGCCACCTTCGAAGGCAATACGAGGCTCACAACTTTCCGGTGCGCCTCGCGCTTGCTTTCGTCCATGGCCTTACCGTAGACGTTCATCGTGGTACGGATGTCCGCGTGGCGCATGAGTTCCTGCTGCACTTTCATCGGAGCTCCTGTCTCATCGAGCAGGGTTCTGAAAGTGTGCCGAAACGTGTGCCAGCCGATACGCCCAATGCCGCAACGAATGCCTGCGGGGATGATATGACGGCGTTCTACTCCCCAGGGGTACCAGGGTGTCTTGCCTGCCACAAACGGGCTGGCAAACACGCAGTCCTCGGGATTTTTGAAGAGCGTCGTGCGTTGCCAACGCAACAGCACCTCGGCCAGTGCAGGATCAAGCGGGATGCCTGCATTGGAGTATTTGGTTTTAACATCGCTTACTACTCCGGTGACGATACCTCTCCGCACGAGGAGCGTAAGGTCATCCCAGAGCACGTCACACCACTTGAAGGCGAAGAGCTCGCTGCAGCGGAGCCCCGTGGCGAGATCGAGGATAACCATCGTGCGGAAGGGCTCATCGAGCTCTTCAAGTAAGAGATGGAATTGTGCAACGCTAAGAACCATCGGCTCACGCTGCCGTTTGCTTATGCCTCGGACTCGCACGAGCTTCATGGGATTCTAGCCGATCTCGGTAAGTTCCCAACGCATCGCGCAGTTCAGGAGCACTCGCATGAGATTGTGGAGATGCCCTCTGGTTCTCGGAGCCAGGTCAAGCCCTTTCAACCACTGCTCTACCGCAAAGGGCTTTACCCTGGAGATCGGATAATTGCCCCACCGCGGTTTGATCTGGCTGTTGAGGTATGACTTGTACGCATTGGCGGTCGAGTGCCGCAGCTCGGCGAGCTCTGTTTCGAGGTACCGGTTCACGAGCATTCCGATCCTCACCGTGTGTCCTTGAAATCGGTCGGCGTTCACATCAAGCTTGCGATGCTCGATGACCCTCCATGCATTGGCTTCGGTTTTGAGCATTGAGACGGAACCAATTACTTCTGATCGCTTTGCATGGCCGCCGTCGGGTTTTCGCTCCCGCCAGCGGTAGACAAATACGAGTCCTTGCTTCTTCGACGGTCGCGTTTCAATCCAACCGTGTTGATACGTATTTCGAGTTGTGCTGAGTATTGCTAACGGCTCACCATCGCAGGCCAGTTCTGTCAGCTTGACTTCATCCTCTAACCCTTCCGTCTCCGGGCAGTCCGTCACATTCATGGTTAGTGTGAGTCCTTCATCCGGCTCCAGCACGCCGACGGGGAATGTGACTTTCAATGACGGGGCGACTACGCTCGGCAATGTCGCATTGTCAGGAGGCCAAGCCAATCTCACCACATCATCGCTCCCTGTTCGCTCGCACTCGATCACCGCGGCATACAGCGGCGACAGCAACTTCAGTGGAAGCGCATCACCCGTGCTGACACAGGTGGTGAATCAAGCGCCGACCTCTACAGCTATTTCCTCTTCGCCTAATCCGGCCGTGACCGGCCAGTCCGTCACTTTCACCGCCACCGTAAGCCCGCTTCCGCCCGGCGGCGGCACACCGACAGGGTCGGTTACCTTCACAGACGGAGCCACAACGCTGGGGACGGCTGGCCTGAATGGTAGCGGTCAGGCGATGCTGACAGTTCCTTCACTCTCGCCAGGCTCGCATTCGATTGCCGGACAGTACAGCGGGGACAGCAACTTCGGCTCCAGCAGCAGCGCGGGCGGCGGGGGCGGCGGTTTCACTCAGACCGTGAACCGAGCTTCGACGACGACAACCGTCAATTCTTCCGTCAACGCGTCGATTCTGAATCAACCTGTCACATTCACTGCGCATGTTTCCGTCGTTTCTCCGGGCTCCGGATCGCCCACCGGCAGTGTGGCCTTCCAGGATGGCTCGACGGTGCTGGGAACTGTAGCCCTCAGTGCAGCGGGATCGGCCACGTTCACGACGTCTTCGCTTGTCGTAAACGCGCATTCCATCACCGCGGCATACAGTGGCGACAGCAACTTTAGCGGAAGCACATCCGCAACCCTCATCCAACGCGTGCAATACGAACCCGCGGGCACGACCTGCGACGGGAATGCGGGTCATCAGATTCTCCAACCAATCAACTCCGACGGCACGAGCGTCTTCAAGCTAGGACGGCCTGTGCCAGCAATGTTCCGCGTTTGTGATTTCCTGGGGAATTCAGTCGGGACGCCCGGCGTGGTTCAGAATTTCTTCCTGACCCAGATTATCAGCGGAACCGTCACTCAAACCGTTGAAGACAACGTAGACTCCATGACGCCCGATACGGCATTTCGGTGGGATCCAACAAATCAGCAGTGGATCTTCAATATAGCAACGAAGGGCCTGTCAACGAATAAGACCTACGTTTACGCGATTACACTGAACGATGGAACGATGATTGGTTTCCAGTTCGGGCTGAAGTAGTAGGCGACTGCGGACTCAATCCGGCGAGCGGAGCGCCACTTAACAATGCGGCGCTCCGCTCATTCCTTCTTACTCCTGATGCTTCCGCGACGTTAGCGGGGACGTACCATCGGTAAGGGGGAAGGTACCCAAACAGTTAGCGTCGCCCAGAAAGGCGCACAGTTTAGCTTGGCACCGTGCAGCCAATCGCACTGAAGGTGGAAAGTCGACCTCTTGCAATGAGAGCCATGGGACTCTATGCTCCCGTTAGCATGAGTAGGTGGAGAGATGAAGAAATTCTGAGAGGCATTTAGGGGGCACTAAGAATTCCCTCTCATTCCTTTCAACACTTTAGAAGGCCAGGTCGCACCGCAAAACTCCTTTGTTTCCATACAGCTGGCGGATTCGAATCCCATCGGCTCTTCTAGCATGTCCTTTCTTTCCTTACAGATGACGAAGTTTTCAGTGGGCGCTAAGGGGCAATAAGAATCTTATACAACCTCGCACATCCTCCTACTCCTGTCTTGCCGTGCGTGGGCCGAACACCGAGACGGTGGTTGCTAACCCGTTGTACGGGCTAAAACCCTCTACCGGAGGTTCGAGTCCTCCCCTCTGCGCCATGCTTGTAACATCTTTATTTTCTATGTCTTACAATTCTTGGTGTCTTATCTGAGGCGGACTCGAGAAGGCGGACAGAACATGTTCATAGGCGCTCGATTGGCCCGGAGCCAAATCGCTGTTGATATGTCTTATTGACACCGGCCGCTACTAGCGTGCGACGCCTGCAGAGCGGCCAATACGGCGAAGACCGCGGACACAACACGATCACACCGGGCAGCATGAAACGGAAAAGCCCCGGTTGTTGAGATTTTCGCCTTCGAGTAGAGCTGCTTTCGGAGCAGTCCATGAGCTCGGTGAAGTCGAATTTTGACGTTGTCTTCTGTAATGGAAAGACACTCGGCAGTTTCCGTTGTGCTCATCTCTTCCACATCCCGCATCATCACGACCGCTCGATAGTTCTCAGGCAGGTTCCCGATGGCCTGTTCCAGGAGCCGACTCAGCTCGCTTGAGGCGGCCTCGGATTCCGGGTTCGATCTTACTTGAGCCGCTCCGATCCTGTTTTGTTTGGTCTCGTCCATATCATCCCACTCCTCAATCCGCTTTGCCTTGTGCACGCGAGCCAGGGCCTCATGCACTGCAATGCGGGTCAGCCAAGTCGAAAACTTTGCGCGCCCCGCGAATTGATCGAGATGCTGAAAGGCGCGGACATAGGCGTCTTGCATCACATCCTCAGCTTCAGCGTCGTTCTTCAGGATCGCGCGCGCCACGCGATAGAGTCGCGTATTGTAGCGTCGCATCACAACTTCATACAGCGCTGTCTCTCCTGCGAGAACGCGCTCGATGACTTGCTCATCTGAAAGCACTACAGCCGCCTGCAGTGTCAAGACTTGATCAACCATGCATTCACCTTGCTTCCTAGACCCTTTCTAAACCATAGAGTCGTGAGGTGGGCAATGCGTTACAGCAAATATTACACCGGGCCGACTGTAACCGGACACGCTACCTGAAACTCTATGCCAGTGAAAGGAGAAGTAAATCATGGATCAAAGACTGAATTCGAGCTGGTGGGCCCTGAGAATTGGCTTGGGGGTTGCACCTTTTCTCGCCGGTCTCGATAAATTCTTCAACCTTCTCACCAACTGGAAGTTGTACCTGAATCCTCTGGCGCTGCGCCTGATCCCGGTGGACCCAGGAACATTCTTGCACGCGATAGGCGTTGTCGAAATGATCGTGGGGCTTGCCATTCTCACCCGGTGGACGAGGCTAGGCGCGTATGTGGCGGCCATGTGGCTGGTTGGCATTGCTCTAAACCTGGTCACCATGGGCGCTTTCTTCGACGTCGCGGTTCGCGACATTCTCCTGGCTTTGGCGGCATTCACCCTGGCTCGGCTTACTGAGGTGAGGCAAGCGACGACCGCCAATTCTCCAGCTTATAAGCAAGGACTGGTGCGGGCAAGCGCCACCTGAGAGGAGACTTCCTATGCCGGCGCAGACATTCAAGCTCACGAAATCCGATGGGGTTGCCGAATACACGACGGCGCCCCACTTCACCCGGGACACCTCCCAACGGCCAGTTTGCGGATTTGATCCCGCGACCTTAACGATGGGAGTAGACGTCCTCGTCGAGAGCAAGATCGAGGCTATCAATCCTGTCATGGAAGAGCTTATGCGGCTGCTTACAACGAATTGTTGCCCCCGCGAACACGGATTCGCGGTGCAAACCGCGCTCCGCGAAGCTCTTGCCAACGCAGTTGTCCACGGGAATCACAGCGATACGAGCAAAAAAGTTCGCGTGTGCTTTGGCTGTGACTCCACGAAAGGAATTCTGATCGCCATCAAGGACGAAGGAGAAGGCTTCGATCCAGCCAAGGTGGCGAGCCCGCTCATTGGCGAGCATATTGCCTCCGACCACGGAAGAGGAATCTTTCTCATCAACATGCTCATGGACGAAACGCATTTCGAGGATGGCGGCAGAGAGATTCACATGCGCAAACGCGGATCAACTTCGCACTAGAGCGGGCTGCTGGACTGCGCTGTTTGTGGGCTTTCTTTCGCAACCGGCCGCTGTCTCGTTCGCCCCACAAGCAAGAACCGGTGCGGCCGAGCGC
>Ga0209802_1000481_pt1 | contig 30779 bp, 30 predicted proteins | sample GraSoiAngelo_129_FD_185886 | JGI IMG/M metagenome (GOLD analysis project Ga0209802, IMG submission 185886) | Grasslands soil microbial communities from the Angelo Coastal Reserve, California, USA - 14_0927_12_40cm (SPAdes) (version 2) | ecosystem: Environmental > Terrestrial > Soil > Grasslands ... | reverse complement strand
ACACCGATCTCGGGGCCACTGTTCTGGCCTATGTAGACATCGGATAGCCGCATCAGGGTGGAGCCCAATACGTTCGTAACACTCAGGATTCTCGCTCCCTTGGCCTTGGCATCTCTGACAGCGTTGAGTGTGTCCATTGTTTCGCCCGATTGGCTGACTGCGAGTACTGCAGTGTCCTTGTCGACAAGGTCGAGACCATCTTCTGAAAATTCGGATGCAACCACTACTCGCGCGTCTATACCGCCGAGCTTTCTTAGCGCGAAGGATCCGACGAGCCCGGCATGATATGCCGTGCCGCAGCCGACGATGAAGACTTTGTTAGCGTCCACGAGTCGGCTGGCTATTATGTCGTGGTAGATCCTCGGGGTTTGTAATGCGTTCTTAACAGTCTGGGGCTGCTCATGTATCTCTTTCAGCATGAAATGTTTGAAGCCTTGTTTCTTCGCGGATTCAGGATCCCATGTGACGGTTATTGGTTCCCGCTTTACGACTCCGCCGTTCGCGGCCTTGAAAATTCTGTATCCGTCACGGTTGAGATAGGCTAGCTCGCCCTCATCCAATAGGACTGCCTTCTTTGTTAATGGTAGGAATGCGGATATGTCGGAGGCACAGTAATATTCTCCATCGCCGACGCCTAGAACAAGTGGGCTCTCTCTCCGAGCGCAAAGTATGCTGTCAGGCTCTTGGGCAGCTACAAGGACCAGTGAGTACGCGCCTTCCAGTCGTCGGACGACTTTTCGGAAGGCGTCTTCAAGTTTCATACCATTTGAGAGGTATTCTTCGACGAGGTGCGGGACGATCTCGGTGTCCGTTCTGGACACGAACTTGTGTCCTTTTGATTCGAGTTCTTTCTTTATCTCTAGATAGTTTTCGATGATTCCGTTATGGACGACTGCTATCCGGGATTTGCAGTCTGTTTGAGGATGGGCGTTTTCCATGGCTGGTCTTCCATGCGTTGCCCATCTGGTATGTCCGACTCCTACAGTGCCCGGCATCTCGCCGAGTTTGTAGATGGAGTCCACCTCATCAAGTCGGCCCCTGTCTTTTTTCACGTGCAATTTGCCGTTTGCTATTGTGACTATTCCTACGGAGTCGTATCCTCGATATTCTAATCGTCGGAGGGCGTCTTTGATGAGGGGTGCGGCGTGTTCATTGTTGTGTAGGATGCATCCGAATATGCCGCACAAGTAGACTACCTGAGTTCCTGGGTATGGGGAGACGTTATTCCCGTTTAAGAATTACGAATCCTTACTTCGACAGGAATCGCTCTGTTAATAGGGAGAATCAGTGCTACTGTTCGAAGGACGGAAGGAGGTATCCGATGAGTAAAAGAAAGTCTGTGGTTCTCGGAGCCACAGGGCTGATGGGGCAGAGGTTCGTCACCTTACTCGCTAATCATCCTTGGTTCGAAGTTAGTGGGGTCGCTGCGTCAGATAGGAGCGTTGGTAAGAGGTACTCCTCAGCTATCGGGACCAAGATGGCTTTGCCCAATGGGCTTGGAGACATGAGCGTAGTAGATCCTAGTGTCAAGGCATTAGGCGATCCTGATATCGTGTTCTCAGCCTTACCCACCGAGCTGGCTGGTCCTATTGAGGATGAGTTTGCCCAAGCCGGGTATCCAGTTTTTACGAATGCTTCGCCCCATCGAATGGACCGCTATGTCCCTTTGCTTAATCCTGAGGTAAACGGAGACCACGCTCGACTGATAGAAGAGCAAAAGCGACATGAGAGACGTGATGGTTTCATTGTCGCCAACCCGAATTGTACGGCCGCGGTACTGACTGTCTCGTTGAAGCCTCTGCACGAAATGTTCGATCTCGATAGTGTCATTGTTTCGTCTATGCAGGCGGTTTCTGGGGCCGGGTATCCCGGTGTCGCTTCGATGGACATTATTGGTAACGTGATTCCTTACATCAAGAACGAGGAGGAGAAAGTTGAGACTGAGACTAACAAGATGCTCGGAAGATCGAATGCTCCTGCTAGCATAAGTGTCAGTGCCAGCTGCCATCGGGTCCCGACGTTGCATGGTCATATCGAGGCTGTTTTCGTGAAGATGAAGAAACCAGCGACCCCGAGCGAGGCGTCTCGGGTTATGCGTGGCTTTGTTGGCTTGCCGCAAAAGCTTGGACTGCCGTCAGCCCCGACCAATCCTATTGTGGTGCGTTCAGAAGAGGATAGGCCCCAGACAAGGCTAGATGTGGACGAGGGCAATGGTATGTCCGTGAGTGTGGGAAGGATCCGGAAAGATGAGGCGCTTCATGGTCTCAAGTATGTCGTGCTTGGCCACAATCTCATGCGAGGCGGAGCAGGATGTTCTATATTGAACGCGGAATTATTCCATGCAGAGAAACTGCTCTAGAAGGAGGACTGTATGTGGAGCTGGGTAAGAAGAGGAGAATAGGACGGGTCTTTCGTAGTGATGGCAGGGCAGTGATAGTGCCAATGGATCACGCTGTTGCGGTCGGTTCAATAGAAGGGTTGAGGGACATGACTTCTACGATGGGCGAACTTGTCAAGTCACAGGCTGATGCCGTGCTGGTCCACATAGGCGTTGCTCGCTCAGTTGACATTGATGGATTGGGCTTGATAGTTCATGTCTCGGGTGCAACACGGTTGACTGAGGCGCCGAACTGGAAGGCCCAGGTTTCGTCGGTCAAAGACGCGATCCGTATCGGGGCAGACGCTGTCTCAGTTCAGATCAATGTTGGCTCATCGCACGAACAGAAGATGCTGGAGACGTTCTCCAGGATTGCTGAAAAATGCAACGATTATGGAGTGCCCTTGTTTGCAATGATGTACCCCCGAGGTCCCGGAATCAAAGACGAACATGGGTATGAGGCGGTAGGGCATGCAGTTCGTCTCGGGTACGAGATAGGGGCGGACATTATCCAAACGAACTATACAGGTGACCCAGAGAGCTTTCAAAGAGTCGTGCACGAGGCCCCCGTCCCAGTAGTGATCGCTGGCGGTCCGAAGGCTGGGTCGGACTCTGAACTGCTGGATATAGCCTCGGCAGCTATGAGGGCTGGAGCATCAGGTGTATCCTTTGGGAGGAGCGTTTTCCAACATCAAAGGCCAGCTGCCATGGTGAGAGCCTTGCTGGCTGTTGTCCACGATGGGGTTGATACTCGGGAGGCCATGCGAATATTGGAAGGGGCGAGTGTTCGGAGGTCTCCTGACGGAGAACGTGTCCTGGCTCGGACTTGACGATATTCATTTTGGAAGCGCACACGTACAAAAGTGGTCACGCAAGTGCTAAATAGAGCATAGGTGTCTAACTCCTTCGGTAAGGAAGAGACAGTTATGGGGTATCGACTTTGGACAATTTGCAATAATCCGGTCACCGTCGAGTTTTCCGACAACACATGTTGAATTGGGCGCTGACGGTTTCTGCAGAGCCTCACCTTGACGATTACCGAAGGTGATGAAGGATGGCAATGATCCGAGAGATCATTCCAGTTCTCCTGGAAAACAATGATCTGGGCCTGGATCAGGCGAGGGTGGCGATGAGGGAGATAATGTCGGGGGAAGCTACCCCGGCCCAGACGGCCGCATTCCTGGTCGGATTGAAGACGAAAGGAGAGACTGTTGAAGAAGTTACCGCGATGGCTGAGGTGATGCGTGACTGTAGTCGCAGAATCAGCCCGAAAGTGAGCGGGTATCTATTGGACACTTGCGGGACCGGCGGGGACGGGGCGGGGACGTTCAACGTTAGCACGACCAGTGCCCTGGTAATTGCAGGTTCGGGGATGGCGGTTGCTAAACATGGTAATCGATCGTTCACTAGCCGCTGTGGCAGTGCGGACGTGTTGGAATCATTGGGGTTGAACCTAGAAATGTCTCCAGAAACAGTCGAGCTCTCGATCGAAACACTTGGGTTCGGCTTCATGTATGCGCCGGTCTTTCATCCTGCCATGGCTCGTGTTGCGCCTGTGCGTAGAGAGATCGGGGTCCGGACTGTCTTCAACATTTTGGGTCCATTGACAAATCCTGCTGGTGCAAGTGCGCAGCTTCTCGGGGTCTATGATCCATGCCTTATGGATCTGATGTGTCTAGCGGCTAGGAACCTGGGTTGTCGTTCAGTGATGACGGTGCATGCTATCGATGGAATTGATGAGATCTCGGTTACTGGAAAAACGTTGGTTACCCGATTGAATGGGTATGGGATCAAGAGAGAGGAAGAGGTGAATCCGGAAGATGTAGGTTTGAAACGCGCAAGAATGGAGGATATCTCAGGCTCAGTGCCAGAGGAGAATGCGAGACTGACCGCCCGGATCCTTTCCGGGAAGACTTCAAGAGAGGACGCTCGCACCCAGATGGTCCTGCTGAATGCGGCAGCCGGGCTTGTTCTCTGTGAGAAGGCGGTCGACTTGAGGGACGGGATCGAGCTAGCAAGAGGGACACTTGAAGATGGAAGAGCGTTCGAGTTGCTTCGCAACGTCATACGTCTCTCAAAGGGCAGCGTAGAGCGATTGAATCGAATTGCGTGAGAGTGAATATGGCGGATCATCTACTGATGCTTGCAAGAGAGGCGAAGTGGAGAGTCAAAAACGGATACTATGAAAACCCACCGCGCGTCTACCATCCAAAAAGAAGCCTGCGAATCGCTGTAAGAGATTGCAATAGGAAAAATCCAGTAATAGCAGAGATCAAATATGCTTCTCCGTCTGAAGGGCAAATTCGTTCGTTCGATTGTCCGACCAGGATAGCTGAGGAAATGCTCAACGGTGGAGCATGCGCCCTCTCCGTTTTGACTGCGCCTGATTCCTTTCAAGGAACGCTCGTTAACCTCTCCGATGTCGCTGTGCGAGTGGACGTGCCGGTGCTGATGAAGGACATCATCGTGTCTCCAGACCAGATTCGAGCAGGCGCAAAGGCCGGAGCCGATGCTGTCGTGCTCATCGCGGAGTTGTTCGAGAGAGACCTTGCCACGACTACAATGTCAGAGATGACTAGCGAGGCGAAAAAGTTCGGACTTGAGGTTCTCGCTGAAGCATGTTCGGCTGAGAATTTTATAGGGCTTAGGAAGCTGGAACCCGATCTTTACGGGATCAACAACCGCGACCTTTCGAGCCTCAGGGTCAATCTAGAGACTACGGAGGAAATCCTTTCTAGAAAAGATGGGCCGGGTGGTTTGATCGTCGCAGAAAGCGCGATTGAAACGTCCGCAGATGTTAGACGGTTGCGTGCAGCTGGGGCGGACGCTTTCCTAGTTGGGACCACGATCATGAAAGCGGAGAACGTGAAGGAAAAAGTGCGGGAGCTGGTAGAGGCTTGAAAGATCGGGGAACGAAGTTGGGACAGCGTCCAGTCGGCAAGTTCGGAAGATTTGGTGGACGTTACGTCCCGGAAACCCTGATGGAGCCGCTTGGACAACTGGAGGCCGCGTATCATCACTACTCGCACAACTTAGGATTCAGGAAAGAGCTACGGGATCTCCTCGCCTACTATGCTGGTCGGCCGACGCCTCTCTACTTTGCTAGTAATCTAACTCGTAGGCTCGGTGGGGCGAAGATATACTTGAAGCGTGAGGATCTTCTGCATGGCGGAGCGCACAAGATCAACAACACGCTAGGACAGGCGTTGTTGGCCAAGAAAATGGGCAAGACGAGGGTGATTGCCGAGACCGGGGCAGGGCAGCACGGGGTCGCTACCGCGATGGCTTGCGCAGTCTTGGGTTTGAAGGCTGAGGTGTACATGGGTAGCGAGGACATGGAGAGACAACGGTTGAACGTCTACCGGATGCGGATGCTTGGCGCAAAAGTGCACAAGGTTGAGTCTGGGTCTAAAACGTTGAAGGACTCGATCAATGAAGCATTACGCGACTGGGTCTCCAACATTGACGATACTTACTATCTCATTGGATCTGTCGTCGGGCCACACCCATACCCAACCATGGTCAGGGACTTCCAGTGCGTAATCGGGCGAGAGGCCCGGAGACAAGTATTGACTGTCGAAGGCAGACTTCCCAGCGCAATAGTCGCATGCGTTGGAGGAGGAAGCAATGCGATAGGGATATTCCATCCATTCCTCCATGACATGGAAGTCGAATTGTACGGGGTTGAGGCCGCTGGTAAGGGCATCGCGACTGGCCAACATGCCGCGAGCCTTGTTGCTGGACGGGAAGGAGTCTTGCATGGCATGTACACATACGTCTTGCAAGACCAGAATGGGCAGATTGAGACAACCGATAGCATTTCAGCAGGATTGGATTATTCCGCCGTTGGACCAGAGCACTCGCACCTGATGATGACTGGACGAACAAAGTATGCCGCGGTCACGGACGCTGAGGCACTCGATGGCTTCAAACTATTGTCCGAGTCCGAGGGAATAATCCCCGCACTCGAACCGTCCCATGCGATAACCTACGCTTCCAAATTGGTGAAGCGGTACGGATCGAAGGATTCCGTGATTATCAACCTGTCAGGCCGAGGGGACAAGGACGTAGAGACAGTTGCCAAAGCACTCGACTACTAGTATAGCCTCGAAGTTTCAGAACTTAAAGTCCCATGATCAAGGAGCCTTGGTTGCCTATCTCACCGGTGGGGATCCGAAGCCGAAGATATTCCTCAACAATGTCGTCGCGTTGGCCGAGGGAGGAGCCGATATTATTGAGATAGGGATTCCCTTCTCTGATCCGATAGCAGACGGACCTGTCATCCAATCTTCTAGTCAAAGGTCGCTTGCTCACGGGACAACGCCCAGAATCGTATTGGAGGAGTGTCGGGAGATTTCTGGAATTTACCCGGAGATTCCCCTCGTGATACTTACCTACTACAACCCCGTCCTGGCGATGGGTCTCGATCATTTCATGCGAATGGCTCGAGACTCAGGCGTTTCAGGCGTAGTGGTTCCGGATCTTCCCGTTGAAGAAAGTGGTGATTATAGAAGCGCTGCAATCAAGAACGGTATTGACACGATATTTCTCAGTGCGCCCAACACTTCGGAGACGCGATTGGTCAAGATCATCCATAACAGTACCGGATTTCTCTATCTGGTTTCCCTTTTCGGTGTCACGGGACCAAGAGACTCATTGAGCGAGCTAGCAGTCTCTTCTGTGAAACATGTCAAGAATCTTTCCGGGGGACTGCCGACCGCTGCTGGTTTTGGGATATCCCGGCCTGAACATGTTTCCGCGCTGATGAAATCAGGAGCTGATGGAGCAATCGTTGGCAGTGCCCTAGTTAGATTGGTCAACGAGAATCTCGGCGATCCAGAAGAGACAGTGGAAGCCTTGAAGCGCAAGACAATGGATTTGAAAGCGGCGACTCGAAGAAATTCGTGAGACCCTCTACTGAGAGTTGCGTCTTAGAGTAATCTGAAATCTTCCTTGACGGTTGTAAGGACCATGTGAGTATTTGTCCTTTCAACGAAAGGCATTGCCAGGAGGCTTTTTGTGAACTTGCTGAGTTCGTCGCGATTCTTGAATTTGGCTATCACCATAGCATCAGTTAGCCCTGTCACGTCATAGACGGCCATTACTTGTGGCATCCTTGCAACCTGTTGCTCAAGCTCGAGCAGTTTCCCTTTGGCAACCGTGACCTCGGTCAAGACGGTTAGTTGGTATCCGATTCTTTCATGGTCGAAGATCGCAGAGTAGGCCTTTATGATTCCCGATTTCTCCAGTTTCGAAGTTCTCGCCTGGACTGTGGTGGTTGATACTCCGAGACGATGAGCGAGCTCCCGGAACGAGACTCTTGAGTCGTTGAGGTAGGCTTGCAATATCCGCCGATCCAAATCATCCATGTTAACGGTCCCGATCATGCTCTTGGATTGACCAATCTGGGAGTCAGTCACTTATTCTGACTCCCTGCTAGTGCATGATGCATCAGTAGCTCGATGACGAGTTTAGGATCCGCTCTTCCCCTTACCTCGCCCATGACAAGATTTGTCAACTTCCCCATTGAAGCAGGCCAGTTCTCCGAAACCAATTTTCGGATTATCTCTTCCAGCTCTGTCCTACTCAACATTCCAAGTTTCAGATCCTGAACCGCAGATTGAGGATCCGCTTCGGGATGCTGGGCTAGCCACTTGAGAATCTCTGGGACAGACTCTTTTGCAGTCTTCCCTTCTTCGACCAGATCGAAGGCGGCCTTCAACTGTTTTTCACTGAGGTTGGCTACTGGGACCTTCTCTCGTTCCAGGCTCTTCAAAGATTCTGTGAGGATTGTGGCGACGTACGTCGGTGCCGTGATCTTCGAGCTGGTCACGATCTCTTCGAATATTGAGGAATATTCTGAGTTGACGAGTTGCTCTGCTAGCTTCTGACCGATCCCGTAGCGTGCTGTTAGTTCTTTCGTGAGTTCTTCCTGCATCTTCGGAAGATTGGAACGAATCTTCTCCAGCCTGTGCGGTGTTACCTTGACTGGGGGCACATCCGTCTCTGGATACATTCTAGCTGCTCCGGGACGGGGGCGCATGTAGCTAGTTGTCCCATCGGGATTCGCAGTTCGCGTCTCCTCTGGCACACCCACTAAAGCTTCCCTGGCTCTATCACTGACCGCCTGGAGGGCGTCTCGACCACTCTTCTCGTCGTCGCAAACGATGACGAAAGCATCGTTTTGCGAGCATTCCAGTCTCAATGCTACTTGTTCTTTCTCGGGTTTCTCGATGCCATAGGCTGGAAGTTCATCGGAATGGAATATCCCTCCGACTTTGCCCCAAAATCCGGCCCTCTTCGACATCTCGGTCCCAAACCTGACGTTTGGAATGAGTTCACGTCCCAAGAGGTTGTTGAAGCCTGTCAGTCTTACACCTAGGACTTTTCCGCCTTTCTGAAGTGCGGATTGAATGATCTTGGATTTCGAACTTTTCAGGATCTCAGTAAGATCGATAATGTGATCTTCGAGGTCTTGAGCGTGTACACCTCTCTTATGTAGCTCATCTCGAATTTCGAGAAGCGTTAGTTGTCTCTTGACCTCAAGTTCGACAACTTTCGATACTAGTTCGAGTTCTTGGACGCCTTTTATCTCGATCAGTGAGCCTTTGGCTATCGAGATGTTCAGGTCCTGTCGTATGGTTCCAAGGCCCCGCTTGACCTTTCTAGTTGCCCGGAGAACTCGTCCGATCGCTAGAGCTATCTTACTGGCATCTTCTGGGTTCTGAATAACGGGGCCCGTTGTTATTTCGATCAATGGGACCCCAAGTCGGTCCAATTGGAACGTAACACTATTCTTTGCCTCTGCCACCTTTCGCCCGGCGTCTTCCTCTAACGAGACCTGTTGGATTGGGATTCGTTTGCCTTCAACATCCAAATGACCGTTTAGCGCGATGATCGAGGTTCTTTGGAAGCCGGTAGTGTTTGAGCCATCGATAACGACTTTTCGCATAATGTGCACTTCATCCATCGTCACTGCTTTGAAAAGAAGTGAGATCATTAGCGAAATGTCTACCGCCTCCGGATTCAAGGGGTGTGGTGGTTCCTCGTCCATCTCGACCAGGCAGGATGTGTCATTGTCGGCTTCGTAGATGACGGTTCTTCCTCGGTGGAACTCGAATAGTACAGCGGGATCTATCTGTCCCAGCTCGCTCTGGGTTGGACGAAGACGTCTCTGGAATCTAATCGTAGGAAGAGCAGTTGTCAGAATAGTTGGACAGTCGCAGAAGAGCTTGTGAGTCGTGTCTAATTGTCGATGGACTTCAAGCCCAACTTTCAACCCTATGCGTTGATAGTCTGTTTGCGACGTTGTTGCTAATGCACCTCTTCCATGAGGTACGGTGTTCGTGGGATTATCTCTCCAGCAACCGGCTCAAGCATGAGCCTTCTGATCTCGTCAGGAGACTTGGTCTGAGCGAGCGTCCACATCAGCTTGACAAGTGCGGTTTCCGGGATCATGTCTTCTAGTGGAGCGACCCCCAAGTTCAACAAATCCCTCCCTGTAGAGTAGACATTCATGTCGACGCGGCCCCAAATAGTCTGAGATGTCATGAATACTGGGATGTCCTTCTTTGCTGCGTGACTTAGCGAATCATAGCTTGTTCTGGGGACATGTCCTAGTCCGGTTCCCTCTAGGACGATGCCTCTGGCTCCCTGCTGGATTGCAGAGTCGATTGATCGATGGTCAAAGCCTGGGTAGGATTTGAGAAGGTAAGCGCTAGGGTCAAAGTTTGGCTTCAGTGTCAAGGATCGCTTCTTGTCACGTTTCATCCCTGGGTCGATTGTTTCTAGTCGATGAGTTGTGAGATCGTAGCGCGCCAATGGCCGTGTCTCTATCGACCTGAACGTGTCTCTACGACTACTGTGGCACTTTCTAACTCTCGTTCCTCTGTGAGCAATGATGTGGTGATCGGATATTTCCTCGTGCATTGCTACGCCGACAGCAGCCATGTCTGCTGCGGCTGCGATTGCCGTTCCTCCTGTGAGGTTTGTTGCAGCGTCGGAGCTTGGACGGTCCGAGGATCTTTGAGCTCCGACCAGTATCACGGGGACTGGTAAGTGTTGGAGCGCGAAGCTTAGGGCCGCGGCGGTGTAGTGCATCGTGTCGGTCCCATGGGTGATGATTATGCCGTCTGCACCATGGGAGATCTTACGAGCAGCCTCCTCGGCCATTCCCTTCCAGTGCTCCGGCGTCAGGTTCTCGCTGTATTCGCTGTAGAGTATGTGAGCGTCTATCTCCGCAATGGATTCGAGTTCGGGAACGACACTGGCTAGTTCTTCTGCTGAGAGTGCTGGTTCGACGGCGCCAGTTCTATAGTCGACACGGCTGGCTATCGTGCCTCCTGTACTGATGATCGATACTCTAGGAAGGCGGGATTGCTTCGGGAGAGGCGGGGCCTTGGTGAACTTCGGTTTCTCCCCTTCACCAATAACCTCGATCTTCTCGGTCCTTCCAAGGTGGATTCCGACGTTGTAGCCGTTGCGGAGTTTGAGGACAACGTGATGCTGATCGCCGTATTGATATCTAGGGAAAAGGTAGCCCTCGTGTACATCTCCTGTCTTCGAGGTGACTCGTATGAGGTTGCCGATTCGGGCTCTTGCCTTCCTAAGATGTTCTAGTATCTCTCCATGGTATCCTTCCGGTTCAGGGTGCGACAAGTCTTGATTCGATTCCTGGCTTGGCGTTGTTGTGCCAGTGAATTGGCTGGTTCTAATTAGGGCTTAGCCAACTAGGCTAGAGTCTTGGAAACGTATGGTCCATCGTGGGTATAACCGAACTTTGCGTAGTATTGCTTGGTTCCGAGAGCACTGATAACGAGCATCTTCCTACGATCGTATTCTTCTGTAGCGACTCGTTGCGCTTCTTGGAGGAGTTGTGAACCGTAGCCTTTATGCTGGTATCCTTTCAACCCGGGACGATCGCCGACAGGTACAGTTTGTCCGAAGATGTGGAGTTCTCGTATTAGTCCCGCTTGTTTCCTCTTGATCTCGACTCGATGAGGGTTTTCCGAGGGTATTCTCAGCCGGACATATCCGACGAGAGAGTCAGTCTCCAAGTTCTCGAATGAAAGGAATACCTCGCTTCCTCCTGAGGCTTCGTAATCTATCCTCTGGAGTCGGATGCTATCGGAGGCGGGTGTCTCGTTGCGGTTGCTTCTCGAATGGCCGACCTCCCTGCATCTTATGCACCGGCATTGAATGCCTTGTCTTGCCAGTTCTTCTTGGACTAGCTGTCGAAGGTTTCCATTTTTCACACCATCCGCTATTCCATCCGCAGGAATCTCCCGCTGTATCCGCATTATCCGGACCCAGGGCGGAATAACTTTCTTGATCTCCGCGATCAATCGTGCCGCTTCTTCTGTCCTGTAAGGCTGGTACTTTCCGGATCTCCAGTCTTCATACAGTCGGGTTCCCGGTGTTACGAGACAGGGGTAGATCTTGAGCATGTCCGGACGATGGGCCGGATCATCCCAGAGCCTCTGGAATGCAGCAAGATCTCGATCATGATCGCAACCTGGTAAGCCAAGCATCATGTGGTATCCAACTTTCAATGATGAGTCTCTCAATGTCCTCGCAGCTTCTTCAACGTCAGCGACGGTATGGTCCCGGTGTATTCTCTGGTAAACGTCGTCGTAGAGCGTCTGGACGCCTATCTCGACGCGGGTTACGCCCATCGAGAGCATGTGGTCGACATGGCCCTGTCGCGACCAATCGGGTCTTGTTTCGATCGTTATCCCCACATTCCTAACATGAGCGGTCTCTGCGTTCATCTTCGCTTCCTCCAAGGATTCTGACTTGGTTCCGTTGAGAGTGTCGAGACATTCCTTGACAAATTCTTCTTGGTAAATGCGTGGTAGGAATGGAAAGGTGCCCCCGATGAGGATCAACTCGACCTTGTCGACCCTATGACCTATTGCTTCCAATTGATCCATTCGACTCTTTACTTGGCGTGCTGGATCATACTCTGTCTCTAGGGCTCGCATGACGGCCGGTTCTTTTCCGGTATAGGCTCTGGGTACTCCAACTTCTGGACCGCCGGGGCAATAGGTGCATTTTCCATGAGGGCAGCCGTAGGGCTTGGGCATTACGGCTACCACCGTTACTCCGCTGATGCTCCGGACCTGTTTCCCTTGTAAGAATGGATGGAGTCTAGGAAGATCTTGTTCGGGGAGCAGTTCTAGGATTGAGGAGTTGGGTGGAATTACAGGTGATCGATGTTTCTTGCAAATATCAAGTTTGACACGATTCACAGCCTCCCTAGACGGATTCTGCAGGGTAAGTATCTGCTCAACTATCTCTTCTGACAGTTGTTCAAGCGAGGGCGGTAGGAGGTTGCTCAATTTTCAGGCTCTCACTCTCTTATCATCGGGTTTTTGATTGTTTTGTTCGTAGACCCGCCCCTTCCATGAAAGTCCCTTGCCAAGAGCCCCGCGCACGGTCGAATCGATGCCGATTCCCATGTAGATCGCTACCGCGAGCGGGAGGAGTAGTCCGTAGGCTGGGTTTAGTCGGGCTCCCTGTTTGTAGAAGATTAGCATGCCCAGCCATAGCCAGAAGGACATGAAGGCCCCGGTTAGGAGGAATAGGTTGACCGGTTGTGTGGGTGCGAGGAGTATTCCTTGAGTGAGTATGATAAAAGGGAGTATGAAGAATACGAAGAGGAAGAGGAATCGTTGGACTGCTCTTAGTAGGCGATGATTTTCAGAGACGGTGTAGAAGTTCTTTCTCCAACCTAGCCATATCTCTCGCAGGCTGGAATACATTCTGACTCCGAATGCATCTTGCGCAACCAGGAATCTGAGTTTTAATCCTGCTCGTTTGAGATTCCTCGCCATACTCAGATCTTCGACGATCCTATCGTGGACAGCTTTGTGTCCTCCTATCTTCTCATAGGCGTCACGTGTGATTAGCATGTACTGCCCATTTCCTATCGAATAGTTGGGTCGTCTGTCATCATTGACCCATTTTCCACCCACTGAGACCATTATGAGATAGAACACTACAGGCTGCAGAAGCTTCTCCCAGAAAGTCTTGAGTATCGTCTGGGGAGCGAGGGTTACCAGGTCAACTTTGGAGGATTGAAGGTATGCAACTGTTCTGCTGACACTGTCAGTCGCGTGTATCGAGTCTCCATCAGTGAACAAGAACAATTCGCCCTTGGCTTTTTGGTAGCCGAGGTGGCAGGCCCAGTTTTTACCCACCCATCTTTTTGGGAGTGGTTCTTCATTGAAGATTCTGATCTTGTCTCTGAACCTTGCAAGGATCTTTGGAGTCTCGTCGGTCGAGTCTCCGTCCACGACAATGATCTCTTTGCTGGGATAATCGAGGCTTGTGAGCGACGTTAGGCATCCTTCTAGGGTGCTGGCCTGATTCCTTACGGGCAGGATTATCGACACTAACGGCGTATCTTGAGGGAGCGGACTGGCTTTATCCTCGGGAAGTGAAGGGAAGCCGACGAGAGTGATTTTTTCATAGCCGGCGAAGAGGAAGATGAGAAGAGCATAGCTGACGAGCAGAAGGTTGACTACTAACGACATGAGGTTGTCTTTCCACGCTCAGAAAATTTTGTTGGGAGTGGTACCCACCCCGGTTGTTTATATGTAAATCACGAGGAGACGGATCGATTTATGCACGAAATGTATCGATTTTGAATTGGTTTCTAGTCGAAAGGCGAAAGCTTCGGTAGAATAACGACTTTGTAATGTCGAAGAAAATTACGATCTCGACTTGTCGCCGATGAAAGTCGGTCTTATAGCCGGATATAGTTCTGTCCGGGCTTTCTTCCTAGAACGAGTCGCTTGTCGTGATTTCTGCGGACACGCTCTCTTGGACCAATGTTGGTCTTGTTTTGTGATGGGATTTTGGGAGTCTGCTGTCTTACTTTACCAGCCTTTGTGAGCGAGCCGTGAGTTGGCATTATCTAACCCTACCGGGTAGAGGGGCTTACGAGTATTAAATCGTTCCTTGACGAGCACTGGGCACCTCTGTCGGTCTGCTCTCCATTCTCTTACAGTAACCGTTGAATCCTTCATGGCCGCGATGATAAGGAGAAACATTGTGCCGCTCGCGGTTGGCAGGGAGGCCTGATTCGAGCTTCCGATAAGGTCTCACGGAAAGGTCGCGAAAGTTTAGCCAATAATCTTAAACGCCAGCTCGATGATTTGTCGGGATTCTTAATGCCATTCGTTAACGTTGGCAAGGAAAACACTGGGAATATTGATCTCTACTACGAGGACCATGGTACGGGTAAACCGATTGTACTCATTCACGGATATCCATTGAACGGTGCGTCGTGGGAAAAGCAGATTTCGCCCCTGCTCGGTGCCGGCTATCGCATAATCACTTACGATCGCAGGGGGTTCGGCCAGTCCAGCAAGCCGACAACTGGCTACATCTATGATACATTCGCCGAGGATCTTCGCAAACTCGTAACACAGCTCGGCCTGCGTGACTTCACTCTCGCAGGGTTCTCCATGGGTGGTGGCGAGGTAGCACGCTACATGGGACGGTATGGATCGAAGGACGTAAGCAAGGCAATATTCATATCATCGGTACCACCGTATCTGCTGAAAGCCGCCGACAACCCGGAGGGTGTTGATGGGAGTGCCTTCGACGGGATCCAGAAGGCTATCTTGGCGGACCGCTATGCGTTCTTCACCGAGTTCTTCAAGAATTTCTACAATACCGACCAGTATCTGGGCACGCGCGTCAGCGAGCAAGCTGTACAGTCGAGCTGGAACATCGCCGCGAGCTCCTCCGCCACTGCAAGTCTGGCTTGTGTTCCAACATGGCATGAGGACTTCCGCAAGGACTTGGCTCGCGTTCAAGTACCTACTTTGGTCATTCACGGTGATGCTGACCGGATCGTTCCTTTCGCTGCCTCTGGACAGCGTACCGCGAAAATTGTGCCTGGGGCTCGTCTGGTCGTAGTGAAGAACGGACCGCACTGCATAATCTGGACACACCCGGACGAGGTCAACACAGCACTATTGAACTTCCTGAAAGAAGAGAAGAAGCTCGAGCTTACCGCGCCTGCCTAAATTCGGTGGGCGCTTTTCTTAGGCTAGTGTCCAGGTATCAGGGGCACTTTCTTTCCTGAAAGGTCTCTATGAGTCGATCCGAACTCGCTCGTCTGCGCTAGCTCGTGGTCCGTGAATACTGGACCGTCCTTGCAGACTAGGTAAGGTCCTATGACGCACGCTGCACATATTCCGACTCCACACTTGAAGACCCGTTCAAGGCTCGCTTGCACGTGGCACTTTCGACTGACCGCTAAATCATAGACCTGCTTCATCATGGGCTCGGGTCCGCATGTGAATACGGCCTCAAACTTTTCCTTCTTCATCACTTCCTCCGCGACTTTGGGGACTTGGTTCTTGATGCCGAAGGTTCCGTCATCGGTTGCGAAAAACAGTTTGAAGCCGTGCCGTTCACTTTCGTGAACAAGCCATTCCCGGAACAATAGCTCGGCGGCGGTTCTGGCGCCGGTGACCAATGTAACTTCTCTATCAGAGATATGCCCCAGAAGTGAGATTAACGGCACGAGTCCAGTTCCTCCTCCTACTAAGAGGAGCTTGTCATAAGCTCCAGGATCGAACGGTCGACCATATGGGCCGCGTAACCACAGCTGGTCACCAGCCTTCTTCTCGAACAATGTCTGACTTATCTCTCCCCCCTTCTTTATCACCAAACCCGCGTCGGAGCGTCCGTGTATCGCAAGGACGCTCATGGGAATCTCGTCCACACCCGGCAGCCACAACATCGAAAACTGTCCCGGACGAGCCGCTTGGAGTCTCTCGTCTTTGAACCAGAACGAGGTGATCAATGGAGTCTCCTGTTTGATTTGATCGATTCGGACGGTTCTGGGCCAATGTTCCTGAAGCTGCAATGACTCCAAGGCGCGACTGTCGACCCCGCTCGCGAGTCACTCTACTATTTACTTATGTCCCAAGCACACCCTTCTGAACCCTGGCTCCGACAAACATTGGTGCGAACAGAGATGCCCCAGAATGAGATCTTCCGAGGAGTTGTGGTGTCGGGACGCGGACTCGCTGGATCTACCCTGACAAGAAGTGCGATCATGAGCGAAATGGCTGTGATGACGGGCCTCAGAATGGTTCCGGGAAAACTGAACGTCGTCTTAGGAGAAGACTGTACTGAGAAACTATCTGAGTATGTTACCTTCAAAGAATTGGGAGGACTTCTAGGAGTCGCGAACCGCAAAGGCGTGAGGTCTTGATCGCTGGACGTTTTCGGGGGCTGGTTTTTCAAGGCGACGAACCAGAGTACCCTCCGAACCATGTAGAACTTGTCAACGATCATAAACTTCGAGTTGAGCTAAATCTGGAAGATGGGGAAACGATCGAATTCTCAACGATCCGTAGCAAGCACTCTAGATCGGGTGTCCGAAAAGGATTAGATTATCATTTATGTTCGACCGCCGGAACCCCGTCACAGAATGGCTTTCAAGAAAAGAATAGTCGGGTCTCGCCCATCGTGCGAACGTCCAACGCTTCAACGTCGACCATCAACGGAAGATCTCGGACAACATTACCTAGTAGGAGGCATCGCCTAGTTGGTATTCCGCGGACTAGGTAGTTGATTGTCTCGCGATCTGCCTTAGCCACCTTCCCAATTGTGTCTAGATCGTGCTCGTTCGTGAAGTTGAAAATGAACACATTGTCGGCCTGTCGATAGATTCCTTCCTGTACCGTGTCAGGTTGATTGGTGATAAAGGTCGTGAATAGACCAATATGGCGCATTCTCGTGACGATGTCGTCCCAGTAGGTTTCTCTTAGGTACAGATGGGCCTCTTCGGCGAAGAGGAAGATCGCCTTCAACCAATTTGATGAGAGAATCTTGGTAAGTTCTCCAAGGAATATCTCAACCAAGATTCTCCTTACCATCTGGCTCTGGTTCTTCAGATTCACGACCAATATTCCACCATCTTCGACGAGCCTCATTATCTTCTCTTCTGTCAGCGAGTTGGTTTCATCGCTGAATAGACCTGATTCTAACAAGACTTGGAGTCTCGATACCAATGCTTCGCGTACACTGTCGTGACAATTCCACCCCTGCACTGCTTTGATCATTTCCGGAAGAGAGAGTCCACCACGAGCTTCTAGGTCGCGCCAGATCGTCGTGAACACTTTCGACGATGTTGCAGGAAGGTCTAGCGCATGGGCTAACACGCCTGAGACTGTTCTTAGTCCCAGCTTTGATAAGGCGAAGTTGAGTCCGCTTCGGGGAGCTAGAACAGTGAGTCGGATGGATTGTTGTCGTCCATCCTTTGACTTGTGCAGGTTCACATATTCCCCATTCACGTCCAATACGACGCAGGGTGCTCCGTAGGACGCCATGGAGATCAGCAATAGTTTGGCGAGATGCGATTTGCCAGTTCCTTTACGACCAGTGATAATATTGAGTCCACCGTCCAGTGTGGACGCGTCTACCTGCAGTGATTCCCCATCGGTATGTCCCAGTTTCACTGGGCGTTTGCCGCCGTTCACCAACAGGTTGCAGACTCGGTATGGCTTGATGCGGGAGGCTGTTCTGGAGGGAAGCCATGAGGTGCTGGGTGTTAGTCCGCCTTCTTGGTTGATTGTTCCTCGGATCTTGCATAGAGCTAACCGAGTATCTTTCAAAGCGTCCACTTCACTCGATATGTTTAACGGGTCGCTGTCTTCCCCGGTGAGTTCTCCATCCGTCATCACGTCTCTGAGTATGTCTTCAAGCACTCCTGGAATGTTCGCATACTGCAGATCGATGACTTGGACTAGTAGTCCCTTGGATAGAGACGGGTCCTCGATGAGGAAGTAGTCTCCCTTGCCGATCTGTTCGTCGGGGAATGCGATCAGTTGGACTTGATCGCCCTCCTTTCGGTAAATTCTCATCGCTTTGTTACACCACGTACCTGCTTGTTCCGAATGGTCCGAAGAGGCTTCGTCGGAGGCTGGGCTTGGATTGTAAACTGATGCCGTGGTTCGTGGCGATGAAGCGTTGTATCGCGAGGATTTCGTTTGAAGTGAAGGTACTGAAGATGTGGGCTATCCGTAGAGATTCCGGATATCCATGAAACGCGACATCGGTTCCGGCCAATTTGCCGAGTGATCGAATGCCTTGTTCTTCGCTAGAGTCTTTGTCGATGTCTACTCTGAAGAGGAAACCGTCTTGGGCGAGCTTGACAACCCCGACCCGACCGAGAAATCGGACGGGGTATGCCGGGTATTCCTGCTCGACAATTTCCGTGATGTCTATCAGGTTAGCGGTTTTCTCTCTGTCAAACAGAGCCAGAATGTTCTTTCCGCCCACTGTAAGCTGGGTAGATTTGGAGAGTGCGATTACGATGCTGTTGTTCGATCGAGCTGTTGCGAGGATCTTGCTTACGCGACCCGCGGGATTGTCAGGTGTGCCTGCGGTTAGGGAGCCGTCGAAAAGAATGACCCCATCTCGCACGGCGTTGCAAAGGGCTTCCTGGACCCACCGCTCTACATGGTTCCGTAACCTGGTCAGTATCCGAAGTGTCTTGACGGAGAATCCTCCGAAAGACCTGGGACTACCATCATCTGGCCATGCATCGCTCTGACCGTCAGAGTTGGGAACATGAAAGAGGAGCGGACCCCATCTTTTGAATTGGAGTTTGTCGGGTCTACGCCAGACAGCTACGGCTCTGATAGCGAAGAGCATTCCTGTCTCGGTCTCACCAACCTTGACACTCGACGCATCGCATGCAACGATGGGGATTACGTCTTTGACCGGTTGGATGATTGTCCTCTTCATAGTGCTCATCGATTGGAGGCGAGAGAGGTCGAGGTCGTCTTCTACGTCACCATCTTCAATGCCCATTTCCGGCAGGTTGACAGGACGTGGACTGACCATGGTGCCCTTGAGTCCCACCATCGACTTCTCCGATAATTGGAGCAAAGGTTCCGGTAGTGATGGGAACTGGAATTCTAGCTCGCTTGGGAGGTTTTTTATCTCTCCAAGCGTGTCCGATAGTTTCTGGGTGCGGTGGAGCATAGTCAGCTAGATTCCCCCAAGAATCAGGCGGGAAACCCCATTTCCCGCTTGCCCCCGCACCCGGGGCTTATCATTCACCCTGAGGTCTGGACCTCCTTCCCGGATGACTCCGGCCGAGGAATAGCCTGCTTTGCTGTTAACGAGCGAGCGGCTTCATGTGCCTTACGAATTCCCTGTATTGTGAGTTTGTAACCGCCCTCGTTTGTCCGATCAATCACTCCTGTCTTGGTCATGGTGGCTAGCGTGTTTCTGACTGTCTTGACCGCGCGTCCGATCGACTTGCTGATGGCTTCGGGAGCCATGTCGACATTTAGTCGACTTCCGACGGCATTCGCAACCCGTACTGCCAAGAGGACAAGAAGGATCGAGTTCTCGGCAGACATCTCTGGTCGCAGCATCACCACTTCGCCTTCTGGCGTAAGTTTGACAACCTCTGATAGATCGTCGACCATAGTTGAATAGTCTGGGCTGAAGGTTAGCTTGGACGCTAGAGAGTAGTTTGGCAATACCCTGGCTGCGAATTGCATGACTTCTCGAACGACGACATCAAGGTCACCCTCGACGGTGTGTTTGATGTCTCCCCATTCGATTGTTACCTTGACCTTGGACCTTTCTGGTGGTCCAGTTGTGGGCTGGATTGGAGAAGACAATTTTCTACTTCTCCGTGGCTCCTGCCATTCTCGGCATTAGATTCTTCACAACTATCCGAGCACCCATAGTTGTAAGGCGGTATGATCCCTTGCCAACCCGTTCGATCAACTGTTCCTTCCATAACTCGCTCAACCTTCCTGCCACTGTTCCGGTAGGTCGGCCCATCACCCTAGTCAAATCTTCCAGGGACAAGGCATCGTTTTCCTTCTTTCCGAGAATGTCCATCAGTCTGGCTCCGGCTAGGTGGAGCATCAAGAGTTCTCGGTCCCGAAGGTGGGATACGTCCTTCAATACTACCAGCCCTTCCCGGCTTGCTGCAAGGACCCCTGAGCAGCTGTCCATGAACTCCCTTGCGTCCACTGTGAGGATGATTTTCGACACAAGTTCCAAGGACGGATAGACGGTTGACATGTAAGAAACAAGTTCTTTGAGGACAGCATCGGGGGGTCCGAGAATCTTCTTCTCGATGCCTGATGCCTGGCGGATCGTTACCTCAAGAGTGTTAGGTGGAGCCGACTGGTTTTGAGGCGGGTTGTAGTTCTCTAAGGTGCTCAACTGGTCTCTGCCCGCTGAACGTTCGGGTTTGATATATAACAATTCTCTGTCCCGAACTAAGCAATGCAAGGTGTTACATTACAAGTTGGGAGCGAAAGTAAAAGTGATTCCGGCTCATGTCGACAAGTAGGTAAACCAACAAGGTGTTACATAACGCCGCATACAAAATCGGGGGAAGATTACCTCTCACCTCAGGCATAAGCATAAATCTGCTTTTGGTTAGCTGAAGCATGCCGTGGAACACAATCAACTCAAAATCAGAATTCTAAAGTTGCTTGGCTCTGGGGACGAGGATAGCCACCGCGTTCGCGAGTCGTTGAGAGATGTAGACGGTTTGAATTTGTCTCAGAGAGCCGTGGAGATGGCTTTGCTTCGGTATTGGAGGCAGGGTTTGCTCAAGAGGGAGCGGAAGGGAAGGCGGTTCAGATACGGTCTCACCGCGAGAGGCTCGGCAAGGCGGGATTGGCTAGAATCCCGGGCCCCATAAGGTTGGGCCGGCCAAAGCTTAGGCTAGCGTTCGTAAATGTCCCTGCTCCAGCGCCTTTTTAGTACATCACTGAATAGGTTGTGTCGTACACCTTTGTTGTTTGCAGCTGACAGAATACTTAGAGCGCGTGAGGTAACCGAGAATGTGTTTTCGCATGAAGGGAGGGTGTCAGAAGAGCGGTTGAAAAGAGTAATTCAAACAAATCGTTTTTTCCGAATTCCGTGGTACACTTTCTTTAGCCACGTTGCTATTTTTCGCAAGGAGACGGCGCTGACTCGGATAGTAACACTGAAAAGGGCCCGGTTTAAAACCGGCCATCGAGCGGCCGTAGTCTAGCCTGGTCTAGGACATAGCGTACGGGATTGTGCGTCCATTGGGCCTCCAACCCAACGACCCGGGAGATCATCCGAATAGGATGGTCCGGGAATTCAAATCCCGGCGGCCGCACCAACTATCCTACGGGTGGATCCGATATGAGAAGTGGGAAAGTAGGAGTTGTCGGCTTTGAGAACGTTCCTTCGGGGACCCTCCGGACGCATCTCGGTAGGCCGCTCGTGAGTTTTGAGTGACCTTAGAGTTAGCCTTTCTTTCGGACGGGAAGGCGTCGAGTAATCGTGTGACATTGCGCACATCTGAACATGAGAATGTCTTTGTCGGTAGGAGCCTGAACAGATATTTCTTCCCATATCGTCGGCCCCTTGCACTCCGGACAGAAGAGTGCACCTGAAAAGTCGTGGCTGAACCAGTCATCGGGGATGGATACAACTACTGGCATAGGGATTCGAGGGTCCGAGGGCGACCCAAGAATTGCTTGTACCTTTTGATCACTGTTGTGAGTATACCCGCGTTAAGCCGTCTAGAACGACAATGATTAGATGCGTTCGATCCCAAGAAAATAGGTTGCAAGCGTAGTCTCGACTCCTTTCCGGGCTTATTGTTATCTCCTGGAGTCCGAGCGGGAGTGCTCCTGAGTTAAACAGGACTTAAGTCGTTACTTTTCGCTTTCTATATTGACGAGTTATGAGGAAGACACTGTTTCTTATCGGGATCACGTTATTGCTGCTCGGAGTAATAGCAGAGTCAATCTACGTTGTCAGCTCGAGAGTAGCTTACAATGGTCCGACGCTTTCCACAGACGTCTACTTTGTGTCAGGCATCCTCCTCCTCTTGGTTGGAGGCATCCTCTTCTTGGCTAGTGTCAGAATACCGGAGATTCATGTATCAGACAGCCAGGAAAGGACTCTCTAAACTCTTAGTTCAGCCTGGGCGCGAAAATGGATCTATCATCAATCGCGCTCAAAGCCCCGTGCTATTGATAACGTTCCCGGAGTTGCCGTCTAATATCAGTACGATTTTGTTCCCCTTATGGTTATAGCGAGCAAACCAGATTGGAACATGCAATAGCTCGGTATCAGACAGATCCTCCTCCGAGGAGATTTGCTGGATCATGTGATATTGGGCGTGAGCCTTTTGGGATTGCAGCTCGTCAACAAGCGTCTTAGCCTGATTCTTTGCGGCATCTTCGCTGATGTCACCATTCAGAATCTTGATACCTTTTGGATATTTCGAAATGTCAAAGAGACTCCTCTCTTCGATAGTAAACTGATAGTCGTGAGGTTGATACTCGGTCAAACCCTTCAAGGCCACAACGGGATAATTGTAGTTCTGATTCACTTGAATCGCTTTTCTGGGCCCGCTACCACCGCCCATTCCATGACTCATCATCGAGCCTAACAAGGCCCCTTCCAGCAATGGAGCACCTCCACCACCGAACCCGCCTCGACGATTACCACCTCCTAACCCGCCGGCCATTACTCCAAGCAATGCTGCCGTAGTTGCGACTTGTGCGCCTTCCATAACCATGTCCGTCGCTATTATCGAGGTCCTCGCCGAGACGCCGACAAGCCAATACGGAACAATGGAGAGGTTCATTTCTTCGAGAGTGGAGCTTTCTTGCAAGTGTCGATGGAGGAGACCCCTATCCATCATCGATCTAACGAGTTGAGTGGCATCGTCCGCGGTCCGAACCTTGAGAACTAGCATAGTCTGCTTCTTGATATTCGACCAGCCCAAGCTACCAAGCGTGATGCTTGCGCCGCAGTATTCACAAGTGATGATCATTTCTCCGAACTTGGGAGCTATCGATGCGCCACACGTGGGACATTTCAACGATGTTGCATTGGCGGACCCTACTACCTGACCCGCATTAGTAGACTCTACCGTTGTCAGGGTTGACATAGATTGTGACGATTGGCCTGTCTGTGTTCCACACTTGATACAGAATACTGCATCGTCCGGAAGTTGTGTACCACACCTTGCGCAGTACATATCGAAAAGATGCTCCTCATGCTGGACAACTTAATGTTTCGTTAATTGACCACCGAGTCATACCGAGTACCCGGTCAATGAACTTGGTTGTCATCTTTCGAATTGGTGCTTCAGCCGATCGAGTTCGACCTGAAGTTTATCCTTTCTCTGCAAGTCGTAGAAACTATTCAGAAAACGGATAGTTCCTACGAGTACAAGCAGGTAACCCAGTGTAGCAATTGACATAACGTACGCACCTATTGCGAAGCCGAGAACGATTAACCCTAGTCCCGTCAAGAAAGTGAGTTTGGAGAACAACTTGTGACTTGAAACCTCCTCCTCTAGAACTTTTCGATATTCTCCTGCCTCGTCATCGATCAGTTCCACTGGATCTTCTTTTGCCAACGAAAACCCGAAAGTGGCTTTTCCTCCGGTTCGCTATTTAGTGTTGGGGATTCAGCCATTTGATCGTTTGAGAATCAAGTCTTAGGAAGTGATTTAACTCTCGATTAGACCGGCATTTGGACGTCCTATGCCCGCCTATCCTTCCTCAGGCGTATCACAAGTATTCGGCCTTCTTGACGTTCTGCGCGCATACACAGGGAAGACGAGCGTTGCCAAGCTCAACATCGATCTCCATCTGGACATTGACGATCTCCTTCCGCCGATCGCGACGGCGGAATTGCTGGAACTAGTGACGGTGAAGGATGGAGAAATCTCCTTGACCGAGAGTGGTCGCAAGATACTTTCCTCCAAGATGCCGGCCCGAAAGCTGATAATCGGGGAGCAATTGCTCGAGGTTGATCTCTACAAGAAGATCTTGAAGGACTTAGAAAAGAAGAAGAGGCTCTCACTCGTTGACGTGGAGGAGCTGATTGAGGGAGCGTACGGTCCGTTCAAAGATGTCCACGACGGGGTCCGTCTTGTGGTCCGATGGGGTGTGTTCGCGGATCTATTCGACTATGACGGTGCAGGAATAATCCTGCATAAGACTTCCACTACCGCTAGCTGATCCTTGAGATAATCCGATCGACATAATCGTAAAACCTAGGATCCCTCTGGTCCCGTGGCCGATCCATCTCGATCCGGACATTGTCGATCACCTTTCCAGGACGCGGGCTCATCACAATAACTGTGTCTGCCATACCAACCGCTTCTTGCACGTTATGAGTGACCATTATCACAGAGTTAGTGGAGAACTGCGGATTGCTCCAAATCTCCAAGACTTCTTTCCTCAATCCCTCTGCAGTCAACGCGTCAAGGCTAGAGAAGGGTTCATCCATTAGCAATACTTCCGGCTCCAAAGCAAGGGCTCGTGCTATTCCAACTCTTTGTTTCATACCGCCGGATAGTTCTTTGGGATACGAGGCCTCAAAACCGTCCAATCCGACGTCTTGGATAAATTTCTCTGATCGCCTGAGCCGGTCTTCCTCCGTGATCTTCATCCATGCGAGTCCCATTTCGACGTTCTCTAGCACTGTCTTCCATGGTATTAGAGCAAAGGTCTGGAATACCATGCCCATCATCGGAGTCGGGCCTTCGACTGGTTTGCCGTGAAAGTATACGTTACCTTGACTAGGTCTGTCTAATCCATCGATCATTCGAAGAAGAGTGGATTTGCCACACCCGCTCGGACCTACTATGCAAAGGAATTCCTTGCCCACATTAAAGGACACGTTCTCCAAGACCGCAACAGGCTTTTCTTCGCTTAGAAAAGACTTGGATACGTTGTCGATCCGGATAACTGGTTCCTCGGTCATCTTGTTCTCATCCTCGTGCTAGGATTCGAACTTGTACCTGTCGGCTCTCTTCATCAACCTGTGCCAAACCAGCCTGTTAATAATCAAAATGGTTAATGTCATGATGATTATCGCGGTAGCGATTACAACGGTCCCTGCGGACCCTGCATTGTTAGCATTTACCAAGACTGCTCCTAGCCCGGCGACTTGCTGTACTTGTTGTTGACCTGTGACTATGTATTCCGAGACTATTGTCGCATTCCAACCACCACCCCACGCCTGCATGCTTCCCGATATTATCGCAGGGAAGGATGCGGGTATGAGTATCTCCCGGATGAACCGCTTGCCAGAAACGCCGTAGGCGGAGGTGCTTTCAGAGATGTCATTGGGAATGTTATGTATTGCACCGATTATGTTGAACAGCAGGTACCATTGCATTCCGGTGAGAAGAAGTACTATTGAGGCGAGTTGTATCCCCATTGGGGAAGATATCCTGCTTAGAATCAAGAGCGTTACGATCGGAAATAATGCGGTTGCAGGAATTGATTGGCCGATGTCGAAGATTGGGATCAATGCCTTCGCTAGTTTTTGTCTTCTCGCTATAGCAATCCCCGCAAGAAGCGTCCAACCCAGGGCAATGAGATAAGCGGCCAGCAATCTGAGAAGAGATGAAGCTGTCGAATATGCCAGCAGTGGGAAACCACTGAGACAGCCTGTGCAACCCTTTATTGGTTGGAAGGATTGAATCTGGTTCAGTGCAGCTTGTAAGGTTGGTATAGGAGAGTTTTCTAGGAAGAATATTACAAGGACCATCAGACCAAGAAATCCTATGATCACGATCACCCGAGTGACGAGAAAAATTCTCGCGAGTCGTTCTCTGACCTTGGGCGGTACGTGTACTCTCGGAACAGTTTCTAAGAACGAAGAGAGGTTCGTTTTCTCGTACTTGAAGAACGTGACGATCGGGTTGGTTATACGACCCTCGTACTTCAGGAGGCTTGACCTTAGTTTGCCGTGCCTGGCGTGAAATCCTCTTTGTCCCCCTGTAACTTCGTACCTGTACTTTTCCGTCCTCGCGACCAATGGTCTCCAGACTATTCGATTAATGGCGATGATCACTAGGACCATGGCTACCAAGCCAATGATTGCGGAATCGAGTCGGCTCTCCGCTGCGGCCTGCGCTATGAAAAATCCAAGGCCTTTAAGTTGCACTTGCGTCATTCCGAATGTTGCATACTCTTCTACTGGTATGAAGTACCATGCGCCTCCCCATGCCAATATGCATCCCCAAATCAGCTCAGGATAAATCGCAGGCAACACCACTTGCCTGAGATATCGGGATCTGGTGATCCCATAGGCCTTCGATGCTTCTTTGATATCATTCGGTATTTGGTTAATCCCAGTAATTACTGCGAACGTCATCGCCCAGACCATTGCCGTAAAGATCAAGATTATCGAAGCAAGCTCCTGTCCGCCCTCGCCGGGGACTCGCGTCAGGACGAAAATGAAGACCGCAGGAAGGAAGCCTAGAACTGGGACCGATTGGAGAACGTCGAGTACTGGAAGTAGGACGTGAGAGGCTCTACGGCTCATCGCTGCCGCGATTCCATATGCAAGGGCAAAGCCCAGGCTAAGTCCGAAGGCTAATGTGAGACGGAGGAGACTGCGAGCCGCGAAGTACGGAAGGTTAATTGGATTCAGAGGATCCACGGCGTTCAGTTGAAGTGCTAGGGCTAGGTCCACCGAGACGCGCTTCCAAACTCACTCTTGGATTGGATAATGCGTTCGCTGGGCTACTGTCCTTATGTAAATACCTTCGAGCCCGCCTCCATGAACGCTCGAGTGAAGGGGTGATTGTCAGTCTAATCACTAATACACACTCTGCTTGACTAGACGGTTTTCCAACCAGTTACTCCTGTCCCGAACTGGCACAGCGACTAGGTTAAATCATGAAGCCGACCCAAGAGGGGGTGTATTCAGAGGGATCGAAGGATGGTTGAAAGTAGTCTACTTTTCGAGGAGGCACCGTATCTAAAGCTCACCGTAACAGGCAGGAAGACGCATCTGAGGAGGACCGTCCAGTTATGGTTCGCCTACGAAGACGGGAAGATCTTCTTTCTCGCACACAAAGGCTCCCAATGGTGGAAGAACCTCTCCCGCAATCCAAAGGCTGAGATCGAGGTTCTAGAAGTCGCATTCCAAGGCCTTGGAAGACTCGTACCAGACAAACTGAGCAAGATCTATAGTCTCTTCAGCACCAAGTATGGACTAGACCAGATGGAACGATGGTACGGGGGAAGGAAGAGGTCGCAAAGACAGGCGATAGAAGTAGAGGTAGGGCGCGTAATCGGCAAGAGGCCGGAAGCTTCGAGACCGCTAGAGCCAATTATCAGCATCGCGTAAAGACGGATTCTGGCCGGGTAGAGAATCTTTGGCGTACGGTCTAGCGGAAGGTCTCAGAAAGTCTGCGGGGAAACTCGCCCCGAAGAGTAAGAAAGCAGCAATCATAGTCGGCACATTCGGTAGCCACTTCAAACTCAATGAGGCTCTCGAAAAGATCAAGCAGAATGGATTCAATTACGAAGTTGAGAAAGGACACACGGTCAAGATTTTTCTGGGGAAAAATACGACCGAAAATGCGGAGAAGGTTCGCAGTATCATACGTGAACACTACGGCTACGTTGAACCACTCTAGACGCCAGACTCAGCCCTATAGAGTCTATCTATGGATGTGTTCAGTAAATCATTGCGCTGCTAGTCGCTAGTCTCTTCTTGTCAGAAACATAGGCGCATTCCTTCAAACCTTTCTTCCCAGCCAGAACATAAGCGAAGCATTGAAAATAGAAAGCCAACTCGACACCTCGTAAGACAAGATCTCTTGACCGGGATTGAACGCTTAATGTTCTAAGATGAGACTTCCGCAATTCTTCGGAAACTGCATGAGTCTTCGGGTCATGGTCGGGGTTCATACAGACAATACTGTCTGTTTTTTTGAGGGAGAATAAGTACGCGTGTCCGAATTCCTCCGGGTACTGACAAGTTGCCGATATACCAAGAACCTCATTGAACTTCAATCCTCCGTAGTAGCCAATAGCATGCTCCAATCCGGATCCGATCACCGTGAACGAAGTCGGGATCGATCGCTTTGCCGCCTTCTCCGCCCAGGTCCAAGCGCCAGCTAGCGTCTTGCTAACGTCCAGCGTTCTAGGCAGTTTTCCAAGCAAGAATCCGCACGCCAACAAGCTCGAAGTATAGCTCGATGTCCCCGCGGTGGGTACATTCTCCTTGTGATGATCGAGAATTAGCGTGTCGTCGCACTTGAGCGCAAGAGGACTGTACGGATCGGATGTCACCGCTACAACTGCTCGGGCCTTACGTCTCAATTTCTTTGCGAGTTTTATATTCGTCTTTGTTTTTCCGCTGACAGAAATTATGACGATATTCTTTTCCTCTGCGATCCACGTCTTCTTCGACAACTCGTAAGGGTCGAACGCCAGCAATCGTCCATTGGAAAGTTCGGAAGCGAATAAAGCTGCAGAGTAAGAATCCCCTGACCCTGTGAAAATTGTCCGTGTTGGTTTGAGCGTGGCGTACTCACTCCTGTGTCGATGAAGTTCGTCGCTGTACGTCGAGAGGGTCGATGGTTGGCTGTCAATACTTCTCCTCATTGCATCCAGAGACGACACTCAATGACCCTCCGTTCGCCCATTGACTAGGAAGGCACTGGAGCTAGGACTTCTAACCTATCGATCGGGGCTTCGATAATTCTCTGTTCTAAAATGCTTGTTCTCAAGACTAGGAATACGCAGGCCGCGATGGACGCAACGAGAAGGATCATATCGAGCATAGAGAGTAGTAGTCCGGTTGATTGTTGAGAGAGAACCCAGTCAGGCCGTACCGTCCACGCGTACGCGGCGAGATCACAAGCTGCTTCAAATGGCAAAAGAGCTAGAGTCATCTGTTTCAAGTTCCCCCGCAGCATGAACGGTATTATCGCCCAAAAGGCGTAGTAGTGGAATAATTGCCTCAGCGGGATCAACCATACTGCGACTCCTACGCAGACAATGTCTGCTACTTGAAGACTATTCGGATTTCGCCATGCAAAACCCAACACAAATGAAAACAGAGCAATCGTCAAGAGTATCCAGATCTGGTTAACCAACATTGTTGAGAACTCAATATTGGACAGAGACGGCAACACCTTGTAGGCTAGTATGAACGGGGAGAAACTCCAGGACGGTCGGACTGATATGTTCTGCTGCACGAACGATCCATAATAGCCCGGAAGATTCTGTAGCGGTACAACCGTCAAAGACAGAAATGGCAGGAACAAAGCTCCTAGGATAGTCAGGCTCAATCTTCCCTTCCGGAACAACCAGATCGCGACCAGTGGAAGTGCTAATATCGGATGAATTTTGAAGGCGGCAGAGAGGCTCAGTAATAGTGATCCCGTTATCCAGCGTTCCGCGCAGAGCAAGTACACTGCCCCGACCAGTAGTACTAGCCCGAATACGTCCGCGTGGAACCAGACCTCGCCCATCTGATAGAAAGAGGGCAGCAATACTATCAGTGCTGGGACTGCAAGCCTGTCAAGAATATCGATCTTCATTCTCCTTAGTGTGAGATACGCGAGCCCGCCGAGGACCACGTGTCCAATCACTAGCCCTATTCGTAAGCTCCAGGAGACCATTGCAAGGGTCATCGATCCCCCCAATGAGCCGAGCAAGGCCACACCTCCCAGAAGCAGGAAGAAGAACGGAGGATACCCGGTGTTCCAGGGTTGCCCGGACAGGTAAGGATTCTGCCCGTGCAAGATGCTCATTACCGTAGGCACGTACGCATACTGGAGATCGCCACCACCATTCGTAAACAAAGTCACAATAATCTGAACAAGACAGCCAAGACTCAGAATGAGCAGCAGAATGCCACGCTCATTCCGAAGAAGCCATTGGGGAGTCTGCAAGGGAAGCTCAAGCGGGAATCGAGGCATGAAAGCTCGTAAAAGGATTCGCGACCCGCTATTGAACAATCGAATCCCCTAGAAACCGCCTAGGAAACGCCTTGAAAAACGGCTAGGCATACGTGAAAATGTCAATTCTACATATCAGCACTAGAAGAAAGAAGAACGTTTACTTCATCCACAATGTCAAACTAAGTCTACGAACAAGGCCCATCTTGGAAAAAAGGGAGCACTATCAATAATTGTCTCAAGACACAAAACAACTGATTTCCCCTGGGACCAAACCACGCCACAATAAATTCGCATAAATAGAACTATCTTCAGGCCGCGAGGAAATCCACGAGAGAGCAGTTAATGGAAAATGCCCCAGAAAAAGAATTCTTATTGTTAGATCCCCCCCAAACCTTAGAGGTCGCGGAAGAGAAGAAAGACCCAGCTACGCAGTCTAGCCGAAGTACTTGCGGACCATCTTCACTCCCACATCGCTAGCCTCCCACTTGTCACCGTTGAACTTCACAGCTCCCAAACGCTCCAAATTCGCCAAATGCTCGCCCAGCTTATCCGCTGGAAACCCCTTCTCCCGGTGACCAGGATAGACCTCCCCTAACGCCTTAGATATCTCCCTCGCACTCCTAGGATCCTCACAAATCCTCACAATCTGAATATTCACCTCAGTAGTAGTCA